>ERZ777011.2418-NODE-2418-length-14970-cov-13.541133_pt1 | contig 14970 bp, 12 predicted proteins | sample MGYA00374964_ERZ777011 | MGnify/ENA primary metagenome ERZ777011 (study PRJEB29310, sample SAMD00008975) | mouse gut metagenome | study: EMG produced TPA metagenomics assembly of the Metagenome analysis of fecal microbiota from mouse which was promoted...
AAAGATGAAAGCAAACACTCTCTTTTTGTGTCTACTTTCATCTTACCACTTCACTAATATTGTGTTACTTAATTTCTATTATTTAAAATCAATTACAGTCAAATCTAGACTGGGAAAATCAAAAAAATATTTATAAAAATTATTGAAACTTTAATAAAAATGATATATATTTTGAAAAGAGGAATGAGGTTGAAAATGGGAAAAGGAATTTTTAAATATATATTTGTTATAGTTGTAATAAGTTTAGCAATTTATACTGGTTTTAAGCTTATTAAAGACGATAATTTATCGAATGAAGAAAATTTGGATCAAACTTCAAAAGTAAGTACAATTCAAAAAGATTTAAGATTGTCTATTGCAGAATTAGATACATTAAATCCAATTTTAAGTAACAATAGAAATGTTCATGAAGTTTCAAAAGTTATTTATGAACCTTTGGTTACTTTGAATGAAAATTATAAGTTAGAATATTGTTTGGCAAAAGAAGTTGTTAAGCAAGACGATACTACTTATATAGTAAAACTTAGACAGGGAATTTTATGGCATGATGGTAGTAATTTTACTCAATCTGATGTTCATTATACAATAGATAAAATAAAAGATTCTAATATTTCTTCTGTATATAAAGATAATTTAAGATATGTTGCTCAATATGAAGAAATAGATGATTACACTTTCAAATTATATCTTACACAAGCAGTTCCATTTTTTGAGTATAATTTAACTTTTCCTATATTGTGTGCTAATTATTATGGTGAAGACGATTTTGCAAATACAGACAAAAATGGTGCTCCAATAGGAACTGGTATGTTTAAAATAGAAAATGTGGATGGAGCCAATATCAAATTAGCTAAGAATGATACTTATTGGGATAATTCAAAAAAGCCAATGGTAGAGGAAATTGTAATAAAATTATATTCATCTATGGGTGAAGTTTATAATGCTTTTAAATCAGGAGAATTGGATATAATTACAGTAACTGCCAATAATGTAGAAGAATATATTGGAACACTAGGTTATAATAGAATTGAATATAAATCTAGACAATATGATTTTATGTCATTTAATACTTCATCAGAGATGTTTGCAGATGCTTCTGTAAGACAAGCTATTAGTAAAATAATCGATAAAGATGCTATGGTAGCTACTTGTTTAGGTGCAGGATATGTAAGTTCTAATTTTAGTTTGGATATGGGAAATTGGTTATATACTAAGGACTTAACAGTTATTCCTAATTTAGATGAAGCAAGGCTTATTTTGGAAAATGCAGGTTGGAGTTATAGAAATAATTCTTGGATAAAAGATGGAAGAAAATTAGATATAAATATTATAGTAAATGCAAATAACGAAAGTAGAGTTCGTGTGGCAGAAAATATAGCAGAACAGCTTGAAAACTTTGGAATTAGAGTTTCTGTTTTGCAATATTCTCCTGAGAGATATGCAGATGCAATAAATAATAGAAATTATGAGTGTATTATAACAGGAATAGAATGTTCGTTTAGTCCCAATATAAGCACATATTTTGGCGAAAACAATTTAGCAAATTATTCTAATGATGAAATTTTTGATTTAATGAATAAAATTGAAAATACAACAGATGATGTTGTTTTATATGATAGTTATAAAACAATATTTGATAAATATATAGAAGATGTACCATATATAGGATTGTATAGAAATACTGATATTGTAGTATATAACCAAGGTCTAGTAGGCAATATTTCGCCAAATGCGTTTAATTTATATCACAATATATATAAATGGTATAGACAATAAAAATTTTTGATTTATATCTTGACAAAACAAAAATTTAAGATATAATAATACCAAACACAAGTTTTACAAACAAACATTTAGGAGGAAGAAATAAAAATGGGAGACAATTCAGAAAAAAGAAAAGCATTAGATGCTGCAATGAGTCAAATAGAAAAACAATTTGGTAAAGGTTCAGTTATGAAACTTGGCGAGTTTAAATCAATGAATGTTGAGGCAATTTCAACTGGGGCTTTAAATTTAGATATAGCATTAGGAATAGGTGGTATTCCAAAAGGTAGAATTATAGAAATATATGGACCAGAATCTTCTGGTAAAACAACACTTGCATTACATGCTGTTGCAGAATCACAAAAAAATGGTGGAGAAGCAGCTTTTATAGATGCAGAGCATGCTTTGGATCCAGGTTATGCTAAAAAAATAGGTGTAGACATAGATAATTTAATAGTATCTCAACCAGATACAGGAGAACAAGCTTTGGAAATAGCAGAAGCATTAATTAGAAGTGGAGCAATTGATATTGTGGTTGTTGATTCAGTTGCAGCTTTGGTTCCAAAAGCTGAAATTGATGGAGATATGGGAGATGCTCATGTTGGTCTTCAAGCTAGACTTATGTCACAAGCTTTAAGAAAATTAGCTGGTACAATTAATAAAACAAATGCAACAATTATATTTATAAACCAATTAAGAGAAAAAGTTGGTGTTATGTTTGGAAATCCAGAAACAACACCTGGTGGTAGAGCTTTAAAATTCTATTCATCAGTTAGAATGGATATAAGAAGAATTGAAAATATTAAACAAGATGGTAATGTTGTTGGAAGTAGAACAAGAGTAAAAGTTGTAAAAAACAAAGTAGCTCCACCATTTAGAGAAGCTGAATTTGATATAGTTTATGGAAAAGGTATATCAAAAGAAGGTACTATATTAGATTTAGCTGTTGAGTTAAATATTATTGAAAAAAGTGGTTCATGGTTTAGTTATAATGGTGAACGAATTGGTCAAGGTAGAGAAAATATAAAAACATATTTAAGTGAAAATCCAAAATTAATGGCAGAAGTTGAAAAGAAAATTAGAGATAATTTCTCAAAAGCTTTTGAAAATGCATTAGTTGATGGAGAAACTGATGAAGAAGAAGTTGAACCAGAAGAATAAAATTTAGGAGAATATTTTGAAAAAAATAGACAATATAGAAGATATAAATAAAATTTTAAATAATAGTGAAGAAATAGAGGAAACCTCTATTTCTTCTAATATTAAAGGCTGTAAGGCTGGTTTTAAAGTTACTGATGAAATTCTTGAATTAGATAAATTAAAGTCAAAAGTTTTTAAATTTGTAACTTATAAAAAAAGAACTTCTAACGAAATAAGAAAAAAATTTGAAAATGAGAATCAAGATATGTTAGAAGAAATAATTGAGTATTTTAAAGCTCAAAATTATATTAATGAAGAAGAATATATAGAAAGAAGCATAAATGAGTTTATTGCATTAAAAAGTTTATCTATAAAAGAAATTACATATAAATTAGTACAAAAAGGTGTAGATCGAAATTTATTAGACAAATATGTATGTAATAACAAAGAGAAATTATTAGAATTTGAAATCAATTCAGCTAAAAAACTTATAGTTAAAAATAAAGGTAAAAAAGAATTAGAAGATATAAAAAAGTATTTATATCAAAAAGGATATATGTCTGAAAGCATTAGTATTGCAATAGATGAAATTGATGAAACTTGACTTTTTGAATAATTAAATATATACTAAGCAAGGTAAAGTAAACAATTGAAAGGAAAGATATGAACAATATATTATCACTTGAAACAAATAAATATGCTTTAAGACTTGATAATTTTGAAGGTCCATTAGATTTACTATGTTATTTAATAGATAAAAATAAAATGGACATTTATGAAGTCAAAATTAGTGATATTGCAGAGCAATATGTAGCATACTTAAATGAACAAGAAAAATTAAATTTAGAAATTGCAAGTGAATTTGTTGTTATGGCAACTACTCTTATTTTAATAAAATCAAAGAGTTTATTACCAAAAGAAGTTGAAGATGAAGCTGAACTTACAGAAGAAGAACTTTTGAGAAGAATTATTGAATATAAAAAATATAAAGAAATTAGCAAATTATTTAGAGAGAATATAAATGAATTTTCAAAAAGATTTTATAAGCTTCCTGATAAAGTTGAACTTCCAAAACAAACTATTGAGAAAGAATATAGCAAAGAAGATATTGTTGAAAAATATAAATTATTAGTAGAGCGAAATGAAAATAAAAAGAATGAGAATGCTAAAAATATTGAAAAAATTGCTGTATATGATACATTTACAGTTGCAGATAAAGTGAAAGATATTTTTAGAGAATTAGCTAAACGACCTAAATTTGTTTTTAATTCATTATTTAAGTTATCAGAAAAACCAAAAGCAGAAGTTGTTACAGCATTTTCTGGCGTGCTAGAACTAAGTAGAAGAAACAAAGTATTTGCAGAACAAGAAAAACTTTTTGGTGATATAATTGTTTCAAAAAGAAAAAAAGAAGAAAAATAAAATTGAATAAAAAATTTGGAAAAGATAAAACTATAATTGTTAGGAGATTAATATGATAGTTTTATCTTTTTTTGTTGTATTTCTAATTTTTTTAATTTTAGGAATTTATTTTAGTAAATTAAAAATTATAGTAAATAAAATGGAATTTGAAATGAATGGAAATGTAAAATCAAAAGAAGATTATGAAATTAAAATTGGAATATATTTGTTTGGAATAATTAAAATTTTTGGTATAGTGTTAGCAGAAAATAATTTGAGATTTTTAAACATAAAAATTCCTTATAGAAAAATTAAAAGAACGAAAATATATAATGAAATGATAAAAAAAGATGCGATAGATTTTGATAGAAAGTTACTAAAAGATAAAATAAAAAATTTAAGTATGAAATTTGAAAAAATAAACTTGAATATGAAATTTGGAACAGATAGTACATTAATTACTTCTTTTTTAACTTTTATTGTTTCTACATTGATAAGTTTTCTAATTCAAAAAAGTGTTACTAAATATAAGCCTAACAAACATAAATTTATAATAACTCCTATGTATGAAAATAGAAACAGTATTAAAATTTTTTTGGAATTGATTGCAAGTTTTAAATTAAGAAATATTATAAAAGTTTTGTATGACTTGAATAATTTATCGAAAAATGAACATATTAAACATAAAATTAAATTTAAGGAGATAAAGATATGAGTGAACATCCAATAGAAGGTCTTATGAAAACAGCTATGAATAGCATTCAAGATATGGTTGATGTAAATACAATTATTGGAGAACCAATAGAAACATCTAATAATATGGTTATAATACCAATTTCAAAAGTATGTTTTAGTTTTGCAGCTGGTGGAAGTGAATTTCGTGGTGAAACAATAGATGAGTACAAGAAAAAGGACAAAGAAGAACAAGTACAATATAGACTTCCATTTGGTGGAGGAAGTGGAGCAGGAGTTTCAATTAATCCAGTAGCATTTTTGGTAGTAACTTCTGATGGCGTAAAACTTATGCCAATTAATCATGCTTCAACTGTTGATAAACTTATGGATTATGTGCCAGATATAATAGAAAAGGCAAATAAGTTAATGAACAAAAAAATGGAAAATAAAGATAAACGAGAAGAAGGTTTAGAAAGCAAAATACAAAATCAAAAAGATGTGAAAATAAAAACAGAAGAAAAATTTAAACCTGGAACAAGAACAAAAGAAAAAACTATTAATATTGAATATGATGAAAATAATCCAACAGAATATTTAGAAGATGAGTAGTTTTATAAAACAAAGACTTGTATTTCAAGTGAACATGTATCAGTTCATTTAAAATGCAAGTTTTTTTAGATACAAAAACAGCTCTAAAAAGAGCTGTTTTTCGTTAAGATATACATTTAACGAATTATTATAAAACAATGATACACATAAATTTTTAAGAAGTCAAGCTTTCCATAATAATTTTTTTAAGTAATTTTTACTTGCTTTTTTAAAGTGAGTAAAAACGCCGTACTATATGATACTCTAAGAAAGTATTGAAAATATATTTTTCGTTAAATGTATATATTAACGAAAAATATTATGTAAAATTGAATAATAATTAGAGGTGGTTTTCCTTCATTATTATAAAATAAAAGTGAGTAACTCACTTTTGTATTTTGTGTACGGAGGGAAGCTATTTTTTTGCTTTCCTCAAAAATAAAAATAGGAGGAGAACAAAAGAAATGAAAAAACAAAAAAAGAGTGCAACGAAACAAAAGGTTTCAAAGTTGAAAAACAGTATAAATCAAAAAAACAAAAGACAAATTATTAATTTTAAAAAAAGTACTCGGAATAACATTAATTGCATTAGTTATTTCAATAATAGTAATGCTAATTTTAGCTGGTGTATCAATAAATGCAATAGTGGGTGATGATGGCATTTTAAGTAGAACACAATATTCTACTTTCCTAAGTGAAATGACAGCAGTAGAAGAAGCAGTGCAGATGTGGAAAGCAGGAGAAGTACTAGGAGCAAAAGGAGAAGAAACAAAGACAATACCAGTTAATGGACTTTGTAGTATTAATGATTTAACTAGCACAGAAAGATTAGTTGGAGAAGTAGGATATTATAGAATTTGGAGCATGACTGAAAATGTGCCAACAACAAGTGTATTAAGTAGTACTTCTGATTTTAATAATGTTTTTGAAAGTGAATTAATATTTTATCCAGCGGGAGTACAAGATTTATATTACTTAAATAATAAAGTTTTAGGTATAAAGAGTGATAAAACTTATGTAATAGATGCAGCAACAGGAATGATATATTCAATGAAAGGAATAACTTTAAAAGGAGTAAGTTGCTATAGTGCAAATATGGCAACAGCAGTAATGAGTGGAAACTTAAATGCACCGATATTTGCAGAAGCAGAAGTAAGTGGAACAGGTGCAGATGAAAAATTAGCAGGAAATACTGGTCCAGAATATTTTGAGGATGGTAGTAAAAATGAAAATTATCATCCTTATGGATTTAAAATAATTGCTAATGAAACTTCTAATAACATATATAAACTATATAACAATGGAGATTTGTATGCAAAAGGTGTGAAAGGAACACAATTATTATCCTCAATTTCTACAATGGAAGGCATTGATTCTAGCAAGTTTTCAGAATTTACAGTACCATCTAATTTATCATCATATAAGAAGTTATTTATTGGTGCTGGAACTATGTATGTAATAGATTCTAATGATGATTTGTGGGCTTGGGGGAATAATGCTAATAATAAACTAGGTTTAAATTATAATGAATTAATAGAATATACAGAAAGAGATTTAGTTAAGCTAAATGTAGCTAATGGTAAAAAGATAAGCAAAATTTTTGATATTGGTGGAAATTTATTTGTTGTTACTTTAGATAATGAATTATATGTTATGGGATTTAATTGGTCACGAGATGGTTTTGGATTATATTTGAATCAAACACAGGATGCTGTCTTAACAGAGTTTACTAAAATAAATGAGATACCAGATCCTTCAAAAATAAATGAAATATATTTAGAAAGTAGTTATGCAATTATTGAATGTTCTGACAATACATATTATGGAATAGGCTCAGCAATAAAAAGATTTATTGGAAATGGCTCTACTGGGGGATATAAAAAATTTATGCCAATATTTAATGGATATACATATAAAGAAGATGTTAATGGAAATTATATTATTGATGAAAATTTTGGATATCAATCAGAATTAGATATTGATTCTGATATTAAACAAATTGCACGATATGGATATACAATTTTTATATTAAAAAATAATGATACTAATTTATGGCATGTTGGTGATATTAATTCATATACTGCTGTACCAGATGGAAAATTAAATTATCTTACATGCATATCAAGTAGTGAGTATGGTACAAATGTAAAAAATATTTATTCAACATCATATGGTTTTATAATTGAGAAAAATAATGGTGAAATATATGGTGGAGATGGCTTGTCTGATTGTATGGGATTTGGTACACCTTCATCTGTAATAAAGAAAATTACATTGAATGCACAATTAGAACAAGAAGGAATCAAAGAAATATTTGTTGCAAGTAGTGCAGTATATTATCTATCTAATACAGGTAATTTATATGGAACAGCTTCTTCAGGTACTTTTTTAGGGTTAGGTTATGTTCCAAACAAAATGGTAAAAATAGATGCTCCTAAAATGACTTCATTATATAATTTGAATAATATAACAAACAAAGTAAAAATTGGAAATTTAAATCGTGTTGCTAGTAATATTATTTTTCAGGGCGCTGACAATAAATTATATACTATAAATAATAGTGTAATAGCTTTTCGTAATAATATTTTACAACAAAATTGGAATAAAATTGCAGGAAATGTAAAAGATGTAGCATTAGGAAACAATGAAAGTATTGCATACATAGATAGAAATTTAGATTTATATGTAGCAGGAAATGATTCTAGAATGTTAGCACAAAATACAGAAAAGCAAAATCCAATTAGAGAATTTACGAAGGTAGATGATTCTAATATTAATAATAAAGTAAAAGAAGTAAAATTTGCATATGATACTATGTATGTTTTAACAACGGACAAAAAATTATATGCAACAGGATTATATAGTTTAAATGGTAGTTTAGGTTGGCCAAATGATAGAACCCCTGGTTGGCCAGAAAATGAAAATAAATATACATTAGTAGAAATTTTATCAGATGTCGATGTTTTTCATGCACAGAATTATAATAAGGCAGCTGTTGTAGGAAATAAATTATATTTGTGGGGAATGAATGCAGATAATGAATTAAATTTAGGCAATAGAGGAATAAAAGTTCCCACTTTAAAAGATTTAAGTATTATTTATAATATAACAACAACTAAAAAATTAATTCCTTCAATTGATTGCTCATCAATTATTACGAATGATGGAAAATTTATTGCTTGTGGAAGTAATGCTTCAACACATGGTGCTCTATCTTTTGGAAATAATAAGTGGGAAGATATTTCAAATTGGTTTAATGGAGAAAAAGTAGTTGATTTTGTAACTATGAATAGAAGTGCTGGAATTGCTTTAACTGAAAATGGAAATGTTTATGGTTGGGGTCAACAGAATTATTTAGGAATGAATGTAACAGAGAGTTCATTAATAAAGCAAGCAGAAAAATTACCAATAGAAAATGTTGTTCAAATTGTTGCAGGAAATGGATTTTTTATATGTGTAAAAGATGATGGAAGTGTTTGGGGAACTGGTTTAAATACTTATGGTGTATTAGGTCGTTGGATAGGAATAGATAGGAAACAACCCAATAGTAGATATAAAACAGCTTTTGAATGGGTAGAATGTCCAGAATTAGAAATATAAAAAACAGCTCTTTTTGAGCTGTTTTTTCGTTAATATGTCTATTTAACGATTTGTTATAAAACAATGATACACATAAATTTGTAAGAAGTCAAGCTTTGCATAATAAATTTTTTTAAGTAATTTTTTATTATTTTTTTAACTATATAAAATCAATGCATAGTCTGTAGCTCTAAGAATATGTTAAATGAAATGTTTTCGTTAAATAGACATATTAACGAAAAATATTATGTAAAACTAAATAATAATTAGAGGTGGTTTTCCTTCATTATTATAAAAATAAAAGTGAGTAACTCACTTTTGTATTTTGTGTACAGAGGAAAGCTACTTTTTTGCTTTCCTCGAAAATAAAAAATAGGAGGAAAACAAAAGAGATGAAGAGACATAAGAAAAACGGTTTGAAACAAAATGTTTCAAAAAGATATGCAAGCCTTATAGAAGAAAAGTATAGGTTAAGTTTACAACAGTCAAAACGGAATAACATTAATTGCATTAGTTATATCAATAATTATAATGCTAATTCTAGCAGGCGTTTCTATTAATGCTATTGTAGGAGATAATGGAATAATAAGCCAAGTAACTAATGCCAAGCTAGTATCAGAAGAAGTAGCAAGAAGAGAAGCATTAGAAATGATATTGTTTGACTATAATTCTAGTGAGTTTTTAGGTGATGCAGAAGGAATGCACAAATTTTTGTCAAAAGTAAAAGAAGAAGGACAAATAGGAAATTATGCAGTATCAACAGATGAAGATTATGCAATTATAAAATATGATAATAAAAATTATGAAATAGTAAGAGAAAGTGAAGGAAGTACATATTATAAGATTTCAGATGAAGTTGATGGAAATATATTAGAAGAAGGAGATAATTTTATATTAACGCAAAAAACATTAGATACAGAAGATGGTTTTACTTTTGAAAACGGAAATTCATATATAGTAATAGATGAAAAACTAACAGCAGATGAATTTGATTTTAATATTCCAGCAGGAGATCCAGTAACAATAAAAATAATGCATGATATGGATATTGATAATAAAGATGTAGCAAATAGAAGTGCCATAAATTTAGAAAAAGGGGCAACATTAAACTTATATATTTATGGAAAAGTAAATGTTAATTCAAGCTTTGGAATAAAATCTCAACCAGCAACAGGAGATGGATTTACTGCTGAAACTGGGATACCTGGTGGAAGTGGAGCTTATGCAGGAATACATGTACCAGAAGGTGCAATTCTTAATTTATATGGTACAGGAATTTTAACTGCAGTCGGTGGGGATGCTGGCGATGGTGGTGATGGTGGGTATAACAACCTTGACTGGGGTGGAGCTGGTGGTGGTGGTGCAGGAGCGGGTATTGGTGGACATGGTGGAAAAGGTGGTACTAGTATAAGTTTCAGTATTGGAAATACTGGATATAAAGGAGAAAATGCAGGTAATATAAATATATATAATAGTTTAACAGTGAAGGCTTTTGGTGGTGGTGGTGGAACTGGTGGTGCTGTTTCAAAAACCGAAAATAGTGTACAATCAGGTGGTGGAGGTTCAGGATACCCAGCAGCAGGTATTGGTGGCGGAGGTGCTGGAGGAACATCAGGAAATACACAAGATTCTGGAGGAGGTTTTGGAGCTGGGAATGGAGAATATACATTCCATATTGGTGGAGAAAATGGTTGCACATTAGCAAATCTTCAAAATGCAAATACAGCAATTAGTGGCTCATATTATGAAAGTTATGCTATATTTGTGGGAGCAAATACAAGTCAACAAATTTTATGGAATGGTGAGATACCATGTAATCCAAAGTGGCAAAGTGGAGGCATAGGTGGTGGCGGAACTGGTGGTTATGGTGAAAGATATATTCCAGATTCAGCGTCAGCAGGTAAAGGTGGACAAATAAGGGTAAGTTCTAATGCAAAAATTTATGCATATAATGGTAGTTATATTACAACTAAAAACACAGTGGATATGACAGAAGAAGAAAAAATATCTACACAAGCTTTAATATATGCTCAAGCAGGATATGATATAAAAGCTATAAGAGAATTGTTAAAAGTAAAAAAAGTTACAGCAAGAACTATTGCAGATTTAGTAAGTGAATGGTCAACATCAACTAATAATTATTCAGCGCAAAGAACAATTTTAAGTCCATATAAAAATGGAAGTAACCAAGGAAAATTTGTCCTAGGAATTGGTTCAGGAGCAGGTTGTTCGCAAGAAATAGATGGAAATGGAACATATACAATAGATAGTAGTATGAATTAATAATAAAAAACAGCTTTTAAAAGCTGTTTTTTCGTTAAAATAAGATATTAACGACATATTACAAAATAATAATACACATAAATTTGTAAGAAGTCAAGCTTTCCATAATAAATTTTTAGAGCAAACTTTTTGCTCTTTTTTTATTGCTTAAAATTCATGAATGGCTTGAAACTACTGCTATATATTGAATTTGTTGTTTTCGTTAATATCTTATATTAACGAAAAATATTATGTAAATAATCAGAGGTGGTTTTCCTTCTGATTATGCCAATAAAAGTGTGTATCACTTTTAAATTTTGTGTACAGAATGGTTGAAAAGTAATTACAATTTTATCTGCGTCAACTTTCATTAAAAACGCGGTTACATACTTTTGTATGCGCCCTTGCCTTTTTAATAAAATTTTCATTGCTAAAATTTAATTACTTTCCAACCCATATATTTAAAGAGAAAGGAAAAGAAAAATGTGTAAACAAAAGAGAAACAGAAGGAAAACGAAAAATGAATTTTTGAAAAAATCTAAGCGGAATAACATTGATTGCATTAGTTATTTCGATAATAGTAATGCTAATTTTAGCTGGTGTTTCAATAAATGCTATAATAGGTGATGATGGCATAATAAGCAGAACGCAATATTCAACATTTCTAAGTGAAATGACAGCAATAGAAGAAGCAGTTCAAATGTGGAAAGCTGGCGAAGCAATGGGGCAACTAGGAGAAGAAACAAAAGCAATACCAGCAAATGGACTATGTAAAGTAAATGATATAACTAAGACAGAAAGATTAGCGGGAGAAGTAGGATATTATAGAATATGGAGTATGGCAGAAACAGCTCCGACAACAGACATATTTAGTAGTAATGATGATTTTAATAGTGCTTTTGAGGCAGAAATGATATATTTTCCAGCTGGTGTACAGGATTTATTTTACTTAAACAATGAAGTATTAGGAATAGAAAGCAGTAAAACTTATGTAATAGATGCAGCAACAGGAATGATATATTCAATGGCAGGTGTAAAACTAAAAGGAATAAGTTGTTATAGTGCTAATATGGCAACAGCAGTGATGAGTGGAAACTTAAATGCACCAGTATTTGCAGAAGCAGAAGTAAGTGGAACAGGTACAGGAGATAAACTTGCAGGAAATGTGCAAGATGAATATTTAGAAGATGGAACAAAAAATCCAGATTATAATCCTTATGGATTTCAAATAATTGCAGATAATACAAATAATAATATATATAAATTGTACAATAATGGAGATTTATATGCTAAAGGAGTTAAAGGTAGTCTTTTGAATACTGTGCCAAAAGATATGATTGATATAAATCCACTTTATTGGAGAGAATTAGAAATTCCATCGGAAATTGGTGAATATAAAAAGATTATTCCACGGAGCAAACTGTATATATGTAATAGATTCTAATGATGAATTATGGGCATGGGGAGTAAATTCTAGTAATAGGTTTGGACTAACACAAGGGCAACAAGTAGAATATACGGGAAGAGATGTAATAAAATTAAATGTTGATAACAAAAAAGTATATAATGTTTTTGGAACTGTAAGTTCTACTTTTGTAGTAACTTTGACAAATGGTGTTTATGAATTATATGCTGCTGGACTTAATAATCAATATGAATTAGGAATTGGTCATAATATTAGTCAAAACAGTTTTAGTAAATGCTCTGGATTAGAACATCCTGAAAGATTAGTAACAATACAAAGAGGAACTAATAATAGTCGAATAACATTATTTACATGTAAAGATAGTAATGATAATTATGAAATTTATCTTACTGGTACTGATCTTTTTTATGTAACAAATTCTACATATGGAAAAATTTATGAAAATATTACAAGAATGTTTGATGGAAATATTGGACCAGATATAGATCAAGATATCCAAAAAACAAAATTTTTCGGATATACTATTATGGTATTAGATAAAAATAATAATTTAAAATTATATGGAAAAGATAATGGTTATATAAAACAAGTAAAACCAAATAATGATTACATATATGAATTTAATGAAGAAAATTTTGGAATAAGTGGCAGTGAGTCATTAAACATAAAAAATATATATGGTGGACAAGATTATCGTAATACTATAATAGAAAGAGTAAATGATAATAATAAGACAGAATTTTGGTTATTTTGTATAGATGGCAATAATATAGGAATTGAAGAATTAAAAAGTGAAACATTAAATAATATTACAGAGTATTTACCAAATGAGATTATGAGTACGGGTATTAAGCAAATAAGAATAGTAAGTAGTAATATATTTTTTATAGATAATAAAAATAAGGTTTGGGCAACTGGTAATTATGCATCGCTAGGTTTGGGAGAAAATATACATACTAATCCAGAAGGTTTAGTATGTTTACAAGATTTAACAAAAAATTTGAAATATTCGTTGGGTGACATAAATCAATTGTATGGTTCGAATTTTGATGAATACAATATGTTAGTTATCCCAATATTTGAAGGAAATAATGGAAAAATATATATTACGGGAAGTAATATAATAATGTTTAGAAATAATATTGTTCAATCAAATTGGAAAATGATTGCGAATAATGTGAAAAAATTTTGGGCGAAAAGCTCTAATGAAGATTCAATAGGATATATTGATTTTAATAATGATTTATGGTTGTTGGGAAATAATTCATATACATTAGGAATGAATAAAGAAGAAGGAAATGTTCCTAATTTTATAAGAATAAAAGATAATTTATCAGGAGAAAATTTTGATATATTAAATAACAATATAAAAGATGTAAAAATGAATTCATATGCGACTTTTATAGAAACATTAGATAAAAAATTATATGTTTCTGGAATGACTAGTATGGCTGGATGGCCATATAAACTTTATATAGGTTTATCTAGTGCAGAATTCGTTAAAGGAAGTAATGTTTTTATAAAAATTCTTGATAATGTAGAATACTGGGAAGTTGGAAAATATAAACAATATGCAGTGATAAAAGAAAATGATATATATAAATTTTATGTTTGGGGACTTAATGATGGTGGATTAGGAACAGGTGGAAAAGATTATGAAATACCTACTGAGATGACTAATTTACCATTTGAAATATCTAAAATTCAAAAAATTATTCCAGCACAAAGAAATGGGTATATAATAACTAATGATGGAAAATTATATACAACAGGATTAAATAGGGTTGATGGTTTTGGATTAACAGGATGTGGAAGTAGTAGTTCAAGTTGGATGGTTTTTGATGGTGCTTTAATAGGTAATGAAAAAGTAAAAGATATTGTAAGCTCTACTGATTCAAATAATTCTGGTGTAATATTAACGGAAACAGGAAATTTATATGCTTTTGGAGTAAAGTCTGCAATTGGTGTAGGAACAAGTAGTTTAGAATATTATACTACTCCTGTAAAAATAAATACGATGTCGAATATTTCCAGCATAGTTGGTGGAAAAGAATGGTATGTAGCAGTAGATATTGAAGGCAAAGTATATGGAACAGGAAGTAATACTTATGGAATATTAGGTCGTTGGATAGGAA
>ERZ777011.2424-NODE-2424-length-14944-cov-2.643764_pt1 | contig 14944 bp, 13 predicted proteins | sample MGYA00374964_ERZ777011 | MGnify/ENA primary metagenome ERZ777011 (study PRJEB29310, sample SAMD00008975) | mouse gut metagenome | study: EMG produced TPA metagenomics assembly of the Metagenome analysis of fecal microbiota from mouse which was promoted...
TGACGTACTTGTGGGAGGTGCCGTGGAAGCCGTAGCGGCGGACCTTGTCCTTCTCGTAGTACTCATAGGGCAGGGCGTAGGTGTAGGCCACGGGGGGCATGGTCTGGTGGAAGGCGGTGTCGAACACGCCCACCTGGGGCACATTGGGGCCCATGACGGCGGTGCACGCCTTGATGCCGGTGATGTTGGCGGGGTTGTGCAGGGGGGCCAGGGGGATGTTCTCCTCCAGAGCGGCCATCACCTTCTCGTCGATCTTGACGGAGCAGGCGAAGGTCTCCCCGCCATGGACCACCCGGTGGCCCACGGCCTCAATTTCGCTCATGGAGGAGATGACGCCGTTCTGAGGGTTGACAAGGGCGGCCAGCACGGCCTGGATGGCCTCGGCATGGGTGGGCATGGTCACGTCGGCCGCATCCACAGTGGCCTTGCCGGGGGCCTTATAGGTGAACTTGCCGTCGATGCCGATGCGCTCGCACAGCCCCTTCGCCAGAACCTCCCGGGTGTTGGTGTCCAGCAGCTGATACTTGAGGGAGGAGCTGCCGGCGTTAATCACGAGGACTTTCATGTTCTGCACTCCTTTGCATCCGGGCCCCTGCGAGGCGGCCCGTGAGATAACCGGGTATTTACTTTCGCCCAGCCCATGGATATAATGGAGCGTCGGGAGCAGGGCGAAAGCGCGCCGGGACCGCACAGCGGTCACATAGACAGTCATATTATAATACTCTAAGCGGGATATCGCAAGTATTTTTCGCATTTTTGACAAAAAGAAGCGCTGAGCCGCCCGCCGCGAACAGGCGAAGCGCGGCAAGGAGAGGGGGAAGCCCGTTGAAGGCCATCGGCATCATAGCGGAATACAATCCCTTCCACGCCGGGCACGCCCTCCACATCCGGGAGACCCGCCGGGCGCTGGGGGACCTCCCCGTGGCGGCGGTGATGAGCGGCAACTTCGTCCAGCGGGGGGACTGCGCCGTGCTGGACAAGTGGACCCGGACCCGGATGGCCCTGGAGGGCGGAGCGGACCTGGTGCTGGAGCTGCCCACCGTGTGGGCGGTCTCCTCGGCGGAGCGCTTCGCCCGGGGGGCGGCGGAGATTCTGGCGGCCACGGGGGTGGCGGCCTGCCTGTCCTTCGGCAGCGAGTGCGGCGATGTGGACAGCCTCCGGCAGGTGGCCGCCTGCCTGGACAGCGAGGCCTATCGGGCCGGACTGCGCCGCTACCTGGATGAGGGGATTCCCTTCGCCGCCTGCCGCCAGGCGGCGGTGCGGGATGTGCTGGGGCGGGACCTGTCGGACCTGCTGGCCCGGCCCAACAACAATCTGGGCGTGGAGTATATCCGGGCGCTGAACGCCTTGAACAGTGAGATCCGGCCCTTTACCATCCCCCGGGCCGGGGCGGACCACGACGGGGGCCCCCATCCGGAGTATCCCTCCGCCTCCTGCCTGCGGGAGCGGCTGCTGGCCGGGACCCTCCCGGCGGACAACCCCGCCTGCCTGGCCTACGGGGAGCGCTGGGTGCTGGCCGCCCTGCGGACTATGGGGGAGGAGGACTTCGCCGCCCTGCCGGACAGCGGCGAGGGGCTGTCCCACCGCCTCTATCAGGCGGTCCGCCAAGGCCGGACCCTGGAGGAGGTCTATGCCCTGGCCAAGACCAAGCGGTACGCCCACGCCCGCATCCGGCGGCTGGCCCTGTGGGGGGCGCTGGGCCTGCGGACCGGCGGCCTGCCCGAGCGTCCGCCCTATCTGCGGGTGCTGGGGGCCGGGGAACGGGGCCGGGCGCTGCTGCGGGAGATGAAATCCCGCTCGGCCCTGCCCGTCATCACCAAGCCCGCCCACGGCAGGGGAATCCCCCTGCTGGAGCTGGAGGCCCGGTGCACCGACCTGTACCAGCTCTGCCGCCGGGAGCCCGGCCCCTGCGGCGCGGAGTGGACCTCCAGCCCGGTGATGCCGTAGGCCCCGGCCGTCCCCTGTTTTGAAAATGATTCACAGTTTATTGATTATTTTCCAGCCCGGTTGGGGTAGAATGGTGTCAATGAGTGAAAAGGAGATTTGTCCATGATCTATCGAAACGACCATTACGGTCCCATCGACCGTTTCTGCGCCAAGCACCCCCGGTTCGGCGTCCCGAGCCTGATGATGTACGTCGCCATCGCCCAGGGGGCGGTGGGCCTGCTGGACCTGTTCATGCAGGAGAGGCTCTCCGCCCTGCTGATGTTCAGCGGACCCCATATCTTTGCCGGGCAGATCTGGCGGCTGGTGACTTTCGCCATCGTCCCCAAGACCAGCAATCCCTTTTATCTGCTGCTGACCTGCTATGTCTACTACTGGACAGGCCAGATGCTGGAGCGGGAGTGGGGCACGGCCAAGTTCAACCTGTTCTATCTCAGCGGCGTGGTGCTGTCCGCCCTGTCCGGGCTGCTGCTGGGCTACGCGGATATCTATTACATCAACCTGTCGATCTTCCTGGTGATCGCCACCCTGTACAGCGAGATGCAGGTGCTGTTCATGTTCGTGCTTCCCATCAAGATGAAGTGGCTGGCGGCGCTGGACGTGGTGCTGATTTTGGTGGACGTGGTGCAGTTCGCCCAGATGGGGGTGTGGGTCCTGGCCCTGGCTCCCCTGGCCAGCTTTGTCAACTACTTCATCTTCACCTGGTCCTTCTGGTCCATGAAGCTGGGCTTCGCCCGCCGCAGGGCGGACCCTCAGGTCATCCAGTTCAAGCGGGCCCGGAAGCAGGCGGAGAAAAAGGCCCGGGAGACCGGGGGATACATGCACAAATGCGCCGTGTGCGGCCTCACCGACCAGGACGATCCCAGCATGGAGTTTCGCTACTGCTCCAAGTGCGACGGCTACTACTGCTACTGCGCCAACCACATCAACAACCACATCCACATCCGAAACAACTGAAACAAGCCCGCCGCGCGGTTGCGCGGCGGGCTTGTTGGAATTACAGCGCGGCCTTGATGGCGTCCACCATATCCGTCTTCTCCCAGGGGAGGTCCAGCTCCGGGCGGCCGAAGTGGCCGTAGGCGGCGGTCTGACGGTAGATGGGCCGGCGCAGGTTCAGCCGGTTGATGATGGCGGTGGGCCGCAGGTCGAAGACCTTGTCAACCGCCGCCTCCAGCGCCTCGTCCGTCACCGTGCCGGTGCCGAAGGTGTCCACCCGGACGGACACGGGCCGGGCCACGCCGATGGCGTAGGCCAGCTGTACCTGGCATTTGTCCGCCAGCCCGGCGGCCACGATGTTTTTGGCCACCCAGCGGGCGGCGTAGGCCGCGGACCGGTCCACCTTGGTGGGGTCCTTGCCGGAGAAGGCGCCGCCGCCGTGGGGAGCGGTGCCGCCGTAGGTGTCCACGATGATTTTCCGCCCGGTGAGGCCGGAGTCCCCCTGGGGTCCGCCCACCACAAAGCGTCCGGTGGGGTTCACCAGGACGCGGGTGTTCCCGTCGAACAGCTCCGCCGGAATGGTGGGCTTGATAACCAGCTCGATCATGTCGGCCCGGATCTGCTCCAGGGAGGCCTCGGGGGCGTGCTGGGTGGACAGCACCACGGTGTCCACCCGGACGGGCTTGCCGCTCTCGTCGTACTCCACCGTGACCTGACTCTTGCCGTCGGGCCGCAGGTAGTCCACCAGCTTGTCCTTGCGCACCTGAGTCAGCCGCTGGGCCAGCTTGTGGGCCAGGGAGATGGCCAGGGGCATCAGCTCCCCGGTCTCCCGGCAGGCGTAGCCGAACATCATGCCCTGATCCCCCGCGCCGTTGTCCAGGCCGTCGCTGAGGCCGCCCTCCTTGGCCTCCAGGGCCTTGTCCACGCCCAGGGCGATGTCGGGAGACTGTTCGTCGATGTTGGAGATGACGGCGCAGCTGTCGCCGTCAAAGCCGTACTTGGCCCGGTCGTAGCCGATGTCCCGGATGACCTGGCGGGCGATCTTGGGGATATCCACATAGCAGGAGGTGGTGATCTCCCCCATGATGTGGACCAGGCCGGTGGACACGGTGGTCTCGCAGGCCACCCGGGCCCCGGGGTCCTTCTCGATGATGGCGTCCAGAATGGCGTCGGAAATCTGGTCGCACACCTTGTCGGGATGGCCCTCGGTGACAGATTCAGAGGTGAATAAGCGCTTTGACATGATATGTGTTCTCCTTTCTTTTGGGGGAAGAGGCTGAAAAAACCCCGCCGGAACTCGGCGGGGCTCTTAAGATGGTTCAGACCTTTCCTCATCTCGCGTTTCCGCCGGACTTGGCACCTTGCAAAGCAGGTTGCCGTGGCTTCCTCGGGCCGGTCCCTCCACCACTCTTGATAAGGGGTTATTCAGTTGACGCTTTTATTATAGCACAGCCGGAATGGGTGTCAAGGGGAAATGGCAAAAAACCGGGGGAAATCCGTTTGCGCGGGCGCGCGTGGTTGGGTTGTGCGGGCGCACAATGTGCGCCCCTACATTACCCTTTGGGTTTGGGTTTGAAGATCAGGGCCACCACGACCCCTAAGAAGATGGCGGCGGTGATTCCCCCGGCGGCGGAGGCCGCGCCCCCGGTGAGGGCACCCAGCAGGCCCTTCTCGGCCACCGCCTCCTGGACGCCCTTGGCCAGCAGGTAGCCGAAGCCGGTGAGGGGCACCGTGGCCCCCGCCCCGGCCCACTCCGCCAGGGGCTTGTAGACCCCCACGGCCCCCAAAACCACCCCGGCCACCACGTAGGCCACCAAGATCCGGGCGGGGGTGAGCTTGGTTTTGTCAATGAGGATCTGGCCGACGACGCAGAACAGGCCGCCCACCAGAAACGCCTTCAGGTATTCCATTCATTTCCCTCCTTCCAGGGCCAGCGCGTGGCACACGCCGGGGATGGACTCCCCCTGCATGGTGGCGGTGGGGGAGTGGAGCGCCCCGGTGGGGCAGAACAGAATCCGCCGCCACCGCCCCGCCAGCAGCCCCGGCAGCACGTACCCGCACAGCACCGACGCCGAGCACCCGCAGCCGGAGGCCCCGGCGTGTACGTCCTGCTCCTCCCGGTCAAAGAGGATCAGGCCGCAGTCGTTGTAGTTGTTCAGCTTCACCCCGTCCCGGTCGAACAGGTCGGTGACGATCTCGTGGCCCAGCTTGCCCAGATCGCCGGTGAGGATCAGGTCGTAGTAGTCGGGGGTGAGGCCGGTGTCCTCAAAGTGGGCCTTCAGCGTCTCGTAGGCGGCGGGTGAAGAAGTCAAATTAGACCCATAATAATCAGCTTGCTTGGGGGGTAGCGTTGTTTTCCTCAAGAAGATCCAGCAAACGCTGGTATTCGTCCTGAAATTTGAACTCTATCGTAATTGTTCCACCTTCATGGACATAGATCATTTCAACCAGCTCAACGATCATTTCCCTTGTCAGTTCTGTGATATTACGATATTTCATAAAGTGTTTGATAAATTGGTTCTCAACGTCAGTTGTTTCCTTGTATTGCTTGATCTCCTCCTTGATGCCGGCGATGGAGCGCTCAATTTGTTCAAGCTGGCGTTCAAACTTCTCCTTCAAGGCAAGATACTCGGATTTGGAAATGATCCCGGACTTCCAATCAGGATAAAGGTCAATTTTGAATTGGGAGACCTTTGCGTGCTCCTGTTTTTTCATGTCCAGCATCGTTTCCAAACGAGAGGACTTTTTAGCTTTGACGTTGTTTCGCCTGAGCTCTTGCAGCACTTCATCCATAGATACCGCCAACTGGATTTGCGCCTGGATCGTGGCCAGCACTGCCTGGTACAGCTTTTCCTCCCGAATCGTGTGCTTCGTACAGGCCGCCTTGTCGCCTTTGCGGAAGGTCTGGCAAACATAGTAGTAATATTTTTTGTACGGCTGGACAGCGGATTTCTTTCCCATGGCTCTCAGGCAGTCAGCACAACGGATATAACCGCCGAAGATGCTGACATGGGACACGCCAGGGGCCGTCCGCGTGTCACGCATAAGGAGCTGCCGTACAGATTCAAATTGCTCTCGTGGGATAATGGCTTCGTGCGTATTTGGAACAATGATCCAGTCCTCCTCTGGGACGTTCGTGCATACCTGCACTTTGTAGCTTTTTATTTTCGTTTTGCTTTGAACCATATCCCCTGTATAAATACGGTTTTTCAAAATCCGTTTCACAGAAGAATCCGGCCACAGTCCGTCGCACAGCTCACCGGTAGGGTGCTTGTAGTTGAAACCCAGTTGTTTTTTGTACAATGTGGGGTTAGGGATTCCAAGCTGGTTCAGCTTTTTTGCAATGCCGATGATACTCATGCCACCCAAAAACCACTGGTATATGCTGCGGACGACTTCTGCCGCAACCGGGTCAATCACCAGACGGTGGTGGTCATCCGGATCTTTGAAGTAGCCATAGGATGCAAACGAACCTATAAACTCTCCTTTACTCCGCTTTCGGTCTAAAGATGCCCTGACCTTGTTGGAGATATCCCTGCAGTACTCATCGTTCATTACATTTTTGAATGAAACAAGAGCATTGTTAATGGACGCAGGATCTTTTATGCTGTCAATATGATCGACAACAGAAATAAAACGAATATTGAGCAGCGGGAATATCATTTCAAGGTACTGCCCTACCAGAATATAGTTTCTTCCCAACCGCGACAGGTCTTTCACTATGATGCAGTTAACAACACCGCTTTTGATGTCTGCCATCATGCGCTCAAAATCCGGACGCACAAAATTCGTGCCGCTCCAGCCATCATCCACATATTCGTCCACAAAGACAATATCGTCACTTTGTTCGATGTAGTCGTGGGTGATATCCTTTTGAGAGCCAATACTGTCGCTTTCCTCTTTGTCACCGTCCTCTCTTGATATCCGCAGGTACTCAGCTGCTTTCCACTGTACAGAAGGCGCAGAGGTGCCCTGCTTTCGTTTTAGAAATTCATCGTACCTGTTTCTGGGAGCCATATGATACCTCCAAAAAGAATAGGCTGTATGATATGGCTGCATTACACATTGCCATTATATCATACAGCCAGGGCAAATCAAATGGATTTCGATAACAAACGGCAAATCCTTTTCTGTAAAGTATCCCCATTCTCCCCAGAAAAAACCACATGAACCCCAATGTCCCCAACCCGAAACAGATAGGGATTGCCAGTAGCTTTCAAAAAGGTACTCATTCTCGTTTTATCATCACTGGCCGGAATAGAAACACCTGTGATATCGGGAAGGCTGTACTTGTCAAAGTGTTCAGACCGAAGCTGATTTTCAGCTTGGCTTTTATAGTTCAATATCAATACCTCCATGAAAATTCAGATTTCTAAGATAGATTACCCATAATTTCCTGCATATATTCTGAATACTGCCCCGGCCCACTTCCTGCGCTCTCGTTTTAGACCGCGTATTTTCAGGCCGCGCTGTGCGCTGATTATGCGGTGGGCGTGCAAAGGCACACTATCCGCCGCCCCTGTATGACTTCCGGGACAGGGTATGGGCTCGCGCCGTTTGTCAAGGTTCGGTCATTCACTGGGTTCTACTTAATAAATAAGGGTCTTGCCATAATTTTTTGCATCAGCAGGAAAATTTTTGGAAGTATTTCCGTTATACAATATATAGCGTGAAATGCTTGACAGATAGAAGATATTGTGGTAATATCCTTATGTAATTGATTCTATGTGCGTTTTCTCCCTTTGCGGGAGGGCAGGCTGGGCTTCATCAGCCTGGGGGCGAAGGGTTCGCATTGCACACGTTGCGGGATTCGCTGGCCCTGTTGGAAAAACAGCAGGGATGATCTGCGAGGCGTTTTCCGGGTTGTAAGTATCGTCAGCGGGAGAAGTCTGCCCATTTACGGCGGCATCCGCTGGCGATTTTGTTTTCAACATGGGGAAATACTCCCCGGTGCGTAAAGCGGGAATGACTGAACCACACCGAAAGGCGTGGGGAGCCGGCAATGCCGGTCGTCATTCCCGCTTTTTTGTTGCCCAAATGCCGGAAGGCTTTGAGGATATATCAAAAAGGAAAGGGGTTCGGACATGAAGTATCACGCAGTTTGGAAGCCCGGGGGCCGTTCACGCGGTGGGATGGGTTCCATGAAACCGGGGCGCAGGCAGCTCCAGGCGGTCAAACCCAGGGGGACCGTCCCCGGAAGGGAGGCGATCTACCTTGGCGGAACAAAAAGGAGCGATGCCTAACCCCGTGATCTCCACAGAGGGCCTGCCCCGTGAAGAATGGCTGGCCTACCGCCGCAAAGGGATTGGTGGCAGCGACGCGGCGGCGGTGCTGGGCATATCGCCCTTCCGCACCGGGGTGGATCTGTACTACGACAAGCTGGGCCAATCCGTGGAGGACGACGAGCAGAACTGGGTGGCCAAGGAGATGGGCGCACAGCTGGAAGACCTGGTGGCCCGCATCTTTGCCAAAAAGACAGGGCTGGCGGTCTGCCCCATGCCGGTCATGTTCCAGCACGCGGAGCATCCCTGGATGCTGGCCGATGTGGATCGGCTGGTGACCATGGCGGACGGAAAAACCGCCATTCTGGAGTGTAAGACCACCAACTACAACGCCAGGGATAAATGGGAGTATGACGGCAAACCCATCGTGCCCCAGTATTACGAGGCCCAGGGACGGCACTACATGGCGGTCATGAATCTGGACCGGGTGTATTACTGCTGCCTCTACGGCAACAGCGAGGATGATGTGATCATCCGCAGCATCGACCGTGACCCGGACTACGAGGCGGAGCTCATCGCCTTGGAGGAGAACTTCTGGATGAACCACGTCCAGGCCAAGACCCCGCCGCCCTACATTGAGGACAACGGCACATTGGTGCTGGAGAGCCTGCGACGCTGCATGGGGCCGTCCTACAAGGATCTGCCCCCGGCGTCGTTTACCGAAGCCCAGTGTGAGAACGTCCGCCGCTATGTGGAATTGCGGGAGCAACGGGGTACCCTGAACGCCAGCGCGAGAACGCTGGACAAGGAGATGGAACAGCTGAAAGCCAGGATCCTGGTGGATATGGGCGGCAGTTGGTCTGCCTCCTGTGACAGTGATAGCGGCAGCTATGCCGTCACCATGAAGCCCAGTCAGCGGGTCAGCATCTTAAAGGACGACCTGCTGCGGCTGAAGGACGCCCACCCGGACATCTTTGACCAGTACGCCACGGTGTCGGAGAGCCGGACATTCAACGTGAAATTCACCGCCGCAGAAGCGGCGGCGCAGGAGGTGGCGGCATGAGCAGTATCGTGGCGGCGTATGACAAAACGCTGTACTATAGCGAGGCCGGAAAAAACTGTGTCCTCCGGCTGAAAACTGCTGACCCCATGGTGCCGGAAAATGCCCGGGATCAGTACAAATTTGTGGACCATCTGATCCGCTTTGTGGCCGTGGGCTACGACCTGCCCCAGACGGACGCGATCAAGATGGAGCTGGACGGAAATTGGGTGGACGGCAAACACGGCCCCCAGTTCCAGGTGGACACATGGCATGAGTTGATACCGCCCACCATCGAGGGCATCCTGGGCTATCTGTCTTCCGGTCTGTTAAAGGGCATCGGCCCCAAGACTGCAGCAGAGATCGTCCAACGGTTCGGCACGGACTCCCTCAACGTCATCGAGAACCAGCCGGAAAAGCTGCTGGAGATCAGGGGCATCACGGAGGAGCGGCTGGAGGAGATCAAGGCGGGCTACGCAGAGAGCAAGGCCATCCGGGATATCATGACGGTGCTGGCTCCCTTCAAGATCACCCCGAAAATCGCCACCAGAATCTATGAGTTCTTTGGCCCGGACGGGGCGGCACTGCTGCATAAGAGCTTTTATCAGCTGTGCCAGATGTCCGGGTTCGGGTTCAAAAAGGTGGACGCCATTATGATCAATTCCGGCGGCGACCTTCACGACCCCATGCGGATACGGGGGGCACTGTTCTACGCCCTGGAGAAGTCCCGCACCGAGGGCGGACACCTCTACCTGGAGGCGAAGAAGCTGCTGGGGGAGGCCCTGGCCCTGCTGAATGAGAAGATCCCCCAGCTGGGCCGGCGGTTACAGCGGCCCCAGTTGGCGCAGGAGCTGCTTACGATGATCGAGACCAACGTGGTCGTGTCCAAGAAGGGCAACATCTATCTGCCCCATGTGTTCGCCCAGGAGAGCGAGACCGCTTGCAAGGTAGCGGAAATGCTGTGGGAGGAGCCGGAGCCCGTCATGCTGGGCCCTGTGATGGAAAAGATCAGGGGGAAGCTGGGCATCACCCTCTCCCCTATGCAGTACAAGGGTGTGGAAATGGTGTTCCAGCACAGCCTGTCCATCATCACCGGCGGCCCTGGCACCGGCAAAAGCACCATTTTGAAGGCGGTGATCGAGGCGTACCGGCTCCTGTACCCGGATAGCACGATTGCCCTGGGAGCCCCCACCGGCAAGGCCAGCCGCCGCATGGCGGAGACCACTGGGATGGACAGCGCCGCCACCCTCCACAGTCTGCTGCACCTCCGCGGGGAGGATGCCGGATGGCAGGAAAAGAAGCCGCTGGATGCCGACTTCCTGATCGTGGACGAGGCGTCCATGGTGGATATGTGGCTGGCCCATCAGATGTTCATGCGTCTGAAAAAAGGGGCAAAACTGCTCATCGTGGGCGACGCCGACCAGTTGGAGAGCGTGGGTCCGGGCAGCGTGTTCCGGGAGCTGATCCAATGCGGGCTGGTGCCCGTGACGGTGCTGGACCAGATTTTCCGCCAAGCCGAGGACAGCCGGATCGCCTACAATGCCAAGTTCATCAAGGAGGGCACACCCGAGCTTTATTATGGGCCGGACTTCGCTTTCGTGGCCGCGGAGGATCAGGCGCAGGCCGCCGATTTGATCCGCCGCATATATCGGAAAGCGCTGAAAACCGCTGGAATGGAACAGGTGCAGATCCTCACGCCCTTCCGGGCCACGGGGGACGCTTCGGCCAACAGCCTGAACGCGGCCATCCAGGGGGCGATCAACCCGCCGGATGCCGGCAAGCCTGAGCTTTCCAATGGCGGACGTCTATTCCGCCTGGGAGACCGGGTAATGCAGGTAAAGAACGACTACGATATTACGCTGTACGACGAGGACGGCCAGCAGGTGGCCGCCGGTGTGTTCAACGGCGAGGTAGGCATCGTGTCCGGCGTACAGCCGGGGACGGTCACTGTCTGCTTCGACGGTCGTTACGCGGATTACCCCCTGGAGAGCCTGGGGGAACTGGAATTGGCCTACGCCACCACCATCCACAAGTCCCAGGGCAGCGAGTACGACACGGTGATCGTGCCCATGCTTCCGGCCCACCGGATTTTGCTGTCCCGGAACCTGTTCTACACGGCTGTTACCCGCGCCAAGCGCCGTGTGGCGCTGGTGGGGATGAAGAAGGCACTGTATATGGCGGTCCGCAAGGACAGTACAGGCAAGCGCAACACCCTGCTGGGAGAGCGCATCCAACTGTACCACCAGGCGTTGGCCCAACGGGACGCTATGGCCGACAGGGCAGAATTGAAAAATGCCAGTTAAATTTGGGCAGACGCACAAAAAAATGTGCGGCTGTCCCCTATTTATTTTAGGAAGGAGAATTTCACAAATGACCAACGAGAAAAACATGACGAGCAGCATCCCCTGGGATCTGAACCGGCTTCGGGGCTTCGACTTCATGAAGTTTACCCAGATGAAGGACATTGGCGAGGGTAAAAAGGATCTGTTCATGTCCCTGGAGGGACAGAAAACCTGGTTCCGGCTGGCCTGTCCCAACGGCGGGCTGGTGCTGAACGCCCTGCGGGTGACGGACGCCATGGCCATCTTCGAGGCCCGGGTGTTTGCCGACGCGAACGACCGCAATCCCCTGGCCAGCTCCACCGCCACCAAAAAGGCGGACAAGGCCACGGGAGATGCCTACATCCGCGCTGCCCAGGACGCGGCTTTGGGGGAGGCACTGAAAAGCGCCGGGTTCTGCCTCCAGGTCTCGGTTCTGGCCCATATTGCGAGGGATGCGCGATCCGCCCAGGTGGAGGGCGGTGTGCAGCCTGCGGAAGCACCGGAGGAGGTGTCCAAGCCTTCCCCCGCCCCGGCGCAGACCGACGCGCCCAAGCTGAAGGAGGGCCAGCAGCCTGTGACGGCGGTATCGCAGCCCAAGTCTGTGGCCGATACGACCCCAGTTCAGGGCGCACCCGAGCAGAAGGCCGGGGATAACAGCCCGCCCCCTGTGGATAAGGCAAACACACCGCCTAAGCCTGACACCGCCCCGCGTCCGGCCCCCGTTGACCCGCAGCCCCATGCGGCTGTGGCACCCCAGCCCAATGCGTCGGTGGAACCCCGTCCCGCTCCAGTGGCCCCCCAGACCCACGCTGCCCCGGCCCCGGAGGTCAGGGACGCCGCCCCGGTGGTGGACATCAACACCCGCCAGCCCGTGGCAACGGGGGACACTGGTCAGCCCGCAGCAGAAACCCAGCCCGCGGCCGGGAGCACCCCTGCTTCCGAGACGCCTGCCCAGTCCGCGCCGGTGACCTACACTGCCGACATGACGGTGGAGGAGATCACCCGGCGCATGACGCTGGAACAGGCCCAGACGATCACCGTCCCGGGCGGCACCTGCAAGGGCTGGACGCTGGAGCAGGTGGCCAGGGATCGGCCGCCCAGCCTCAAATGGCTGCGCTACACGGCCCCCTTCGCGGACAACGTGCTGAAGGCGGCGGCCACCATTGTGCTGAATGACCTGGAGCTGAAAATGGCCGGATGAAGCAGGAGGATGCGGTTATGAAATTGACCCTTACTTTTGTCGGTCTCGACAGTTGGAGCCGACCTGTATATGAAGCGGGCGGAAACCTGCACGTTGACACTGACCCCCGGGAAGGCTGGGCGCCGCATATCTGCACAAAGTGCAATAACGAGTTTGATGGCGAGCCGGATTGTCCTGTAAACGCTGAATTTGAGTTCATTCCTCAGCGGGTTTTGTGGTAAGAAAGGAGCTGACCCCCTGTGGCCAGTGGGACGGACTTCCCCTTCAACATCATGGACGTGGCATCCCTCCTCCGCCTGAACATCAGGCGAAGGAGCGGGGGCCGTGTGGCCTATGCCGACTGCCCCGTCTGCGGCGACCGCCGGGGCAAGCTGGGCCTGTACCCGGAGATCGACACATGGCGCTGCTACCACTGCGGCGAGAGCGGCGGGATGCTGGCCCTCTACGGGAAAACCCACGGCGTCAGCAACTCGCGGGCATACCAGGAGATCTGCGAGGCGTTGGCAGTGGGCTCGCCTGGGCGGGAGTACACACCCAGGGCCAAGCAGGAGATCCCTGCCCAGGAGGATGTGCCCCAATCCCGGCGGGCCGGCCCCCAGGAGATCCACAAGACGCTGACGGCGCTGCTACCTCCGTGCATCGGGAACACCTGCGCACCAAGCGGGGGCTGACGGATGAGCAAATCAGGCAATTCGGCTTCAAAAGCACGCCCAAATCCTGTGACTGCCGTGCCATCGCCCACTACTTGGCGGAGCGTGGCTGTACGCTGGAGGGCGTTCCAGGGTTCTACCTTGATGATAAGGGCCGGTGGACGATGAAGTTTTTCAACCGCACGTCCGGCATCATCATCCCCATCCGGGAGGCGGACGGCCTGCTTCACGGTTTGCAGATCAGGCTGGACCACCCCATCAAAAGGGAGGGCGACCCGCCGGAGAAGTCCGGGATCAAGTACCTGCCCTTCACCTCCACAGGCAAGCCTATGGGGGTTACGTCGGGGAACCCCATCCACTTCATGGGCGATCCCAGCGCCCGGGTGGTCTATGTGACCGAGGGCGCGCTGAAAGCGGATATCGCCCACGCCCTGACAGGCCGTACTTTTGTGGCTACGGTGGGGGTGAACAACACCATGGGCCTGGACGAACTCTTTTCCTTTCTTCACCGGAACGGTACAGAGGAGATCGTCGAGGCCGAGGACATGGACAAGTATTGCAATCCTAACGTCAGCAGGGGGGCCTCCAAGGTTCACCTACTGGCGATGGAAAACGGTTTGCGGTGCCGGCGGCTGGTGTGGAACCCCAACTACAAGGGGATCGACGACTGGCTGCTGGCGCTACGCCGGAAAGAAATGAAGAAAAAGGAGCGAGAACAGATGAAGTTCAAGGAGATGTACCTCAACGGGATGTGCCCCTTTGGTTACATCGACGGCTGCGCCGACCAGTGGCGCAATCGGCCAGACATCGGGGTGAGCGCGGAGGATTTCCTTGGTCTCACCCACGAGGAGTACCAGATGTATTTGCAGATGGTTCCCGGTGCTTCCCTGAAGGAGTGCCTGGACAGCCAGCGGTGCATCCAAAAATTCCGGGTGTACCAGCTGGACTTCAAGGGGATCGAGACCTATCCCTTTGCTTTCCGGGATATTGAGGCCATGCACAAAGCTGGTTTTGAACAGCCCCCGGCGGACAGCTATCAGCTTGTCTATGACGGGGAGCTGACCCACCCCAGGGAGTGGACGGAACAGGCTGTGTTGGAGCACATCTTTGACCTGTGCAACGATGAGCTGCCCGAGGGCTACCGGGGGCACAGTCTGTCCATGTCCGACATTGTAGAGCTGTATGACGGCGATAACAGGAATTTCTTCTACCGTAATGAGGACAGCTTTTCCCTGGTGCGGTTCGACGCGGAGCGGGCCAAGCCCCGGGAAGAAGCGGACGGGGATGGATGAGCGGATGATACAGCTGGACGCGGTGAGCGAGACCTGCCGGGCGCTGGGCGCGGAGGTGCGCCGGCCCCCGGGCGAACGCTATCTGACCGCTATGGTTTGGGATGGCTGGGGCCGGCCCTACGACGAGGGCCGGGCCTTGGCCATCCAGCAGGAGATCAAACGGGAGACAGCCCAATACCCGGGGCTGGTGTGCTGCTGCGTTGACCCGTTCAGCACACTGGTGTACGCGGTTTGAGCAGGACAAAGAAGGGACGCAGGTTTGGCTACGGCCAGACTGCGCCCCTTTTTTTGATTATATTTTTACAAGGAGGACTATCAAAATGGGAGCTTATTCTGAGT
>ERZ777011.2429-NODE-2429-length-14909-cov-3.760132_pt1 | contig 14909 bp, 14 predicted proteins | sample MGYA00374964_ERZ777011 | MGnify/ENA primary metagenome ERZ777011 (study PRJEB29310, sample SAMD00008975) | mouse gut metagenome | study: EMG produced TPA metagenomics assembly of the Metagenome analysis of fecal microbiota from mouse which was promoted...
CATTGACGGACAATGAAGGAAACGCCCTTAGCTGGGCAAGTGCCGGTGGTCTTGGTTTTAGAGGTTCAAGGAAATCTACTCCCTACGCAGCACAGATGGCGGCTGAGACAGCGGCTAAGGCTGCTTTGATACATGGTTTAAAGACAGTTGACGTTATGGTAAAGGGTCCCGGTTCGGGCCGTGAGGCGGCAATCCGCGCTCTTTCCGCATGCGGACTGGAGGTAACCAGCATCAGGGACGTAACACCGGTTCCTCACAATGGATGCCGTCCTCCCAAGCGCCGCAGAGTTTAATACAAAGAGAATTTCTAAGCTTGCATAAAACGCAAACTAAGAAATTCTAAAGTTTCGTATAACAAATTTGTGCCAGGCACAAATTTGCGGGCTGCTGGAAATATGGGGACTAATATATAGAAGTAACAGTAACTAAGTTGGAAGAAGGCGCACGGCGCTGTAAACAATATCACGGAAGGGATGCGCTTCCTTATCGTGTTATCATGGAGGTAAAAAATGGCGGTAAACAGAGTTCCGGTTTTAAAAAGATGCAGGGCCCTTGGCCTTGAACCCGCATATCTTGGATATGATAAAAAATCTAACAGAACGAATGCAAGGGCAGGAAAGAAAGTAAGTGAATATGGCCTTCAGCTCAGAGAAAAGCAGAAAGCAAAATTCATTTACGGCGTGCTTGAGAAGCCTTTCAGGAATTATTATGACAGGGCTGACAGGATGAAAGGCATGACCGGTGAAAACCTTATGATTATGCTTGAATCAAGACTTGACAGCGTTGTTTTCAGAATGGGCTTTGCAAGAACCAGAAGGGAAGCCAGACAGGTTGTAGGTCATAAGCATGTTCTGGTAAACGGAAAGAAAGTTAATATTCCTTCCTATCTGATAAAAGCAGGGGATGTAATCGAAATCAGTGAAAAAGCGAAGACTCTGCAGAGATACAAAGATATTCTTGAGGTAACAGGCGGAAGACTTGTTCCTGAATGGATGGATGTGGATCAGGAGGCGTTGAAAGGGACAATTAAAAACCTTCCTACCAGAGAAATGATTGATGTTCCTGTAAATGAAATGTTGATCGTCGAGTTATATTCCAAGTAAAAAGCAAAAAGATATCCTTAATGCGGCAGCAATATGCTGCTTAAGGATGTCTGTGTTTTTACACTTAGAGTATATTGGATGGTTTTTTAATTGCTCGTAAAGGAGGGTATTTGCAGTGTTTGATTTTGAAAGACCAAATATTGAGGTAGCAGAAATCTCTGAGGATAAAAAGTATGGCAGATTTGTCGTAGAGCCTCTGGAAAGAGGTTATGGAATCACACTTGGTAATTCATTGCGGAGAATTATGCTCTCTTCACTTCCTGGGGCTGCTGTGAGCCAGGTTAAGATTGAAGGCGTACTTCACGAGTTCAGTTCCATGGAAGGCGTTAAGGAAGATGTAACTGAAATTATTATGAATATCAAGGGTCTTGCCATCAGAAACAACAGCGATACAAACGAGCCAAAAACTGCATACATCGAGTATGAAGGCGAAGGTGTAGTTAAGGCGTCTGATATCCAATGTGATCAGGATATAGAAATTCTCAATCCTGAGCTTACAATTGCTAGCTTAAACGGAAAGAATACCAAGCTTTACATGGAATTGACCATCAGCAATGGACGAGGATATGTAAGCGCTGAGAAGAATAAAAGCGAAGATTTGCCGATCGGTGTGATCGCAGTGGATTCCATCTACACACCTGTTGAGAGAGTGAATGTAACTGTTGAAAATACACGTGTTGGCCAGATTACAGACTATGATAAGCTGACGCTTGATGTTTATACAAACGGTACATTGGTACCTGACGAGGCAGTCAGCTTAGCTGCAAAGGTACTTAGCGAGCATTTAAGCCTTTTCATTGATCTGTCTGAAAAAGCAAAAACAGCAGAGGTTATGGTAGAAAAAGAAGAAGATGAAAAGGAAAAGGTATTGGAAATGAGCATTGACGAATTAGAACTGTCAGTGCGTTCCTACAACTGCTTAAAGAGAGCCGGTATTAACACAGTTGAAGAGTTGACAAACAAGACTTCTGAGGATATGATGAAGGTTCGTAATTTGGGACGGAAATCTCTTGAAGAAGTTTTAGCGAAATTAAAAGAATTGGGACTACAGCTTAATCCCATTGATGAAGTATAATTCCAGGGATTAGTTTAGTCTCCCACATTTCATTTGAAAGATTATGTGAAACATGATGCAGTAAATCCAAAGAGTTTGCAGCGTGTTCTCATAAGTGGAGTAAACTGCATTCGGTAAGTAAGTCCAAAGAGCGTGGCCGAATGTACCATGAAGGGCAAAGCCCGATGAGAAAGGAGCCAAAAAGATGGCAAAATACAGAAAATTAGGAAGAACATCCGACCAGAGAAAAGCGTTACTTAGAAGCCAGGTAACCAGCCTTATGTATAAGGGAAGAATTGTTACCACCCTTGCCAGAGCAAAAGAAGTTCAGAAAATTGCCGATGGCCTGATTGCACTTGCAGCAAAGGAAAAGGACAATTATGAGACAGTTACCGTTTCCGCTAAAGTGCCTGTAAAGGACAAAGACGGCAAGAGAGTAAAAGAAGTGGTGGACGGTAAAAGGATTACCAAATTTGAGACAGTTGACAAGCAGATTAAGAAGGACTTACCCTCCAGAATGCATGCAAGACGTCAGATTCTCAGAGTTTTATATCCTGTAGTCGAGGTCCCTACCACCAATGCCGGCAAGAAAAGAGGCACAAAGAAGGTAGATCTGGTTGCAAAGATGTTTGACGAGTATGGCACGAAGTATGCAAGCCGCAATGGCGGTTACACAAGAATCATCAAGATTGGACAGCGCAAGGGCGATGGCGCTATGGAAGTGGTTCTTGAGTTGGTATAAAATAGTTGCCTGTCTTTGAAAATATGGAAGATTAGGAAGAGAAAAGTAGCAGCCGCTTGATTGTGGCTGCTATTTTTAAGTGAAATCGTAATCAAAAATTTGTGTATTTAATGTTGCCGGGTTACAAGTGGAAATAATCTCGTTAAAAGTATTGACAAAATGTACAGATTATACTATCATAATTATTGTTGTCAGGAGACAATATGTTGTCGGAAGACAAAAGATGTGCGTTTAGCTCAGCTGGATAGAGCGTTTGGCTACGGACCAAAAGGTCGGGGGTTCGAATCCTCTAACGCACGCGATTGAAAAAGGGCGGAGATACTAATTGATATAGTATTTCCGCTATTTTTAATCACAATGCCGGCGTCAGTCTGCAAAGCAAGATATAGTTTGGGTGGTAAAACGGTTTTTAAACCGGTAAAGCTATGGTTTAATACAAAAGAGGAGTGAAATATTATTATGAAGGAGTTTCTGAAAGAGTTTAAAAAATTTATCTCAAGAGGCAATGTAATTGATATGGCTGTAGGTATTATCATTGGCAGCGCTTTTACTGCAATTGTAAATTCGCTGGTAAATGATGTTATGATGCCGCTTTTATCAATTCTTACAGGTGGACTGGACTTTGCGTCTTTGTGCATCGTCTTAGGCGAGGGAGAGGGAGCGGCAACTTTAAACTATGGCGCGTTCATTGCAGCCGTTATTAATTTTCTATTGATAGCATTTGTTATCTTTACTATGATTAAAGCAATCAATAAGCTTTCCGGAAAGAAGCCTGAAGCGCCAAAGGAGGAGCCCAAAAAGAAGGTATGTCCTTTCTGCAAGGAGGAAGTGTCAATTGACGCGGTCAAATGTCCCCACTGTACATCGGATCTTGTGGAAGATGCGGCGGGTGCCGACGAAGATGGCGTGTTGGAATAAGCTCTGCTTATGGCATGCGGAGGTATGGAGATGATACAGGGTTCGCAGAAAAAAATTGCAGCGATCAATGATTTGACCGGTTATGGAAGATGTGCGCTTACGGTATCCATGCCGGTTATTTCACATATGAAAATTCAGTGTTGTCCGGTTCCGACTTCTATTTTATCCAATCATACAGGGTATGAGGAGTATTTCTTTGACGACTATACGGACAGGCTTCCAGGCTATCTTGCCATGTGGAAGAAGCTGGGAGTAAAGTTTGACGGTATCATATCCGGCTTTCTGGGGTCAAAGGAACAGATTGGCATTGTGGAAGAGTTTATCCGGCAGTTTCGGGAGGAAAATACAATTGTGGTGGTAGATCCTGTGATGGGCGATCACGGGAAGATTGCCGGGACTTATACGGAGGAAATGTGTCATGAAATGCGAAAGCTGGTATCCCTTGCAGATATCATAACCCCCAATTTGACGGAGGCTTGTAAGCTGACGGATACGCCTTACCGGGAAAAGGGTTGGAAAATGGCGGAGTTATTTGACCTGACTGAAAAGCTGCGCGCTATGGGGCCTGAAAGCGTAGTGATCACAGGAATCCCTCAGGGGAAATTTATCGCCAATTATATGAATCAGGAAAACGTAAAGCCCATGGTGCTTAGAACCTGCCGTGAGGGTACGGAGCGGTGCGGGACAGGAGATTTGTTTGCCGCCATTATAGCCGCGGATGCGGTAAATGGAGTGCCTTTTGACAAGTCGGTACGTAAAGCATCGCTTTTTGTAAAAAAGTGTATGGTAAAGTCAATGGAAATGAATATTGATCAGAAAAACGGCGTATGCTTTGAGGAGATCCTGCATCTATTAAAGGTATAATTTGTGACCGGAAAATAAGGGCTTGAATAGATAAAGGGTACCGCAAAACGGCATGTCCAACTTTGATTTGAGGGTCAAATAAACATGCGTCATGTTTGCCTGACCCATGGAGATAAAGATGAAGCAATTTTTGAAATGCTTATTTAAAATTATATTTGGCCGTACTTTGATTATCATTTTGATGGTAATTCTGCAGGCAGCCGCACTCCTTGGCAGTTTTGTGGGGCTTAGGAATTATTTTCCTCTTATTTGGGAGAGCATGAATGTCTTAGGAGCCTTCTTGATTATCTTCATTATTAACAGGGACGAGCCTGCTGAGTTTAAACTTAGCTGGATTATACCAATCTGCCTGTTCCCGGTGTTGGGCGCTTTGATTTATATTTTTATTATGGGGAATTTCAGCGCCGTCGGTCTTAAGGCAAAGCTGGGCAGGCGTCTGAAAGAAACGGACGGCCTGCTTTTTATGGATAAGAAAACGGAGGTGGCAATCGAGAGCAGTTCGGTGCAGTTTAAGGGTTTTGCGCATTATATGGGGAATACGGCGGGATTCCCGGCTTATCATAATTCCACGGCCGTTTATTACCCTCTTGGGGAGGATAAATTTGCCGATTTGCTTGTGGAACTTCAAAAAGCTGAGAAATATATTTTTATAGAATATTTCATTATTGAGCCGGGCGTAATGTGGAATGCGGTGCTTGACATTTTAAAGGAAAAAGCAAAAAAAGGAGTGGAGGTACGCGTCATGTATGATGGTATGTGCTCTATTATGCTGCTCCCTTACTGGTATCCGCGAAAGCTTAAGCAATATGGAATTAAGGCTAAGATGTTTGCGCCTATTGTGCCATTTTTATCCACGTCACAAAATAACAGGGATCACAGAAAAATTGTGGTGATTGATGGGAAGGTCGCATTTACGGGCGGCGTAAACCTTGCGGATGAATATATTAATGAGGTGGTCCGGTTTGGCCATTGGAAGGATGTATCCGTAAAAATCACGGGAGATGCGGTGCGCAGCTTCACGGTGATGTTTCTTCAATTGTGGAATGCCTCGGAAAAGGCGGATGGAGAATACGAGAAATACCTGAAAAATGTCACTTTTGAAAAACCTCCTGTCTCGGATGGGTTTGTGATTCCTTATGGGGAAACGCCCACCAGAAGCAACGAAGTGGGAAAAACGGTTTATGCCTCTATCTTTAATAGCGCCTCTAAATATGTGCACATTATGACGCCATATTTTATCATTGACAGGGAGTTTCTGGATTGCATGCGCTATGCGGCCGCAAGGGGGGTGGAGGTGTCTATGATTTTACCCCATATTCCGGATAAAAAGGTGATATATTATATTGCAAGGACTTTTTATCCGGTGCTTTTGGAGGCGGGGATAAAGGTGTATGAATATACGCCCGGATTCGTGCATGCCAAGGTTTTTGTTTCGGACGATATCTGCGCCACGGTGGGCACAATCAATTTGGATTACAGAAGCTTTTATCATCATTTTGAGTGCGGGGCATATTTTTATGATAGCTCCGTGGTTGCAAAGGTTGAGGAGGATTTTCAGGCTACGATTTTGAAATGTCAGGAAGTCACATTGGACTATTACCATAAACTGCCTTTGTATCAGAAGATAATAGGAAGAACTTCCAGACTTTTAGCGCCGCTGCTCTAAAAAGCGGAATGGATTTTTTAACCTGCGTTTGCAAGGTGACGGAAAACAGGGAGAAAAGGAAGTGGTTTTATGCAGGGGATTTTATACGACGCTACAAAAATAAAGGTATGCCAGGCTTTTTATGAAATATGTGATTATGCGGAGCTGTCGCGGGAATGGGCGGATGAAATGTGGATGAACATTTTAGCCAACAGGCAGCTCTATAAGGAGCTTACATATTATATAGAGCATCACACGTTTTTAGACGAAATGAAGGTGTGCGGGTATTCCCTTTGCGATTTATATGTCTGGCAGATGAACCGGTACAATCTGATTAAAGATACGGGGAAAAATTCAAGAACCTGCAATAAGGAAAAGATGGCAATGCTTGCCTTTGGCACAATGATGAATTTACTGAAAAATCCGGAAGAATACAGGAAAAGGCTGGAGGAAGGGCAGGGGACAGATAAGCTTTAATTAGGGCGAAATTGTTTTGTCAGCCCGGCACAAATTCACAGGTTAAGAAAGGAACAGGAGGACTGGTGTGACAAAGCAGGAATTTTTAACGGAACTTCAAAGAACTTTAAATGGAAGAATGGGAAGCAGACAGGCGGCGCCTCATATATCTTATTATCAGGAATATATCGAAACGGAAATGCGTAAAGGGCAAAGGGAGGAAGAAGTAATTACGAGTCTTGGAAATCCAAGACTGCTTGGAAAAAGTATTGGAGATGCTTTTGAACGGTCCGTACAAAAAGCCACCCCCAAAGAAAGGGCGGAAGAGTATGGACTACAGGCTTTAAAATATGGGAAAGTTCTGGGAAGAAGATGTGGGCAAATGGGTATGGAGGCGATAAGGCGAGCAAAGGTATGGTTTGACAGATTAAATGAAAAATAGCGGCGCCGACATAATTTATTTTCACGAATCTTTGATCTTTAAAAATCGTAAAGCCTGTCATAAGGCAGGCTTTACAGGGGAGTATAAATAATTAATATAAGGGTTGTAAACAGAAATTGAAGGGTTTTCCTGCTTACACGTACATTATAGCGTATATTTTTGAGTTATGCAATGTTAAATAGAGCCAAAGTCCTGGCAGAAGTGCTGATAAAATTGTGCAAAACAGACAACGGAAGCGATTCATTATAGGTTATTTTAACAAATTGTTTGAATTGCGATAAATATAGTACTAAAGTACTATATTTTGAGGGTATAAAAGATTTGTAAAAGGAAAATAATACTCATGTAACCTAAAGAATCAGGAGGAAACAAATTATGTCTAAGAATGATTATCAGAACAACCAGAACAGTCAGAACCAGAACAATCAGAATCAGGAAAACAAATCCAGCCAGAATAGCCAGAACAGCCAGAAGAACAGCTCTTCTAACTGCAAGGACAACAACAAAAAGAACAACGAGTTCTAATCGGATTTGGAAAATTTGGAAAATGTTCTTGAAAGAGCCGGCCTATGGGCCGGCTCTTTTCATGCAATAAGCCAATTTGCGAAACCTGTCGGCGTTTGATTTCCATAAGCTAACATGCAAAGCATGACAGCATATGTTTATATTTTTGATTGGCGGTAATCTCCCGGGCTTTGTCCGGTAAGAGCTTTGAAGGCCCTCACAAAATGGGAGTGCTCCGTATAACCTGTCTGCTGGGCCACTTCATAAATGCGCAGATTGGTGGTGGTAAGCAGTTCCTTTGCCTTCTCAATGCGAAAGCCTCGCAGATAGTTTCGGAAAGTAGTCCCCGTCTTTTGGCTGAACAGCGTTGAAAAATAATTCTCGCTTAAAAATACATGGGTAGCCACATCATTTAAAGTAAGATTATCCTGATAGTTATTATGGATATATTCCTTTGCCTTTTGAATGACATAGTCGTCCTTATTTTCCATGCTATGTATTAATTCTCCAATCAGATAGTTGATACAAGAATACAGGCGCTTTTGTAAGACGGAAAGGCTTTCGGATTTCTCAATATGCTCGAAAGGATCATAGTCCGTAAATTTACTGGTACTGATAACAGGTATAAAAGCGGGATTTTTGTTTAAAATGGAATAGACAAAATGGTTCATCCCCTTTTTTACTTCTGCGATAGAAGGATGTAAAAAGGTGAATGCTGCAAAGCAATGCTCCAGATTTTTTATCGTGGATGCATAGTCGTAGGAAGCTGCGGAAATCGCAGCCGCATCAATACAGTCTGACAAAAACTGCCAGCTTATGGAGTTTTCCGGTGCAGCATAAGGCAAATCAAAGTAATATTTTTCAAATCCTTTTCGGCAGTCGGCATCCGCCTGGTAAATGTGGTCATAGGTGTACCAGACGGAAGTAAAGCTGTATTTGAAATGATCCTTGTTTAAAAGGATCAGAAAGGGATCCAGAATTTTTTCGGGTTCCAGGGATGCCTCATCTGAAAACAGGAGAAAAATCCAATAGGTATCAATCCTTCCATATACGACAGTAGGTTTCAACAACGCTATTTCAGGGGAACTGCCCAAAAAAGATTCCACACGGTCAGTCATAAACTGAAACATGGTTAAGTAATTGCTGTACAGCGCCCGCTTAATGTCCACATAGCACATCAGACAAAAGGTCCGGCCGGAAATGTGGTGCTCCTGCTCAAAAGTGCAGGCGTTGGGCAATTGTGTATTTGAATTGCCCACAAGAGCCTCTAAAAGCTGCTGCATCTTTAAAATAGATGAAAGAGAATAGGTCTGCTTGGAAAAGGCGGGAAGCTGACTTTGGGTTTTCTTTAATTCCCGTAGTATACCAATTAGCAGGCCTTCATCCACAGGCTTTAGCAGGTAGTCCGATGCGCCTAAACGCATGGCGTTTTTCACCAGATTAAAATCGTCATATCCGCTCAGGACGATAGTGGAACAAGAAAGCTTTTGCTCTTTTATGAATTTTAAGAGGTCTATTCCGGAGTATAAAGGCATTTTGATGTCTGTGATAACGGCGTGGATTGGCTCGCTGGTAAGGAGCTGTGTTGCCATGAGCCCATTTTTACAGGTAAAAATGAGTATCTCATCCCTGGAAAAATGGCTGGATATAATTTTTTCCAGTCCCAGCAGAATTTGATTATCATCATCCACCAGCAGAAGTTTAAAGGGAGTCTGAGATTCCATGAAAGTCCTCCTTTGTGTGAGATAAAAGCGGAGCAGGCGTTTTGGGTATGCGAACGGTGACGGATGTTCCCCTGCCGGGGGAACTGTTAATAACAAGCCCGTAGTTTTTGCCATAATATAGTCTGATACGGCGATGAATATTTTTAAGTCCTATTCCATAGCGTGTATTGTCCTCATCGTCAAGGGAAGCTCTTAAATCCTCCAGGTATTGTTTTTCCATGCCGTGTCCATTGTCAGAGATTGTAAAGACCAAATCATTTTTTTCTTCATATCCCCACACCTGAATGTGAATTGCATCCTGCAGCCCCTTTGTTGCGTGGTTGGCCGAATTTTCCACAAGAGGCTGGAAGATCACTTTTATCATACAGTATTCGTAAAGGGCTTTGTCTATTAAAATATCAACCTGAAGCCTGGGGAAACAATAATGCAGCAGGGAGGTATAATACTGCAAATGTTCTAATTCCTCCCGGATACTGACAAGGGCGGACTGGTTGGTTACGCCATAGCGAAGCACCTTTGACAGGAGAAGGCACATTTCGCTCAGTTCCATATACCCATGGGTATAGGCGGACATACGCATATTTTCAAGGGTATTATAGAGGAAGTGCGGGTTAATTTGGGAACGGAGCATCTGCAGCTCTAAGTTGCGTTCCGCCAAAGTACGCACATAAACCTCATCAATTAACTGCTGTACACGCTCAGACATATTATTGAGGGAATGGGTCAGGTAGGATAGTTCATCTGTCTGGGAACAGGGGACACGAACGCTGAAATTACCCCGGCCAATCTCCTCGCACATGTTGACAAGCCTGGCAAGGGGACGGTTGATGCTGCTGATTATGCCTACAAATATGGTGATGTTGAGTAAAATTAAAATCAGGCCGCCAAGCAGTATGCCGAAAACTTTTTGAAACTGCTCATAAAGCAAAAGCCCTGTGGGGGTGCGTATAACACTGTAGGAACCGCCGGATTTCATAGTGTAGGAGATATGGTAGATATATTTTATCCCTTCCTGTACACGCGTGAAGGAATAATCTCCCTGACGACGGGATGCAAACAGAATATCCTGTTCCAACGCATCATCCAGGTTTCCAATAATTTTCTGACCGGTGGAATCGTAGATGGCGTAAAACTGCTCATCAAACAGTTTGTCCGTGTTAAAGGTGATGGGAATATCTGCGGCACGGATTCCGGTCAAGGTGATGCAGAAGGGTTTTAGGGTAAGGTGATCGTACAGTATTCTGGCAGCATGCAGGTTCTGGTGGGTCTTTCGCAAACCAAGGGAAAGGGTTTCCTCGCTGTTGAGGATATAAATTTTTCCTCCCAGTTCCTGACATTTGACATACCAGGAATCGGCGCTGTGGTCTTTTCTTGGGAGACTGATATTGTATACGGACTTACTGTCAATGAGTTCTCCCTTTTCGTCCAGCAGCACAAGAGATTCCACCTCAGGAAACTGGATGAAAACTTCGCCGCACCGATTATAAAATACCCTGTAAAAATCAGGATTGGTCATATGGGCATGATCCGCTCCGATGAGATATTGAAGCAGAGGGTCGTTATACCTTTCCGACATGTGAGCCAGCGGAAAGCTTGAAGCGGTATCGAGCTTCTCCAAAATGGAATTGGTGTGGAGCAGCAGGATGTGGTTTAAGTTATAAATAGCGGTGTTTTGCTGTAATCTGCAGTTCTGCACATAGAAAAAAAGAATCATCAGATAAGCAGAGATTAGCATAAAGACTTCTAATACCATAAGAACCTGCAGCCTGCGGCTGATATGGTAAAAGCGGGGCGTTTTTTTGTTTGGATGAAATAAATGAGGGAGGGAAGAAAGCGTATATTTTTTCATATGAATAACCATATCTTTCTCTTTATAGTAAATAAACTTTTATGGTAAATCTTTTTACCTTTATCATGAGTTCATCTTTTTGTGCAAAATGTATTAAAATGCTAATTCCAGCTTTAATTATTAATTAATTATGCAATAAATTATAACATAAAAGTAAGAAAAGTAAAACACAGGAAAAAATGGTAAGAAACAGGAAACCAGGGCATTTTAAAGGATGGTTGATTTTGTTATACTTTAGCCACGAAACAAGAAAGCATTCTTAGGGAGAAGAAAAGGAGAAAACGAAATGAAGAAAAAATGGTTGAGCGTGATGTTGGCAGCGGTACTTGCGGTATCAACGCTTGCAGGATGCGGAAATTCCGGCAAGGAAAGCAGTGAGGATACAGGGAGCGGCCAGGGAGGAACGGAAAGCAATACGGATGCAGGAGCCGATGCGGACACATCCGACTCTTCAGATTCCGAGAAAATTGTATTGGAGTTTTATAATCAGAAAGTGGAAGCGGAAAGCCTTTATAATGATGTAATTATTCCTAAATTTCAGGAGGAGCACCCAAATGTGGAAATAGAAGTGGTATCTCCATCTGACGCGGAAACAGTGTTCTTTACCAGAGTATCCACCAATGATATGCCTGATATTATGTCTATTTATCCGGCTGAATTTAGTTACCAGGTGATTATGCAGGACGGGCTTTTGGCTGACTTAAGCGGAAAAGATTTTCTTTCCAGAGCTACAAAAAGCGCTATTGAGTATTCCACCTATGAAGACGGCAAGATTTATGCAATGCCTTATGGACTTAGCTCTTACGGAATTTACTGTAATCTTGATATGTTTGAGGAAGCGGGATTGGAACTGCCGGAAACTTGGGATGATTTGATTGCATGTCTGGATGCTTTTGTGGCAAAGGGTATGGAAAAACCGCTCATTTTTGACGGAAAAGGAAGTCTTGCCCAGTTTGCGGAAAGATTAATCGGAATTGTAGATAAGGACTTCGCAACAGTGTGTGAGTCCGTAGGAAAAGGAGAAGGCTCTTTTGCGGATGCGGATAAGAATCAGGTGCGTATTTTCTCGGAAGCGCTTTTGGAGCTGGCCAAATATGCGCCGGATGACATTCTTGGAATCGGCCGTGATCAGGGAACAGCGGATTTCTGTAATGGGGTTTATCCTATGTACATTGGCGGTACCTTCTATATGGCGGATATCCTTGCCGGAAATGCTGACTTAAACTGTACAATGATTCCAATTCCCAAGCCGGATGGGGGATATAGCCTGCCGATTAATGTAGATATTGCTCTTGGATATTATGTGGAAACAGAACATCCTGAAATTTGCGAAGCGTTTATTGAATTTATGTCAAGACCTGAGATTTATCAGATTATGGCGGACAACGAAGGAACTCCCACTTGTATTGAAGGGGTGGATTACAAGATAAAGGCCCTTCAGGATATCAGTGAGAAAATTGTAGGAGACAATACCTTCCTTACGCTGGTTAACTTCTGGCCCTCCGGATGGAGAACGGAATGGACAATTTATGTGCAGAATCTGATCAGTGACGGAGATATTGATGCTTTAATCACAGAAACAGACAGAATATGTAAAGATTATTATAACCAGTAATAAGGATAGTTAGTTGCTTACCATGGTCAGAAATACACAGGCTATATGTTTGGTGAGAACATAGTTCGGATTCCCGTAAGGTTTCCTTGCGGGAATCTTTTATACACAGGCCCGCATACGGAAATTTACTGCCAAGGCAGCATGCGGGCCGCGCAGCGAGTAGGGAGAAAATCTTCCCTGCTTGATTAAAAGAGGATAACGGGGGTATCCAGAATGAAAAATGGAAAAAAGAAAAGGATAACGGAGAAGTCGCTGTCCATGTTTCTGTTTACCGTACCGGCTACGGTGTTGTATTGTATATTTTTTATTTACCCGATTGCAATTGGGATTATGTACAGCTTTACCGATTGGAACGGGCTGTCAAAGGACTATAAATTTATAGGATTTTCCAATTACATTACGGCGTTTACCAACAGCCGTTTCCAGAATGCGGTGAAGTTTAACATCAAATTTACCGTGATGGCGGTAATTTTAATTGTGGGGCTGAGCCTTATTCTGGCGCTGATTTTTAATAATAGTAAGCTTCGCTGCATGTCTGCGTTTCGGGGAATCTTTTTCTTCCCTGCGGTACTTGGAATGTTGGTTGTGGGTTTGATTTTTAATGAAATTTTCTATCGTGCGGTTCCTGTGATAGGGAAGGCCCTGAACATTTCCGCACTCTCGTCCAATATTCTGGCCAGTAAATCTACGGCAATCTATGGAGTTCTTATCGTCCATGTATGGCTTGCGGTGGCCATGGCTACCGTAATGCTGCTTGCGGGATTGCAGTCCGCCCCGGAGGATCTCTATGAGGCGGCGGTGTTAGACGGGGCGAACAGATGGCAGAAATTTAAGTATATTACCATGCCTTTCCTGCTTCCGGTGCTTTCCGTTGTGGTTATCTTGCAGGTAAAGAGCGGGCTGACAGTTTACGATATTATTGTCGCGCTGACAAACGGAGGACCGGGAGGCGCTACGGAAAGCCTGGCATTTTTGATTTACAGCCATGGATTTAAGGAAGTAAAATTCTCCTATGCCATAGCGGAGGCAATGGTACTCACGATAGTGATCTGTGCAATTTCCTTTATTCAGACCAGTATCAGTAATAAGAAAAAAGTCTATTAAGGAGGGCGGACATGAAGAAAAAACCTGGTATTTTTACATATATTTTTCTGCTGTGTGGTTGCGTGCTCATTATTTTTCCAATGTATCTTGCAGTCATTACGGCATTTAAGCCGACGGAAGAGCTGACCAAAAGTATTTTTTCCTTTCCGACTTCTTTTTATCTGGGAAATTTTCAGGAGGTAATCCAAAAGTCAGGTTTTCTGCATTCTGTTATTAACACGGTTTTTGTTACGGTGGTCTCCTGTCTTGGGGTGGTTTTGGTGGTGCCGCTGGTTTCCTATGCTATTGCCAGAAATATGGACAAAAATCGGTATTATAAATATTTATATTATTTTCTGCTGATTGGAATATTTGTCCCTTTTCAGGTAAAAATGATGCCCCTGGTACAGGTAATGTCAAATTTTAATATGCTCAATGTGCCTGGCATTGCGGTAGTTTATATTGCAAGTGCGGTTTGTGAAGGTGTATTCTTATATGTAGCTTTCATTCATGGGGTTCCGGGAGAGTTAGAGGAATCCGCTTATATGGATGGGGCGGGGACACTTTTTACTTATTGGAAAATCATTTTTCCGCTGCTCAAGCCAATGACAGCCACCGTATTGATTATGGACGGGCTGTGGTATTGGAACGATTTTTTCCTGCCCTTGCTGGCCTTAAACAAAACGCCGGATAACTATACGCTCACACTTTTTATTTATAATTTTAAGTCGCAGACTACGGTAAACTATTCTCTGATTTTTGCGGGGCTCTTACTTGCTATGCTGCCGATTATGGTGATGTATGTTTTCCTGCAAAAACAGATTATGGGTGGACTTGTAAACGGAGCCGTAAAAGGGTAAAGTGTGAAGAGAAGTTCTAAGGCGTCAGAAAACGCCGCCTAAGAACAACT
>ERZ777011.2431-NODE-2431-length-14900-cov-2.646143_pt1 | contig 14900 bp, 12 predicted proteins | sample MGYA00374964_ERZ777011 | MGnify/ENA primary metagenome ERZ777011 (study PRJEB29310, sample SAMD00008975) | mouse gut metagenome | study: EMG produced TPA metagenomics assembly of the Metagenome analysis of fecal microbiota from mouse which was promoted...
TGTTTCGCCCTCCTCCCTGATCATCGTCTCAACTTCCTTCTGAGCCTTTTCTACCATTTCTTCAATTCTTGCCGGATGAATTCTTCCGTCAATAATCAATTTCTCAAGAGCGATTCTTGCAACCTCTCTCCTGACAGGATCAAATCCCGATAAAACTACTGCCTCAGGTGTATCGTCAATGATCAGGTCAACGCCTGTCATTGTCTCAAGAGTACGGATATTACGTCCCTCTCTTCCGATAATGCGACCTTTCATCTCATCGTTAGGGAGCTGGACTACCGAAATCGTAGCCTCGGATACATGGTCGGCGGCGCATCTCTGAATAGCGTTTACAATGTATTCCTTCGCCTTCTTGTCCGACTCTTCCTTGGCTTTGTTTTCCATCTCCTTAACCATTACGGCGGTTTCATGTTTTACTTCTTCTTCTACAGTTTTTAAAAGATATTCTTTAGCCTGAACGGAGGTAAGTCCTGAGATTCTTTCAAGTTCCTGTACTCTCTTTGCGCTAAGAGCTTCTACTTCCTGCTTCTTACGGTTAAGTTCCTCTTCCTTGCGTCCGAGTGAACTGTCACGCTTTTCAACGGCCTCAAGCTTCTTGTCAAGTGTTTCCTCCTTGGAAAGAACTCTGCGTTCATACTTCTGTATTTCCGCGCGCCTTTCCTTGGATTCCTTCTCCAGCTCATTCTTAGTCTTTATGGACTCTTCCTTCGCCTCAAGAAGCATCTCCTTCTTACGCGTTTCAGCCGTCTTAAGAGCTTCGTCTATTATCTCTCTGGCCTTGACCTCCGCGCTTCCGACTTTCTTGTCGCCCACTTTTCTGTGGTATGCGGCGGCTGCGAACCAGGTAATAACGGCAGCTACAACAAGTGTAATACAAGCTGTTATAACATAAGGCAAAAATTGTGGCACAGGAGCACCTCCTTATTTAGTTTTCATTGTACAAACTACAACACATTAATATTATACTTTTTCGTCAAAAGTGTCAAGACAAAATAATCCTGTATTCTTATTTTCGTATAATATTACTTATTGCGTTATGGGAAAATCCCCTGCGCGCAAGGAACCCGTATATCCTGCGCTTTGTATCGGGATCCGTCGAGGAAAGCGTTTCCGGAGTATGCCCCTTTTTGGCAAGCGCCTTTATTATCTGCCCCTCCTCGTCAAAATCCATCTCCTCCATAACGTCGGAAATAACATCTCTGCGAACTCCTTTGGCGCACAGCGCAGCCTCTATTGCCCTCCTGCTTTTGTTCCTGCCGTCACGCATAATTTCGGCGTAAATCCTTGCGTAGCGCGAATCGTCTATATACCCGTATTCTTTAAGAGTCTCTATGGCTCTGTCCGCGACAGCGCCGACATAACCCGATCCGCGCAGCTTTTCCCGTATATCCTTCTCGGTAGATACAGTATCCGTTCCTTCACCCGGCGTTCCAGGATCCCGATTATCTCGGCGTATATGTCTTCGGACAGTTCCGTGCCGGACTTTATTCCGAATTTCTTAAGCTCTGACAGATACAGAGGAAACGCATATTCGTAATCTATGTATATCCGCCGTCTGTTTTTATCGAACGAAGCTATGTCGGTTATCAGCATCTTACTCCTCCGCGGATCTATCTTCATTGTCCGCAGAGCCGTCAATTCCGTAATGCGCCCTTACCTTTGCTTCCATCTCGCTCATAATATCCGGATTCTCGGAAAGGAATATTTTGGCGTTCTCCCTGCCCTGACCTATCTTGTCCCCGTTGTACGAGAACCACGCGCCGCTTTTGACCGCTACATTGCAGCCTACGGCAAGATCAAGTATATCGCCCTCTCTTGATATTCCCCTGCCGAACATGATGTCAAACTCGGCCTCCTTGAAGGGCGGCGCGATCTTATTCTTTACCACCTTTACTCTAGTCCTGTTTCCTATCATCTCTCCGTTGACCTTAAGAGTCTCTATTCTCCTTACGTCCATACGGATGGAGGAATAGAACTTGAGCGCGCGTCCGCCCGTGGTGGTCTCGGGATTGCCGAACATGACCCCGACCTTCTCGCGCAGCTGATTGATAAATATAACTATACAGTTTGTCCTGCTTATGACAGCGGTGAGCTTGCGCAGCGCCTGCGACATGAGCCTCGCCTGAAGTCCGACATGGGAATCTCCCATGTCTCCATCTATCTCAGCCTTAGGCACGAGCGCCGCGACGGAATCCACGATAATAATGTCCACCGCTCCCGATCTCACAAGCGTCTCGGTTATCTCAAGCGCCTGCTCTCCGTTATCCGGCTGAGAAATATAAAGCTCGTCTATATTAACACCGATATTCTTGGCATACGCCGGATCGAGCGCATGCTCGGCGTCGATAAAGCCGGCGATTCCTCCCATCTTCTGCACCTCGGCTACCATATGAAGCGCCACTGTGGTCTTACCGCTGGATTCTGGACCGTATATCTCAACTATTCTGCCCTTTGGTACCCCTCCGAGCCCGAGCGCTATGTCAAGGCTTAAGGAGCCGGTGGGAATAGTCTCTACGTTCATGGCTGCCGCCGGATCGCCCAGCTTCATCACCGCTCCTTTTCCGAAATTTTTCTCTATGCTCGACAGAGCGGCGTCAAGCGCCCTTAACTTATCTTCTTTAGCCATAATCTATTCTCCTTCTCAATGTGAACAAATGTTCGTTTTCTAGGAATAATATATAATATTTTCAAGGTTCTGTCAACAGGTTTTTCCAAAAAATACCGAATATATGTTCAAAAATCTGTACGGGAAATTAATAGCGCGCTGCCAAACGCATAAATAAGAATGCCAAGACCGCGTTTCGCCGCGGAGGACCGAATTTGAAAAAACAGACAAAGGCTTTGCCGGAAATACCCTGTCATGATTTATTGTAGCATGAACAGACCGTAAATGAAATACGGTCAGATATTAAATTTTTATAAATCGCTCTGTAACCCAAAATAATAAAAAACTCAGAAGTCCGTAAATGAACTTCTGAGTCCTGTCAGTAGCCAATAGGGGAATCGAACCCCTGTTTCCGCCGTGAGAGGGCGGCGTCTTAACCGCTTGACCAATTGGCCGTCTGTGTCGTACTTGCTTATAATATATCATAATTCTGAAAAAAGCAAGTACTTTTTTTATTTTTTTGAAAAAATTTTATGCGTCCGCTCCTGCCTCTTTACACACGCCGAAAACCTCATCGCAAAGCCTTACATATTCCTGCCACTGAGGTGTGTCCGCAAACTCTCTTGTGCATTCCGCGATACTGCGGTAATACCATCCCTGAAGCGAAGCGTCCTTCATATTAAAGCTCTGCCACATGGAAACTCCGACGCTGCGGAAGCGCTCGGCGCTTATGCGCATATTAGAAAGCTTGTCCGCCAAAGCAATAAGCTTGACCTCAAATGAAGCGCATTTAAGATGGTCGATCGTCTCCTGCTTGCGCAGTACCCATGTAGAAGACGCTGATTCGCCGCGGCGTTTGTTTTCGCTTTCATCCAGCACAAGTCCGGCGACGCGCTCTCCGAAACGTTTCTCTATATCGTCCGCGGTATACTCGGTGTCCTCAACGACGTCATGCAGAAGCGCCGCGATGATAACGTCCTCGTCGTCTGTCATTTCGGCGGCGATCTGTGCCGTTTCGACAGGATGGGTAATATAAGGAATATCCGTTCCCTTTCTTAACGCTCCGGCGTGCGCGGTCTTCGCAAAAGAAAGTGCGTCGTCATATCGTCGTGTCATATCGTTCCCTCTCTTTTATCAAGCCCATATCAGTAACTTAGCGCTTTAAGATATTCCTCGACCAGCGCTTCACCGTCATCCGACAAACTGTACGCGTAAACGAGCGTATTCTCCAGCTGTATCACCACGCTGTACACCGTCGTACTTTTTATGACGCATTTTTTATATTAAGTATCGGTCTTGTCCGTACTGACATTCTCTCCGGTGACTTTGGTTACAAGCTGGCTTATAAGATATTCGTTGGCGGCATAGCATTTTTCCACATTATCGAACACATAGAACTGCGAGCTGAGCTTTTCGCCCGTTCCGTTGCAGGAGGTGGAGGCTTCGCCTTTCTTTATCTCTACCGTAAGCCCGTTCGCCTCCGACACTTCCTTATATGTTTCAACCGAGATCGGATTGCGTATTTTTTTTGCGCCGCAGCCCGTAACCGTGAATAAAACAAATAATACGGCGGCTGTCATAATAAACTTTTTCATTTGCTTCTCCTTTTCATTGCCCTGAGTATCTGCTTGCGTTCACCGTCTATCCTGTACGATTCAAGCATTTTCTGGATCGACTTGTTAAAGGTCCAGTCGTTAAGCTCTGCGCGTCTTAGAAATTCCGTTACCTTATCGGGAAATTTGGCGCAGGCGGTGGCAAGCCCCCACGCGACGCCCATTTTTGCGTAATAGCCCTCGTGCCGTATCCCGCCGTAAAACTCAAGCACCCTGTCGATGTACTCTTCTTTTAAATAATAATCCATAAACATGACGCTTGCAAACCTTATTTCAAATTCTTTGTCCGATTTTATGTACGGGAGCAAGAATTGCCAGCCTTTCTCAAGATTCCTGGCAAATATTTTCAGCGTGGCGCAGAAGGTGTCGCAGACCGACCAGTTGTCGATCTCGGGGACAAAATCCTTTACAAGCCCTAAGACGCAGTCCATGTCCGCCTTGATGTAGCCTATGACAAAACCTTTAAGCGTTTTTTCTTCAAAGCACAGATCCCCTGAACAAGCGTTATCAAGATACCCGCGCCAGTCGTCTTTAGCTATGCGCTTCGCGAGATCCCTGAGCTTAGGTATCCTCACTCCCAGCATACTGCTTTCCCCCGGTATCAGAGCCGACGAAAATTCGCCGTAACCTTTTTCAGCCATCCGCTCAAGCTCCGTGAGAATATATTCCTTTGTGTATTCCATATTCGTCTCCTCTACATAAAATCAAAAAACGAAAGCTGGTTGCTCTTCGGAAGACCGCCGAGTATTCCGAGGTCGCCCATAAGTCCCGCGTTTGTGTTTGAGATCTTTGAGCGGTTTACAAGGTCCTCCACCGAAAGAAACGGTCCGTTCTTGGCGGCCTCGTATATTCCGTCCGCCGCCACCTCTCCAAGCCCGTCGATGGATTTAAACGGCGGAAGAAGCTTTCCGTCAACTATCTGGAAGTTCCTTGAATGGGACTTGTACAGATCAATGGGCAGAAACTCAAAGCCTCTCGCGTACATCTCCTGCACTATCCTCATATCCTTGAGCTGTCCCTCTTCTTTATTGGAAAGCTTGTCCCTGCGCCTGTATTCGGCTATATAATAATCAAGTCTTTCTCGCCCGAAGCACATCAGCTCGTATGAAAAATCGTCCGCCCTTATGCTGTAATAAGCCGCGTAATATTCAAGAGGATAAAAAACCTTACAGTAGGCGATGCGCCACGCCATCATAACGTAGGCGGCGGCGTGAGCCTTGGGGAACATATATTTTATCTTTTTGCAGGACCATATGTACCAGTCCGGAACTCCCGCCTGAGTCATTATCTCCTCCCATTCGGGCTTGAGTCCCTTGCCCTTTCTCACGGATTCCATTATCGTGAACGCTTTTCCGGCTTCGATACCCATTCCGATAAGGTACACCATTATGTCGTCCCTCGTGCATATAGCTGTGGAAATAGTCGCCTTGCCCTCCTCTATAAGCGTCTGCGCGTTTCCGAGCCATACGTCCGTACCGTGGGAAAGCCCCGCGATCCTTACAAGGTCGGAAAAATGCTGCGGCTTCGTGTCAATAAGCATCTGCATGGCAAAATCGGTCCCGAATTCGGGTATGCCAAGACAGCCCAGCTTAGTGCCGCCTATATCCTCCGGCGTTATTTTAAGCGCCTGCGTTCCCTGAAAAAGAGACATCACCTCCGGACTGTCAAGAGGGATGGACTTCGGGTCCTTCTGCGTTAAGTCCTGAAGCATCCTTATCATCGTAGGATCGTCGTGCCCCAGTATGTCAAGCTTAAGAAGGTTGTGGTCTATGCTGTGGTAATCGAAATGCGTCGTCACGATATTGCTCGACATATCGTTCGCCGGATGCTGTATCGGGGTAAATGAATGTATTTCCTCTCCGTAGGGAAGAACGATGATTCCGCCCGGATGCTGTCCGGTCGAGCGTTTTACGCCCACGCCTCCCGCAACTATGCGGTTTATCTCGCAGTCGCGCTTGTGCTGGTTCTTTTCCTCGTAATATTTTTTCACATAGCCGTACATGGTCTTGTCGGCAAGCGTGCCGACCGTGCCTGCCTTGTAGGTCTGTCCCTCGCCGAAAATGACCTCGACGTAAGCGTGCGCCTTCGCCTGATATTCTCCGGAAAAATTAAGGTCTATATCAGGCTCTTTGTCGCCGTTGAAGCCCAGGAAGGTCTCAAACGGAATGTCAAAGCCGTCCTTGTCAAGCCTGTGACCGCAGACAGGACACAGCTTGTCCGGCATATCGCAGCCCGCGCCTCCCGCGAAAGTCTTTACCTCATCGCTGTCAAAATCGCAGTAATGACATTCCGGGCAAAGATAATGCGGGCTTAACGGGTTGACCTCGGTGATTCCCGACATAGTTGCCACAAAGGACGAGCCGACCGAGCCTCTCGATCCCACGAGATAGCCGTCCTCGTTCGATTTCCACACAAGCTTCTGCGCTATTATGTACATAACGGAATATCCGTTTGAAATTATCGAGTTAAGCTCCCTCTCAAGACGGTTCACTACGATCTCCGGAAGCTCCGGCCCGTAAAGCTTATGGGCGTTGTTATAGCATATCTCCCTGAGCGTCTCGTCTGAATGCGGAATGACCGGAGGGCATTTGTCGGGGCGCACGGGCTCGATTCTGTCTGTCATATCGTTGATCCTGCGCGTATTCGTGACCACGACCTCATAAGCCTTGTCCTCGCCGAGATACTGAAATTCCGCGAGCATCTCCTCCGTCGTGCGCAGATAGAGAGGCGCCTGATTGTCGGCATCTCCGAAGCCCTGTCCCTTCATTATTATACGTCTGTATATCTCGTCCTCAGGATTAAGAAAATGCACGTCGCAGGTCGCCACGACAGGCTTGCCAAACTCCTCCCCAAGCTCCACTATCCTTTTGTTCAGCCTTATAAGGTCATCGTCAGACTGCACCTGAACAAGCTTAGGGTCCGCTATCATAAACCGGTTATTACCCAAGGGCTGGATCTCCAGATAATCGTAAAAATCAACGATACCTGCTATCTCCTCGTGCGAAACGCCTCTTAGAACCGCCTGAAAAAGCTCGCCCGCTTCGCACGCCGAGCCGAGGATAAGCCCCTCCCTGTGCTTTAAAAGCTCGCTCTTGGGGATCCTCGGTCTTTTATTAAAATATGTCAGATGCGACATAGAAACAAGTCTGTAAAGATTTACCCTTCCCTCCTCCGTAGCGGCAAGGATGATCGCGTGATATGTCTTAGCCTTGAGGATCGCGTTAGTGTTAAATTCTTTTATCTCGTTGATGCCGTCAAGGTCGTTTATTCCCCGCGCCGTAAGCTTCTTAACAAGCGCGAGAAAAATATCGGCGCAAGCCTGCGCGTCGTCGACGGCGCGGTGATGCGTAAAAGACGGAACCCCCAGCACCTTTGCCACATGGTCGAGCGTGAACCTTCCAAGAGACGGCAGAAGCGCCCTTGAAAGCGCGACCGTGTCCGCCACGGTACAGTTAAATTCCCGTCCGAGAAGCGTTTTCGCCTTTTCTTTTATAAAGCCCACGTCAAAGCCGGCGTTGTGCGCCACCATGACCGCTCCGCCGCAGAATTCCAGAAATTCCGGCAGCACCTTCTCTATCGTTTCGGCGTTTTCGACCATGGCGTCGGTGATTCCCGTCAGCTGTTCGATATTGAAGGGAATGGGGGTCTGCGGGTTGACAAACGCAGAGAATCTGTCCGTTATCTTCCCGCCCGTTATCTTGACCGCTCCGATTTCTATTATCCTGTCGTTTACCGGAGAAAGCCCCGTAGTCTCTAAGTCAAAGACGACATATGTACTGTCGAAATCCTGCCCCGCCGGATTCTCGATTATGCGGCCGAGATCGTCCACAAGATATGCCTCTACTCCGTAGATTATCTTGAAATCCTTATTGTCAAGCTTGGTGTGGAAGGCGTCGGTAAAGCCCTGTACAACGCCGTGGTCGGTTATCGCGAGCGCCGGATGCCCCCATTCGCTCGCCTGCTTTATGATGGCGCCCGCGTCCGAAACACCGTCAAGCTCGCTCATCTTCGTGTGACAGTGAAGCTCCACGCGTTTTTCCATCGCTATATCGGTCCTTTTTACCCTGAAATCCCCGCACTTCATTATTCCGGTCAGCGAGCCGACGTTAAGCTCGCCCGAAAAAGAGTCGATGTTGGTAACGCCCTTTATTTTAAGGAAAACTCCCTTTTTAATGCTGCCCTCAAGCTCCTCGACATCGTCCGGCTCAAGAAAAAGCTTTACGGTGATAGAATCCGTGAAGTCCGTCACGTCAAAAATAAGCAGGAATTTGCCGCTTTTGAGCTGACGCTTGTCAACGGACATGACCTGCCCGCGAAACGTTATAACTCCCATCTCGCCCGTCACGGTCTCAAGCTTTATCGGCTCGTCCTCAAAATCCCTGCCGTAGATAACGTCGGGATTGTCCGAGCGTTTCAATGGACGTTTTCTCCTGTTGTCGTTCTGATAAAGCCCGCTCTGTCTGCGGGACTCCTTAGGCGCAGAGGCAGATGTCCTGCGCGGTGACGAAGTATCTTTATGCTGCATAACCGCCGCGGATCCAGGGGTTTCCTGCGGCTTATGCGGTTTTTGGGACACGTCAGCATTTATATTGCCGTCTCCGTTTCGCAGCGCGCTCCTCTCTGAGATCTCCCGTATCATCTGATCCATTTTATATTCGGCTTCTTTTTTGTGCCTGCTCTCCTTAGGCAAGGTATAAATTATCTCAATACCCGCCTCGAATCCGAAACGGTTTTCCATTATGTCTTGAAGCATGTCCGCGATTTCCTGCGCATACTGTCTTGAAATAAAAGTGTCCTGCACATTCATATGGATATTATATCCGTCTTCCGTTTCTATTTGTGCGTCCCTGAAAATCTGGCATTTTATCATATTCTGCCGCTCAAGTTCAAATAAAATACTCTCGCCGTATTCTTCAAGTATGCTCTGGGGAGTATAAAGCCTTGAAAGGTCAAAACGTTCGCATATCTTTACTTCCATAGCAAAAAAAGGCCGTATCTGACGCTTTATTTCGTTCTCTGCATATACAATCACGCTGCGCCCGACAAGCCTTTTGAATCTTATATATATTTTGACCGATGTTTTTGCCGAATTCATCGTCATATGGGTGACAACAGAATCGGCAAAAATACCGCTTACGTCGTTTTTAAGCTCAAGGGTGGGAAAAACCTCGAAAAAACCTTTTTCTTCCATTCTGAATCATTCCCTCCAATTATCCAGTTCCTCCTTAAGAACCGCAAGCATCTGATCTTCGGGTATTTTTCTGACGATCTCTCCTTTTTTGATAAGAAGACCTTCGCCGTCGCCTCCGGCAATTCCGATATCGGCCTCCTTCGCCTCTCCGGGACCGTTCACCGCGCAGCCCATGACAGCGACTTTAATATTGAGGTCGTAGCCGCGCACAAGCTCTTCCACCTCTCCCGCGAGCTTTATCAGATCTATGCGCGTCCTTCCGCAGGTCGGGCATGAAACGACGGTGATACCGCTTTTTCTCAGTCCCAGCGTTGAAAGAATAAGCTTTGCGGAGCGTATCTCCTCAACCGGATCGCCTGTAAGCGAAACGCGTATCGTGTCCCCTATTCCCTGTCCGAGTATAAGCCCTAATCCGACAGCCGACTTTATATTGCCGGAATATACGGTTCCCGATTCCGTTATCCCTACATGAAGAGGATACGCGCACTTTTGCGCGATCAGTTTGTGGGCTTCTACACACATCATAACGTCCGATGATTTTATGCTGACAACGAGATTATCGTAACCAAACTCCTCTATGATACGCACCTTGTCAAGCGCGCTTTCGACAAGCCCCTCTGCGGTAACGCCGCCGTATTTTGAGAGAAGCTCCTTTTCAAGGGAGCCGCTGTTTACGCCGACGCGTATCGGTATGCCTCTCTCCTTCGCGCAGTCCACGACAGCCTTTATTTTATCGCGCCCGCCGATATTGCCCGGGTTTATGCGTATCTTGTCGGCTCCGTTTTCCATAGCCGCCAAAGCCATTTTATAGTCGAAATGTATATCCGCTACCAAAGGTATGTGAATATGTTTTTTTATCACCGAAAAAGCCTTTGCCGCCTCCGCGTTCGGGACTGTGGAGCGCACTATCTCGCAGCCCGCCGCCTCAAGCGCAAGTATCTGACGTATCGTCGCGTCCGCGTCCTCGGTCCGCGTGTTTGTCATTGACTGGATCAGTACGGGATTGCCTCCGCCGATCACACGGTCCCCTATGCGGACAGTCTTCGTATGCTCTCTGAACATTGCTTCCTCCGTTAAAACAGCTTTCTTATATCGTTAAACAGCACGACCACCATAAGGATCATCAAAAGAACGATGCCCACAAAGTGGACCATGCCTTCTTTTTCTCTGGGAACGGGCTTTTTCCTTATCGCTTCAAGTATCAGGAACATGAGCCGTCCGCCGTCAAGAGCCGGGATCGGCAGCAGATTCATAACTCCTAAGTTGGCGCTTATCATGGTTCCCCAGTTGGCAAGGTTGATAAATACCCAGAGAAAACCGTCGCTGCTGCTTTCCTCTACTACGTTTCCTATAGCGCTCACTATGCCTACCGGACCGGACACGTCGTTTACCGAGGCCTTCCCCGTGAAAAGAAGCTTGAAGCTCTTGAACACCGCCTTCATCCAGTAACCCGTATATTTGGCGGAATAGCTTACTGTCTTAGCCGGGCTGCATTTCTGGTACGCGTTGGCCATTGACATTCCGATGTCATAATATTCCTGATGTACCTTTTCAGGCTCAAATTTAAAGTCAAGCACCTCGCCGTCCCTTTTGACGGTGACCTTTATTTCGCCTCCGGTATGATTTACAAGAAAATCCGTTATATCGTCCGAGGATCTCACTTCCTTGCCGTCCATGCTGAGTATAAGGTCGCCCGCTTTAAGCCCCGCCTTCTCCGCCGGAGTATCGGCGTTTACAGAATTTAACGACGGCTCCTCGGCATTTATCGTAACGCCCATAAGGTATCTGTCCCTGCTCACATATTCGGGAATCAGCTGCGTCGTGTATTTCTGTCCGTCCCTCTCATATGTGATATTCATCACAGTACCTGGGTTCTCCATCAGATACAGACTGTAATCTCCGTAGAAATTGACGTTTTGTTTATTTACCTTAACAATATGGTCTCCCGGCAAAAGTCCCGCGTCCTCCGCCGGAGAGCCTTCGGCAACGCTGTGAATAACGCACGCGTCATAGCCTATCGTGCCTATTATCGACACCGACAGAACAAAAGCAAGCAGGAAATTCGCTATCGGACCTGCCGCTATTATCGCGATCCTTTTCCATACGGAAACCGAATTGAAAGAACCTTCTTTGGTTTCATCGCTGTCCTCCCCAAGCATCTGGCAGCTTCCTCCGAACGGAAAAAGCTTGATGCTGTACATAGTTCCCTTACGCTTGAATTTGAGAAGTCTCGGACCGAAGCCCAGCGAAAATTCCACCACGGCCACGCCGCTCGCCTTCGCCACTATAAAATGCCCTAATTCATGAATTATAATTATGACGCTTAAAACAAGAAAAGCCAAAAGATATTTCATATTTCTACCTCAGCAGTTCGTAAACCGCTTTCTCCGTTTCCAATACTTGCTCCACATCGGGGTTATCTATATATTGTATGCTCGACATCGCCCGCTCAATCATATCCGTTATTCCGAGAAAGCCCGTACCGCCCTCCAGAAAACGCGCTACCGCGTATTCGTTCGCCGCGTTGAACACCGTAGGCATATTTCCGCCTTTTTTGCCGGCGTCGTACGCGAGCGAAAGCCCTTTAAAATTCTCTGCATCCGGTGCTTCAAACGTGATTCCCGCCAGCTTCGCGAAATCAAGACGCTCCGTATTCATAAAGCGCCTTTCGGGATAATAGAGCGCGTACTGTATCGGAAGTCTCATATCCGGACATCCGAGCTGCGCTATTACGCTGCCGTCAACAAACTGCACCATAGAGTGAATTACGCTCTGCGGCTGGACCACCACGCAGACGTCGTCCATCTCCACTCCAAAAAGCCATTTTGCCTCCATTACTTCAAGTCCCTTATTGACCATTGTCGCCGAATCTATCGTTATCTTACGGCCCATGGACCAGTTGGGATGCTTCAGAGCGTCCTCTACTCTGACGTCCCGCATCTGCTCCCTTGTCCTGCCCCTGAACGGTCCGCCCGACGCGGTGAGCAGTATCTTCTCTATACTATGAGGATCTTCGCCGTTTAAGGACTGAAAAATAGCGCTGTGTTCGCTGTCCACCGGAAGTATCCTCACATTATGCTTCTTTGCAAGAGGCATTATTATATGTCCGGCGGTCACAAGGGTCTCTTTGTTGGCAAGGGCTATGTCGTGCCCCGTCTTTATCGCTTCTATAGTCGGTATTATCCCGAGCATTCCCACGATCGCCGTAACAACGATCTGGGCTTCGGGAACAACGGCGGCTCGCACAAGCCCCTCCATTCCAAAACATATTTCATATTCAAGATCGGAGGTAAGAAGCTTAAGCTCCGCGGCGGAGCTTTCCTTTGCAACACAAACAAGCTTTGGCTTAAACTCTCTTATCTGTTTCGCCAAAGCGTTTATATTGCGGCCGGCGGCGAGCGCGACGACTTCAATGTCATTATTATTTCTAACTACATCCAAGGTCTGGGTCCCGATCGAGCCCGTAGAGCCTAAAACGGATATTTTTTTCATAAAAAATCACCAAATTACTGTATGACATGCATGAGCAGACCGCCCACGATATATACCACCGGAGCCACGAATATCATGCTGTCGAAACGGTCGAGTATCCCTCCGTGACCGGGAATAAGATTGCTGTAATCCTTTACGTCGTAATTACGTTTTATGCCGGAGGCCGCCAGGTCCCCGAATATTGAGATAAAGGCTCCCGCCGCGCTTGTGACCGTAAAAGGTATCTGAGCGTTTACATTAAGACATTTGCTCAGCACGATTCCGTAAATAAGTCCCATCAAAGTCGCGCCGACCACTCCGCCCACCGCGCCTTCAACGGATTTCTTCGGGCTTAAATGCGGAACAAGCTTATGTTTGCCGAGAGTAACGCCCGTAAAATACGCGAAGGTATCCGCAAGCCATGAGCATACAAAAAGCAGAATAAAAAGATATATCCCGTAATCGGGAAGCATTCTTATTTTGTACAGATACGACAGAGGCACCGCCACATAAAAAATTCCAAGCAGCGCAAAAGCCGCCTGATTCGCCTTTTTAGTCTTGAATGAGCAGACATACGCGAACATTATAAGCACCGCGCTGCCAACGCAGTAATACTGCATATATTCCATCAGATCAAACCAGAGCAGCGCGTAATACGCGGCCGCAAGAAGATACCCTGTTATTCCCAGCGCGCTTTTATGGATGTCCACAACCCTGTATAATTCAAACATTCCCAGACATGTGATCGCCAGCGAAAGGATGAACATCGTGATCCTGCCTCCGGCAACCGCACCCGCAAGAATAAAAAACAGCACCGCGCCGCTTATTATCCTGGTACGCATATTATTCCTCCTCCGCTCCGCCGAAACGTCTGTCTCTCTTATTATATCTCTCAACGGCTTCGATTAAACGGTTTTTATTAAAATCAGGCCAGAGTATCTCGGGGAAATCAAATTCCGAATATGCGCTCTGCCACATAAGGAAATTGGATATCCTTTTTTCTCCGCTGGTCCTGATTATCAGATCGGGATCGGGAACTCCCGCCGTGTCAAGATAGCCTTCAAACATCTTTTCGTCAATTGAAGCGGGATCAAGTCCCTTTTCCCTGACATCTGCGGCAAGCTTCCTTGCGGCGCGCACTATCTCGTCCCTTCCGCCGTAATTGAGCGCAACCTGAAAAACAAGTCCCGTATTGTCCGCGGAGGCTCTTTCAAGTTCCTCAATACTTTTTATGATATCATCGTCAAGACGCTCTTTCTTCCCGAGTATCCTGACCTTCATATTATTTTTGTTGGCTCTTTTGATGCAGTCTTTGAGATAATTGCGCAGAATTTTCATAAGGCCGTCAACTTCTTTGGCAGACCGTTTCCAGTTCTCCGTGGAAAAAACATAGACAGTGAGATATTTTATGCCTATTTCATCCGCGTCGTCGCATATCTGCTCCAAAACCCTGCTGCCCTGAAGATGCCCGAAATTGCGGGGCATATGCTTTTTTTTCGCCCAACGTCCGTTGCCATCAAGAATAATACCGACATGCTCCGGAACGTCAAGACCAAGCTTTTCATTATATATATTCATATAACAACACGCATCCGGGTATAGCGGGCGCTATACCGTCATTATTTCCTTCGTCTTATTATCGACAATACTGTCGATCTCCGCGATAAATTTATCGGTAATCTTCTGGATCTCGCTTTCAAGATCCTTTACCTCGTCCTCCGACATATCGTTAGCCTTGCTGTTTTTCTTGATCGTGTCGTTGGCGTCGCGCCTTATATTGCGCACTGCGACTTTGGAATTCTCACCCTTTTTCTTGATATCCTTAACCATTTCCTTACGTCTGTCCTCTGTAAGCTCCGGAAATACAAGACGTATGGTCTTGCCGTCGTTGGTGGGGGTGAGTCCGAGATCGGAGGTAAGTATCGCCTTCTCAATATCCTTTACAAGCGATGCTTCCCACGGCTGAATAAGTATCATTCTTGCCTCGGGAACGGATATGTTCGCCACCTGCTGAAGCGGA
>ERZ777011.2432-NODE-2432-length-14899-cov-3.649623_pt1 | contig 14899 bp, 15 predicted proteins | sample MGYA00374964_ERZ777011 | MGnify/ENA primary metagenome ERZ777011 (study PRJEB29310, sample SAMD00008975) | mouse gut metagenome | study: EMG produced TPA metagenomics assembly of the Metagenome analysis of fecal microbiota from mouse which was promoted...
CCGGTAGGGCGAACAGATCTGAAGGGTCACGCCGTCCTCCTTCGCTGCCTGGATCATGGCAAGCAGGTCATCAATAATCCTTTCGTCACAGTGCATGACACCCTTCATGGTATTAATATTCCCCAGAGGAACCTTCTCTTCATAGCCCTCGGGAATGGAATTTTGTTTATTGATTAAAATCAAACGCCAGTCATCGGGAGAAAATTCATAATCTTCATAGTCCTCCGCCGCTGCCGCGGCAGGGCTCTCCGTGGGAAGCCTGTCCCGGTTATACTCCAGAATATCCGCAGTATTAAACCGCTCTCCAATGTCCATGCCATGCACGGTCTCCGGCATCTCTTCCCCTTCCGGCATCACATCCTCATCGTCCAGCAGTTCAAAATCCTCTATGTTTATCTCTTCTTCCTCCGCCAGGTCAATGTCCTGTGCCTCCTCGGAAATAGAATTCCATTCCTCCGTGCCCTCTTCCGCGTTAAACATCGGAAAGGAAAAGCTGCTGTACACTACAAAAAGCAAAAAAGTCATGGCAATCATGGCAAAACGCTTCCCATTGCCCCTGCAGTACCTGACTGCATGAAAAAAAGACACTCCGACGACAACTACGGGAATGATAGCAAGACGCAGAAACTTATTCTTTTTTCCGATTTTCAGCAGCTTCTTACGAAACCGCTCCTCAAGCGTCACCTTCATTGCTGATTGTCCTTTTATCCAACCTCTTTGCGCTTTTCTACATAGATCGGTACTATTATACCATACTATTTTTCAAAATGCACCTGTTTTTTTCGATAGAATACATTTTTTCTCAAGCTTTTTTTGAAATCCCTCCTGTACTGCCCGCTGCCGATTCCGGCAGGCGTCGGCGGAACCGTTCCGATGCCGCTTGCCTTCTGCACGGGAATCCCGAAACTTTCTGCTGTTCCCATTGCTATTTTCCGGATTATCCGGTAGAATAATATGCGGTTCCCATATTACGACGAATACCGCACAGAAACGAGGTTACACATTTATGGCAGGATCCACATTCGGCACGATCTTTCAAATAACCACCTGGGGGGAGTCCCACGGCAGGGCGCTGGGAGTCGTCATCGACGGCTGTCCCGCAGGGCTTTCCTTAAACGAAGCAGACATACAACAGTATCTTGACCGCAGGAAGCCGGGAGCCAGCAGCATTTCCACCCCCCGCAGGGAAGACGATACCGTTGAAATTCTCTCCGGTGTGTTCGAAGGCCTTACCACCGGCACCCCCATTTCCCTGATGGTACGCAACACCTCCCAGCGGTCTGCCGACTACAGTGAGATTGCCGGCTATTACCGTCCGGGACATGCCGACTATACTTTCGATGCCAAATATGGTTTCCGGGACTACCGGGGCGGCGGGCGCTCCTCCGGCCGGGAGACCATAGGCCGGGTGGCGGCAGGTGCCGTGGCAGCCAAGATATTAAAGCAGCTGGGTATTTCCGTCTGTGCCTATACCCGCTCCATCGGTCCGGTGGAAATTGATATGGAACACTTTGACCGGGAAGCCGTTCTTGCCACCCCTACGGCCATGCCCGATTATGATGCGGACAAGGCCGCCGTCTCTTTTCTGGAGGAGGCAAAAAGGAATCTCGATTCCGTGGGCGGCTGTATGGAATGTATCGTGGAAGGACTCCCTGCCGGTATCGGCGATCCCGTCTTTGAAAAGCTGGATGCCAGCCTGGCAAAGGCCATTATGTCCATCGGCGGGGTGAAAGCCGTGGAAATCGGGGACGGCTGTACGGTATCCTTAAGAAAAGGCAGCCAAAATAATGATGCCTTCCGCATGGCAGACGGGCGGATCACAAAAGCCACCAACCATGCCGGCGGTATTCTGGGGGGCATCAGTGACGGCAGCGCCCTGCGGATCCGGGCCCATGTAAAGCCCACCCCCTCCATCTTTCTCACCCAGCAGACGGTAAATAAAAGCGGAGAAGATACGGACATCAACATCAAGGGCCGGCATGATCCCGTTATTGTCCCCAGAGCCGTGGTAGTGATGGAATGTATGACCGCCCTCGCCGTCCTGGATGCCATGCTGCTGAACATGTCCGCAAGGCTGGACCACCTGGTGAAATTTTATGCCGGGGATGAGGCCTGCCAAAATAAAGCCTGCACCTCGGCTGTGCAGGAATCACTCCGTAAAACCATATGACGTCAAATATATTTGAGAAGGAGGGGAAGCAAAACGGAACACAACAAAAAGTGGAAAACAGTAAGTCAGGAATACGTGGTAAATTCACCTTTTATTAAATTGCGTAAGGATGTGTGCATTACAGAGGAGCAGGATGTAATTGATGACTATTATGTCTGTGAATTCCCCAACTGGGTTAATATTGTGGCGGTAACTCCGCAAAACGAAGTGATTCTTGTCAGAGAATACAGATATCCGATTGGGGAAGATGCTACAGCCGTTCCTGCGGGAAAGGTTGAGGATGGAGAGAAAGAAAGTGATGCTGCGGCAAGGGAGCTGAGAGAAGAAACAGGATATTGTACCAAAGACGAATTTATTTTCCTGGGCAGCTTTTATACCAATGCGGCAAATGCAACAAATAAAGTCTTTACTTATCTGGCTACAAATGTCGAACAGGTAACCGTTCCCGAAAAAGCTGCGGGTGAGAAAACCCAAGCGGAAAGGATGACATGGGAAGAAATAGGAAAGGCAATCGAATCCGGAACCATTAATCAGGTTTTCTCTGTATTGGCATTGAAACTGGCGGAAGATTATTTAAAAGAAAAGATAGGAGGTCAAATACTATGAAAGATTCATATTGCGGGTATTGTATGCGCGGAGAACTGCTGGACAAATTCGGAATTTTCATCTGCGGCCTGAAGGTCAGCAGCCTGATCCTGTTCAAGGAGCAAAGTAAACCGGGCAGATGTATTGTGGCGTACAAGGACCACGTAAGCGAGCTGACCGACATCAGCGATGAAGAAAGGAATGCTTTTATGTCGGATGTTGCCCACGCAGCCAGGGCCATTCATGCCGCGTTCCACCCGGACAAGGTGAACTACGGTGCCTACGGCGACACCGGCTGCCATCTGCATTTCCACCTGGTACCCAAATACCGGGACGGCGACGAATGGGGCGGAACTTTCCAGATGAACCCCGACAAGGTCTACCTGTCAGACGCGGAATATCAGGAAATGATTGCGAAAATCAGGGAAAATCTGTGACGTTTCCCTCCTGTGCGGTTGCATTCCGCTCCCAAATGAGCACAACGCGGATGCACAAGCACGCAGGTACGATTCCTGCAAATATAAAATTTGGTTGGATGCTCCCTGGAACATCCAACCAAATCAGTGGAATTTAATATAATGTCACGAACCGTCATTTACAGCTTATGAAAGGTAATACAGTTCGGCACATCCACGTGAAGCGGCGGCCCGTTCATAATCAGGGTACCCTCCTTCACATTCACATGGAAAAAGGTCATATCGTTGGATTCGTGATTCAGGGCTACCAGAAATTTATCATTGGGAAACAAAATTGCATCCTTGGGGTATTCACCGCTCACCGGCAGGCAGAATACCTTTGTCAGCATCCCGGTCTCCTCGTTCACGGTAAAGAGCACCGCCGAATTATCTCCCGCCACCGTACTCACCAGATACTTGTGATCCTCGGAAAAGGTCAGCGCGCTGGCTGCATTAGAGCTGCCCTGCTCACGCTGGGCAATTTCCACAGTCTGAATTTTTTCAAAGACAGGCTGCCCTTCCTTATCCTCATAGGAGTACACGTCTATAAAGCATTTCCATTCATGTACGATATAAATAAACCGCCCGTCCCTGGATATTTTAATATGCCTGGGGGCCGATTCAATCTCGCTCCGGATCACATCCGCCAGCAGCACCTTGCCGGTTCCAAGGTCCAGACGATAAACGTTTACATGATCCATTCCCTGATCCGCCACCAGCAGATACTTATTATCATGTGTCATTCTGGCACAGTTAATATGGGGCCGGAAATTCCTCTCCGCCAGGCTGCCCAGGCCTTTATGAAAGATTTCATCGGTAATCTCGCCGATAGAGCCGTCCTCCTTCAGCTTCAGTACCGTCAGCTTACCGTCATGGTAGCCTGCCACAAACAGATACTGATCCGTATAATCCGTGGATACATAACAGCCCCTCATGCCGTTAATCGGGGCAAAATTCAAAAGATCCAGTCCGCCGTCCTTCTTGATCTGATAGGACTCCACCCCAAAATCCGTAATAGAATACAGATACTTCTCATTGTGGGAGATCGTTACATAAGAAGAATTTGTGATCTCCACCTGATCTTTTTCCAAGAAGCGCCCGTTTTTCATATCCACATCATATATTTTGATACCGTGGTTATCTCCCCGCGTATAGGTAGAGACATATGCCACATACTTTTCCTTTTCCATGGGCCATACCTCCTTCATCTTTACATAAATATAGCACAAAAATGCACAATGTAAAAGATCTATTTTTACTTTCCCAGCCAGCAGATTACCGTGATAACCGTCTCTGCGGCAAGCCTTATTACGTGATGATGAAGATGGAGATTCTTCTGCCGGACACCGTTGACCAGCGCGCCGGCGGAAATACCCAGCATCCCGATTATCATAATCAGGATCAAATTCTGCCCCCGGATCAGATCCAAAAGCGTATACGCCAGGACCAGCAGGCTGCCGGCTGCAATCAATACCGAGGATACGCTTTTTGATTTTTCCCTGCAGACCGCAAACAGCATTACCCCTGCATAAAATACGGCAAGAACCGCCCCAATAATTTTCATACTAACCTCCATGATTCCGCTACGCGGAATCTCACTCGTTCTTTCTATATTCCAGAATATCCCCCGGCTGACAATCAAGGACGTCGCAGATTGCCTCCAACGTAGAAAAACGAATGGCACTGATTTTCCCCGTCTTCATTTTAGACAAATTAACATTTGCGACTCCTACTTTTTCAGATAACTCCTTTAATGACATCTTTCTGTCTGCCATAACCCTGTCCAGTCTCATAATAATCGGCAAACTGTCACCTCCCTGCTTCTGTTCTGCGGAACCAAACCCGTAAAACTTATTTCCGGCATGCTGCTTTACAAGGTTTCGTCAGATTGTCGCTGCAGGACTGCCCCATATTCAAATATACAGCTTAAGCACAGCACCACGCCGCCCGTTAATGCCAACTCCAATCCACTGATCCATATACGTGCGGTGGACGGCCCGAAAATGAAGAATACAGCGCTCTCCACAACGTTCCTGTAAACAAACATTCCCAGAAAAAGCAGGCCCATACGGCGAATCAGCCGACTGCACTGCAAGGTAAACGGCCCCTCATCCGACTGCATGCGCCAAAAGACAGACACCAGACACCAAAAAAAGGCCCCAAACAATATCTGGTATCCCAATGCTGTCACCCAAACAATACCAAACAATGCTTTACAGGAATATTCCCCCATATGAAAGCTGGTATCTGTAACCATCAGATAAAATTCCCTGTTGCCAATCCGAAAGCCTACCCTGGCATCACTTCCGAACTGGTCTACAATAAATGCCGATTCCGGAGCAGCCAACGCATGTACCCCCAGATACAACATTATCAAAATTGCCGCTGTCAAACTCAGCCAGAATACGATACGCAGAAATTTTCCAAGTGTCGTACAGCGCCTCTTCATAATCATCTCTTCATTTCCTGACTTCTTCATAACGGCCCTCCTCTGCGTTTCCCGGTCTTAGTTTCCCGGACCGAAATAATCTCAGGCTGCAGCCAGCCAAAACTGCCGAAGACTGCCAGAAACTCTTCTTGCATTTCCAGACATGCCAACACAGCCGGCACAAACAATCCGTGGAGCTTCAGGAATCATGCTAAAATTATAAAGCGCGGATAAACGAATGTCAATAATAAATTAATGTTAATCGTTAATTTCGGCATAAAACCTTTTATTATAACCAGCTTTCCGGGTTGTTCTTTTATCTCCGGATATGGTACAATGAACAGAGTGGAAATGCTTTCCAAACAGCCGGGAGCATTTTCTGCCAAATCTTTGAAAATTTTTTTGAAAAGAATGAATGGATTCTCCCCTGGCCGTCGTATTATCAGTGAAGTAAAAAAAACAACAAACGGAGGGTTCATCATGAAGAAATTACTTTTAGGCGTTTTGGCAGGTGTACTGGTATTTTCTGCCGGTTCCATCCAAGTTTCTGCGGCTTGTCACGGAGCCGGACGGCACTGCGGAACTGCCGGTACCCGAAACTGTGTCGCCGGGGACACCACTGACTGCGGCAGATACTGCTATCTGGATGAGGACGAGGACGGTATCTGTGATAATTGCGGCGAATCCCACAGAAATTGTCTGGACGGAAGTGAAAACTGCTTTGTGGACGAAGATAACGATGGCATCTGCGATAACTGCAGCACCCATCACAGCTGCGGCGCAGCCGGATACGGGCAGGGCTCACAGTATATTGACAGCAACAATGACGGCATCTGCGATAATTACGCCGCCGGTCAGTCTGCCGGCAGAGGCGGACGCGGAGGGCATCACGGCTCCCGGGGCAGACACTGCAGATAAAAGGAAATCCATATGCGGAACGAACAAGAGGTAAACAGAGTGGTCGAACGGTATTCCGACACCGTTCGGCGGCTGTGCATGATTTATCTGAAAAATGATGCCGATACCGAGGACATATTTCAAACAGTGTTTTTGAAGTATGTCCTTAGTTCCGTTGTATTTGAAAATGATGAGCATGAAAAGGCATGGATCATCCGGGTTACCATCAATGCCTGTAAGGACCTGCTCAAAAGCTTTTTTCACAGCCGCACGGTATCTTTGGAGGAAATACCGGAACAGCCTGCGGAACTGACCCCCGATCACAGAGAAGTTCTGGAGGCGGTGCTTTCCCTTCCCCAAAAATACCGGGATGTGGTCTACCTGCATTACTATGAAGATTACTCCGCTCCCGAGATCAGCCGTATCTTAGGCAGAAACGTCAATACGGTCTATACCCTTCTGACCCGGTCCAGACAATTGCTGCGTGAAAAACTGACAGGTGACGAACATGAATGATAGAATAAAAGAAGCCTTCAACCAAATACAGGCAGATGAAGCATTAAAAAGCAGAACCAAGGCATTTCTCGCACAGAAAACCGGTAATTATTCCAGACCTGTCCCCAGGCGGCAATCCCGTGCCCTTACTGCCTGCGCAGGCTGCGCATGCCTGCTTTTCCTGCTGTTCGGCGGACGTTGGCTGTATTTTACTCCCACCTCCGTCATCAGCATCGACATAAACCCGTCCATCGAATTAGGTGTCAACCGCTTTGACCGGATTATTTCCGTGGACGGCTTTAATGCTGACGGACAGAAGCTTGCCGATACCATGGATCTGAAATACAAAAATTATGCTGCCGCCGTGGAACTGCTGCTGGAAAACCGGGATATAGCCGCCCTGCTCGCCGAAAACGAGGTTCTGGCCATCACTGTTACCGGTACCAGCGAGGCCCAGTCTGTCAAGATATACACGAGGCTGGAAACATGTACCTCCGGCCACCATAATACCTATTGCTATATGTCCTCCTCGGAGGAAACCGCCGCCGCCCATAAATCCGGCCTGTCCTGCGGAAAATACAGGGCTTACCTGGAATTGCAGGCCCTGGATCCCGATATTACGCCGGAGGAGGTCCAGGGTATGACCATGCGGGAAATCCAGGACTTAATCGAAAGCCTGTCAAAGGATCATCCCAATGTAATATTGCCGGACAGCGGCCAAACGCCCGGCCACCACGGATCCGGCAGCGGTCATGAGGGCGGTCAGCGATACCGGAACGGACACGGCCATGACCGGTAACTCTGTGATAGATCCTTTTGAACCTGCGCCCCCGGCGCACCACGAAAAAGAACGGGACGCCCCTATAAAAGGGAGCGCCCGTTCCTTCGATTTCTTCCACACTTCCAGACATGTCGTCGGAGACGGCACAAACAATCTATGAAACCGCGCAGGAATGCACCCGGCTCCGGCAATCATACCCGATTGTTACCGCCGGGCTCAGTTGTTACAGCCACAGTCATTGTCGCAGTCGTTATCCCGTCTGGGCATCGGGGGATAGTCCTGCCAGGGGGGAGGTACCATGCCGGGGCCTTTGCAGACAGCCTGTTCCCGCTCCTTCGCCTCACGGACATCCCGCATCGCTTCTCTCACATCCTCTTTTGCTTCACGGACATCCCGCATTGCTTCCCTCACATCCTCTTTTGCCTCGCGCACCGCTTTTCTGGCGCATGCGCACTCCCTGCGGTTATTGTTACAGCCACAGCTATTGTCTCTGTCACGCTGATTACCACAGCCACAATTATTACCGCAGTCACTGCCACGGCCGCAGTTATTTCCACAACCACAGCTATTGCCGTACCGGCCGTTACCGCCACAGCCGCAGCCAAGCAGTAACAATAAAATAATCCAGTTCATATGCTCACCATATCTTATTTTTATGGTATCATATGTTCCTGCCCCGGCCAGTGTGCCGGTCCACCTTCAAATACCTTCTTTTCCCCGGAATCGCGAACCGGCATCCCGGCTTTACCAGCTCACGCCGGATGCGGGCGAAGGTCCTTTCCTCACCCTCTCTTGCCAGCAGCCTCAGCATTCTTTCCAGCGTCCCTGCCGTTTGCGGATGAATCAGCTTTCTGGCTTTGCCCTGAAGATAATACTCCAGCGGCGACGCATCCGTATAGTCCTTCCCCTTATATACCTTGCTGGCGGCAATGCGGTCCATAATCATCTCTGCCACATACCGGTCCGGCATAGGCACCGGAACCACCTGGCCCCTTTCCTCCGGTACATTGGAGTAATCCGTCCAATATTCAAAGTGGTGCTTATTTCTCCCCTTATGGTGCAGCCAGGCTGCCGAATATCCCTTTTTCTCGCGTTCCGCGTTGTTGGGGCTGCGGGTTCCCTGATAGTATCCTGCGCCCACGATAAACTCCGCAGGACTGTACTTGGACAGATCATGCAGGATTCCCTGACGATACAGCCCCACCCGAAAACACCCCTCCGCCACCAGAAGCTTATGGTATGTAATTGTCTTAAAATGATTCCAGGCCTTTCCCATCTGTTCTGTGTCTCCCTGTATGCTTCCAGACATGCCGCCGGAGGCTCTGAGGAAGCGATGATTTCATCAGCGCTTCCTTAGAATTTCTTAGGCGGCGTACTTTGACGCCTTAGAAATTCTTTTCGCCTTTCACAATTTTCGCTGACAAACACCGCGATACTCCTTGGCTGAACCACCACACTGGTATCGGTAGTTTCCTCTGTTCCTGCCTCTGAAGTATTCTCCTCCCCTGCCGTGGCAAATGCCGCACGCCAATACATACCTCTGGGCAGCTTTGGCAGTGCAAGCTGCCGGCTCTCCCAGTGCATATTCATAGCTATATAGATGAAGTCGTCCTCTTTCCGGTTTTCAGCCGCCGCGTATTTCCCGCAGAGCATAATACCCACGTGCCTGCCCCGGCCGTCCTGGCTGGGCCGCCAGGCGCTCTCCCCGTGATAGGACAGGTCAGGATACCCACAGGAGATATAATCCATCAGCCGAAGCTGCTTCCGGGGATGAATCAGGGGATGCTTTTTTCTAAAGGCCATGATCTGCTTCCAGAATTCCAGAATCTCCCTGCCCCGCTTCTGCAGTCCCCAGTCAAGCCAGCCCGTTGCGTTGTCCTGACACCAGGGATTATTATTCCCCCCCTGGGTATTCCCAAATTCGTCCCCCATGAAAATCAGAGGCGTGGACTGTGACAGAAGAAGGATACAGACAGCGTTCTTTATCTGTTTCAGCCGAAGCTGTCTGACCCTGCGGCTTCTGGTCGTTCCTTCCTCTCCGCAGTTCCAGCTGCAGTTATAATCGTTGCCGTCCCTGTTTTCCTCTCCGTTGGCCTCGTTATGCTTATAGTCGTAAGCTACAAGGTCCGCCAGGGTAAACCCGTAATAATTGGTAAGATAGTGGATGCGCCCCGCCTTCTCCGGTATCTCCCGCATATGGCGCAGGGCACAGCCCAGCATATTTTCATCCCCTTTTAAAAGCTTCCGCATGTCATAGAGATAGCCGTCGTTATATTCCGCCAGATGAGGAAAACATGGCTCACTGATCCTGTCGTAGACCGATTCCTGTCCGAAGCTGTAGTACATGAGCTTCTTATCGGCCAGCAGCAGGTCCGTGGCAAGCATGTCCACCGGAAGGTTTTGGCCCATCAGATGGAACCCGTCCACATGATATTCCAGCGTCCAGAAGTGCAGAATTCCCGGGATTTCGCTTCGATCCACCGTTTCTGGAAAATATAACTGCAGCACCAGCTCCATCTGATTCTGATGCAGAGCCTTAACAAGGCTCTTAAACTCCTCCGGCGCATTGCCGGAAGCGGCATATGCCCCCTTCGGAGCATAGTAATAGCCCTTCTTATATCCCCAGTAATTAATCCTTTTCTTTCCCGTATTCTGCTCTGTGCTTTCCGAAGCACAATAGGGAGGCAGATTCCTGTCCTCTTCCTCCTCAATTTCCTCGAATTCATACGCAGGCTGGAGCTCCAGCGTCGTCACCCCTATCTCTTTCAGATAGGGAATCTTTTCCTGAATGCCCGCAAAGGTTCCTCTGTTTACCACCCCCGAGGAGATATGCTTTGTAAACCCCCTCACATGCAGGCAATAGCAGATTGCCTCACTGTAGGGGATCATTGGACATCTATCCCCCTCCCAGTCATATATTCCGGGCAGAAATCCGGCCCGTTTCCCAGAGGCACCGCTTTTTTTCCCAAAGGACTGCTTCCCGGGAAAAACGCGTCCGCGCTCGTCCGGCACGATATGCCGCCCCCTGTAGAACTGATACGTCACATCTTCCGGCCTCAGTCCTTCTACCATTTTACAATATATATTTCCTCTGCGGTCCTCCTCGGAAAACGGAATCCTCCGCAGCTCCCGCCCGGTGTGGGCATGATAGATCAAAATACCGCAGTCAGCCTCCCCGGAAGGAAAAGAAAAATAAATTCCTTCTGCCTCCGGTCTTGCTCCCAATGGGTAAGGATTTCTGTTGTCGTATCTGCCAGTCATATTCCGTCCTCCCTTCCGCTGTCCTGCCCTATCATTATAAAGTAAAAATCCAAAAACCACAAGCCTGATTGACAAACAGTCAAAATTAGCGTACTATTCAGCCATAATCTATACATTTTCGGAGGCTTTTCATGAGGAAACGTAAAATACGCTTTATTGCCATTGTCCTTCCCATACTTGTGCTGGCATGTCTCACAGCCATGTCCTTTGACCCGATACAAAGCGGCGTTCTCACTGCAGTGGCAGGACTCTGGGGCACTCCGGCGGATACCGGCAGCTCATGGGGTTCGGATACACCCGCGGAATCCGATACCATCCCCCCTCAGGGCATCAGGGCTCTCCAGCCGGAGCCCCTTTCTTCTCCCACCCCCACTCCGGAACCGGTTTTCGAAGAATATGACATTACCCTGCTGGCCCTTGGCGACAATCTGCTGCACATGGGCATCGTGAAAACCGGCCAGACAAAGGACGGTTCCTATGACTTTTCTTTTTTGTTTGACAATATAAGGGATTTTCTGAAAGCCGCCGACATAAAAGCAATCAACCAGGAAACCATTTTCGGCGGGAACCAGCTTGGATTTTCTGGTTTCCCAAGATTTAATTCCCCCACCGAAGCAGGTGACGCCATCGCCGAAGCGGGCTTTAATGTGGTGCTTCATGCCACCAATCATGCCGCCGACCAGGGGCTGGAGGGAATCCTCAATTGTGCGTCCTACTGGACGGAATCACATCCGGAAGTCTTAATGACCGGCATTAAAGGAGATCTGGCCGACATCTGCGAAGCCGATAACGAAGCCGGGACTGCTCCCATGAATATTTCCCTGCTGCAGGTAAAAGATGTCACCTTTGCCATCCTCAACTACACCTATGGCCCCAACGCCGAGACTCTTGGCAAATCCCTCAGGGGACACCTGAATATGCTCTGCGCCTGGGATCAAAAAAACGGGCGCATTGATTTCACCAGCCTGAATCCACAGGTAACGGCAGATATTGAAACTGCCTCCCAGCTGGCGGACATCGTCATCGTATTTCCCCACTGGGGCACGGAATATCAGCCAAAATACTCCTCCTACCAGCAGAAATTTGCCCTGGAAATGACCCAGGCCGGAGCGGATCTGATCATCGGTACCCACCCCCATGTCCCCCAGCCCGTGGAAAAGATCACCTCCGATAACGGAAATACCGCCCTTTGTTACTATTCCCTGGGCAATTATGTCTCCACCCAGAAGCAGCCCCTGTGCATGCTGGAAGAAATGGCGTGGGTTACCTTTCATGTGACCGAAAACGAGGTGAGCATCGCCGAGGAACGAACCGGCGTCCTTCCCCTGGTCTGCCATTATAACAGCGGTCCCGTCCGTCTGGATGGCGTTTATTTTCTGGAAGACTATACCGAGGAACAGGCGGCAGGGCACGGCATCCGCAATTACGGAGGTGCCGCCTTGAAGCTGTCGGACCTGCAGGCCTGGAGCGAGGAAATCTTCGGCAGCCGGATTCTCAAAAAGTCAGATATTCTGAGCCGCTGACATTTTGCAGCGTTTCCGTCAGGCCACAGAACGGTTTCATTGCTCCTGTCTCAGTCTATGATATTCTTTACCCCCAGGATGTTGTCGTAATCCGCCCGCTGGGTAACAACGCCCTTACGTGAGTTTGCCGCATGTATGATCTGCCCGTCTCCGATGTACAGAGCCACATGAGTGCATCTGCGGGAGCCGTAGCAGATAATATCCCCCGGCTGAGCCTCGCTGTAGGAGACGGACCTGCCGGAACCGGAAAGCTGGCCTGCCGGCGTTCTGCTCACCGAATACCCAAATTGTGCGTAGATCAGGCTGGTGAAGCCGGAGCAATCGGTTCCCGTTGTCAGGGACTGCCCGCCGTGAACATAACGGTTCCCCAGAAACTGCATGGCATAGGCCACAATCTCACTCCGCAGCTCGGCATTGGTGGAATATGCCCCCGAAGGCGGTGTCACCGTAATCACTGTATTTTCCGCCGCCTGCTCCTCGGAGACATGCTGCCGCTGCTCTAAGGCCTTCTTTGCCGCCAGCTCGGCGGCCTCCTCCTCCAGCGTTTTGGCATATACAAATTCTTCCGCTACCGTTATGTATTCCGCCGCCACATACCCTGTCCTGTCCTCCGTATACTGCACCCTGATCCAGTCGCCCAGGTTTTCCAGGATCTGGGCCTTCTCCTCCTGATCGATATAGCCGATCCTGCGGGATCCAATATCCGCTTCTTCCCTGACATTCAGCCGGGTGGCCAGGACGACCGCATACCTTGTCACGAAATTGTCTATTACTTCCGCCGCCGCATCTCCGTACAGAAAGAATTCCGATTTCATATAGCCTTCCACATTGCCGGAGACTACACGGAACCACTCTCCGTCCTCCCCGTCAACGGTCTCCAGAATCTGTGCCACAGCCCCCGCGTAAATCTTGCCCACAATGGTACTTTCCGTGTCCGGCCCGGAGCGGACGTTGACATAATTCCTCACGTCGGCTATGGCTAGATCCGCGTATTCGTTCTCCGGCTCCGGGTCCTGCGCGGAGTCCGCCGCTCCCTGACCGTCAGCTGCCGCTCCCTGCTCCGTGCCGTCCGCAATGCCGCTCCCTGTCCCGGCCGGCACTCCCTGGCCGCCCTCGCCCGGGGATGGCTGTCCCATTCCGGCTGCCGCTCCGTCCTTCCCGGCAGAATTCTCCGCAACATTCCATTCCGGCTGCAGTTCAGCCCAGATTCCTCCGGAAAGAACCGATATTCCCTCCGACGGGATTTCCGGCTGCCCGGCAGCCTTTCCCGTTTCTGCAGCTGTCTCTGCCTCCGCCGCTTTTCCCGTTCCGGCTGCATTCTCCGCCTGCGCCCCCTGACCTGCCCCGGCCGCATTCTTCGCTTGCCCTGCTTTTTCTGTCTCCGTCCTTTGGGCTGTCTTTACGATTTTTGCTATGCCGTCCGAAACCACGGTCGCCTCAGCGGGAACCCCCGATGCCAGCAGCCCGGCAACAACGGCACATATCAATATATATTTCATATTTATCTCCGGTATCTGTCTGTCTTTTATCAATTCTGCCATACACATTGTAACATATTACAGAAATATTGCAATTGTAACATATTTTTTCTTTTATCTTAACATATACCGGAAGCTGTCGTATAATGATTCTGCTGACGCAGACGCGCCGTTTGCTCTCGCAGGAATGGAAATCGTGATCGTAGCAGACTTGGGTACCTTTGCCATGGCGTTTTATATCATTTGTCCAGAAATCAACTTTTCTACTTCCTGTCTGCTGATTACCGTACTGGTGATATTCAAATTACTTTTTGCAATCTCTTCCTCAAATTCTGCCTCAAACTCCAAAAGAAAATGAGATTTGAGCACTTCCATGGTAATCTGCGGCAGTCTGGCAGCTTGAATGCTATAGATTCCTTCCAACGTTACCAATCCGGTCAGAATATCCGTATGATTCGCGATCACTGCATTTAACAACAGGTTTTCTGTCAATTCCGGTTCCAGTCCCATTCTGATCAACCGCAGGCCTCTGTCTAACAACGGATAGGTAGATGTATAGTCCTCGAAAATGCCAATCCCCTCTTTCAGTACCTCCCGGTTCATCTTTAGGATAACGATCACCATCTTCAGAACTCTCTTCTGATTCTCCAGAGAGTAATCTACCGGCAGACCCGCATTGATCATAATACGCAGCACTTCTCTGTTCATAAACAGCGCCCCCATTAAAATAATGATTACCCTAACGGTTCGTACTAAATAATACAACCTAAAGGTTGATTGACAAAGTAAACGCCACTTTGTCAGAGTAAAAGCAACCCCGAAGCAT
>ERZ777011.2433-NODE-2433-length-14889-cov-4.067413_pt1 | contig 14889 bp, 13 predicted proteins | sample MGYA00374964_ERZ777011 | MGnify/ENA primary metagenome ERZ777011 (study PRJEB29310, sample SAMD00008975) | mouse gut metagenome | study: EMG produced TPA metagenomics assembly of the Metagenome analysis of fecal microbiota from mouse which was promoted...
CGGATATAAAATCAGAATGACCGGAAACACGACTCGCTCTATGAAGTTTTGATATTTATGATACACTTTTGCTACGCTTTTCATAAGTCTGCACTTTCCGTCTCCCTGTTATAGAATCTGCCCATTCCAGGTGTCTACGTTTCACTCCGGTCGGCGCTGAACAAACAGTTTCCGCACCCCGCGAAAAATCCATGCCCTCACACAATCGACCATTGTACCGACCGCATACACGATCAGCACACACCCGGCCATATGCGGAATAAACGCCCAGCTTCCCTGTACAGCATCCACATGAAGCCACTGCATCCACTGATACCGCATCAGGATATGCTCATGCAGCAGATACACGCCGAATGTATAGGGTGCAAGCCGCCTGATCCGTTCTGCCGCCACGCCCTCCCACGGTTTCATATCCCGAAACAGCATAAACAGTCCCACCGACGCAAGCAGACACAGGACATGGTTATACGTATCCGGCATATCCATATAATAGGCAAGCGGCGGCAGCACCTCCGCCAGACTGCCCGATACCGCAGTGAGCACAGCCATGCCAAGACACATACCTGCATATAGAAAAGCCGCATTTCTCTTCTTCTCGAGCCCCGGCAGCCCGTAGAGCCGTATATACGCCGCGATCAGAAAAAGAAACAAAAACCAGCCGTAGTCATAGCCGTATCGGTCCGTCGCCAGCTTCGCCGGCACGACAGACTTCCAGATACAGAAATAAAGGGCCAGCACGCCAATGATGATCCGCAGTGTCTTCCGGTCCACGGCTCTCACCCCCGCCGCCAGAAGCGGCGCAAACAGATACAGAACCAGATATGCCGTGGCAAACCAGTAATGCTCCGTCTCGACCGGCAGCACATAATTCAGCCAGTCATATACCGACAGTTCACCCGGAGATACCACGCCGGCACAGATCAGCACGACCGGAATCAGAAGCGAATAAAAAAGAATCTGCGCTGCCAGAGACACCACACGCCCCGGTTTCCAGACAGACTCCACCATAAAATACCCGCCAAGCAGCACATAGCAGTTCACCGCGACAATACAGAATGCCTCTATGAGATGCGCCGCATGGTTCACCGCGGAATGATCCTGTGTATATGGCTGGATCAAGCCGCCCTTATTCAGATAGTGAAGGACAATGATCATCAGCATCGCCACAATACGCAGCAGTTCAAAATTCGCCTGTCGTTTTCCCCGCATAGCCTTTTCCTCTATTCTTCATGTCACTTTTTTTCCTTAAAGATCCATAACTTACTCAGAAAATAATTTGCCAGAATCACAATCACCTGACACACAAATTTGGAGATAAACTCGTTCAGATGCGCGCAGTCCACCATCAGAAACATAAGCGCGACTTCCAAAAGCTCCGTCGCAACTCTTGCGCCGATGAACGAGGCAAATTCCCCGAACAGAGACTTCGCATCTTTATTTTTGCTTTTAAAAACAAAAGTACGGTTTGTCCAGTACGCAAACACAACCGTCAGCGCCCATGACAGCACAGTCGCCACCAGATAGTGCAGATCCATCACTTTTGAAAACAGATAATAGAGCGCATAATTCAGTACAAATGCAAGAAAACCGAAGATCAGATAATTGATCCCTTCCTCGTACTTCTTATACATGCCCCAGCCGAAATCCCATAATTTTTTCATGACTACCCTGTTCCTCTCTGTCCCTTGTTACCATGCCTGAAGCACTATGCCGCCTGCTTCTTTTCGCCGCCTGTACCGCGCCATGGTTTCAGTGCGTTTATCTTTTCCCCTCTATGACCGCCTTGCCGCCCGCCACCCGGTAAACCATATCACATTTCTCGATCGTCTGCAGCCTGTGCGCAATAATAATCAACGTCTTGCGCCCGTGCAGTCTGTTAATGGAATCCATGATGGCCGCCTCCGTCTCATTGTCAAGCGCCGACGTGGCTTCATCTAACACCAGCACCTCCGGGTCCTCGAAGAGCGCTCTGGCAATGCCGATCCTCTGCCGCTGTCCGCCTGACAGCCGTATTCCCCGCTCACCGATGCTCGTATCCAGACCTTCCGGAAGTCCTCTCACGAACTCGTCGAGCTGCGCTTCTCTGAGTGCCTCCCACACCTTGTCATCATCTATGTCCTCATCCGGACAGCCAAACGCCACGTTCTTGCGTATCGTAGAATCAATCATGAAGATCGTCTGCGGAATATAACCGATATTCTTAAGCCATGAGGCATAATGTTCCCGCACCTCCACGCCGTCCGCAAGGATACTGCCTGTCTCGATCTGCAGCAGTCCCAGCAGAATATCCACCACAGTCGTCTTACCCGCACCGGAAGTTCCCACGATCCCCACCGACTTGCCGACAGGAATGGTCATCTCGGCGTGGTCGAAAATCAGCACGTCCGTGTTGGGATATTTATAGGTAATGTCTTTCAGCACAATATCCTTTTTAATATCCAGCTTCTCTACTTCTGTCTTTTTCTGATACGTTTTCTCATCATAGTCGATGTTCTCATCCCGGATCTCCTCCTGCAGATTATCGCTCACACCCATAAAGAACGGCTCGAAGTAGGAGATTGAGGTCAGATGGTTGTTGATCCTGTTTGCACAGGGAATCAGCCGCATCGCCACCATGGCCAGCAGCGTGATCTGCGGCAGAATATCCATTGCTCCGGTCCCGCCGATGATCTGGATCATCAGATACAGCACCATACTTGCGATCGCCATCGTCTCGATCAGCAGCCGCGGCGTGGCATTGTAGAGATTGTACCGCTGTACCGCGCCGACATATCCGGCGCCGCATTTGGAATACTCGTTGATAAAATAGTTCTCTTTACGGGCAATCTTGATCTCCTTGATTCCCATGACCGACTGATCGATCCATTTATACAGCCCGCTGTAATAATCCTGATTCTCTTCACCGGCCTTCTTCATGATCGGCTTTAAAATACACATGATAACCAACAGTGCCGCAAGAAGAACCACCGTCACCGTTATGCTCATCCAGACATCCGCCACCAGACTGACAACCACCAGACAGACAAATACGATACTTTCGCTGATCAGCTGCAGGAGCGACAGGATCAGCCCGTACATGTTATTGACATCCGATGTGATATTGCGCTGAATCACTGCGGTGTCCGCATTCAGATAATATTCGTAGGGACGCTCCATGAAATTGATCATCATTCTTCTGGAAGTGGCAAACTGATTCGTATAGACGAACCGGAGCTGAATCTTCTGCTGGAAAAACAGAAAAATATTTTTGGCCGCAAATACCAGAATCAAGCCGCTCATTACGATGATCGTCAGATCCCTGCTGTTGTCCGTATGAAAAATTCTGCAGATAACCTGAAGATACTCGTGGTTCTCGATCGCATTCTCCTCCAGCACCACGTTCATAACCGGATAGATCATGGAAACGCCCAGCGTCTCTAAAACCGCCCCGATCAGCATGAGAAAGACAAGCAGCACCATTTTACGCTTCTGCCGCCCGTCCAGTAAAACCATCAGTTTTTTATATATTTTAATCATAACCGCTGCGTGCCCTTTCCGAATCCCAAGCGTCTGTCTCAAATCCAAAATATCATTATATTTTAGCACAGGAGTGGAAGAAATTGCAAATAAAGGATGCGCGTGCTATACTTCCTACGTAACAGTTGTCTGAAATTGGTCCAAACTGCGGCCGGGGAGATCATATGAGATGACCAGAGTAAGATTTTATGAGAATGCAGCTGATAAGCTGCTTAAATTCGCCGTGATTATATCCAGATATCAGAATAAATATGTCTTCTGCAAGCACAGAGACCGGGATACCTGGGAGGTGCCCGGCGGTCACCGTGAGCCCGGAGAAGACATTACAGATACAGCCAGACGGGAATTGTATGAGGAGACAGGCGCTCTGGAATACGACTTATCGCCCGTCTGCGTCTATTCCGTTACCGCGCCTGATAATTTGGACGGCGCCGAGACCTTCGGCATGTTATACTTCGCCGATATTAAGCGTTTTGAAGCGGAATTACACAGCGAGATCGAGAAGATCACGCTGACGGAGTGTCTGCCGGAACGTCTGACTTATCCCGATATCCAGCCCGTCTTAATGAAAGAAGCGGCACGGCGCAGGCATTTATCGGATGTCCGCGCAATCAGATCATCTCATTCTGTCTGTGAACCTCCGGGGGTTCATATTTGTCCAGAAAGTCCTCTCCTAAGAAAAGCACTTCCTCCGCAAATTTGATCCCGTTTGGCACGGTCGCCACAGACACCACTCTTCTGAACTTAAGATCCGGTATAAAGTTCAGAATCTCCATCGGAAACATGGGATTCAGCACGATATACTCCGCGAACTCTTTCCGGTAATCCAGCACATCCCGGGGATGCGGTTTGATCAGAACCTGCCCTCTTCTACCGTCGATCACGCCGTACTCCTCGATCACGTCTGCAAACAGTCTCCTGCGGACATCGAGCGCACAGAGCGGCTCCGTCAGCACCAGCACCTTATCCGCCGCACCTTGCTTAAGCTGCGCAAGCAGTTCATCCATATTCTCGATAAACAGACGGATCAGAAGCTCCTTATCACTTTCCGTCAGCCGGTCCACAAGCCCCGCGCGCGGTACTTCAATATATTTCTTACAAGGATAAGGCACGACACTTAAGTCGTTGATCTCCATATCCAGGCAGTATCTGCCGTAACCGTTCTGGATGAAAATCAGTCCCCGCGCCGCCATCCATGCCTTGAACCCGAAATGCCCCCGGTTGTCGTAACGGGCGGTATCATAATACTGAATACAGTTCAAACCGTCTTCTAACGCGTGGTAATAAATTTTCTCATAGTTCAGATAATAACCGATCGGATCGGAATCACAGAATACATAGATATCCCGATACTGCCTGAAGTCTACCGGTACGTAGGCTTTCTCCAGCCTGCCAAACATCTTCGTGTACTTGATACGCGCAAGCATGTTGAGCACCAGACTGCCTCTATCGGTGTGATATTTCTGAAGCTCCGGGAAGAAAACGTCCTCCTTCTCGTCAAACATCACGACCTCTTCAAACAGACCGCAGCCCTCCGCACGTTCCTGCAGATTCCCGAAATCGTTCGACATGGTGCTTAACACCAGCGTCGCCCGGCCTTGCCGCTCCTCCGGAAGCGCCAGTTCTTTCAGACAGGTGACATATACATGATAGTACGTATGACATACATAAATTCTTTCTTTCATAGATGTTGTGGTCTCCTCTTTAGGCTGATCGTTCACTCCACCTCAACCCGAACAAGCTCCATCGCCCTTCTCCCGATCTCCATCGCCTCTTCCGCGTTCCTGCCGACAGTGATGATATGTCCGAGTCTGTCATTGCTGGATCTGGTGCCGTGCGCAATATCTCCCTCTTTCTTATAAACCGTCACTTCCTCCACGCCTTCCATCTGCGACAGTACGGGATCGATCTCTATCCGCTTAATAACGCCTTCTTTACCCTGTATAAAATGAATCGCGGAGCCTCTGTGCCGCGTACATTTAAGGTCAACTTCCCCGCCTGTGGCAAGGAGCACGGAAGCCCCCACCATATCCACGCCTGTGGAGAGTGGTACGAGACGCGAAGTAATATAATCACCGCCCAGCCTTGCCGCCAGTTCCACGATCTTCGGTCCTTCTTCCGTCACCTTGATCTCCGTGTGGGACGGACCGTTCTGCAGTCGTATGGCACCTATCGCCTGCAGCGTCACCTGTCTGATCCGTTCCTGCGTCTCCCCGTCCAGACAGCTCGGCTCGCTGTGCGCGACCTCCACGAAATAAGGCGGCGGCGTAATATACTTATCCGTAATCGTCAGGATCGTCGTCTGTCCGTCTACCGTCATTGCCTCCACGCTCACTTCTGGACCGGTCATATATTCTTCCACCATAACGATGCCGTTTCTGGAATTTGATCTGCTGTATTCGTAAGTCTCCCGCAGTTCTTCTCCACTCCGTTGTCTGCTCTCATCAAGCAGCACCACACCGCGGCTGCCCGCATTATCCGCAGGTTTAACGATGCAGACACCCCGCAGCGCTTCCACAGCCGCCCGAAACTCCCCAAAATCCTGCACCGCATAATAAGCCGGAATCGGGACATAATTCTCTTCCAGCCGCCTGCGCATATGGCTCTTGATCGTCGCACACAGCGAATCCTCGTAGGACAGATCAGGCTTCTTACCCAGCTTCTCATTGACATAGGCCGCCGTTCTCACCGGTCCGTCACTGGTGGACGTGATTACCACATCCGGCTGGTAGATCAGCGCCTGCCGGTATACTTCCTCCTGATCCAGCGTGCTGACCACCAGCTTTACGTCAGCCAGCGCAAATCCCACCGCATTCTCATTATAGTCCACGAGAATAATCTGATACCCCAGTTCCTTCGCCTTGCGGATCGCCGGAACCTGCAGTTCGCTCGCGCCTAAGATCATCATTTTTTTCTGCTTCGTCGTTTCCACTTCGTCACCGTTTCTTTCCGGAATATTTTCATAAGGATTCCGATACCCAAAAGTATATATCCGAATCTTTCCCGGCAGATTATACCTTTCGTCTGCAACACACTTTATAATTTACATAATGTGTTTCCAGTCCATCGGCGTTCCCTTCGCGATATCTGTCTTCGCCCTCTGCCCCAGCACCCTGTCATAATACATCGGGTGCATACCGAATGCGGGACGTATGGAACGCACATTCTCTTCTGTAAAAGTCTCCCCCGCCTTAATGTCCTGCACCGCGAACAGGGAGCGACAGTCTTCTCTGCTGCGCTTTTGTTTCTCCGTCAGTTCATAGGTCACTCTGCCGACAGCCTTCTCCGCAATGCGGATCTCGTCCACCATCTGCTTAAACTCCGCAGGCTCCATGGAAAAAGCCGCATCCGGTCCGCCGTCCGCACGGGCAAGCGTGAGATGCTTCTCCACCATTTTCGCTCCCAGGGCCACGCCCGCCACTGCGGCCGCACCTCCCATACTGTGATCGGATAATCCCGTAATACAGTCGAAAATCTGTGCCATATGCGGAATCACGCTGAGATTCATATCTTCATAAGGAGAAGGGTAGGTGGAAGTACATTTTAGCAGAATCACCTGTTCATTGCCTTCCTCCCTGCAAGCGTAAACCGCCCGTTCGATGTCTTCCAGATAAGCGACACCCGTAGCAATAATGACAGGCTTCCCGATCTTCGCGATCCTGCGGATCAGAGGAATGTCATTGATCTCAAAAGACGCCACTTTATATGCCGGCATGTCCATTTCATGCATATAATCCACCGCAGTCGCATCGAAGGGCGAAGAAAAGCAATCCATACCCAGTTCCCCGGCAAGCTTCTTCAATTTCGGCTGCCACTCCCACGGCGTATAGGCCTCCTCATAGAGTTTATGAAGCGTGGTGCCGTCCCAGATCGTCCCCTGTGTAATCTGAAAATACTCCTTATCGCAGTCGATCGTGATCGTATCCGCCGTATAGGTCTGCAGCTTGACCGCGTCCGCTCCCGCCTCGGCCGCCGCGCGTATGATCGCCTCCGCACGGTTATAATCCTGCAGATGGTTTGCCGACACCTCCGCCACAATATAGGTTTTCTCGCCCGCACCGATATACCGGTTTCCGATCCTGATCTTTTTCTCCATAATTATACATTCCCTCTTTCCCTACAACTTCCATACTGCTGCCGGCCCGCTTCCTCTGCCATCATCCGGTACTTCATCTCGGCTAACTTCCAGTCTGTCAGATTGTCGATATCCTGCACCTCTGTCTCCGGCACGATGATCGGCACATAACCGTCCGGCAGATCACCGCGGCACGCCATATAGCGCTTCGTATGATAGAAATAGAACTGCCCGCAGTCATGATACATTGTCTCCAGATCCTGCGAGCGCTTCGCCGCATTTTCCGGATAACAGTATTCCAGTCTGCCGCTCCGTACCGCCATCCCCCGCTGGGGCGGAAAAGAAAAAGGCACCACCGGCATAACACCCGACGCATCTGCCTGCACCAGAATACGAAATGCCTCCTGCAGTTTACCCGCCGTGACAAACGGCGCCGTCGGATAGATACATGCCATGTAATCAAACGTCCTGCCGCGCTTCCCGTACTCCGTCAGGACTTCCATCAGAACATCGTCCGTCGTCGCGAAGTCGTTCGCCGTCGCGCTGCTTCGCATAAACGGCACGTTCGCACCTGCGCTTCTTGCGATCTGCGCAATCTCCTCATCGTCGGTAGACACCATAACTTCCTCGAACAGCTCCGATGCAAGCGCCGCCTCGACCGGGTAGGCGAGAATGGGTTTCCCCAGAAAGTCCTTCTTATTCTTGCCGGGAATCCGTTTGCTGCCTCCCCTTGCCGTTATAATTGCTATTGCGCTCATAGTTTTCTCCATTTCTGCGCTGCTTTTGTCTCAACTATGTTGAGACGTCGCATTAAACGAGTTTGTGGCAAGCAACGCGCAGACACAAATCTCGCGATTGAAAATTTTAATTTTCAATCTTTCCCCTCCATATTAACCTGCATGTTTCCGTTCCGCATAATCTCACAGCCGAAGTAATTCCTCCGCGATGCGCTGTGCGCCTTTTCCATCCGTCACCTCATGCAGCTTCCGCTTCATCTGATCTCTCATATCCTTATTTTCCAGGAGCAGCCGTAACTGTCCGCATATGTTCTCAAGACAGCCATCCCGGTCTGCACGGATATCTCCGGCATAGAGCATTCGACCGTCCTGCGCGAAGAATTCATGGTCGTACTGCTGGTTATCCGCGCTGACAAAGAAAACTGCGGGCGTCTGCGTCGCACTTAGCTCAAACAGCATCGTGCCCGCCGCGGACACCGCCGCCTGACATGTCCGCATAAGCTGCGCCATATGAGCAACCCGCTCATGTATACAGATGTTCGGGTACTCCCCGGCCAGTTTCCGCAGTTCCTCCGCATTGCGGTTAAATCCTCCGACTACTGCATGAAAAGTCACTTCCTGCAGCATTTCGTCCCGCATGGCGGCGCGCAGGATACCCGCCAGCGCATTGTACATGTCGCCGCCGCCGGAACTTAACAAGACATGTGGCATTGCGCCATGATCCTGCTGTGCTTCACCGCACTTCACTGAATCTGTCACACCGGAATAACTGCCGCAGCGAGAGGCCGCATTGGCACTGCCGCCGCCGACATCCCCGAACTCTTCCCGAAGCGGCACATAGGATGTTCCGAGTAACAGTTTTGTCTGCCCTGCATACGCCTTTTCATACGGAAACCGCACATGATAGGCATTATAGTTAATTATCATATCCACCGGATAAATTTCTTCAAAACAATCGTCGATATACGCCAGCCGGCACACATCCCGCAGACCCTCGAAATAATGCTTCGTCGCCTGGTAGGAATCCACCAGCAGTCTACGACACCCCGCCTGCTGCAGTTTCTCCCGCAGCAGTGGAATCTCCTGCTCCATTTCATCCCACTTCGTATGCAGACAGACGTATTGCATTCCGTTCTGTTCCAGCATCCCCGCGGCATATTCGTCCGCCGTGTAGAAGATCACGCGGCCGCACGCCGCAAGCAGTTTCTTTGCGATGGTAATGCACCGCATAACATGTCCCGTGGCAACCGTATCGTTGGCGTCCACACGGATTCCGGTCAGCTGACCCGCCTGCCTCTTCGTCCGTCTGTCTGCTGCTATACCCTTCCGGTTCTCTGCCTGCCCGCCGGCCGTTGTGCTCCTGCACTTCTCTTCCTCGTATTGCTCCAGCACCTCCAGTATGCGCCGCATCTCCGCTATTCCGTACCGCTGGTCCACAGGCAGCGCCAGTATATGCTCATAGATATATCGTTCATCCTGCGATAAAGCCCCGGCATTTTCCTCTCCCACCAGCCACAGCGTCGGTGCATAGACGCCGCGGAGCGCCAGATATCTTTGCAGTTCGTCCCGGTCTTTGGCATAGACAGGGTAGTACAGCGGCGCGCCCTCTGTGAAATCGGCGAACACCGGCCGCACCTGCATTCTTCCATCCAGATTTTCATGCAGATAAACGCAGTTTTCTTTCCTTCTGCTCTCGCATTCTTTTTCATCAATCCTTGCTAAAATGGCCGCCGATTCCGCCGACAGACTGCTGATCCCGTCATATCTATCCAGCCACTCTTCCGTCTCACGATTCTTTCGGAGATATTCCGCCTTTATGGCACGCCGCTTCTCTTCGTCCATCCGCCCGTTCAGATACGCCCACTTACTCCGCAGCAACGCTCCTTTTTCCCGCACAAACTCTTCATTCGCAGTAAGACCATCCCCCGGCAGTTCCTCGTCCGATGCCACAAATCCCCCGTCCGGCACAGCATACCATTTACGCAGGCTTCCCACGCAGTAGTCAGCCTCTCCACCTGCGCTTTTCAGATAGTAGGACTGCGTCATATCCTCCATAATACATATGCCCTGCGCCCTCCATCTGCGGAAGAGGGGCCGCACGGATCTCCAGGTATCCACCCCGTAATAAGGGTGCACAAAAATCAATGCCGGCCTGATCTGTCCGATGCGCCTGTCCAGTTCCTCTATGTCCACTTCCAGATTTCTGTTAATATGATAAAAGTGCAGCTCCCAGCCTGCCCGCTCGAAGGGGAAGAAAACGCAGTCGCACATATATGCCGGAAGCAGACATCTCTTAGCCTCCTGCGGATGCCTGCTCTCATAACTTTTCAAGGCAAGCGCGATCGCCTCTCTGCCGGACGCCGTATACCTGATATGCGCTTTGTTATACTTCTCTGCTTCTCCCAGCCCGAACCGCTCTGCTGACTTCACCGGTCCTTCTTCGTAAAACGCGGGATTCAGTTCGTAGATGCTTCCGATTTCCATATCCATCCATACTCCTTGAAGTAATCACGCTTAAGATTTAATCGTTTTTCCGCGCCTTTCTCCATCTGCGGTATGCCCACAGCAGCTTATAATACAACATAAAGAAAAGTGTGGAACGCTGCTGCATTCGAATCAATTTCTTCTCTTCCGCGTGGGTCCGCTCCTGATAATACGGATTCTGCATAAAGTCCGGAAACGTCCGCCGCATTTCCTGTCCCATCGCCCGCACGAAACCATACTTCGTACTGCCTACTCCCGCCATATATGTAAAGAGAGTATTTATATAAAATAAAAGCGTGAAACTGTACTCCAGTTCCGGCTTATATTCATCATAGTAACCGTGCCGGCGTGCTTCCTCCAGCATCAGACGGCCTGCTGCCATGCGGTCTTCACACCGTTTCGTCGAAATCGTGTGTACAGTGGAGGAATCATGCTGATAGTAGTAATACATCGGCTCCTCGATATACTCGAAGTGCTTCGCCAGCACCAGATAGGAATTACCGAGTGCATTGTCTTCATAGAATATATTTTCCGGAAACCAGAGCCCGTTTTCCAGAATCATGGACCGCCTGAATATCTTCACCACAAGGCTGCCGCCGTCCAGAATCAGGCTGCGGCGCTTCTCCGTATTAAGCGGGCCGCTCTGTTCCCGCTTATTATTCGAAACGATCTGTCCCACCTTCATAGAGTGTTCTTCTGTCAGGCAATAGTCACAGCCCGCCAGATCCGCACCCGTCTCTTCCGCCCGCGCAATCAGCTTCTGATACATATCCGGCGTGATCCAGTCATCACTGTCTATGAAGCCGACCCAGTCCCCCTGTGCCATTCTCAGTCCGATGTTCTTCGCCCCGCCCTGATGTTTGTTCACCTCAGAGTGTACCGCGCGTACTTTGTCCGGAAAACGGCGCTCGTACTCCTGCAGAATCGCATAAGACTGATCCGTGGAGCAGTCGTCCACGGCTATGATCTCATAGTCCTCCATCGCCTGATTGACAAGGGAGTCCATACAATATTCCAGTTTTTGGTCAGATGCCATGTTGTATACCGGCACGATAATGCTGAGTTTCATGTATTAATATTCTCGCTCTGTCTGTATGATAATATTGCAGAAACGATGTCCATCTCTATATCGTCCCCGCTGTTGCCCGCATGCCTCTATTGTGATGATTTTTCGCAGATATGTCACATCTGCTCCTTCACCCCGCCGATCACGAATCCGTAAGATATATCCCTCTCCGCACTGATGTGGTACGGTGCCTCCACGTCCGCACCCCAGCTGTTGATACCGCCCACACCCCGCACCGCGCCAAGCACGGTCAGCACCGTCCTTCTCGGCGGCGGCAGTTCCTCCTGGTGCGTCGCGCTCTCCAGCTCCATAGCCGTATACGGAATACAGGCAAAAGCAATATCTCCGCCATCCTCCGCACGGAAACAGATCCCGCTCTTCCTCACTTCTTTGCAGGAATGATCGAGCACTGTACTGCGGTACACTTCCACCCACTTCGTCTGCATATGCATACCGCAGTCCTGGGGAACCAGATACGGCGTCACCGGCAGCCCTTCAATCTCATATATGCCCGGTATACCGCCCGCCATTCTGTCAGGGTATGTCTCTCCGGAAAGTCCTTCATAGCGGTACCCGTCAGCACAGGTAGGCATAATAAAACGCATACCGAATACCGGAAGTTCCGGCAGCCCTTCCCTGCCCGTGTAATGTACGCGGACATGAATGTCACCGCACGCATATACCTCATAAGACACCGTGACCCGTGTCGCAGGCACGGTAACTGTCTCGTAGACAAATACAATCGTCGCCTTATCCGCCTCCACATCACCGCCGTATACATTATTTGCCGGCGACATCGGTATTTCCACCGAAGCGTCATCGATCTTCGCCTCTACATCCACACATTTAATGAAACAGTCAGCGCCGATCCACATGCCGCTTCTAAGCGCAAATCCGCATCCTCTGTCATTATCCGTAATCGCCCGCCAGAAGGTGGGTTTCGGCGCCCTGTACAACCATTCCTTACCGTCGCGGACAAGAGATTCCATACCGCCTCTTACCACGGAAAAAAGACAGGAAAATCCCTCTGCGTGCATCCCGATCATCGCATCCCCGACGACCACCCGCAATTTATTTGTGCAGTCCATAATAGTATCTCACCTCCTGCATAGCCGGCTTCTCCGTCCTGTCCGCAAACACGATCCCGTTGCCGGAAAACTCATAGTCGCTCGGTCTGTCATCAAAGTCACCCCCGTAGCACAGTATATTTCGTCCTGTCAGCCGGTCTTTTGTATAAACCGCCTGATCAATATAATCCCATATGAACCCGCCCTGATACATCTCAAAGCGATCCAGCAGATCAATATAGGACTTCATCCCGCCGATGGAATTTCCCATATCATGCATATACTCGCACAGGATAAAAGGCTTCTTCGGATCATGTTCCAGATATTCCACGATTTCATCGGGCGTCGCATACATGCGGCTCTCCACCTCGGATACCGTATCTTCATAAGCACGGTCATAGACCACACCCTCATAGTGGACCAGCCTGCTGTCGTCCTTTTCCTTGAAAAAGGTCTGCATCGCCTCAATATCGTCCCCCACATAGGACTCATTTCCAAGCGACCAGAACAGGACGGACGGATGGTTCTTAAATATTTCAAAATTGCTTCTCGCCCTGTCCACAACTGCCTCTCTCCACTCAGGCAGACTGCCCGGCACATTCCATGACGGCTCCGTAAACACCTTCTGCCAGGATCCATGGCTCTCGAGGTTCGTCTCCGACATCATATAGATACCGTTTCGGTCGCACAATGTATACCACGGAATCTGATCCGGATAATGACAGGTTCTCACCGCATTAATATTGTTGCGCTTAAAGCACTCGATATCCCATTCCATATCCTGCATTGTAATACATCTGCCGCCCTGCGCGCTCCACTCATGCCGGTTGACACCGTTAATAATCAGTCTCCGGCCGTTAAAGTAAATCACCTTATCACAAATCTCAATACGCCGAAAGCCAATCTCGCAGGGGACCACCTCCATGACATCGCCGTCTTCGTCCCGCAGCGTAATCACAAGCCTGTACAGATACGGATCGCCGTTGCTCCACGGCGTCACCTTCCCAAGCGTCTGCGGTTCCAGCGCCGTCTCCACTCCCGCCGGCAGCGTACCGCTTACACACACGCCGCCTTCTCTGTCGAACAGCGTATATTCCACTTTTGCCTGCTCGACCGGATAATCCGCTTCCCCGGAGAGCTTCATCTGCAGCGCCAGTGTTCCCGACTGCAGATCCGGCATTAGCACCGGCTTCACCCACAGATCTTCCACATGCAGCTTCGGTTTTGCATACAATGTGACATTTCTGTAGATACCGGAAAACCGGAAGAAGTCCTGATCTTCCAGATACACCGCCGTACTGTTCTTATACACTTCCACCGCCAGTACATTACCCTGGTCTTTGATATAAGGGGTTAAGTCAAATTCTGAAGGGACAAAGCTGTCCTCCGCATACCCTATGAACTGCCCGTTCAGCCACAGATACATCGCCTGCTCCACACCCTCGAAGCAGATGCAGACTCTTTTTCCCCGAAGCCCTTCTTCCAGATCAAATACCTTCCGGTACGATCCCACCGGATTATAGTCCGCCTCGCTGAATGACCCCTTCTCTGTCCTGTCTTTCCCCAGCGCATAAGCCGGTCTGCGGTATACCTTGCCCTCCCAGGGATACATCGTATTAATATAATGCACTTTATCATATCCCGCCATCTGAATATGACAGGGAACCTGAATTTCCCCGAAACCGCTCACATCATAATCCATCTGATAGAAGTCTGCCGGACGGTTCACCGGATTTACAGAATAGGCAAACTGCCACGTACCGTTCAGGGACTGGACAAGTGAGTCTGTCTGTTCGCTCATCTCTTTCTCACTGCCGTATATCTTATGGTCACTGTGTGCCGGAAGCTGTCCCACCCGAAACACCTGCGGATCGTCCAGCCACTTAATATCAGGCTGCATAATATCATCCTCCTCTCGTTTTCCTGCTATCAGAAAACGCTTGT
>ERZ777011.2434-NODE-2434-length-14889-cov-3.780706_pt1 | contig 14889 bp, 10 predicted proteins | sample MGYA00374964_ERZ777011 | MGnify/ENA primary metagenome ERZ777011 (study PRJEB29310, sample SAMD00008975) | mouse gut metagenome | study: EMG produced TPA metagenomics assembly of the Metagenome analysis of fecal microbiota from mouse which was promoted...
GTGGTCTTCGCGATTGCAAATGCGGTCCGGGCTTTGACGGACAAGGGCGATGCGGTCATGATCCAGCAGCCGGTGTACTATCCTTTCAGTGCGGTGATCAGGGACAATGGCAGAATGCTGGTCAATAATGAACTGGTACTGAGGGACGGGCATTATGAAATAGATTTTGAGGATTTCGAGCAGAAGATAATTGCACACAAAGTAAAACTGTTTGTGCTGTGCAGTCCGCATAATCCGGTTGGAAGGGTCTGGACAGAGGAGGAACTGCGCCGGATCGGGGAGATCTGCCTGCAGCATGGAGTGAAGGTGGTCAGCGACGAGATCCACAGTGATTTCGTCTACGAAGGAAGAAAACATCACATATTTACCACGGTAAATCCGGATCTGGAAGAAATCAGCATCATCTGTACAGCGCCGAGCAAAACGTTTAATCTGGCAGGACTGCAGGTCTCCAATATTTTCATTCCGAATGAGAAGATACGGCGGGCATTCAGACAGCAGATGTCAGCAGTGGGATATCTGGAGGTCAACATGATCGGGCTCCACGCCTGTCAGGCGGCCTACGGGACCGGGCGGGAGTGGCTGGAGGAATTGAAGGTCTACCTGCGGGGAAATCTGGATTATGCCAGAGATTATCTGGAGAAAAACCTGCCGCAGATTAAATTGGTTGAACCGGAGGGGACTTATCTTCTCTGGCTGGACTGCCGCGGGCTGGGACTGCCGGAGGAACGCCTGGAACATCTGATCGTCCATGAGGCGAAACTGTGGCTGGATGCCGGTGCCATCTTCGGCGCCGCCGGCGAGGGATTCGAGCGGATTAATATGGCGTGTCCGCGGGCAGTTCTGGGAGAAGCGCTGGAGAGACTGCGGAGAGCGGTGGAGAAAATAGAAAAGCATCAGCAGGCCGGCCGAACTTCGGAAGTGGAATAAATGATTGACGTATGATAAAATGAGTAGCAAATATTATAAGATCGGGGAGAAGAATGTCATGAAATATCTGGTGATTGGCGCAGGCGGCACAGGCGGAAGCATTGGAGCCTATATGACGGAGGCGGGCAAGGATGTGACGCTCATCGCGAGAGGTGAGCATTTGCGGCAGATGCAGGAGCATGGTCTGAAGATGGAGACGACAGGAAAGGGCAGTTATGTCGTAAACCCTATTCGGGCGACAGACATGGAGCATTATGACGAACGGCCGGATATTATTTTTGTCTGTGTGAAAGGGTATTCACTGGAAGAGACCATTCCGTTTATCAGGCGGGTGGCCAAGGAGAATACCATTGTGATACCGATCCTGAATATATACGGGACAGGCAGCAGAATGCAGGAGAAACTGCCGGGGCTGCTGGTGACGGATGGCTGTATCTACATTGCCGGTGAGATCAAAGAACCGGGAACGATATTGCTGCGGGGAGATATATTCCGGATCGTCTATGGCGTGCGTGATCCGGAAGAACTTCGACCGGAGCTTTTTGAAGTGGCCGGGGATTTGAAGGACAGCGGCATAGACGGCGTGCTGTCCGACAATATCAGACGTGACGCTTTGCAGAAGTTTGCCTTCGTGTCACCGATGGCGGCGTGCGGACTGTACTATCATGTATCCGCCGGAGAGGCGCAGAAGACCGGAGATGCCAGAGACACGTTTGTCAGGCTGATGAAGGAGATCGATGCGCTGGCGGTGGCGATGGGAGTTCCGTTCCTGGTGGACATCGTGACGACGAATCTGCAGATTCTGGATACTCTTAATCCGGAGGCGAGCACCTCGATGCAGCGAGACGTATATGCCGGCAAATCATCTGAGATTGACGGGCTGATCTATGAGGTGGTGCGCATGGGACAACGCTTCGGTGTGCCGACGCCGACCTATGAAATGATAGCGGATAAGGCGAGAGCGGACGGGCTTATGTGAGGAGAAATATAGATGGAAATGGAGCATAGTGTGAAAAATCACACTGATGTGCTGATTTTTCACACGCAAATTTGTGCCGGAGCGTCACAAATTTGTTTGATGGCAGACGCAAATTTGAAATTTGCGCCGCCTCGTCGCGTAAACGCTCCGGAATGGAGCATAGTGTGAAAACCACAGAGAAAAAATTCAAAGAAAAGTATCTGGCCGGAGAAATCGGGTTCGAGGAAATTGATGACTACAGTCAGGAATGGGGATTCAGTGACGATCCCGTCACGCTGCGGGAGTATCTGGGACTGAACGCAGAGGAAGAGGATGCGTGGGTGAGCGTCGGAGACGAGGCGCTTAAGGAGTTACTGGACCGGCAGAGGGAAACACAGTTAAGATGATTCCCTCCGCCGGCTCTATATGTGTTGAAATTTTTATATGTGCCGACAGTGCTTTTACTGCTCATGCCTCCGCAGTCCCCACACCGACAACGCGGACAAGAGCATAATATAGACAATACATCCCGCCAGGAAAGTGTCTGTATCGAGCGCCATATGGGGATTGTTGGCGCGCATGCCCATGCAGTAGAGCGAGTACGGATAGTATAATCCCCAGCCCTGATTCGTTATCATGAAACCGCCGATGCCGCCGGCAAGACCGACGCCGATGGGAACCGCGAAGGAACGTATGCACATGGAGACGGCAAGCTGGATACAGCCGATTACGATTCCCCCGAGGATACCGCAGGCGAACCACCCTAAAGATTCCTTCGGCGGAAGCCCGGACAGGCCGCAGAACCTGCCGCACAGACAGTACAGCAGGAAGATCCATGCATTGCTCGCGATGATCATGATGGCCGCCTGTACTAGTTTACCCAGATACAAGGATAAGCGGGAAACCGGCGCGGTCAGAAAACTGTTCCAGTTATTCCGTATGTGCTCTAAACGCCACAGGTAAGAGCAGTAGGTGCCGATGAGAGCCGGCATAAAGATATAGCACAGGAAGAGAGAGTGCTGTGACCAGAGGCTGTACCATTCACTTTGCAGGACACCCTGATTTGCCATGTAATTAGTGGTGCCGAAGAAGGCGGATATGACCGGCAGGATCAGGAAGGCCAGCCACACCGGGCTGCGCCTAAGCTTCAGCCGTTCTGATTTGATCGTTTTGATAATTGACAGATTCATATATATTCCCTCGTCTTTCTTGATATCGTTCAAAGTTTTATCATTTTATGGATTTGTAATGTAAATTCCGCAATCCTATTGTTTGAACTGCTGTTTCCAAAGCAAAAATATTATATATTTTTCCGTGCAAACAACACGCTTCCGCCCACGTAGAAAACGACGATCCAGACGAATATACAGACCACCGCGGCCGTTTCAACCGGCGAGAAAGTACGGTAACAGAATGTGCTTATTCTGGTGGCTTCATCCCACTCGGACCAGACCAGCACGGCGCTCAGGTTTCCGCCCCACGGGAGAAACGAGTGGGTTGTGACGTACATCAGGAGCAGCGCCGCCATAGAACCGCCAAGCCCGGTTACAAGTGCAACCATCTGATTGGCGAAGAGCATGGACAGGGCAAGCTGTAGCAGGAACAGGGATATGTTGGCGGCGACTTTTAACCCGTAGGACAGCAGATAATATTTCACGTCAGGATTTCCTGTGTATCCCAGATGATAACCGAGTGTGATAAAAAAGGCGAACTGGACGGCAAACAGTACGGCAATGATGATACATCCGCACACGGCTTTGGCGTGATAGAGACTGCCTGCGCTGCGCAGTGTTTCAAGCTGCTTATAAGTGTTTCCTTTGTGCTCGATGTCCGCAAGGCGGGAGGCGAGCACGGACATCATAGCCGGCACCATGATACCGTCTAAGAGGGACAGGAAGTACAACAGCGACATCCAGCCGCTTTGCAGTTCCCACTCCCGGGGATCACGCATGGACCAGAGTCCCCACATGAGCTGCACCGATAACAGGGCAAACATGGTCAGCCAGACTTTTCTTCTCTTGATTTTATAGAATTCTAATCGTAATGTTTTCATAGACTTGACTCCTTTCCGGTCAGAGACAGGAAAATATCTTCCAGGCTCTTCTCCCGTTTTTCGACACGGTATAAAGCGATATTGTGGCTGACCAGCCGGCGGCAGAGCTGGGCGATATACGCATCCTCGAGCATGGGGATCAGCAGGTAATCCGCTTCTTTTTCAACGGCGATACCGTCCTGATGCAGCAGAGAAATCACAGTGGCGGGCTGATCGGTGCGCAGGGCAATCTGCTGCTTTGCATGAGAGTGCAGGGACTCGAGTGTGTCCTGATAGACCAGCTCACCTTTGCGTATAATGCCTACATGGTCTGCCATCTGGTCGATCTCGCTGAGCAGATGGGAGGAAACGACTACTGTGATGCCGTACTGTTCGGGCAGCGTACAGATCAGAGAACGCATTTCCTGTATGCCCGCCGGGTCAAGACCGTTGGTGGGTTCGTCGAGAATAAGCAGTTTCGGGAAGCCGAGCAGTGCGGCCGCCAGTCCGAGTCGCTGTTTCATGCCGAGGGAGTAGTGGCTCACTTTCTTTTTGCGGGCGTCATGCAGGCGCACGATGTTAAGTACCTTGTCGATATCTTCTCGTGGACAGTTCTTGAGCGTCTGCAGAATAGTCAGATTCTCCTCTCCTGTCAGATGGCCGTAATAGCTGGGTGATTCGATGAGAGAACCGGTGTCGGCGAGGAGCTTTATCCGGTTTTTGTCATTGACGGGTACGCCGAAGAGCGTGATGGAACCCTCGTCAGGTCTGGCAAGCCCGAGAATCATCTTGAGCGTTGTCGATTTACCGGCGCCATTAGGACCTAAGAATCCGTAGATGGCGCCTTTTGGCACCTGCATATGCAGAGAACTGACACAGCGGACCCTGCCGTATTGCTTCGTAAGATTTGTGGTTTCAATTAGATTTTGTACAGCCATAGTTTACCTCATTTCCGCGCTGCTTTCTGCGCTTTATTCCTTAAGTGATTGCGGTATATTTGCCAGAGGCTGATGCAGGCGGTGTGAAACCGTCCGCTATGCCCAACCGTTACCGTCATCATAAGCCGGCGGCCTTACAGGAAGATGAAAGCTACATTACATTTACATTAAGATTCGTGCCGAATTGTTTCAGGGAGAGGGAAAAGAGTGTATACTGCTATGTGTAAGACGGATAAACATAGACATATAAGTTGCGAAAAGGAGCTGCAGGTTATGAATATACATGAGTACAAGATCATGCTGGTGGATGACGAACCGGCACTGCGGGAGATGGTCGGAGCGTTCCTCGCCAAAGAGGGATTTGACAATGTGGTGTGTGCGGGAAGCTGCCGGGAGGCACGGGAGGTATACCGCAGAGAATATCCTGCGCTCGTTCTGCTGGATGTGATGCTGCCGGACGGGGACGGTTTCGGACTGTTCCGGGAACTGCATGAGGAATCGGAAGTGCCGGTGATCTTCCTGTCCGCACGGGATGAAGACGAGAACAGGCTGCGGGGCTTAGGACTGGGCGCCGACGATTACATTACGAAACCTTTTCTGCCGAAAGAACTGATACTGCGGGTGAACGCTGTGCTCAAGAGAGTGTACCGCGTCAGGGATACAGGGCAGGAGCATCAGAAGATCCTGCTGGGGGACTGCTGCGTGGACCTGGGGAGCGGTGTCGTGCGCAGGAACAGAAATGCCGGGAGAAATGCGGCAGCAGGACCGGAAGCGCCGGGGGAAATTACTCTGACGGCGAAGGAGTATGCGATTATGGAGAAACTGTCCGCCAACAGGGGCAGGATCGTAACGATCGATGCGCTGTGTGATGCCGTGTGGCAGGAGGGCAACTACGGATATGAGAATACATTGATCGTGCATATCAGACGGCTGCGGGAAAAGATCGAAGAAGATCCCTCCCACCCGCGTTATCTGCTGACGGTGCGCGGGCTGGGTTATAAGCTGGTGTAACGGAATCACAGGAAGTCTATGCCTGCGGCCCGTATGGATACGCCAGAGAAGGGGATGGTTATTGATATGAGAATCAGAAACAAACGATCGGGAGTCCGCACCATCATGTATTATGCAGCGGTCTTTATGTGGACAATTATGCTGACATTGATTATTAATCTGATCCTTCTGTTCATGCTGCTGCTTCGATATCGTCAGTATAATCCGGAATATATACACGGCGGTATGGTCATGGAGGCACTGACGCCGACGGCAACAGGATATGAATTGAGCATTGAGATGCAGGAGAGGCTGACCGGACTGCATCAGTGGGCGATGCTTTTAGACGGGAACGGCGAGGTAATCTGGAGTTACAGGAAACCGGCAGAAATCAAAGATTCCTACAGCCGGTCCGATATTGCGAACATGAGCAGGTGGTATCTGCAGGATTATCCGGTTTATCTGCGTGTGTGGGATGATAAGATTATGGTTGTGGGGTGTCCGAAGGACTCCGTGTGGAAATATAATATAGAGTTTCCGCTTGCATGGATACGGTATATTCTGAAAACCGGGATCTGGCTTGCTATGTTCGACTTTCTCGGAATACTGGCTCTGATGGCTTTTTTTCTCAGGAGAGGAGCAAAGGACAGGGAGCAGGCGCGGATCGAATGGATCGCCGGAATATCACATGATATCCGTACACCGTTATCTATGGTGCTGGGATATGCGGATATGCTGGAGCGCAGCGAAGAGTTTGCAGAGGAGGAGCGGCGGGAAGCGGCTGCAATCCGGCATCAGAGTATCGTTATGAAGGAGTTGATAGAGGATCTGAATCTGACTTCCAGGTTGGAATATTCCATGCAGCCGCTGCGTGTGGAGAGAGTGCGCCCTGCGGTGGTCGTGCGCGAGGTGGCGGCAGCATTCTTAAGCGATGCGAAGGAGAGGGAATTAGAGATCGAGGCGGATCTGTCCGGCGACGCGGAGGAACTGTGGATCAGGGCGGACGAGAAGCTGTTAATCAGGGCGCTGCGCAATCTGTTTCATAACAGTCTGCAGCATGGCAGACAGGGGGAAACATTGCTGATCCGTCTGCCTATATGGCGGGAACGGAAGTGGTGCTGCATCAGTTTTGCGGATAACGGAACCGGCTATTCCGCGGAAGTGCTGCGCGGACTGCAGGGCGGCAGGAGGAAGCGTGCAGAACAGAAGATCAGAGGGCTTGGTATCGTGCAGAAGATCGTGCTGGCGCACGGCGGCAGAATATGCTTCCGGAATAACGCGGAAGGAGGGTGTGCCTGCGAGATGCGGTTTCGCGAATATTGTGCAAAAAAGTGATAAGAAAGATATAGAAATGGCCGTGTTGCTGTGCTACACTGAGGATATCATAGCTATTCGGTACTTTATGAACTGTTGCATAAAGTATAATAGAGAAGGCAGGAGGGTTATTGTAAAATGACAGCAGAGAAGATCAAAGAACTGGTGGCACAGATGACTTTGGAGGAAAAAGCGGCGATGTGTTCCGGTGCGGATTTCTGGCATACGGAGGCGGTGGAGCGCCTCGGCATACCGGCCAGTATGGTCTCGGACGGACCTCACGGGCTTCGTAAGCAGAATGAGGAGGGCGATCACCTGGGGATCAACGACAGCATCAAGGCAGTATGTTTTCCGGCCGGATGCGGAACGGCGGCATCTTTTAACAGAGAGCTGCTGACGCAGATGGGAGAGACGCTGGGCAATGAGTGCCAGGCAGAGGGCGTCAGCGTGATCTTAGGACCTGCGGTTAATATTAAGCGTTCCCCGCTGTGCGGACGTAATTTTGAGTACTATTCGGAAGATCCGCTTGTGGCAAGTGAGATGGCGGGCGCGCTGATCCATGGAATACAGAGTAAAAATGTCGGCACGAGTATCAAACATTTTCTTGCGAATAACCAGGAGACCAGAAGAATGTCCTCGGACTCCCGGGTCGATGAGCGGACGCTCCATGAAATATATCTGGCAGCTTTCGAGGGTGCGGTGAAGAAAGAGAAACCCTGGACCGTTATGTGTTCCTACAATAAGATTAACGGTACGTATGCGGCGCAGAACCACCAGTATCTGACGGAGACGCTCCGGGATCAGTGGGGATTTGACGGCTATGTCATGAGCGACTGGGGTGCGGTCAACAATCGTGTGGAAGATCTGAAAGCGGGACTGGATCTGGAGATGCCGGGTTCTAACGGTGCAAATGATAAGATGATCGCAGGTGCGGTCTTAAGCGGTGAACTGGACGAGAGCATTGTGGATGAAGCAGTGGAGCGTATTCTGAACATCGTGTTCCGCTACGAGGATAACCGTGACCGCAGCGCCGTATTTGATAAGGATAAGGATCATGAGATGGCGCGCAGGGTGGCGGAAGAAACGATCGTCCTGCTGAAAAATGAGGATGTGCTTCCTCTGTCCGACAGTCAGAAGGTTGCCTTTATCGGTAAGTATGCGAAGAAACCCCGTTATCAGGGCGGCGGCAGTTCCCATATCAACAGCCATAAGATCACTTCTGCGCTTGACGCTGCGGCGGATAGGAAGAATGTCACCTATGCGCAGGGCTTCGATGATGCGGAGGATCGGACAGACGAGAAGCTGCTTGCGGAGGCGGTGGAAGCGGCGCGCAATGCGGATGTGGCGGTTATTTTCGCGGGGCTTCCGGATAAATTCGAGTCCGAGGGATTCGACAGAAAACACATGGCTATGCCGGACTGCCAGAATGAATTGATTGAGAAGGTGGCGGCGGTACAGCCCAATACGGTCGTGGTTTTGCACAACGGTTCTCCGGTAGAGATGCCCTGGATCGGTCAGGTTAAAGGCATCGTGGAGGCATATCTGGGCGGGCAGGCAGTAGGCGGCGCAGTATGCGATATCCTGTTCGGTAAGGTCAATCCCAGCGCAAAACTGCCGGAGACATTTCCTTTGCGGTTAGAGGATAACCCGTCCTACCTGTCCTATGTCGGTGAGGGCGATATGGTGGAGTACCGCGAGGGTATATTCGTGGGATACCGCTATTATGATAAGAAAAAGATGGATGTGCTGTTCCCCTTCGGTTACGGTCTGTCCTACACGACCTTTGCATATTCCAATCTGACAGTAGATAAAGAGCAGATGAAGGATACGGATACACTGCGCGTGACGGTGGATGTGACGAACACAGGTGATGTGACGGGCAAGGAAGTTGTGCAGCTTTATGTGGCTGACCGTGAGAGTACGGCGATCCGTCCGGTGAAAGAACTTCGTGACTTTGCCAAAGTGGAACTGGCGCCCGGAGAGACGAAGACGGTGACCTTCACACTGGATCAGCGTGCGTTCGCATACTATAGCGTGCGAATCCATGACTGGCACGTGGAGACCGGTGCATTTGATATTATGATCGGTAAATCTTCCAGAGATATCGTACTGACGAAGACAGTGACGGTAGAGTCCACGGTAAAGCTTCCGTTTGTATATACGACGGACACGACGCTTGGAGATGTCAGGAAGGACCCCAGAGCCTGGGAACTGGTAAATGAACTGTTCAAGGGCGGATTCTTCAGCGATCAGCCGGAAGGTGGAGAAAGCGAGGCGGCCGGCGAAGCGATATCGGATGAGATGAATAACGCCATGATAGAATATTTGCCGCTGCGCGGACCGATCAGCTTTACCGGTAAGGTGACCATGGCGGATGTTCAGGCGCTTGTGGATAAGCTGAATGCACTGGAAGAGTAGATCTGTATCTGCGGGAAGCTGAGTATAATTAATAAGAATACGAGAGAATCATAAAAGGCAGAATCAATGTTTCGATTCTGCCTTTTGCTTTAATTCAGTTTATTATTAAGCGCCGCGGATACAAATCCCTTGAACAGCGGGTGCGGTCTGTTGGGTCTTGATTTCAGTTCCGGATGCGCCTGTGTTGCCACGAAGAAAGGATGATCGGGCAGTTCGCACATCTCTACAATACGTCCGTCGGGGGACAGACCTGCCAGCTTCATACCGTTCTCAGTCAGCACCGCGCGATAGTCATTGTTTACCTCGTAGCGGTGTCTGTGCCTTTCGTGGATCGTCTCCTCGCCGTACAGTTCATATGCCCTGGAGGACTTGTCCAATACACAGGGGTAGGAGCCGAGACGCAGTGTGCCGCCGATATCTTCCACACCGTTCTGGTCGGGCATAAGTGCGATCACCGGATGCGTTGTGGAAGGGTCGAGTTCTATGCTGTGCGCGTCGTTATAGGAGAGCACATTTCTGGCAAATTCTACGATCGCAAGCTGCATACCGAGACAGAGACCCAGGAAGGGAATCTTGTTGGTTCTGGCATAGGTGATAGCATGAATCTTGCCTTCGATACCCCGGTCGCCGAATCCGCCCGGTACGAGAATGCCGTTTACGTCTTGCAGAAGTTCCCGGACATTATCTTTTGTCACCGTTTCGGAATCGACCCATTTAATATTTACGACACAGCGATTGGAGATACCGCCGTGCTTTAAGGCTTCGACAACACTGATATAAGCGTCGTGAAGTTGTGTATACTTACCTACAAGAGCGATCGTGACTTCGCTTATAGGGGTCCGCAGAGCTTCTACGACCGCCTTCCAGTCTGTCAGATCGGGTTCCGGACAATCCAGCCGCAGACAGTCGCATGCGACTTGAGCCAGATGCTCCTGCTCCATCGCGAGGGGAGCCTCATACAGATGTTCCACATCCAGGTTCTGCAGAACGCGATTGCTCGGCACGTTGCAGAACAGTGCAATTTTATCTTTTAAGGTCTGATCTAACGGGCGCTCACTGCGGCATACGATGATGTCGGGCTGCAGCCCCATACCCTGTAATTCCTTAACGCTTGCCTGTGTAGGCTTGGTCTTCATCTCCTGAGAAGCGCTCAGATAAGGAATCAGAGTTACATGGATCAGGATCGCATTCTCTCTGCCTACCTCATGCTGGAACTGACGGATGGACTCTAAGAACGGCTGACTCTCGATATCGCCGACCGTACCGCCCACTTCAATGATGGCAATGCGGGTGTCCTCGTCAGTAAAATTGCGGTAGAAACGGCTCTTGATCTCATTGGTAATATGCGGAATGACCTGTACGGTGCCGCCGCCGTAATCTCCGCGCCGTTCTTTCTGCAATACCGACCAGTATACTTTACCGGTTGTCACGTTGGAATTCTTGTCCAGATTTTCATCGATGAACCGCTCGTAGTGACCGAGGTCAAGGTCGGTTTCCGTGCCGTCCTCTGTGACGAAGACCTCGCCGTGCTGGATCGGGTTCATCGTGCCGGGATCAATATTAATATAGGGATCAAATTTCTGCATTGTGACCTTATAGCCGCGGGCTTTCAATAATCTTCCCAGTGAAGCGGCTGTAATGCCCTTGCCGAGGCCGGATACAACACCACCTGTTACAAATACGTATTTTACTGCCATGATTTCCTCCATACCTGAAGCGCTGCCGTTTAATAACAAAAAGTAACTATTCAGCATATCCTGTTACAACCGGACAGGAGCTGGTCTCTGAATAGCTACAGTGAAACACAATATAGCTTATTATACAATGGAAAGGCAGGAAAAATCTACTCCAAAGGTCAAATTTTGTAAAAAACTTTATAATTCTTTAATACTTGTGTGCAGAAATTCATAATTCTCATATTGATTTATGAATTTGCCTTCTATATACTAAATATAGTTCTTCGATTATGGATTTCTTCCGCATTCTCTAAGGGGCGGGAGCATGAAAATAAAATATATTTGAACGAAAGTGAGGATTCCTCATGGATGATAATTTAAACTCTTATGACGGCGGACCCGGTCACGGACCGAATGGATCAGGCGGTTCCGGCGGCGGCAGTAACGGCGGACCGGGCGGTCCGAACGGGAGCGGCAATGATCCCCGGAAACAGAGCCTGATCATGCTGGTGATTGCGGCTTTGGTTACACTGCTGTGCATCAGCGTATTTATGAAAATGCTGACCGGCGCCAGTAATCAGGAGATCACCTACAACGCTTTTATCCAGATGGTAGAAGACGGGAAAGTGGAGAGTGTGACTGTCGAATCAGACAGAATCACGATTTATCCGAAAGGTGAGAAATCTACCTCCCCGTTTATGTATGCATACGGCATGGGTTCTGTTACCTACTATACGGGCAGGATGGAGGACGACGACACGCTTACGCAGCGTCTGCTGGAGCATGACGTGGCCGTGAATAAACAGGTGTCGGACAGTTCCAGCGTGATCATGACGGTGCTGCTTTACTATGTTCTGCCGATCCTTCTGATGTGGGGGCTTTTGAGCCTGCTGTTTCGACGGATGGGCGGTAAAGGCGGTCCCATGGGCGTGGGTAAGAGTACGGCCAAGGCGTATGTGCAGAAGGAGACAGGCGTTACCTTTAAGGATGTGGCAGGCGAGGATGAAGCGAAAGAATCGCTGGTGGAGGTCGTGGACTTCCTGCATAATCCCGGTAAGTATGCCAAGATCGGTGCGAGACTTCCCAAGGGGGCATTGCTGGTGGGACCGCCCGGCACGGGTAAGACGCTGCTTGCCAAGGCGGTTGCAGGAGAGGCGCATGTGCCGTTTTTCTCCTTATCAGGGTCTGATTTTATAGAGTTGTATGTAGGCGTGGGCGCTTCCCGTGTGCGTGATTTGTTCAAGGAAGCGGAGAAGAACGCGCCCTGTATCGTGTTCATAGACGAGATCGACGCCATCGGCCGGAGCAGAGACTCCAAGTATGGCGGCGGCAATGAGGAGCGGGAGCAGACGCTGAACCAGCTTTTGTCCGAGATGGATGGTTTCGACGGCAAGAAGGGTATTATTATTCTGGCGGCGACCAACAGACCGGAGATTCTGGATAAGGCATTACTGCGTCCGGGACGTTTTGACCGGAGAATTATCGTAGATAAGCCCGACCTGAAAGGGCGTGTGGAAATACTGAAAGTACACGCCAAGGATGTACGGATGGACGAGACGGTGGACCTGAACGAGATCGCGCTTGCAACTTCCGGCGCGGTGGGTTCCGATCTTGCAAATATGATCAACGAAGCTGCTATTAATGCCGTGAAGACAGGCAGAGAGTATGTGAGCCAGAAGGATTTGTTTGACGCTGTAGAGCAGGTGCTTGTAGGTAAAGAGAAGAAAGACCGCATTATGAGTAAGGAAGAGCGTAAGATCGTTTCTTATCATGAGGTGGGTCATGCGCTGGTCAGTGCATTACAGAAAAATTCCGAGCCGGTACAGAAGATCACGATTGTGCCCAGGACTATGGGTGCGCTGGGGTATGTGATGCATGTGCCGGAGGAAGAGAAATATCTGGATACCGAGGCGGAGCTTCGTGACAGGCTGGTAGGGCTGCTGGGCGGACGTGCGGCGGAAGAGATCGTGTTCGACACGGTTACTACGGGCGCGGCCAACGATATTGAGCAGGCGACCAGTATTGCACGCAATATGATTACGCGTTTCGGTATGAGCAAGAAGTTCGGACTTATGGGGCTGGCTACGGTGGAGAGTCAGTATCTGGACGGCAGAGCGTCCCTGACCTGCTCCGAGATGACGGCAGCGGAGATCGACAACGAAGTGATGAAACTGCTTCGCGACAGCTATAAGCAGGCGAAGAAACTGCTTAAGGAGAACCGTGAAATCATGGATAAGCTGGCGGCGCATCTGATCGAAAAAGAGACGATCACTGGCAAGGAGTTCATGAAAATATACCGCAAGGAGAAGGGAATCCCGGAACCGGAAGAAGATGAGACAGCCGGGAAGAAGGACGGCGAGAAAGCGCAGGAGAAACCGGTAGAGGCACCGAGAGCAGATGTGCCGGTGCATGAACAGCCGACAGCACCCGTGCCGGAGATGCCGCCGGCAGGGCAGTCTGCAGGAGGGTCACAGTCTGTTCCGGGACAGTCGCAGATTTCGTCTGCGTATGAGCAGCAATCGCAGTCCGGACAGCCACAGCAGCCTGCGTACGGGCAGCAACCGCATCTATGGGAGCAGCCGCCATCCGGTGGACAGCAGCAAACGCAGCCGCCGCAATCGGTTTCCGGCCAACAGACGGGACAGCCGCAGCCCGAGAACGGTCAGCCGCAGTGGATGCCGCCCACACAGCCGCAGCCCGAGAACCGCGGACGATTTTCACAGGCGCCGGAACCGCGTGACGGTAATGATGAGCATAGGAAACAATAATGTTTGATTTTGATGAAGAATTAAAGAAACTCCCGAATTCTCCAGGCGTTTATCTCATGCATGACGAGGCCGACACCATCATCTATGTAGGCAAGGCGGTGAATCTGCATAACCGCGTGCGTTCTTATTTTCGCAAGATCGTCGGCAGGGGACCGCAGATTGATAAGATGGTACAGCAGATTGCGCGATTCGAGTATATCGTGACGGATTCCGAGCTGGAAGCGCTCGTGCTGGAGAATAATCTGATCAAAGAGTACAGTCCGAAGTATAATACCATGCTGAAGGACGATAAGACCTATCCTTATATCAAGGTGACGATGGGCGAAGAATATCCGCGTATCCTTTTTTCCAGAGAGATGAAGAAGGACCGCTCGAAATATTTCGGACCGTACACGAGCGCGGCGGCGGTCAAGGATACGATCGAACTGATGAACAAGCTCTATCAGCTTAAGACCTGCAACCGGAAGCTGCCGCGGGATATCGGGCTGGAGCGGCCATGCCTGAATTATCATATCAAGCAGTGTCTCGCACCGTGCCAGGGGTATATCGATAAGGAGGCATACCGGGAGCGGGTAGAGCAGGCGCTGGATTTCCTGAACGGCAACTATAAGCCGCTGTTAAAGGATTTGGAAGATAAAATGACGCGTGCGTCAGAAAACCTGGACTTTGAGGAAGCCATACGATACCGAGATCTTTATAACAGTGTGAAAAGTGTGGCACAGAAACAGAAGATCACGGATTCGGACGGTGAAGACAAAGATATTCTGGCGCTGGCGAAAGATGAGAACGATGCGGTCGTGCAGGTGTTCTTCGTGCGTGACGGTAAGCTGATCGGTCGGGAGCATTTCTATATGACCCATGTGCA
>ERZ777011.2435-NODE-2435-length-14863-cov-2.898298_pt1 | contig 14863 bp, 10 predicted proteins | sample MGYA00374964_ERZ777011 | MGnify/ENA primary metagenome ERZ777011 (study PRJEB29310, sample SAMD00008975) | mouse gut metagenome | study: EMG produced TPA metagenomics assembly of the Metagenome analysis of fecal microbiota from mouse which was promoted...
ACCCTTATCGAAAGGATAGGCGACACCGGAAAGAAGCTTCACACGGGAAGGAGCCGCAACGATCAGGTTGCCCTCGACATGAAACTTTATGTGCGCGACGCGGTCAAGGAAACCGACGGGCTTTTGTCGGAGCTTTTAAAGGTCATACTCCGCATCATGAAAGAAAACGTCTGCACATATATGCCGGGCTTCACGCATTTGCAGAAGGCGCAGCCCGTAACGCTCGCTCATCATTTCGGGGCGTACTTTGAAATGTTCCGCCGCGACCGCGGCAGGCTCTCGGACATTTACCGCAGAATGAATACCTGTCCCTTAGGCGCGGGAGCGCTCGCGGGAACAACTTATCCGCTTGACAGAGAATTTACGGCTGATTTTCTTGGCTTTGACGAGGCGACGCGCAACAGCATGGACTCCGTTTCGGACAGAGATTACATAATCGAATATCTATGCGCGCTTTCCACAATAATGATGCATTTAAGCCGCTTCTGCGAGGAGATCATTATATGGAACTCCAACGAGTACCGTTTTGTGGAGCTTGACGATTCGTACAGCACCGGAAGCTCAATAATGCCGCAGAAAAAGAATCCCGACATCGCCGAGCTTGTGCGCGGCAAGACCGGACGCGTTTACGGCGCTCTCACCGCTATCCTCACCACAATGAAGGGGCTTCCTTTGGCGTACAACAAGGATATGCAGGAGGACAAGGAGCTTACGTTTGACGCGATAGATACCACGAACGGCTGCATCGCTCTTTTTACCGGAATGGCGGACACTATGACCTTCAACAAGGATATTATGGCAAAAAGCGCCAGAGCAGGCTTTACAAACGCCACCGACGCCGCGGATTATTTAGTAAACAAAGGCGTGGCGTTTCGTGACGCTCACGGCATAATCGGACAGCTTGTGCTTCTCTGCCTTGAAAAAAACATCTCGCTCGATGAGCTTCCGCTTGAAGAGTACAAGAAGATCTGTCCCGTATTCAAAGAAGACATATACGAGGCGATAAGCCTTGAGACCTGTGTGGAAAAGCGTCTTACGAAGGGCGCTCCCGGCTCAAAAGCAATGTATGCCGTTATAAAAGAATGCGAATCGTATTTAGAAGAGGAGGAATGATCATGCCCGAATGGCTTAATAACGCAGTATTTTATGAAATTTACCCCCAATCGTTTAAGGACACTAACGCGGACGGAATCGGAGATATAAACGGAATCACCGAAAAACTCGGCTATATAAAGGATCTGGGCTGCAACGCCATATGGCTCAATCCCTGCTTTAAATCCCCGTTCGGCGACGCGGGCTATGACGTTGAGGACTATTACACCGTCGCTCCCCGCTACGGGACCAACGAGGACCTTGTAAGACTTTTCGACGAAGCCCATGAGCTTGGAATGCACGTTATTCTTGACCTTGTCCCCGGACATACCGCGGTAACGCACGAATGGTTCAAACAATCCATGAAAGCCGGGCGGAACGAATTTACCGACAGATATGTATGGACCGACGGCATATGGGTACATCCGGACGGTATGAACTGCATAAGGGGAATTTCCGACAGGGACGGCTCCTGCGCCGTAAACTTTTTCTCGCACCAGCCCGCGCTCAACTACGGCTTTTACAAGCCCGACCCCGACAAAAAATGGCAGCAGTCCATGGACGACGAAGGACCGAGAGCCACTCTGGAGGCGATGAAGGACATAATGCGCTTCTGGCTCGGCTTGGGCTGCGACGGTTTCCGCGTGGATATGGCAGGCTCGCTCGTCAAAAACGACGAGGACGGCAAAGGCACAATAAAACTGTGGCAGGAGGTACGCGAATTTCTTGACAGCGAATTTCCAAACGCGGCTATGGTGTCCGAGTGGGGAGAACCGGACAAATCGCTTACGGGCGGTTTCCATATGGATTTCCTGCTTCATTTCGGACCCTCGCATTACAACGATCTTTTCCGCTGCGAGGAGCCTTATTTTTCCTCAAGAGGAAAGGGCGACGCTTCCGCTTTTGTCCGTAAATATATCGAAAATTATCAGAAGACCGAACGCAAGGGGCTTATCTGCATTCCCTCCGGCAATCACGACATGGACAGACTCGCACGCAGCCTGAATCCGGACGAGATCAAAATAGCCTTCGCTTTCCTGCTCTCGATGCCCGGCGCTCCCTTCATATACTACGGAGACGAGATAGGCATGAGATACGTTGAAAACCTTACCTCAGTCGAGGGCGGCTACGGACGCACAGGCTCGCGCTCTCCCATGCAGTGGGACGGCACGACAAACGCGGGCTTCGGAAGCTCCGCGCCTGAAAAACTCTATATTCCTATCGACAAAGACAAGGACAGACCTACCGTCGAAAAACAGACGGCTGACGACGCTTCGATTTACAGCGAGGTGCGCAGACTTATCGGAATACGTCAGTCTCACAAGGCGCTCCAGAGCTGCGGCGAGATCGAATTTATTCACGCAGAGGAAAACTCATACCCTCTCTCCTATTTAAGAAGCAGCGGAGACGAAAAAATACTTGTCATCATAAATCCCTCGGATAAGGAGCAGAAATTCACCTGTCCCTATCCCGTTTCAACTCCTATCTATTCGATAGGCGGCAACGCGGACAGCTCAAACGGTGTTATCACAGTACCGCCCTGCTTTGCGGGCTTTTACGGAGGCTTATAAATGAAAAAATTGTTTAACGACGGCTGGAGCTTCAAGAAAACGGACGTTGATCTTTCATATGCGGACGCGTTAAAGGACGGCGGATGGGCGCGCGTCGACATTCCGCACGACTGGCTCATTCATCAGACAGGCGACCTTTACGAGACAGGCGCCGGATGGTACAGGAAAACCTTCTTTGCGGCGAACGCCGATACCGCGCGCATTATCCGTTTTGACGGCGTTTATATGGACACCGAGATTTATGTTAACGGTGTAAAGTCGGGCGAATGGAAATACGGCTATTCCTCTTTTGAGTTTGACATAACGGACCATATCGCTGCCGGAGAAAACGAAATCGTCGTAAAGGTTTCGCACCGCGCACCCAATTCCCGCTGGTATTCGGGAGCCGGAATTTTCAGAAACGTTTACCTTATTGAGCATGATGGCGCGTTTATAAAATCAGATAGTGTTTATTTCTCCGCGAAACCTGACGGCGCTTGCTGGAGCGTTAAGCTCTTTTGCGAAGCCGAAGGAAACCCTGACGGGCTTTCGGTGAGCTATTCCGTTAAGGACGAAAACGGCGAGCTTCTTGGCGTGTCAGGAAAGCCGGACGCTGAAATTACAGTTTACGTAGAAAACCCGCGGCTTTGGGATACTGAAACCGCCCATCTTTATACTCTTGAAGCAAAGCTCTTCGACAAAGGCAGAGAAACAGACAGCTCGGTTTGCAGAGTCGGCTTCAGAACGATAGAATTCAAGCCGGAAAGCGGCTTTTGGCTGAATGGAAAAAATATCAAGCTAAAAGGCGTATGTCTGCACCACGATCTCGGAGCGCTCGGCGCGGCGGTGAATAAAGCGGCGACAAGACGGCAGCTCGCCGCCATGAGGGAGATGGGCGCGAACGCTGTCAGAACGTCCCACAATATGCCCTCGGTCGAGTTTATGGATCTGTGCGACGAGATGGGAATGCTTGTTGACAGCGAGGCTTTCGATATGTGGGAGCTTAAAAAGACCGACTATGACTACGCCCGTTTTTTTGACGACTGGTATAAAAAGGATGTGGCTTCATGGGTAAGGCGCGACCGGAACCGTCCCTCCGTCATAATGTGGAGCGTCGGAAACGAAATTTACGATACGCACGCCTCCGCGCGCGGCTTAGAGGTGACAAAGCTCCTATGCGGCGAGGTCAGGCTTCACGATTACAATCATAACGCTTTTACGACGATCGGCTCCAATTATATCGAGTGGGAGGGCGCGCAGAACTGCGCCCATGAGATAGAAGCCGTGGGCTACAACTACGCCGAGTATCTCTATGACGCTCATCACGCCAAGTATCCCGCATGGTGCATTTACGGCAGCGAGACCGCCGCCAGAGTGCAGAGCCGGAATATTTATCACTTCCCGAAATCCGCCGCTTACATAACTCACGACGATTTACAGTGTTCCTCGCTTGAGAACTGCCGCGCCGGACTGACAGAAAGGACCGCGCAGACCTCGATTATTGCGGACAGGGACACGTCCTTCTGCGCCGGGCAGTTCATATGGACCGGCAGCGACTATATAGGCGAGCCAAGCCCCTACTCCACCAAAAACTCCTATTACGGACAGATAGATACGGCGGGCTTTAAAAAGGACAGCTACTACTTATATCAGGCTGCATGGACGGACAAAACAGTGCTCCATCTGATGCCCTACTGGGATTTTAACGACGGACAGCTTATAGACGTAATGGTTTACACAAACCAGCCGTTTGCCGAGCTTTTTATCAACGGAAGATCGATGGGTAAAAAAGCCGTTGACGGAATATACAGCGCCGACTGGCGGGTCCCCTACGAAAAAGGCGAGATAAAAGCAATTTCCTACGATAAGGACGGCAATATCACTTTCGAGGACTGCCAAAAATCCTTCGGCGAACCGTCCGAAATACGTCTTATCCCCGACAAAACGGCGCTTAAAGCAGACGGCGCGGATATGATATTCGTCGATATTTCGGCATTCGACGAAAACGGAACCTTCGTCGCCAACGCAAAAAACCGCGTAAACGTCGAGGTAAGCGGCGCGGGGCGTCTCGTAGGCATCGACAGCGGAAACAGCACCGATTACGACGAATATAAAGCGACCTCCAAAAAGCTTTTCGGAGGAAAGCTTCTCGCCATGATAGCCGGTAAAAATCACGGCGGCGAAATCAATATAAAAGTAAGCTCCGACGGACTTCCCGACGCGTTTCTTACGCTTAACGCGCTTTCCGCGGATTTTCCGGAGGGAGCGTCCGACGCTTTTGAGGAAAATTCTCACTCCGTCAGGACGAGCGAATTTCCCGTCCGCAAAATCGAGCTTTGCGCTTCAGCATGTCATTTTGACCAAAATACTACAAAAGCAAGGGTAAGTGCAAAAATCCTGCCCGAAAACGCGGAATATGACCTTGAATGGGCAGCCGTGACCGAAACGGGCGTGATAACGAATATCGCCGAAGTAAGCGGCGATAACAGCGGCGCGGCCGTGCGCGTCTGCGGCGACGGAATTTTCAGGCTCCGCTGCTTCTGCCGTAACGGGAAGCCGTGTCCCGACGTAATTTCGGAGCTTGAAATGGACGTATCCGGCCTCGGCAGCGTCTCCGTAGATCCGTACGCGGGACTTGTAAAAGGAAGCCTTTATAATATAAGCCTTGCAAAGCTTGACGAGGTTTCCGAGGGCGGCGTAAAGATCGCAAACGACAACCGAAACGTCGTTGGCTTTAAGAACGTGAATTTCGGAAGGGGCGGCTCGGACCGTTTCACCGTAAACATCATAAACTGGCACAATAACGACGAAATAAAATTCTCGCTCTGGAGCGGTATTCCCAGCTCGGAAGACTCCGAAAAGCTCGGCGATTTCGTCTACCGCGCAGATTTCATATGGCAGACATATATTCCAAACAGCTTCAAGCTTGAACGCAAGCTCAAGGGCGTCAAGGATCTTTGCTTTGAATTTGAACCGGGAGAAAAGAGGATATATTTCGGCGGCTTTGAATTTGAGGGCTGCGAGGAGGCTTACTCGGAAATAAGCGCGCTAGACAGCTCTAACATACGCGGCGACAGCTTCACGGAAACGCCGTACGGCATTGAAAAAATCGGCAACAATGTCTTTATGGATTTTGACGGCTTTGATTTCACAAAGGGAATAAAAAGCATAACGGTAAAAGGAAGGACACGCAACGCCAAAGATTCCGTACATCTTAGGATAATCGGCGGCGGAAAGGAGATAAAAGAAATACTTGAATTCGCAGAAAGCGGCGACTATGTCGAAAAGACCTTTGAAACCGGAAGTGTCGAAGGAACTGCGGACGTCAAATTCGACTTCCTGCCCGGCTGCGATTTTGATTTTATGAGCTTCAGGTTCAACCCGTTGAATTAAAAGAAATATCTGGAAATATATAAAAAGGCGGAGATCATTCCGCCTTTTTTTCAAAATGCTGATAGTCCTTGACCTTGTCCCAGCTTCCACCCCATGTAAATCCGCGCTTTATAAACATTTTATACGCGTAATCCTGCTCGTCTATTTTCATCACAAAGCTGTTGCTTCTGTCGGCGTACTGCGTCGCAGTCACGGGAAGGATAGTCCCGTCGGCTCCGACATAGGGATTGTAAAGAGGGTTTATGTCTATGGCAAGTCCGTAGGCGTGAAGCGACCACGCGTCGCTCCCCGCGACTTTGCGGGCGTTAAAGCAGCTCGTGTTGTTTTTTGCCATCGAGACCTCGTCGCTTCCGCCGTACTCGTCGATCAGCTTTATGCTTTCGATCGGATATGAAGCGCGGTACAGCTCGTAAAAAATTTCCGCTGCAGCCTCCGCGATATCCTTGTTGACGATCAGCTCGCCCTTATGCGCCGTTTTGTCCGTACCCCAATAAAGCACAGTCATATAGCGAAGGTCTTCTCTCGCGACGGGAGCGTCGTCTGTAAAGGAAATGCCCTTTATTCTGTTAAAGATAATGTCCGGTATCTCCGTATACGCAAAATAAGTCCTTATATCCGACTCTATTATCTCAGACGGCAAAGGGTAACTTCCGGCAAGGCTTCTGTCCTCTGTATTCTTGCTGTCCGGTCCCGATATGATTGTTTCCGTCCTACCCCGGTATACGAGAATGATTATAAGCATCCCCAGAAAGAGCGCGCTCACAACCAAAAGTATTTCAAGGAAACGGCCTTTTTTCTTCTTGTTCAAATCAAAACTCTCCCCTTACCTGCTTATGTATCGGGCAATTCTTTCCTTGACGGTTCCTTGACCGTTACAGAAAGCTGGTTGAACGGAATCTCTATGCCGTTAGCGTCCAGAGCCTCTTTAAAGCTCTCTAACAGCGCCCATCTCGTAGTCCAGTAATCATCCGTCAACGCCCATACCCTTGTGCCGATCGTAATATGACTGTCCGCAAGAGCGTCAACGTAAACCGTTATCTCTTCGTCTTTAAGCACACTTTCGTTTCGCTCAATCACGCCCGTAAGGACGTCTTTTGCAAGCTTTATGTCGGAATCGTAGCTTATCCCCACCTTTATATCGATGCGCCGCTTCTGCTCCGACGTGTAATTCGTAAGGCTGGCGTTAGCCAAAGTACCGTTGGGAACCACAATAGTCTTATTATCGACCGTGAGTATCTTGGTATAAAACAAGTCGATTCCGGTTACTGTTCCCTCATTGCCGTGACTGTCCTCCTTTATATAATCCCCTATTTTGAAGGGCTTAAATAAAAGGATCAGCACACCGCCCGCGAAATTTGACAGGCTTCCCTGAAGCGCAAGCCCCACCGTAAGCCCAGCCGCGCTCAGCGCCGCAATAAAGGACGTGGTCGGTATTCCAAGCAGCCCGATTATCACGATGGCTATAATGAAATAAAGCGCAAACTTAATTAAAGACACCAGAAATTTAGCGACTATCGGCTCCATCTTCGTCTTCTTAAATGAATTGGAAAGATGCTTTACAAACCATTTTATAAGCTTCGAGCCGACGATCAGCACAATGAGCGCAATAAGAATATTTTTGCCCACGGTCATAAACCATTTAAGCACAATATCAAGATATTCTCTAAATTTGTCGCCGCTCCAGAAATCCGCCGCCATAATCATTTTGTTCATAACTATTTATTCGCCTTCTTTGAAGTATTTCCCGTCTTCCGCGCGGTCGCTGCCTTTGGCTTTGAATCCGTTTTGGACTTTGCGCCCGTCTTGCTCTTTGCGTCCTCTTTAGCGTTTGAAGCCGTTCTCTTCTTCGGAGCTGTGTCAGCCTCCGTATAACGCAGTATCGTCACGCCCATGGGCGGAACCGTCAGACGTATGGAGTCCTCGCGCCCGTCGCATTCCTCCTTCTTGGAAGGAATAACGCGCTTGTTCACCGCGCCGCCGCCGCCGTACTTTTCATCCTCACTGTTAAATATTTCCTTGTATTTGCCCATATGCGGAACGCCGATCTTGTACTTGTCGCGCTGTACGGGAGTAAAGTTCGCCACAACCAGAAGCATATCGTTTTCTGAGCTTTTTCTTACATAGACCACAATGCATTCGTCGGCGGAAATATTGTTGATCCACTCAAAGCCCTCCGGCACATAGTCAAGCTCATGCAGCGCCCTCTCGCTCTTATAAAGGCTGTTAAGATCCGCTACGTAATTCATAAGCTGCCTGTTTTCCTCAAGTCCGGTAAGCTCCCAGTCTATCTGGCGCGCCTCCCACCACTCGTTCTCCATTCCGAAATCCTGTCCCATAAAGAGCAGCTTCTTACCGGGGTGCGTGAACATAAAACCGTACGCCGCGCGCAGATTCGCAAGCTTTTCTTTCTTGGACGCGCCGGGCATTTTATTGAGCATAGAGCATTTTCCGTGAACCACCTCGTCATGTGAAAGCGTAAGTATGAAATCCTCGCTGTACGCGTAGATCATACTGAAGGTCAGCTCGTGATATCTGCCCTTCCTGAAAAGCGGATCGCAGCTCATAAAATCAAGAAAATCGTTCATCCAGCCCATGTTCCACTTGTAATCGAAGCCAAGCGAGCCTTCCGCCACGTCGCCCGTAACCTGCGGCCACGCGGTCGATTCCTCGGCTATGAGCAAAGAATTTCTGCACTGTTTATCAAAGGTACGGCTGAGCTTCTTCAGGAAATCCACCGCCTCAAGATTCTCGTTGCCGCCGTACATATTAGCCACCCATTCGCCGTCCCGCTTTCCGTAGTCAAGATAGAGCATCGACGCCACCGCGTCCATTCTTATGCCGTCCGCATGGTACTCCTTTGCCCAGAAAACCGCGTTTGAGATAAGGAAATCAGCGACCTCGGGTCTTCCGAAATTATATATAAGCGTTCCCCAGTCGGGGTGCTCGCCCTGTCTTTTGTCAAAATGCTCATAAAGGCAGGTGCCGTCAAATCTCGCTAGACCGAACGCGTCCTTGGGGAAATGCGCGGGTACCCAGTCGAGTATCACGCCGATTCCCGCCTTGTGCATCTCGTCCATAAAATATTTAAAGTCGTCGGGAGTTCCGTAACGCGCCGTGGGAGCGTAATAGCCCGTCACCTGATAGCCCCACGAGCCGTCAAAGGGATGCTCCATCACCGGCATCAGCTCGACATGGGTATAACCCATTTTCCGGACATAGTCAATGACCGCCGGAGCAAGCTCCCTGTAATTGAGAAATTCCCTTCCGTCGTCGGGAGTTTTAAAAGAACCCGCATGAAGCTCGTATACGGACATGGGCTTTTTCTTATACTTGTCCTTGTCGCGCTCCTGCATCCAGTTTTTGTCGTTCCATTTGTACGCTTTGGGATTATATACCACCGAAGCGGTATCGGGTCTGAGCTGCGCCGCGAACGCATAGGGGTCAGCTTTAAGCACTGCCGCGCCGCCTTTTATCCTAAGCTCGTATTTGTAGATTGCGCCCTCTTCTATTCCCGGAATAAAAAGCTCGAAAACGCCAGTCCCGTCGTTTAATTCCATTTGGTGCTTTCTTCCGTCCCAGTTGTTGAAATCGCCCACCACGCTCACGCGCAGGGCATACGGAGCCCACACCGCAAAAAGCACGCCCTTCACATTTCCGACCTTAGTCATGTGCGCGCCGAGCAATTCGTACGCCTTTCCGTTATTGCCCGCGTTAAACGCTTTGAGCTGTTTTTCATCGAGCATCGAGGGATAATTGTAAATATCCTCGGTTTCAAAAACCGACTTGTCCTCAAATTCATAAAGCAGCGTATAGTCAACGGGATTCTTTCCGGGAATAAGCGCGGCAAAAAAGCCCTCCTCGTCTACCTGCTCCATCTTATGTCTGCTTCCGTCGCGCTCCACGACGTACGCCTTCACAGCTCCCGGATGAAAGGACTGTATAAGCTGTCCGCCCTTTACGGCGTGCTGTCCGAGAAGTCTTTTGGGGTGTGCCTCATCAGAGTAAACTATTCCTTCTATCTCCGGCCAATTCATAAGTTCGTATAATTTTTTATTCATAATCCCATATCTCCCTTAATTGATCTGTCAGATCCGATGTATAAAAAGTCCGCTCCTTAATTTCGGTTCAAACCATGTTGATTTAGGCGGCATGAGCATATCCGCGTCCGCCACGTCAAACAGCTCGTCTATCGACGTAGGGTACATTGAAAAAGCGACCTTCATATCCGAATCCGCCCTTCGCTCAAGCTCCTCAAGCCCGCGGATACCGCCGATAAAATCTATTCTTTTGTCAACCCTCGGGTCCGTGATCCCAAGCACCGGCGTAAGCAGATAATCCTGAAGTATCGCCACGTCAAGTCCGTCCACGGGGTCCTCCGACATTATGCACTCTTTTGCCGTCAGGAGATACCATGTACCCTCAAGATACATTCCGAACTCTCCCTTGTTCTCCGGATAAAGGGCCTTGCGTCCCTTCTCCTCGACGATAAAACACTTGGCGACGCTTTCAAGAAATTCCTCTTTCGTAAGCCCGTTAAGGTCTTTGACAACTCTGTTATACGGCATTATCATAAGCTGGTCATCTGGGAAAAGCACAGAGAGAAAATAATTGAATTCCTCGCTCCGGGATTGGCTTCGCGCCTTCTTAAACCGACTTTTACGGCGGACGCCGCGCGGTGGTGACCGTCGGCTATGTATATCGAATTGATTCCCTCAAACGCGCCGCGTACCGCGTCGATGTCGTCCTTCCTGTCTATTTTCCAGACCGTGTGCCTTATCCCGTCGTCCGAAACGAAATCGTACAGCGGCGCGCCACGTCTTACTCCGGCAACCACTCCGTTTATCGTTTCGTTGGCGCGGTACGCCAGAAATATAGGTCCGGTCTGTGCTCCGGTCACATCGACGTGCCTTATCCTGTCAAGCTCTTTTTCGGCTCTTGTTTTTTCATGTTTTTTTATCCTGTTGGAAAGATAATCGTCAATGGAGGCGCACGCCACTATTCCTGTCTGTGAACGCCCGTTCATCGTAAGCTCATAAATATAATAAACGTCCTCTTTGTCCGTTACGAAGGTACCGTCCGCTATCTCTTTTTCAAGCAGTTCCTTCGCCTTGTAGTATACCTCGTCCGAATATATGTCAATGTCTTTGTCAAACTGCGTTTCCGCCCTGTCGATGTTAAGAAACGAGAGAGGTCTGCCGGCAACCGCCGCCTTTGCCTCCTCGCGGTTATAGACGTCGTACGGAAGAGCCGCGACTTGCGCCGCTTTCTCCGCGTCCGGTCTGATACATTTAAATGGTTTTATCGTCGCCATTTCTGCTCCTTTTGCTTTGACAGCCGTTATTAAACAACAGCGCCCGCGCTCTGCGGGTATCCTGCCGTCATAAATTGTAAGCCGGGCGGTGTTTCCACCCGGCTTAGCTCAAACTACTTTATCACTCTTACTTTAAGGATCCCTTCTTTAGTCTCCGCCTGCTTTGCGATCTCAAACGCGCCTGCCGCGTCGATGTCAAAAACAGAGTAAGCGTACTCGCCGCGGCTCTGATTTATCATCTTCTCAATGTTGATTCCGGCGCTTCCGAATGCCGCCGACAGTCCGCTGATTATATTGGGAAGGTTGCGGTGATGCACGGCGATACGCCCGGGAGTTCTGCAAACGCCCATGTCGCACGCGGGATAGTTCACCGAATTACGGATATTTCCGTTTTCGATATAATCCATTATCTCCTCGACCGCCATAACCGCGCAGTTGTCCTCGGATTCCTCAGTTGACGCTCCGAGATGGGGAAAAGCAAGACATCCCTTCGTATTCGCAAGCTTCGGCGTGGGAAAGTCGGTCGCGTAAGCGGCGAGCTTTCCGGATTCCAAGGCGGCGGCTACATCTTCCGCGCACACAAGCAGATCCCTGGCGAAATTAAGAACGACTGCCCCGTCCTTCATCATCGCGATGGTATCTTTATTTATCATTTCTCTCGTATCGTCGAGAAGCGGAGTATGGACCGTGATGTAATCGCACTGCTTGAATATCTCCTCCCTCGTCGCTACGACGGTCACGCTCCTTGAAAGGTTAAGCGCGTTCTGCACTGAAAGGAAGGGATCGCAGCCGATAACCTCCATTCCGAGACTGTTGGCGGCGTTGGCAACCAAAACGCCGATTGCTCCAAGTCCGATAACTCCGAGCTTCTTACCCTTTATCTCGTGTCCGGCGTATTTTGACTTCGCCTTCTCCATGGTCTTGCCGATATTCTCGTCGTTCTTATTCTCCTCCACCCACGCGTTTGCCGCGATGAGGTTTCTTGAGGCGGCGATCATTGCCGCTATCACAAGCTCTTTTACGCCGTTGGCGTTGGCTCCGGGCGTATTGAAAACAACTATACCCTTTTCGGCACATTTATCAAGCGGGATATTGTTTACGCCTGCTCCTGCCCTCGCCACAGCCAAAAGACTGCCTGACAGCTCCATATCGTGCATTGCGGCGCTTCTGACAAGCACTGCCTGCGCCTCCTCAAAATTCTCCGTCTTCTCGTAATTATCCGAAAGACGGTCAAGTCCGACCTGAGAAATCGGATTTAAACAATTATATTTTATCATTTTTATACCCCCCTGCCGATACATCCAAGAGACTCTCGTACTGCTCCGGAGCATATGCCGCCGCGGAACAGGGATGTTCTACTCGGCGTTTTCCTTTTCAAATTTTCTCATAAACTCAACAAGCTTCTCCACGCCCTCGACCGGCATCGCGTTATAGATGCTTGCCCTCATGCCGCCGACGCTGCGGTGTCCCTTGAGATTCTCAAAGCCCGCCTTCTTAGCCTCAGCAACGAACTTGGCGTCAAGCTCTTCATTGCCTGTGACAAACGGAACATTCATAAGAGAGCGGTCCTCTTTTACCACGGTTCCCTTAAAGAGCCTGCTCTCGTCAAGGAAATCGTAAAGTATCTTCGCTTTCTTCTCGTTGTGCTCCTTCATAGCGGTAAGTCCGCCCATTTTCTTTATCCACTTGAACACCTTGCCGCAGATATAAATTCCGTATGCGGGCGGCGTGTTGTAAAGCGAATCATTGTCGGCGTGTATCTTGTATTTAAGCATCGTAGGCGTTCCGGGAAGAGTATCCTCGGTTATCAGATCCTCCCTGATTATAACGATAACAACGCCCGCGGGTCCGATATTTTTCTGTACCCCGCCGTAGATAACGCCGTATTTGCTTACGTCCACAGGCTCCGAAAGGAAGCATGACGAAACGTCTGCCACAAGCGTATGCCCCTTGGTATCGGGCAGCGTCTTGAATTTCGTGCCGTAGATCGTATTGTTTTCACAGATATATACATAGTCGCAGTCCTCGGGTATATCAAGGTCCGAGCAGTCGGGTATGTATGAGAAGGTCTTGTCTGCGGACGACGCAAGCTCTATCGCCTCGCCGTATATCTTCGCCTCCTGATACGCCTTCTTCGCCCACTGTCCCGTGACAATGTAGCCCGCCTTCTTGTTTTTCATAAGATTCATAGGAATCATCGCGAACTGCTGCGACGCTCCTCCCTGAAGGAAAAGAACCTTATAATTGTCGGGTATGTTCATAAGCTCTCTGAGGTCTTTCTCCGCCTCTTTGATGATGCCGTCGTAAACCTTCGAGCGATGGCTCATCTCCATCACGGACATCCCGCATCCTCTGTAATCCAGCATTTCCTCCGCCGCTTCCTTAAGGACCTCCTCCGGAAGTACGGCCGGACCTGCCGAAAAGTTATAAATTCGTCCCACTTTAATGTGCCTCCTGTAAAAAATATATTCTTTAGTATTCTACGTCAAAAAACTGTTGCCGTCAATAGGGCGGGGAAGGTTAATTCCTACGCGAATAAACCATTAACTGAATACCGTCCTCACCTGACTTTGCCCCGTGAAAATCCGAAAAGCTGTCAATGACGGTCATACCTCTCTTTGACATAATGCCTTTTATTTCACTCAGAGAATACAGTCTTGTAGGATTCCCGTCTTCTATAACGGGTCTTTCAAGCTTTTCACCGTAGCGGTAATCCTTCTGCCCGTACAGCATTATTCCGCTTTCGTTGTCCCACTCAAACGAAGAAAGCGTAAGTCCTTTTTTGCCGGCATCCCACAACCTGCAAGGAAAACGTTTTTTTGCATAGTCGGCGTTCATAATATCCATAAAATGCTTGCCGCCCGGTTTGAGCGCTTTTGCTATCACGTCAAATATTTTCAGATTCTCTTTGTCGTTTTCCAGATAGCCTATGGCTCCGTCTCCCATGTTTATAACAAGGTCAAACTCCTCTTCAAATATGATATCTCTTATATCCATCAGTATAAATTCAGCGTTCAATCCTTTTTCCGCCGCGATTTTATTCGCGTAATCCACATATTCTTTTGTAATATCAACGCCTGTAACTACAAATCCTCTTGCCGCAAGTTCAAGCGAATGCCTTCCGAATCCGCATGCAAGATCAAGTATGCGCTCTCCTCTGTTTAATTCCAGTCTTTCAATCAGAAAATCCACTTGTTCCTCGGTACTTTCCGCCCAAGATTGCTCCATGATGTCGAGGCTCCATATTTTTTTATACCAATCTGCTCCCGATGATTTCATTTTCTACCTCCGCTTATTTTTTGCCGGCATCTTTATCATATCAGCGGTAAAAAAAATTACTAGACTTGTATTTTTATATATGTTATATTTTTGTATTAAGTGCGGGATATTTTTATATACAAAATAATGCCCGTGTTCTCAATTTTTTCCTTAAAAATCTCCTATTAATTATATATAAAGTTGATTTCCGCCGCCCTTTATGCTATAATTTCGTTGATTTATCAACAAGTGAGGTGCA
>ERZ777011.2437-NODE-2437-length-14843-cov-92.562821_pt1 | contig 14843 bp, 12 predicted proteins | sample MGYA00374964_ERZ777011 | MGnify/ENA primary metagenome ERZ777011 (study PRJEB29310, sample SAMD00008975) | mouse gut metagenome | study: EMG produced TPA metagenomics assembly of the Metagenome analysis of fecal microbiota from mouse which was promoted...
CCAAAAGCCTATTCAAATACGGGCTGGAGTACATCTCACACTGCCTTTTGAACCACATAAACCGTTATCGAATCGATATTTTCAAATTTTTGTCATATACTTAGCTAATTCATATAAAAATATTTGATTATGTTTTCTGTTTCACTTTCACTTTTATTTTGTTCCTTCCAGATCGAACCGAAGGATACTGCAGATGTTGATGTGCGTCCTTATGTCCACACGGTAATAGAGGACTTTAAAAAAAGAAAAGATGTGAAGGAGTCCGATGTCGTTTCATTACTCATTCGTGAGATGGAAATAAAAGGTAAGGATGTGATAGAGATATCCGTTTTTCCGGAGGACTCTTTATGGCGTTTTCTTCTTAGCAATGCGGATTCTTTGGGCAGTCCTGCTGTCTCAATTGAATATGAGGAAATTGATGGCCAATTGTTTTATTGGGATGTGGAAGGAAATGTCCTTACTCAAGAAGTCTATGACAAGCTGATGGAATATGACTTCATTGAAAGGCGTGATGTTCCGGACCGCAGATATCTTGTGGGAGAGAGAGGCTGTTTCCAGGACGGGAAAAAGACCAATCAGTATTTTTTCCTGAAGGGTAATCATAAGAGGTTCAAACGTAGATATGAAATATGTTTCTGCCCACCTAAAAGGATGTTTCGAAAATAGTTTGTAGGCACGATAAAACCTTAATGAACATCCCTTGTGGACGGGAGAGTGCATTTCAATTATAATACGGACAAAGATATGCCGGATAATGTATTCAGGAAAACATATTATATTGATGTCTGTGCTTTCGTCCTGTCTGTTGCAGAAAAATACGGATTTGACTCGCTTATGATGACTTTCCCTTATTAGTTGCCGGGACAATATGGATTTTTACTATTGGCATATTTATTTTGACCCTTATAAAGGCAACGGATATATGCAAGAACCCATAAACTGAAAAAGAGATGAAACGAAATATATTCATTTTATTGTTTGTTGCATTTACATTTTCATGCACATGTAAAACGGAGGTGCATGAAAATGACATGAATAAGATAGTTGGACGTTTGCATACCATTGATTATGACGGATTTCGCGGGTCATCTTTTGAGTTCCGGCATGGAATGTTCCGTAGTGTTGTAGGCGAATTTGATAATGTACAGTTCGTTGTCGGGTTATATGGCCGTAATAATGAATTCAGAAACGATGCGAAAAACTATCCTTTGCCTGACTCGCTGAGAAACTGTGAAAACATATATGAAGAAATAGCCAAAAGGAATTTCCCATTGAATCGCCGTGAATTAAGTCTGGTACATGATTTCATTAAAACTGACCTGCTTGAACTGAATGTCGATACGGCCGGGAATGTACGTGGAAAGGTATCGCCGCGAATCAAATTTGCAATATCAAATTCACCGGAACGTGTACAAGAGTTATTGCAAGATGGATATGTGGAGTATGAAAATAAATTTTATATAAAGAGAAATGAATAGAATAACGATATGTATTTGCATGACATTATTGCTCTGCCAATGCTCTGATGCCTCTTATTTTAAGGACATAATTGGAGTTGATTATTCTGATTGCGCCGATACCAGTATAAGCCTCAGGACTTCTGACAGCTATGACGGGATGATAGATGGAGTATATTATACTGTGCGCATAGACAGGCGGACAGGAACTATAGTGAATGATTATAGGGTATATCCTCCAAGGGACTCTGCGATATTTTCAGGGCTTTCAATTGAAGAACAGCGTGAGGATGAAGTCGCAAGGCATATACCTTTAACTGACTCAGAGCTAAGCCGTATTTCCAATTTGATAGAAATCCTCAGACGTCTTGATGCTGACAGTATTACAGTCGATAAGTTTTGTAATGTACATTTCTTTTTTACAAGAAAAGGCTTTGCATATAGCTTGCTCCGTGTCCAGCCGGGATACTCACTTGATGATGTCAAGGAGCGATTTCATCGTGATGAAGATTATGTTCTCTATGAGGATAATTGGTATGTACATAAAGTTGTGGAATGTAAGTAATTTATTATTAGTGCGCTGTTTGAAATAGGTTCCTCGAGGACGGGGAATCGGATATTGTCAAAGCCTTGACATAACACAACTTGGCAGGCAACGGAAAGTCATTTTACCTTGGACCAGACATTTATCAGGAAAACGGTTTAAAGAAACGCCATATTTTTTACCGAATGCTCCCCAAATGTAATTCGGTTAAAAACTGGCCGATTTTTTAAACCGAATTTAATCAGTGAGCGGAATGCAAAATGACTTTACTGGCTATTGCTTCATAAATCAAAAACAATCTGCCCGAATGCCCTCGGATAAAAAATCTATAGACGTTGATTGTTGCCTATTTGATTATCAAAGAGTTCTGCCGGTTCAGACAGGTCGGGCACGTCAGAAATAGAACTGCAGGCCGATGGCGCCGGCAAGGAGCCGGAGCTCTAAGGATGGTTGGGATTTTAGAACCTGAATGTCACATGCACCGACTTTCAATATGATGCCCATCTGTTTTATCGGTCTGACTTCAAATGCTGCCGGTTCGAATGAAATGCCGAACACGAAAGGCATCTCGGCTAATTCGGGGACATCGTCACCTTCTAATATTTCTTTCACGGCACCGAAAGACAGGACAGCTCCGGGCCTGTAGTAGAACTTGTCGCATATCCTCGCATAATAACTGACTGCGGGAGAGAAAGAGAAGAAATGCGCATAGGCATTTACTGTTGATGTTTCATCTCTCGATATTGTCGTTGTGCTCTTCCTTTTCAATCCGTAGGAGATGGCGCTGCGGAGAGCGCAATTGTGTGTGATGAAATATCCGAATTCTGCAGAGACTACCATGGCGGGCGCTTCACGGACGGTCCGTTCATAAGTGCCGGTCACACTTGGTAAACTGATTTTCTCTCCTTTTCCCGCACCGATGCCGAAAGTGCCGGATACGTACATGTCTCCTTTCTCCTGTCCGTAGGCCATAAGCCCGGACAAGACAGACAAGATTGCAATAAATATTTTTTTCATAATCCGAATATTGTTTCCTTCGAAGGAAGTCCGTCATTCATGCGCATTTAACCGAAATCTGTCTTTCAACCGTCTGATTTCCATGTTTTAAGCACTGTCGTCGCCCAAAGCTTCAGGCTGACACTCGCATGCTCCAATGTGGCGAGGACAAAAATAATCAAAGTATTTTGATATACAACATCTTTGGCAGTTTATTCATTGATATGAAGTGATTTGCATGGGCATAGCATGCTGATTGCCGGCAAGAAACAATGGAACTTTTGGTTTTATCCATGTTAATTGCAAACTTTGCGGAATGAAACGCATCAAGACTGTCTTGAAAATATGACCGTAAAGGAAAAATATTATGCGGATTTGCCTGCTGCCGGGATTGCCGATGAGGTGAACCGGCAGTTGGTTTTGCATCCGCGGCTTGTCATAACTGCTCCTCCAGGGGCCGGAAAGTCCACTTTGCTCCCTTTGACTATCCTGGATGGGCTTGGGGATGACGGGCGTATCATTATGCTGGAGCCGAGGAGACTGGCTGCAAGGCAGATTGCGCAACGGATGGCCGATATGCTTGATGAGCCAGCCGGTGCGACAGTCGGATATAGGATGAGGCTTGACACACGGGTGTCTGACAGGACAAGGGTTGAGGTTGTCACAGAGGGTGTTCTTACGCGTATGTTGATTGATGACCCGTCGCTTGAGGGCGTATCTGTCGTGATATTTGACGAATTTCATGAGAGAAGCCTTGCTGCAGATGTAGCTCTTGCGCTTGCAAGGCAGTCACAGGATGTGCTCAGGCCAGACTTGAAGCTTGTCCTGATGTCGGCTACCATGGATACGGAGCGGCTGTGCCGTGAACTGGATGCACCTCTTGTGGAGAGCCGCGGCAGGATGTTTCCGGTTGAGATTGTGCATTGGAATGAGGAGGCGGATGTGTTCAATGTTGCGGAGGTTACGGCTAAGGTTGTACGTATGGCTCACAACAGGCATGAGGGAGATATCCTTGCATTTCTTCCCGGTGAACGGGAGGTCTGCAGGTGTGCTGATATGCTTGAAGGAGGCTTGGGCGAAACACGCGTGTATCCGTTATACGGAATGCTTCCGCTTGAAGAGCAGAGGCTTGCTGTCGCACCTTCGGCCCCTGGGAAACGCAAAATAGTCCTTGCGACTCCAATTGCTGAGACATCGCTTACTATAGAGGGCGTGAGGGTTGTCGTTGATTCGGGCCTTTGCCGTAAACAGGTTTTCGACACACGCAGCAGCATGACCAGGCTGGAGACTGTAAGAATCAGCCTTGACATGGCGGAGCAACGTTCCGGGCGTGCAGGAAGGGTCGCTCCCGGTGTCTGCTACAGGTTGTGGCATTTGGGGGCTGAAAAGAATATGTCACCTGTACGTGTTCCTGAGATTCTGGAGGCGGATCTCGCCGGAACTATGCTGGATATTGCCGCATGGGGAGAACGTATCGGGGATGTCCCGTGGATTGATATGCCTAAGCCGGCCAATATATCCAGTGCAATGGTGCTTCTGGAATCGCTCGGTGCCATTGACGGAAATGGGCGGATTACAAGCCATGGGCGTGCCCTTTCAGGATTACCGTGCCACCCGCGTATAGGACAGATGCTCCTGAAGGCTTCCGGAACGTTGGACAAGGCGCTTGCGGCTGACATAGCGGCACTGCTGGAGGAACGCGACCCTATGGGGAGTATCATGGAGACGGGAATGGACATCAGGGTCTCAGAATTGAGGAAAAACCGCAGGAAAGGTTCCGGAGGCATATGGGGACGGATTTCAAAGGAGGCCTTGCAATATTGCCGTATCTCCGGTGTCGGGACTGACGATTCTGCGGCCGACCCTTACAGGATTGGTGAACTTGTCGCTGCGGCATATCCTGAAAGAATCGGCAAGGCGTGGAAAGAGGGGAGAGGCCGGTTCCAGTTCCCTGACGGCAGTATTGCAGCCATGGATGAGACGGACATGCTGTCTTCGTGCGAATGGATTGTCGCATGCAGTCTCAATGCCAGGAAAGATGGTGACGGCAGGATTTTTCTTGCGGCCCCTTTGGACAGGGAGGATGTCATGGCTATGGCGCAGACCCGTGACCGCGTATTTTGGGACAGCCGTCAGGGATGTGTGGCAGCGCAGCGTGAGACGAGGCTCGGTGCTATTGTCGTCGGGACTGTGCCTCTCCATGACGTATCTAAGGAGACAGTCATTGGCGTAATGTGCGAGGCGGCCGGCAGAGATGGCATGTCCATGTTTGACTTTTCTGACAAAGCGTGTGGCATGATACGCAGAATATCCGCAGTGTCTGCCTGGCATCCTGAACTGGAGCTGCCAGACATGAGTCCGGAATCTGTCTTGGGCATGGCAGAGGAGTGGCTCCCTTTTTATGCCGGGAATGCGAGGTCAGTGCAGGAACTGAAGAAGATTGACATGTGCGAAGTGATATGGGGGCTGCTTTCATATGACCGGCAGCAGGAGGTTGAGCGTCTCGCGCCTGAATATGTCACTGTCCCGACAGGCAGCCGTATCCGTCTGGAATACCGGCAAGGGGCGGATGCTCCCATAGTGCGTGTGCGTCTGCAGGAATGTTTCGGGCTTCTGGACACGCCGAGGGTGGATGATGGCCGTCTGCCTGTTCTGATGGAACTCTTGTCTCCAGGCTACAAGGCAGTACAGCTCACATCTGATTTGCGCAGTTTCTGGAGCGGAACATATTATGAGGTGCGCAAGGAACTGAGAAGGCGTTATCCGAAACACTCATGGCCGGACAATCCGCTGGAAGCTGAGGCTGTGCGCGGACTCCGGAAAAAAGGTGTGTGATGGCTTTTACAGCTGACGCATCGCTCCTTTGGGGCAGTTCTCGACACATGTCCCGCATTCTATGCAGAGGCTGTGGTCCACGACAGGATATCCGTCCTGGTCCTGGGTTATGGCGTCAACGGGGCACAATCTGATGAGCGGACACACATGATTGTGTGGGCAGGTATTTTTATCTACGTCTATCATTGCATTGTTTTTTGCAAATATAATGTCATTGGCGCTAATCGTCAAATTTGAGATTATGTGGCGGTGGTGTGGCATTTTGCAAGGCGGTATTCTTTGTTTACTGTCTGATATTACCATTGTTCGGAGCTATTTCTCAATTCCTTGTTTTACCTCCTCTATTTGGGCAATTGCATACATTGGACAAATACGAACATGTCTTACTTCTGCATTATCCTCGTTATCTACATAGTGGAACTTTCCAAAATTCTCCATTGAGCATCGGATGGCATAATGAAGTTTCTTATCTCGCATAAACGACCATAGGCTCTTCATTCCACCTTGTGTGTCCGCTTTAACTTCAATCGGAACAACCACCTGCAAATAACTGGATATGTAATCAACCTCTGCTTGAGAATTTCTCGCATGTCTTACCCAATAGTACAGATCGTGGCGAATATTCGGACTCATGTGATGTAGCATTTCAAGTCCTGCCACCAGTTCTGCCATCGGTCCCTTATTTGCTAAATCAGCAGCACTTGCAGTTAGAATCTGCGTAGTAAGTTCGGATATATCTCCCAATGACATGTTCAATAAGCGAAGCAATAATCCTGTATCAAGTAACAGCATCTTTTGATATGACTTGTCCTCTTCGCTACCTAATGGTAAACCATTGGCATCCGTGTGTGTCACAGGGTGTAGGATACCTGCAAGGGCAAGTAATTCTACTGCTTTTTTTACTTCTGCAGTCTTATACCCTGGACCTACTTTTGAGTACACGAACTTTTTAGTGGCCTGAACAGCTGCACTTCGTAGTGTTTGGCGTAGCAATACAGCATCTACGTTTTTCTTGTACTTCGGAAAATCATCTTCATATGTAACAACAATATCATCTTGGACTTCTTGACACCTTACATAATCGTGATGCTCAACCCAAGTCTTGACCGCTTCAGGCATTCCTCCAACCAGCATATATGTACGAAGAAATTCTACCAATTTATCATGCAATGGTTCCGGAAGAGGATTGTCTATTGATGCTTGGTTACGGGCTTCAATGAGTAGTTGTTGACCGTTTGCTTCAAGGAATTCATCAAAGGTCATTGGATACATGAACATAGAGTGTATTCTTCCGACTCCGAATGTAGGAAGTTCTTTTAATGCAAACTCAAGAAGAGAACCGGCAGCAATAACATGAAGTTCCGGCATATCCTCTTTGAAAAAGCGTAAAGCCATAATGGCCTGCGGGCACTCCTGAATTTCATCAAGGAATAAAAGCGTTTTACCTGGTTTAATAGATGTTCCATGCATAGCGGATATTTGTGGCACAATACGCTTAACGTCCAAGTCTTCTTTGAATAGAGCTTTGTATTTAGGCTGCTTTTCAAAGTTTATCTCAACAAAAGTATCAAACTTTTTAGATAGCTCTTGAACTGCTGTGGATTTTCCCACCTGTCTGGCACCTCTAAGCAACAATGGTTTGTGGATATTTCTTGATGCCCACTCCGATAGATATTTGTCGATAAGTCTTTTGCAATACATATTAAAAATACGTTTTGTTTCTGTGTGCAAAAATAGCAACCTGAAATTATCCAAACAAATAAATCGCCTAAAATGAAGAAAATCCAAATAAATAATCTGTGCGTTTTTGAAAAAATCCAAAGGAATAAATTTCGAGAAATTGCTCCATCTGTGTCAGGCTGGTTCCGATTTCCGCAAGCAGTTGATGACGGACGGGGGCGTGATGTTCCGGTTCTCAATCTATATGCGGCATTGTCCTAGTGCGGAGAATGCCCAAGTGCATATCAAGCGGGTGAAATCGTTTCTTCCTCCGCTCGGCCAGGTCGGCATTTTGACCGTGACGGACAAATAATTCGGAACTATTGAACTGTTTTCGTGTAGGTTATTATGTCCTGAGAAGCGGACTTATCCGTTATGGGTGCATTAAGTTTCTATCGTGTCTTTGTTTGACCGGTCGGATATCGTACTCTCGAATAGGCGTAGGCGAAATTTCTCCTGCTGGACTGGTATTCAGTGCTTGCCAAAAGAAACATGCAGAAAAGGATGTGGCAAACTTGACTGATGTTGTCTGCAATGCGAAATCATATGTTTAGGAATATTTCTTAATATGGGACTCGCACTTGTGTCACAATCTGACAATTGGGCATAAGAATATGTGAAAATGATTGTTATCGACAAAATTTTGCAAAGGAATGCATTTTAAATGACGGACAATTTAAACCGGCCGTAAATTTGCCACATCCTAAACAACATAAATTTGCCATGTAAGTTCGCGGATTGACATGGTTTTTTGTATGTAACACAAGCTAAAATCAATGATTTAGAGAAAGCTGAAATACAATATTGAGGATTATATAACGTGAATATATTTATGGCTTAGGTGATTCCAAACGAAAATGTTTATGAAATTACAAAACTTTTCGTAGTTTTGCAGCTGCTTAGCTAGCCCGGCATCCATTTTCGGAATTGAATCCAATTGGATTTTGCTTTTCGGGATGGTTGCAGGGTCGGGCGGGCAGACATACGAAGACGTTACTTGACGTTTTTCTTCTGAGTGCAAACTTGGCGGTTTATACTTTACCAGAAGAGGAAACGGCAACGGGAGCGTCCACAATCGATGACGATTCAGTCTCTGCACTAAAAAGTGCGGACTTCTGTAATATCATCCTTGACGTGGGCTAGCTGCGTTGCTTATCCTTCTGGTAGGCTCGCCAAGGCCCGCACTCAGGATAAGCAAGAGTAAGACTCCCACGTCTTTATTTTGTATCCGTTCGGAAAGGGGTGCGCCGAGCCTAAAGACATATAAAATGAAAAAATGTCTTCTACTTCTCGGGGCGGTGATTTTTCTGCTTTCCGGCTGCGGCACATACAATTATGACATTTTTGCTTCTGTTTCCGGTGTCATTACAGACGCTGCAGACGGTACCCCGTTAGAAAATGTCTCAGTCACTATCATTCCTGGAGCCAACAGCATTCTGACCGGCGCTGACGGGAAATTCAATTTCTCCGATCTGGAAGAAGGACAGTATACTGTTTCTGTTCAAAAAAGCGGATATCAGTCCAATAGGAAAACCATTACAGCCGTCTCCGGCGAAACTGTCAATGCCGATATCACAATGGCAATAATTCCGACAAATTGAAATAATCATTCTTACTGACATAATATGAGAAAATATGTATTCATACCAGTTCTGACAATGCTGGCAATCTCTTGTGCTGAACCAGTCGAGGTGGCAGAAAAATTTGGCGACATAGCAGGAGTTGTCTACGACAAAAGTGTAGGTGATCCGATATCTGTCGCACAGGTGACTTTGGACCCAAGCGGGAAATCCACAGTAACCGGCAGTGATGGCTCATTTGCTTTCACCAACATTGAAGCCGGTAATTACACTGTCAAGGTAAGCAAAAAGGGCTATAATGATGATTCCAATAAAGTGACTGTCGTTGCAGGGACAAAATCCGAGTGCAATCTGTTGCTGGAACGAATCCCGGCATACGTTACCGCCGACAAGTCAACACTCGACTTTGGCGACAACCTGACACAGACCACGCTGTCATTCAACATCGTGAACAGTTCCTACGAAAACCTGGCGTGGCATATCGATTATGACAAGTCGAGTTCATCTTTCATCGCGGAAGTCTCTCCAGATAAGGGAACAACACTTTACGGGAAGACAGCTGCCATTGTTGTCAAGATCAACCGGGACAATCTCAAAGCAGGAGAAAATATTTCTACTCTCGTGATTGTATCAGACAATGGTGACGGTAGCTCTGAAGTGAAAGTATCAGCTATAGGACAGGAGAAAGTGAAGGCGACTCTTAATATGACAGGTGTTGCTGAAGTCAAGACAACTTCTGCTGTAGTCAGTGCAGAAATTATATTTGAAGGGACGCCGCACTATACAGAAAGAGGCTTCGTATATGGAAACACTCAAAATCCGACCATAGAAACCGCTTCAAAAATTTCTCTGGCAGTCAATGAAGAAAAGGGTTATTCATGTTCTTTGAAAGATTTGACATATGGAGACAAATACTACGTCAGGGCCTTTGCCATTAATGCCGTAGGAACAGCTTACAGTACGAATCAGGAATCTTTCACTACTGTTGCAACTCTGCCGGCGGTGTCGATGTATAGCGTTGACAATCTGAATGCCGATAATAAGACGGCAATATTACATGGTTCAATTGATTCTCCAGGTGATCCAGCGTATGAGGAGAGAGGATTTGTGTATTGTAAAGATAAGAACACACCGACTCTAAGCGATAAATATGTTAAAGTTTCCGGAACAGAGAAAGGTACATATGAAATCCAAATATCCAATCTAGAGCTTAATTCAGTTTACCATGCTCGGGCATACGCGAAAAATGATGGAGGAGTAGCATATAGCGAGGTTTCAGTAGCATTCTCTCTATCAGGCACATCACCTGAAGTCAGCATAGCAGAAGTAACTGACATAAATTTAGCTAATTTAACTGCCATATTCCATGGCTCAGTTGATGTTGTAGGTTCACCAAGATTCACCGAAAAAGGCTTCGTTTACAGTGATGTGAATAAAGTTCCGACAATGAGTGATAAGGTTGTCAATGTCACAGGGACCTCCGCCGGGTCGTACTATGCGAATGTCACAGGACTCGCCCTAAACAAGACATACTATATCCGCACTTATGCAAGGAATGAATCAGGCATAGTCTATAGCGAGAATACTGAAACATTCTCAACCATCCCGACCAAACCGACTGTGACGATGAGGGCAGTGAGCAACGTGGACAGGACAAAATTGTCTGCTCTTCTTCAAGGCAATATCGACTCTGAAGGAAATCCCGTTTATACGGAGAAAGGCTTTGTGTATAGCGCAACTAATCCAACACCATCATTGAATGATTTGTCCGTCAAGGTGCCTGGTGCAACTTTAGGATCTTATGAAATTACGCTGACCAACCTTTCTCTTGGTAACACGTACTATGTCAGAGCATATGCAGCCAATGCAGGAGGGACATCATATAGTTCAGAAACGTTAGAATTTGATTTGAAAGGGACAACTCCTGTAGTTTCTGTCAGTGAAACAGACAATATAAATCTGTCTGCATTGACCGCAACCCTGCACGGTTCAGTCGATGAGGTCGGATATCCTGCAATAACCGAGAAAGGCTTTGTCTATAGCGACGTGAACAATGTCCCGACAATAGGTGATAAGGTTGTCAATGTCACAGGGACCTCCGCCGGTTCATACTATGCGAATGTCACGGGACTCGCCCTAAACAAGACATACTATGTTCGCACTTATGCAAGGAATGAATCCGGTATAGTCTATAGCGCTAAGGCTGCAACATTCTCTACTATCCCGACTAAGCCGACTGTGACGATGAGGACGATTGGTGCTGTTGATTTTTCAGAGATGTCTGTAACTTTTCAAGCGTCCATTGACAATCTCGGTACGCCATCTTACACTGAAAAAGGATTTGTATACAGCGCAGCAAACAGTAATCCGTCCTTAGAAAATGGAAATGTGAAAAAAGTAGATGGTACTGTATTAGGTTATTTTGAAACCATGGTAAACGGACTTGAATATAACAAAACATATTATGTAAAGGCGTATGCAACAAACCCGGGAGGCACATCCTATAGTAACGTAGTGGCTTTCAATACGAATGAAACACTTCCGATTATCACAACAGATGAGCCGACTAATGTTGATGTTGACAATCTGAAGTGTGTACTTCATGCTACAATTTCCGACAAAGGGATACCAGCTTATACAGAACGAGGCTTTGTTTTAAGTACGGAATATGAAGAGCCGACAATATATGATACGAAGATTGTAGTTTCAGGAAACGGGGTCGGTTCATATGAATACAGATTGACAGATTTCGCAACTGACAAAGTGACTTATATAAGGGCATATGCAAATAGCCCCAAAGGAACAGCTTATGGTGAGACAAAGGTTCTATTTATGCCAGATTTTCTCGATAAAGGTGACTATATAATATTAGCTCACTTAGGCATAGCGGTGCAAAAGAAGGACGTTGGGAGAGGTCCATGGAGTAGCATGAAAAGATTATGCGAGAACTCGGTCGTAGGTGGATATACTGACTGGAGGCTACCTACCATTGACGAGCTTGCATCATTATATGAATTGAGGGTTCAAATTGGTAACTTTAAAACAACTAATGAAGATGGTCGTTATTGGACGAGCCTAGTAGTTTCCACGGTTTACGGGGATTCTTATCATTATATTGATTTTTTTAATGGCGAAGAACTATCAGGCTCCGGAAATGCATTATATAACGTCCGCGCCGTCCGCACACTGACAAAATAACAAGACAATATCAACCAACATTATTTCAACATTCAAATCAAAATCATCATGAAAAAAACATTGGTTTTCGCAGCAGTTGCTGCGCTTCTTACATTGACATCTGTTAATGTTTCCTATGCACAGTCCAAACAGGACCTTAAAACGGCAAAAAGCAGAGCAAAAGAGCTTGCGAAAGAGGGGTGGATGTGTGAATCCAGTGAAGGGATGTCAGCAGGTTTTGCCTATATGTTCGGCAAAAAGCACAACGGAGATTATCAGGAGTTCGTTTCTGACGGAAATGGCAAATCTGTCAATTCCGCCAAGGCAAAGGCAAGAAATAATGCAATCAATGAGTATGTGGAATATTCAAAGAGCATTGTGAAAGCAAGAATCAATACTGAACTTAATGACGTGGCGGGAGAAGAGCAGGAGAATTATATAGGCGCATATGAACGCCTGATTGTAAAGGAACTCCAGGATAGAATCTTCCACGCCCCAGATGTCGTTCTGTATAAGGAAGGATACAATGTCCGCCTGTATTATCTTATTGATAATAATGCTGCCGAGAAGGCTGTCAGAAATGCAATGAAACAGGCCGCGGAAGAGTCCGGAATGGCACATGACCACGCAGAAGGTATCAGTGGGTTCATCAACTCAGGTCTTGAGTCATTGAAAGATTTCGGCAAGTAATGGTCCGCAATTTTCGATTGTCATATTTGGTACTCGTGATGGTTTTCGCGAGTACCATTCTTAATGCCCAGAACGCTTCGGATAAGATTAAGCCGAAATGGATGAGGCAATTGCCAAATTCACCGCGTGTCTCATATATCTTTTCAACCACAGTATCTTCCGGAAGAAATCTGGATGAACTGAGAGTGAAAAATATGTCTGACTTCGTTGCTGATTTGGGATTTGAAAAGGGTGCTGTCGCAGTAACTGATTATTCGTCATCTGAATACGAACATTCAATCAGCAAGAATGGTGTGACCAGAGATTTCGCCGAAAGCACCTTTTCTGTAAAAACTTCTATAAAAGGTGAACCGGTCTCATTCAATGCAAAAGTGGTTGACGAATACTGGCAGCGTCTTGATTCCGGCGAATATCTGCTGACACGGCTATACGCAAGGGGGCCGGCAGGAAGCAAGGTCGAATTCGACAATTTCGTCAAGACCGATAAATATGGCTTTGCAGACAACTGGAGGGCAATCATACCGGGATGGGCACAAATGCACAAAGGTTCTTACCTTAAAGGAGGATTGATTGCAGGCGGAGCTGTGTCATTAGCGGGAGGAGCTGTCTTCTGCGGATTGACACGCAAGGATTATCTCTCAAAAATGGCCAATACGCACAGTTCTTCAGTGAAACAGCAATATATCACGACTGCCAACAATATGGCAACCGGGATGTATTGCTGCCTTGGTGGATTTGCCGCTCTGTATATATACAACATTGTCGATGCATTTGTAGCACCGGGCGCAAGAAGAATCGTAGTAACAGGCCGGGGAGTTGCCATTAATTTCTGACATATGAGACGTATCATTTCCTGCTTCATCATATTATCTATTGGACTGCTATCAGCTTATTCTCAGAATTACGATGGCTATTTATCCGATGCGCTTGATGAATATGACGTATATAAAAAGGATGCCTTAACTGAGTATGAGAAATATCGTGCTGAGGCAAATGCGGAATTTGCGCAATATATGCGTGAGGCATGGGAAAAGACAAATTATGAACAGCCTATACAGCCTATAAGGATTGTTCCTTCCGTGCCGCCGGCAGTGTTTCCTGATTTTGATGATCTGGATTTTCCAGGAGATAATGAAATCCCATTTGCAGATGACCTTATATTCGACTGGGATGATGAAAAACCTTTGCTTATACCTTTGATTGAACCTGTAAGGAATCCTGAATCGAAAATCATCCGGACGTATTTATATGGTACAGCTTGCGAACTTCATCTTGGTCCGCAAGAAAAAATTCGCATGAAGGGTTCTTCGGAAAAAGAGGCGGCTGACATGTGGGAGGAGCTGTCATCGTCGGATTATGATGAGCTCCTATACGACTGTCTTGCAATACGTTCAGAAAAGAATCTGTGTGACTGGGCGTATTATCGCTTGACACAGTCTGTCTCACAGACTATATTTGGTTATAGCAATGAAGCCGTAGTTATGACTGCATTCCTCATGAATCAGTCAGGCTACCGTACCCGTCTGAGCCGGGGCGATGATGAGCGGATGCATTTGCTGCTTGCGTTTGATGATGATATTTTCAACACAATTTATTATACAATAAACGGTGTGCATTATTATCTTACAGACAAGAGCGACCCTGAGAGCCTGTATATCTTCAAACATGAATTTCCTCAGGAAAGAGCGCTCAGCCTGTCGATAACCAAAGAAATACTGCTTGATGAGGATTTCACTTCAGTTATACATTTGAAATCCCGGAGATATCCGCAACTGGATGCCGAACTGGTTTTTAACGTCAGTTCGACGAAATTAAGTTATTAATTATTAGTAAAATAGCAATATA
>ERZ777011.2438-NODE-2438-length-14833-cov-2.822506_pt1 | contig 14833 bp, 16 predicted proteins | sample MGYA00374964_ERZ777011 | MGnify/ENA primary metagenome ERZ777011 (study PRJEB29310, sample SAMD00008975) | mouse gut metagenome | study: EMG produced TPA metagenomics assembly of the Metagenome analysis of fecal microbiota from mouse which was promoted...
AATCCGAGAAGACGCGAAAACCGTCGTAGAAAAATTGAAACAAAGAAAAATCCAGACGATTATGCTAACGGGAGATAATGAAGAAACCGCAAAGAAAATAGCGGAGATGGTAGGAATAGACCAAGTTATTGCCGATGTTCTACCACAAGAAAAGGCAGAGCAAATCCGTAAATTAAAGCAAACTGGACAATTTGTTCTGATGTGTGGAGATGGTATTAACGATAGCCCAGCCTTAGCCAGTTGTGATATTGGTGTTAGCGTGGGAAATGGAACAGATATTGCAATGGATTCCGCAGAGGTTATTTTGACACAAAATAACTTAGAGCGTATCGAGAACTTAATCCATATCAGCCACAAAACCATACGAAATATTAAGCAAAACCTATTCTGGGCATTTTTCTATAACGCACTTATGATACCAGTGGCAATGGGAGTGCTATCTCCAATCGGGGTTACGATAAACCCTATGATAGCAAGTCTTGCAATGGTATTTAGTAGCCTTACTGTAATTGGTAATGCACTTCGTTTAAGAGGTGTTTTGGAAAGATAAAAAAGAACTGATTAGTATTAACTAATCAGTTCTTTTGGCTTATTTACTGGAAGTAGTTTCTTCTTTTTTCGCAGAAGTGGTATTGGTATCTGGTAAAACTGCTTCTTGCTTATTTTCTGTGTCTTTTTTCAAATTGTCGATTAGGAAGATAAATTTTACAGTTCCATCATCTGTATCATTTAGCATTGTAAAATTATTGTACTCCTTCGCAAGTTCTTGCAATTTTTCCATCCTTACTTGCATTTCTTTTCCATTATTCATGACGAGGTCATAGATTTTTTGGATACCATCTTCATCAAATTGAGTCATACCTTCGGCTAATTGACTTGCACCTTCTGAAAGTTGGGAAGTTCCCTCTGTTAATTGCCCTAATCCACTTTGAAGGATGGCTAACTCGCTGTCTAATGCTGTTAGTTTTTCCGAAAGAATAGCCTCATATTTGCCAAGTTCTTGACTTAGCATGGTTTGACTAAGTTCTCCACTAAATTGTTTTTCAATCAAGTTGTTGGTAATCTGTCTCGTTAAATCTTCTGCCAAGTCTTCTGCAAGTGTTCGAGCGGTTTTTTCGGAAACAGTATCAATCACTTTTCCGAGTTGAGCCTGCATAGCAGTATCATTTGCAAAAGATTTTTCCAATTCTTCTACGAGTTCCTTTTTGATATTTTCTTGAACTGCCTGTAGTGTATCTTGCCCAATACGAGCAGCAATTTCATCTGTTACTTTTTGGTAGTAAGCAGAGATAGCTTGTTCCAATGCACCATCTGTATTCAAACTAGTCACTACTTTTTGGACTTCAGTTTCTGCCATGGTAGGTGCTTCTTTTGCAACTGCGTCTAAAGTAGCGTCCATCGTTCCTTTGGAAACGGTAGTTGCAAATTGGCTAACAGATTTTCTAGCTTGTGCCAATGCTTCTGCGTCAGATAAGGTAGGGGATTGGATTTTAATCCCAGGAACCATTGCTTGTGCCATTTGTTCTTCTGCAGCACTTAGCCCAGCAGCAGAACTGGTATCCAAAAGTTTGGTTGGATCAGAAATGGTATTCTTCATAGTATCCACTTTCGTTGTGATTACATCAGAAGTGGCGGTTTTTACAGTGTTGGTAACATCTGCAATCACAATTTGCTTGATCTGTGCTTCCAGTGCCTTCACATCGCCTTTTTGTGCTAGATTAGCAAGTGCAAGGGAAATATCTTTTGCAATGCTTTGCTTCGTTTCTTCCGAAATACCACCATTGCTGTTTTGAATGGTCTGTTTCGTATAGGCAAGTGCGGTTTGTGTGGTTTTCTCTTGAATGATTTGGTTGTTTTCGTGGATAACATTGTCTGCTTCTGCCTTGGCAAGTGCTTTTAATTCAGGAGAAAGTTTGGTAATTTCTGCATTGACAATTTCTATGATTTGTTTTTCTAGTTTTTCTTGGTTTTCTAATTCTTTGCGAGCCGAGCGATACATAGCTATTTTGCTATTTAATTGTTTAGCAAGTTCTTGCATACCAGTATCTAGCGTACGAGAACCATCTTTTAATTGGTTCGAGCCATCAACTAATTGGTTAGAAGCGTCTTGCAAGGTAGTTGCCATATCATAAATGTGATTGAATTTGCTAAAATCGAAATCTTCTTCTAAAAGATTAGCAGAAACGAAACCATAAATTCCATTCATTTCAAAATCTTCTGCGTCCATCGTAATTTCTACTTTGCTTGGAATTTCAATTTCCTCTATTCCAAGACTTTCTTGTAAGCCAGGCATTGCAACACCAACCACAATCGTTTTATCTCCATTATTGATTACTTTTCCATTTGAAATTTCTACATTTTTACTGTGGTTATTCGCAAAAACTGTTCCACATACGACAGTAAATGGGGTGTACATGGTTTTCGTCTTTCCCTGAATGGTTACGCTATGTTTTTCTTGATTACGGTAAGTGATACAAATTTGAACTTTGCCACTTTTTCCAACAATATCTTGTGCAGAAATTTCTTCTCCATCTAAAGTATAGGTAACCTCACATAAAACAGGAGGCTCTTTTTCCGTTTCACCTTGATAGAAAATATCTTTTCCATCTGCCTGCCAAATGATTTCTGTTCCATTTTGCGTAAAAGGCTCATCTCCTCCTACATTTTTGATACGCAACAAGTCAGAAACATCGGTAAGTGTGGTAGCACCATCAATATTCTTAAGTTCGCTATTCACAATCGTTTGATATGGCTTTCCAGTCGTATCTAATTTGGAATACACTGTTTCTTCTTTGGTAAACGCAAAAACAGGAGTTGTATAGAGTGCAAGGCTTGCAAGAAGTGCACCAGCCGTTATTTTTTGAATTCGTTTATTCATTCTAAATCCTTCCTTTCTTTTGGGAAAATCCCATCGTTGTTTTGCAAATAAGTCCATCAAAAATTTGCAAGAAAGATGGCAAAATTGCAATGACACAGACCATACTAACAATGGCACCACGGGACATTAAAGTACAAAGTGAACCAATCATCTCAATTTTCGAGTAAGCACCAACGCCAAAGGTTGCACCAAAGAAGCATAGACCACTGACGAAAATAGAGCTGATGGAAGAACCGAGTGCATTAGAAATGGCTTCTTTTTTCTCCATACCAGATTTTCGATGGGTTAAATATTTGGTGGTAATTAAAATAGCATAATCAATCGTAGCACCTAATTGAATGGTACCAATCACAATCGAGGCAATAAATGGGAGGACGGTACCGGTATAGTATGGAATTCCCATGTTAATAAAGATAGCAAATTCAATGACAAGCATTAACAATACAGGTAATGAAATGGATTTTAGTACAATCATCATAAGCAGGAAGATAATACCGATTGAAACCGTATTGACGCTATTAAAATCGTGGTCGCTAATTTCAACAAGGTCCTTCATCAGAGGCCCTTCTCCTGCTAGAATAGCAGAACTATCATACCTTTTACAGATTTCATTTACCTGACGAACTTGCTCATTCAATTCGTCAGTTGCCATTTCATAGTGTGAGTTAATGAGTATCATTTGGTAGGTATCATTTTGGAAGATATCTACGATATCTTGTGGTAAAACATCTTTGGAAAGACCAGACTTGGCAAGCCTAGAAGGACTAAGTGTCCATTCAATTCCATCCAATGCTTCAATTTCATCTAACATTTGGTTTACTTGGTAATCTGGTAAGTCTTTATTGACGAGCAATAGTTCCACGGAAACCATGTTAAACTTTTCTTTGAGTTCGGTGTTAGCAGAAATGCTGTCTAAATTACTTGGCAAGGATTTATCTAGGTTATAGTAAACATCGGTGTTTTGGTAGCCATAAAAAGCGATTGGTAAAACAAGGATAAAGATAAGGGCAATGGCATGGTAATGCTTTAAGATAAAGTCCTTGATATGGGTAAATTGAGGCAAGATTTCTTTGTGTTTTGTTTTTTCAATCAGTGAATTTAATTCAAGCAACATTGCTGGTAAAACCGTTACGACACAAACAACACCAAGGAAAACGCCTTTTGCCATAACAAGACCAATATCTTTTCCTAAGGTAAGGTTCATACTACAAAGAGCCAAGAAACCAGCGATGGTTGTAAGAGAACTACCAACGACAGAAAGTAGGGTTTTCTCGATTGCAGTAGCCATGGCTTCCTGTAAGTCTGTGCCATTTTTCTTTTCTTGGGTATAACTGTGGTAAAGGAAAATAGCAAAGTCCATGGTAACACCAAGTTGTAACACAGCACTGATTGCTTTGGTAATATAGGAAGTTTGCCCAAGGAAATAGTTGCTTCCCATATTATATAAAATGGCAATTCCAATGTTTAGTAGTAGAAAAAACGGTGCAATATAGGAGTCAAGTGCAATTTCAAGAATGAGTAAGCAAAGAACAACTGCGATTGCAACATAAACTGCAATTTCGGAATCAGATAAGTTTCGCGTATCTAAGATAGTTGCCGTCATACCACTTACTTTACAATGTTCGTCCATTATTTCTCGCAAAGTTTCAACAGCTTGCATGGTACTATCTGACGAGATTTGGTCTTGGAACGTAACAAGCAAAAGCGTTGCATTATCTTGATAAAGTTTATCTCTGATTTCATTTGGTAACATTTCAACTGGTACATTAGGACCAAATACATCCGCTAAACTAACGGTCTTTTCTACATTTTCAATTTGTGAGATAGCATCTTCTAGTTTTAGAATATCTTTGGTTTCCATGTTTTCCAGAATAACAATGGAAAACGCTCCCATTTGAAAATCCTCTGCTAGAATGTTTTCCCCTTGAATGGTTTCTACATCTTGCGGTAAATACACTAAAAGGTCATAGTTAATTTTGGTTGCCTTGATACCAAGCACAGAAGGAACGAGTAACAAGATAGCAACGATTAGAATGACTTTACGGTATTTACAAATAAATTGTCCGAATTTGTGCATAAAATATACTCCTTTCTAAATATGACCAACGGTCAACGAAAAGTATTATACAACAAAAATGACCATTAGTCAATATCCTTTTGAAAAAATATTTTGCAATGAGAAAATGCTACTAAATAGAACATATATACCAACTGGAAGAACGAAATAAAATTTGACAAAACTTTCAAAAAGATTGACCAATCGTCAAAAGTGTGGGATAATACCAAAAAAGGGGGAACTGCCATGGAAGAAAAAGAGAAAGAAACAAGATTATTAGAAACGGCATTTCATTTATTCACGGAAAAGGGGATTAAAGACACATCTATCCAAGAAATTGTAGATAATGCGAATGTAGCAAAAGGAACCTTTTATTTATACTTCAAAGATAAATACGAGTTAAGGGATATTTTAATTGCCAAGAAATCCCAAAAATTATTCAAAGAAGCATTGGAGGCCTTGCATAAAAACTATATCAACAATTTAGCAGACCAAGTCGTTTTTATTATTAACTATGTAATTGACGAACTAGCAAAAGCCCCGACTCTTTTGAATTTCATTTCAAAGAATTTATCTTGGGGAATTTATAACAAACAGATTTCAAGAATTTACGAAACAACAAATGACGGAGAAAACAGCGTATATGCACTGTTTCTAAAGGGAGTGAAAGAAAACAATATTCCACTCAAAAATCCAGAAGTTACCCTTTATATGATAATTGAATTGGTTAGTTCGACTTGCTTTAATTCGATTTTGTATCAAGAACCATTGCCAATCGAAGAATTTAAACCGTATTTATATGAGGCTATTCGTAATTTAATTGAACCAGAGAAATAGAGAAATACACATACCAAAATGTACCAATAGGAATTGGTACATTTTTTTGCATAAATAAAAATTGACGAATGGAAATTTTTGTGTTACAATAGAAATGCCATCAAAAAGAGGCATATTTGACAAGGAGATTGCGTATGATAAATCGAATAGGAGGTCAAATTCAAAGTCAAAATTTACTTAAAATCAAGAAAATTGTAGATAATGATTATAATGGAGATAAATTCGCGATTGTTAGAACAAAGAAAAATGTGGAGTTTATGAGAGAATATGGACTAAATAATGAAGATGTAAAGGATATCATAAGACAATTAACTGTAAATGATTGCTTCGCTGGTCCAGAGCCAGACAGAGATCCAAGATATAAAGGTTGGATATTCAAATTTTGCCCGTTGTTTGAGAATATAAAGTTGTATATTAAAATAAGAATTGAAAATACAGAAAAATCAGTTTGTTTGTCAATACATGAATTTGGTAGATATGATGAGGGGGAGAAAAAATGAAAGTATATTGCCCATATTGTAGAAAAGAAGTAGCGTATAAAATTGAAAAAAGAGAAGTAAAAGAATTTAGAGGAATTGAAATTGGAACGTATGAAAATGTTGCAATATGTGAGAAATGTAAAAAAGATTTGTATGTCAACGAAATTGAAAATGAAAATAATGAAAGAATTTATAAAGCATATCAAAGAAAAACAAATTGTATTACACCACAAGAGATTAGAAAACTAAGAGAAAAATATCAACTATCGCAAAGAGAATTAACGGCAATTTTAGGATTTGGAAAAATGACGATTAACCGTTATGAAAGAGGCGGAGTGCCAACAAAATCACAAAGTGATTATCTAAAATTGTTGAGCGAAAATGCAATGGAATTTAACAAGAAAGCCAAAGAAGCGTATGAAGCCAAAAGAATAAACCAAAAGACCTATCAAAAGATTGCAATGCAAGATATAGAGGATATAGTAAGCCAAGAAGATATTCAAGCAATGTATCGAAAATATATCAATTATGCTTTAACAAGAAAGCCAGATATTTATAATGGCTATAAAACTTTTGATTTAGAATTATTAGAAAATATTATTTCCTATCTTGCTAGTAAAGTAAAGAACTTAACAATTACAAGTATGAATAAATATTTATGGTTTATTGATATCTTAGCCTTCCAACAAAGAGGAACATCGATTACAGGTCTAACGTATCAAAATCAACAATTTGGACCAACGATTGTAGAGCAAAAATATAAAGAGATTTCTCTATTAGATAATAAATATACAAGAAATGATTATGAAGATGAAACGGGAACGAAATCTTACATTACAAGTAACCATAATTATGACTTAAGTAAGTTGAGCAAGGAAGAAATCAAGATTATTAACACAATTATTAAATTATTAAAAGATAAAAAGGTAACAGATATTTCAAACTTATCCCACCAAGAGGATGGATGGAAGAAGACAAAAAGATTTGAAAATCTCTCTTTTGAATATGCAATGAAACTAAATTTTATGAAATAGAGAGGTAGTAATATGTATTCAATTATGTGCTATGTGAGTAATTTTATAAAAAATGAAGTGACGCCCGACCCATTTGCATTTCTACCAAACAATCCAATAGAAGTAAAAATATTGTCTATTTTGTTTGGAGCAACTATATTTAGTATAATATCTTATAAAATGTGTGGTATTTTTTATTACAAGGGAGGGGCACCTGCAATAGGAAAATTATTGTATCTATTTTTCTTTGGATTAAATATTGATGTTTTTATAACAATAAGCAAACTATTGCATAATGTATATATAATTTGGATTATATACTTTATCGTTATATGCTTAATTTTTAAGGGATTAAATAAATGTAGAGAGATAGTGTTTATAACACATAGAAAACTCCTCACGACTTGAGGAGTTTTCTATGTGTTAATTTGCTTCCAATGGATGCACGGTTCCACCGAGTAGACCGATTTGTGCATCTAAGATAATCCATTCGCTGTTAATGAGAACGGTATTCCATTGATGTTGCCACGAATTTGCGTTAATATGCTTACTTTGTACCCCAGCAGCGTTACACATCAAAGTTACTGCCTTACAAAAGCCAGAACAAGCCGCTTTCTTTAGAATAAGCGCAGCATAGGCTTCATTTCCAAAGTTTGCCTTATATGCTTCATTTGATTGATTGGTTTGTCTTGCCACGTTTTGATAAAGATAAGAACAAATTGCTTGGGCCTTTTGCTCTACACTCATACTTGGTTTAGTAATTTGTCCAACCACCCTTTTTGCCTCAGCAGTAGCAAGTTTTAACCTGCCAGACTTCGTGCTAGTGTCGTCTGCTACTTCTTCCTGAGAAGTCGTGGTAGTGGTTTTGTTTGCATTGCTAGAAATGGTCGAACTTCCTTTATTGGTTGTGGTGGAAGGTGCTTTTTCAACTGGTTTTTCTTTTACGGTAACGGTATAGGTCTGCTCTGCCACATTTTCATTTTTATCCGTGGCAAATACCTTTATAACATATTCGCCAGCCTTGGCAGTGTCTACCGTTCCCTCAATTTGCACTTCTAATGCACCATCGACTTCATCATGCGCTGTAACGCCAGATTTTGGGTCGAATTCGTCGCCAATGGTAATGATTTTATCCTCGATACCAGAAAGAATAGGTGGTTTGGTATCTTCCACAACAAGGACATAATCCTTTGTATTTTCAATCATTTTTAATTGCTTTGTGAAAAAGGTGTATTCATACGGACAAGAAAAACGAACTTGCAATACGTGATTACCAACAGTTTCAAAAACATATTGACTGCCTTTGGTTAATTCCTTGTGATTTACCAAAACAGAAAAAGTGGTTCCCTTGCTTAAATGGTCGGAAGCAATTAGTTTCTCGCACAATTCCTCATAAGACATTTCAGTTCCATATTCAATCGGTTCTTCAAATGGTAAAAAAGCAGTCTGGTTTTGTTTGCGGATGGCTTGCACCTTTTCCTCTTCTCGCATTCCAACAGAGCGGTAATACACATAACCAACGATACCAATCACTGCGATTGCAATTAAAAGTGTGGCGAATAGAATTGCTAAAACTTTGCCAATTTTCGAGCCTTTTTTCTTTTCCGTTGCTTCTTCCATCTTAAAATCCCCCTTTTTTCTAAAATATAGCATGGCAAACGAAAAAAATCCACAACTGGAGGTCTTTTTGTGGAAAACAGATCTCCAAAAACGAAAAAAGAAAGGAATTCAGCGAAACAAATGGAAAAAAATCCATTTCTGTGATATACTACTAAGCAAAAGAAAAAGAAAGAAGAGCATAGAAATGGGAACAACCTATATTGACACCAGAGGAAAGGAAACCGAAATTACATTAGAACCAGCGGTACAAGCCCTAAAAGAGGGAAAACTGGTTATTTTGCCAACCGAAACGGTATATGGAATTGGAGCAGATGGACGAAACCAGGAGGCTGTCTTAAAAATCTTTGAAGCCAAAGGAAGAAAACAAGACAACCCCCTTATTTTGCATGTTTGCAATCGCTCCATGATTGACCAAATTGCAGAAATAACGAGCCCAATCGAAGAACAACTAATCCACACTTTTATGCCAGGACCATTTACGATTATCTTAAAGAAAAAGAATTGTGTACCAGAAGCCGTAACAGCAGGAAATCCAACCGTTGCCGTGCGTATGCCAAGTAACTGCATAGCAAACCGCTTAATAGCAGAATTTGGAGGTCCCATTGCAGCACCAAGTGCGAATTTGTCTGGAAAACCAAGTGGTACGCTAATGGAAGATATTGACCAAGCCTTAAAAGAAAAAGTAGCAGTAGCCATTGATGACGGACCAAGCAAAATCGGCTTAGAGTCAACCGTTGTAAAAGTAATCGACGGAGAACCAACCATTCTAAGACCGGGACAAATCACACTTGCAGATATTCAAGCTGTTTGCGGGAAAGGAAAAGTGGATGTCCATATCTTACACAAAATGCAAAGTCAAGAAGAAAAAGTGGAGTCGCCTGGTATGAAATACCGCCACTATGCCCCAAAAACAAAATGCAAAATGGTATATAGTCCAAATCCAGAAAAGATGGTAAAAACCATCAAAAACAAAATGCAAGAAGCAAAAAAAGAAGGAAAGAAAGTCATTCTCTTAACCCTTAGCGAAGATAGCAAGGCTTATGCAAACGAAGATGTTGAAGCAGTACTAGAAATGGGGAGTCGTCAAAAGTTAGAAGAAGTATCTAGCCGTATTTTCACACTATTACGCAAAGTTGACGATTACCACGCAGACCTTGTGCTCATCGAAGGTGTTACCAAGGACGGTCTAGGTCTTGCTATTATGAACCGTTTGCTTCGTTCTTGCGAGTACGACTATACGGAAATTTAAGAAAAGAAAGGAATTGTCATGAATTCGTCTAATTCCATTGAAGAATATTTGAAAACCATTTATGTATTAGAGCAAGAAACAGGACAAGTGCGTGTAACAGATATTGCAACCAAAAGAGGATGTTCAAAACCAAGTGTCAACCGTGCCCTAAAAGTACTCGATAGCCAAGGATTTCTTCAATATGAAGCCTATGGGAAAATTCACTTGACCGAGGAACGGTAAAAAAGCAGCTGAGAAAATCCAGCGAACGGGTATGGCACTCAAAGCCTTTTTAACACAAGTATTAGAAGTACCGGAAGAGATTGCAACCACAGAAGCAGAACATATGAAATATGCAGTTTCTGAAGATACCGTACAAAAATTAGAAAAATACATTGCTAGTATTATCAATTTAGAAGAATTTGAAAGAGCGAAAAACCATAAGAAAGAGAGAAGCAAATAAAATGCCAGAAAAAGAAAAAGTCCTATTAGGAATGAGTGGAGGGGTAGATAGCAGTGTTTCAGCTGTCCTACTCCAAAGGCAAGGCTATGAAGTTGTCGGTGTAACCATTGATTTCACAGGGGATAAGCAAAAAGAAACAGAAGATGCCAAGCGAGTATGCGAAAAACTTGGTATTCCGCATTACCATTATGACGCCAAGCAGGAGTTTCAAGCAAAAGTGGTTGCACCATTTGTAACCTGTTACCAAAATTGCTTAACACCAAACCCGTGCGTAGAGTGTAATCGCTATCTAAAATTTGGTAAGATGTATGAATTTGCACAAAGCCTTGGTATTGACAAGATTGCAACTGGACATTATGCGAAAATTGAGCCAAATGAAGAAGGGGAATATTGCCTCCTAAAATCTGCGGCCATCACCAAAGATCAAAGTTATGTCCTGTATTCCATTCCAAGAGAAGTGTTACCCCATGTCGTTTTTCCGTTAGAAGGCTATCCGAATAAAGAAGAAATCCGAAAAATTGCACAAGAAGAACAGTTACCAATCGCTCAAAAACCAGATAGTCAAGATATTTGTTTTATCCCAGATGGAGATTATGCCCAGTTTTTAGAAAAAATGGGGCAGAAATCTTGCAAACGGAAACATTGTCAATCGCAAAGGTGAAATCTTAGGAATTCACCAAGGGCTCTACCACTACACCATTGGGCAAAGAAGAGGCCTTGGAATAGCCAATCCAGTACCACTTTTTGTCCTAGATTTTGACCAAGAAAAAAATGCGTTAATTGTAGGAGAAGAAGCGGAACTCTATCAAGACCAGTTTACCGTTACAGATGTCAACTGGCTTCTTGCTAAGGTGCCTGAAACAATAGAAGCAACCATTAAAATTCGTTATCATGCGAAAGAAGCGGAAGGGCAAGTCATTTGCCAAGATGGAAAAGTAGAAGTAAGATTAAAAGAGCCACAACGCGGCATCACACCAGGGCAATCCGCTGTATTTTATCAAGGAAATCGTGTCATTGGTGGCGGAAAAATTGAAAGGAAGAAATAAATGAAATTACATATTGTTATGGTCGAACCAGAAATACCACAAAATACCGGAAATATTGCAAGAACCTGTGCTGCTACTGGTGCCAAACTACACTTAGTTAAACCACTTGGGTTTGAAATTACAGATAAACACCTAAAACGAGCGGGGCTAGACTATTGGGATAAACTTGAAATTGAAGAGCACGAAAGCCTAGCAGATTTTTTGCAAGCCTATCCAATCGAAAATCATGCGATGTTTTTGGCAAGTACCAAATCGCAACAGACTTATTGTGAAGAAGACTACATCAAGTTTAACGAGGTATTTATTTTGTTTGGAAAAGAAACCAAAGGCTTACCAGAAGACTTATTACAAGCCCATTTAGACCGTACTATTCGTATTCCAATGCGTAGTCATTTGCGTTCTTTGAATTTATCTAATTCCGTTGCCATTATTGTTTATGAAATCTTAAGACAAACAAATTTTGAAGGATTAGAAGAAATTAGTTCGTATTTCCAAAACTAAAGGAGTTATCCAAAAGATAACTTCTTTTTTTGTGCGAAAAATCAAGGAAAAATGCCACAGAGAAATTAGTTCTTATTCTCAAAATGAGGGCAAAAGAAAGGGGCGAGTGAAAAGGAAAATTTTGAAAATAGAAAAAATTTCAAATATTGTGAAAAAATTTAATAAAAATACTTGATTTTTTCATTTGCATATACTAAAATCAATTTAGGTGGAGAAAAGTGGTACAAAGTGGAGCGAAATGTTAGTGAGGTGAGAAAAAGTGTTAATAGGGGAATATGAACATTCCTTAGATGCCAAAGGCAGACTGATTATGCCAGCAAAAATAAGGGATGATATCGGTGAAAAGTTTATTGTAACCAAAGGTCTAGACGGATGCCTATTCGGTTTTTCTCGGAACAGAATGGAACAATTTTGAAGAAAAATTAAAAACACTACCACTAACAAACAAAAACGCTCGTGACTTTGTCAGATTTTTTCTATCTGGTGCAACAGAATGTGAAATTGACAAACAAGGAAGATTTCTCATTGCTTCTAATTTAAGAGAGTATGCTGGTATGGACAAAGAAGTTGTCATTATCGGTGTAGGAACTCGAATTGAAATTTGGAACAAAGAGAAATGGAAATCTTACAACAGTGATGAAAATATTTCAGCAGATGAAATTGCTGAGAATATGACAATGCTCGGTATATAACTTGCAAAAGTTTATATAAATCAAACCAAAGATAAAATTTTCAAAGTACAAAAGATGAATATCTAATCTATTTATTTTTACAAAAGACAAAACCAAACAGAAAACCAAAGATAAAAAATTTAATTTACAAAAGAAAAATGAAAAAAGTAAACCAAAGATAAATACGCTTTAAGCGTATAATGTGAAACAAAAGATTTGAAAGAACGAAAGATTTCTTGTGAACAAAAGAGAAACAAAAGATACAAGAGGAAGCATACAGTTGGTATTTTTCTGAATACCAACTGCTTATGCTATCTAAACTGGAGAGAGGGCAAAATGGAATTCAAACATATACCAGTACTACTCGAAGACTGTATTCAAGGACTAGCCATCCAAGCCAATGGAATTTATGTGGATGGAACACTTGGAGGAGCAGGACATAGTAAAGTAATCTTAAGTCATCTTTCAAAAGATGGATTGCTCATTGGAATTGACCGAGATACTGAAGCATTAGCAGCCGCTAAGCAGACCTTACAAGACTTTCCCAATGTGCAATATGTTCATGGAAATCATGACGAAATCAAACAAATCTTAGCCAATTTGAAAATTGAAAAAGTAGATGGAATTTTGCTGGACTTAGGTGTTTCTTCATATCAACTAGACGAGAAAGAACGAGGCTTTAGTTATCTTGGTGAAAACGAATTAGATATGCGTATGGATAAGACCCAAGAAAAAGACGCAAAGCAGGTAGTCAATACCTATTCCGAAGAGGAACTTGCTGAAATTCTATTTACCTATGGAGAAGAAAAATTTGCTCGTAATATTGCAAGAAACATTTGCAAAAGACGAGCAGAAAAAGAAATTGAAACCACCAAAGAATTAGTAGAAATCATTGAAAAATCCATCCCAAAGGCAAAGCAAAAAGATGGACATCCAGCCAAAAGAACCTTCCAAGCCATCCGAATTGAAGTCAATGACGAAATACGTCCTTTGAAAAATACCATTCGCGATTGTATCGAGGTACTAAAGGAAAAGGGTAGACTTTGTGTCATAACCTTCCATTCCTTAGAAGATCGAGCGGTAAAAGATGTTTTCAGCGAAGCACAAGGAAAATGTACCTGTCCAAAAGACTTACCATATTGTGTATGTGGAGCCAAAAGTCTTGGGAAAATGGTAAATCGCAAACCAATCATTGCAAGTGAAAAAGAAATGCAAGAAAATGCAAGGTCAAAAAGTGCAAAACTTAGAATTTTTGAAAAAGGCAACGCAGAAGAAAAGAGGTGATATCCAGTGGCATACGGGGAGTATCAATTTGAAACTAGCCCTAGAAAATTGCAACCAGAGTATGAACCGAAAAAGAAGAAACAAGTTAAAAGAAATGTAACAAAAAATGTAGAAACACAGCAAAACGCAAAAAAACAAGCCAAAAGAAAAGTAAAAACAGAAGTCAAGATGATTGTGTGGATTCTTCTTGGTTTTGCAATTTTTTGTGTCATTAGTTATCGCAACTCTTTAATCAATGAAAGTTTTAATGACAAAGAAAAACTAAAACAAGATTTAGCCGTTATTCAAAAAGAAAATGAACAAGCAAAAGTAAACATTGAAAATAGTTTAAATTTAGGCTGTTTTCAATTACAAGTTAGCATTGAAAACAGCCTAAATTTAGCCAATATTGAACAAGCAGCAAAAGATAAATTAGGAATGCAAAAATTAAACAATAGCCAAAAAATCTATGTTAGCCTTCCAAAGAAAGACTATATTGAAGCCGCTACCGAAGAAATTATTTTTACTGAAGAGCTTTCCTGGCTAGAACAGCTATTGGGATACATGAAAAAAATCTTCGAAAGACTAAAATAAAGGAAAATATTTTAGTCTTTTTTTGCGCTTGCCGAATAAAATAAAAGCAGAAAAATGTAAACGGAGCGTGGGAAAGCATGAAAAAGAAATTCAAACAAAACCAGATGAAACAGATGGAAAAATTACAAAAAGAAGTAGACATTCCAAAAATGCGAAAAAAAAAGCGAAGGAAATGGAAAATATC
>ERZ777011.2441-NODE-2441-length-14797-cov-3.840659_pt1 | contig 14797 bp, 10 predicted proteins | sample MGYA00374964_ERZ777011 | MGnify/ENA primary metagenome ERZ777011 (study PRJEB29310, sample SAMD00008975) | mouse gut metagenome | study: EMG produced TPA metagenomics assembly of the Metagenome analysis of fecal microbiota from mouse which was promoted...
CGGCATAGAGTTTCCTATCCTTACGCATAAAATGATTGAACAAAATAATTATATTAACGGAAAATATAATAAACAGTACTATCAACGAAAATATCTTACCGTATAATATGCCGTAATAATCTTCACTCTCATGTTCTATCAAATTCATTCTTTTACATAGTTTTTCAAAATGTGGAACGTTTATACTTTTATCATATATAAATGCTACATTGCTCATTTTTATAGGAACATTTTTATCATTTATAATAGCATAACTGACATAATGATTTTCAATTACTCCACGTAATTCGAAAATATAACCGTTAAAATTTATGTCATCTCCAATTTCAATATCTTGATATTTTTTAAGCAACCTTAACCAATTTAGTACATCTTCACCTATGAGCAAAAAGTTTTTATCGCTTTCCAAATCTTTGTCTGCAAAATATCCATAAGAATACAACTCCTTATCGTTAATCATTTCTTTATTATCAATTATTTTTATTGTGGGTTTAGGATGATACTTCGAAACATTTGCAAACATTATCTCTATATCGTTTTCCGAAACAAGCGTTTCTAACGCTGCATTGAAATATGTTTTTTGAGGTTTACCAAAGGCTTTTTCCATTTCTGATATAACATCTTGATATCCTGCAGAGTTTTCATTAAAATAAATAGTATAATATGTGTTTTCCTCATCAAAATGATCAATAACCTTGAACACATACGATGCAAAAACGCTTGCCATACATATGACAAACACCATTAAAAATATTATCAGCGGTTTAGTTCTATATGACCGCCACATACTTCCCAAATAAAACTTAATTTTTTTCATTCTCTCCTCTCTTGTAAAAAATCTAACAGATAAGACTTATTTGATAAAATCGCAACATAGCATAGCGATATCCGTATTGACGATCATATTCCTTCCTTATTTCATCGGAGAATTAAATCTAAAATCTATTTCTTATCGCTACTATACACTTTAAGCAATATGCAGGGATATAATCAAAATAATAAAATTTTCTCTACAGCAAAAGTATAACACGCCCATAATCGAAAGTCAATATATTTCTGCAGATTTGGAGATATTTTTTTTTGATATCCGCATATATTATCATACGCGACAAATAATATTATTTACTTCTGATACTATATAAAATTATCATATAATATTGATATATAAAATCTATCTTGACAAATCTTCAAATAATTATAAGACCATATTAAAATTGCATTTCAAACATTAAATCGTGTTTTCGACAATATTCGACAAAATAATACAAAAATAGCATTATTTCGACATTGAAAATATTGCTATACCTTACTCATTTATGCTAATATATTTTTAGAGAGTATAATCGAGTCGTACGCGACTCAACAACGAGATGCAGAGCCTTGACTACGAGATTCTGCATTTTTATTTTGCAGCCGTCTCGCGAAGATATAAAAAATGCCGAGGATATAACTCGCTCGGCATATGCGACAATTTCTGCAACCAATATTATATGATCATATTATTTTCAATTTATCAATAGAATTAGAATTGCCTATCTACAATTCGCCGTATTGCGCATCAAAGCGCTCCCAACTCTCTGAGCGTCTCGTCGCTGGGCTTCAAATCTACGAAATCAGTAGGGGTCACAGCCTTTCCGTTCTTGTCTATGAGATACACCGTCTCTCCCACTCGTACCCAAGCGTAACCGTTCTTGAAAGACGTTACCGCAGTATACGCCGCGCCTTTGCCTATCTCCTTGAAAGAAGTATTGACGAACGTCCATCCGCTATCCTTTCTGACAGCCGCGATGCCTTCGCTGAACGACTTCGCGTCTTTATATACGGGGCTCTTGACCTTACCGTACTTATTGATAAACTTATACTCCTCGCCGACTCTTACCATCGCGTAACCGTTACTGAAGGACTCGACGTAGTTATAATATATATTCTTAAACGCCTTGGACCCGTTAGTTTTGATAAACGTATATTTGTCGCGGCTCTCTCTTATCCAAGCTCTTTTCTCAGAGTTATTGAAATCTCCTACCGGCTTTTCCTCGTTCACGTCGGTCATTCTGACGATGAGATCGCCCTTAAACTTTCCGTCCGTACCGATAAGTCTCCAACTCAGATCGTCGGTCTTAACGAACGCTACGCCGTTATAAAACGGTTCGGCGTCATAAAACTTACACGGAATGATCTCTTTGCCGCTCTTATTTGCGTATCCCCACTTTTCAACGCCGTTCTCCGTACGGCAAACAGGTATGAGCGAATTATTGAAAATAGTTACGTTCTCTCCTCTATTTCCTATCTGCAAGTTAAACGGCGACAAAACTATAACGATAACGAGAATGATTAATAGCGCCGAAATGAACGCCTTGACGTACCTGACGGGCAAAGTCCTCTTGAAAATTTTGGAAAATATTCCCGATATACCTTCTGATATGTACGATATGAAAGCGACTATCGCCGCCCACATCTTGATGAAAAACAAATCAAAAGAATTATACGCGCGAGTCGAAGCGCTCTTCGTGAGCTTTACGACTTCGATTCCCGTCCTCTCTTGATTGAGTCTGTACTCGACCTCGGAAGAAATATCTATAACGCTGAGATCGTCGAACCCGTCGTTATCTCCGGATACCGCAATATCGTTTACGCTATCGTCGAGAACGTCGGAAGCTATACCGTCGGCGCTAGCTATAACGACGCTTTCTTCGACGTTATTCTGCGCGGCGATATTATCTGCGGCGTTTTTGCCCGCTTTCCGCTTATTCTTTTTGAATTTTTTCGTAAACTTCGATGCCATAAAGACCTCCAACGCTTTATTATTATATAATACTCGAAGAAATTAATCAATAGTCTAAGGCAATTAATATCAAAATTTCACCGAAAATACTCTTATATTCGCCAAAATTTTATTCTTATTGATTGCTAAAGACACTGCTATGCGACGAAAACAAGATATTCATGCCGTAATTAAGATCGGCGATCTTTCCGATAGACAGTGTCAAAAGTCCGTAATAGCTCGATATCGCACTATGCGGCCGAAAGAGTAAAGAACGCTACTCAAATTAAGATTTATAATCGGCAAAGTCAAGTTCGCCTTCGTATTTAGCTCCCGCGAACAAAAATTCCGTCTCTACTTCAACGCTGTTATAATCGTTATAACTTATCTCGCCCGTGGCGTTATAGTTCTCGGGAAGAGTGGTATCCTTTTTTTCGATGTTGACGCCTATGCCCTTGGTAACGTTAGTCAAGTTGTTCTCCTGAACGTTCAAACTTCCGTCCGTTCCCTCTATGAAAACGCCGTAATAATAGTTAGAAATATTGCATCTTCTGATCTGCACGAAACTCGAATTTTTATCTACATATATGCAGTATCCGCCGATCCTTTCATCTTTCGTATCGTTCTTTCTGTCAATGAAAAATTCGCTGTCTATAACGCTCAGCGCCGCGCCGCTTTCAACGTAAAGCGTAGCGTCGCCCGCATCGGGATAAGTTTTGTTATAAAAACTTATGCCGGTTACGTTGAGTCGCTTGTCAGACTTTAGTCTTAACGAATTGACGACGACGTTATTATCCGCGGAGAGCGAGAGCGATTTATCTACGGTAAGAGCCTCGCCGTACCGCCCTGTTTCGACAAAAACGTTTCCGCCCTCTTGAACGTTTTCTATCGCTTCCGCTATCGTAAAGAACTTAGCCTTGCCAAACAGCGGGTCGTCGTCTTTAATGCTTTTAGACGTTATTGCGTCGTACACCTCGATAAGAACGCTCTTCATCTTATCTCCGGCTTTTGCCCGAAGTTCGCATTTCCCGCTTTTTAACGCTTTGACCTTTCCGCCGCCGTCAACGCTCGCGATACCTTGATCGGTCACGTACAGTTCGCAATCGGCGCCTAAGCTCTTGACCTCTTTTTCTTCCCCTACGACAAGACGCAGCGATACCTCGCTGAGCTGTATCTCTTTCTCGTTAGTCCCGCCCTCGCACGCCGCAAGCGAAAACGCGACGACTATCATTAATATAAAAACCGCGGCAAAAGTCAAAATTCTGTTTTTGCTCATATAGTACTCCTTATCAGTATGTAACGGCGATACGCGACGATATGTAGCTCTATTGCGTTTTAAGGTTGCGTTTTCTATTATTATTGTCCTAAAATCTCACGTTATTAATGTAAAAGTATAAATATTTTATTAATTTTTCGTTTTAAGTTAAACAATTTGTTTGAAACCTGTTGAAAATTTCCAAATTTATGTTATAATATTAACAAATAGGATTTTCAAAAAATCCTCAGAAAATCGAAATTAAAAAGTCAAGGAGTTAATATTATGAGTAAAAAAACCGTATTCGTTACCGGAGCCTCCGGCTCAATGGGAAGCGAAGTATTAAAGCAAGTTGCCGACACTCACAAGTTCAACTCTCTTATCCTTCTCCGTAAAAAGCCTTCCAACGAAAAGCTTGCCGAGAAGCTTAAGAAGAAGTACGGCAATGAGATCGAGATCATCTTCGGAGATCTTTCCAAGTACGACGACTGCGTTAAATGCGTAGAAAAGAGCGATTATATCCTTCACTGCGCAGCTATCATTCCCCCTATTGCCGATCATAATCCGAACGGCGCCGAAAAAACCAATTACTTCGGAACGAAGAACCTTGTTGACGCCATAAAGGCTTCTCCGAGAGCTAACGAAGTTAAGCTCGTACACATCGGTACGGTTGCCGAGTACGGTCATAGAGATTGGAGACATCCGTGGGGACGCGTAGGCGATCCGCTCGTTCCGAGCGCTTACGACTTCTACGCAGCTACCAAACTGAGAGCCGAGAGATACCTTCTCGAAGCGGATCTTCCCAACTGGGTAGTTCTTCGTCAGTCGGGCGTTCTTCACGATAACCTTTTCAAGAACAATATGGCGGACGGTCTCATGTTCCACACCTGTTGGAACGTGCCTATCGAGTGGGCGACTGCAAGAGACAGCGGTATCGCTCTCAAAAACCTCGTAGTCAAAGACAGCGAAGGCACTTTGAAAGAAGGATTTTGGAAGAAGATATATAACATCGGTAACGGCGATACTTGCCGCGTAACGGGTTACGACACTATGGCTGCAGGATTCGGACTCATGGGCGCTACTCCCGAGGACTTCTTCAAGCCGAACTGGAACGCTATTCGTAACTTCCATTGTTTCTGGTACTACGACAGCGACCTGCTCAACGACTACCTCGACTTCCGTCACGAGACGTGGGAAGATTTCTGGAAGAATATGGGCAAACTCAACTGGTACTTCAAGATGGGCGCTATAGTTCCGAAGTCTTGGATATCGAAGCTCGCTCTCCAGAGACTTTTCAAGGACTCGAACGCTCCTAAGTTCTGGCTCAACAACAATATCGAAGGCCGCGTAAAGGCGTTCTTCGGAAGCAGAGAGGAATACGACAAGATAGGCGAGGACTGGGCTAACTTCCCGCTCTTCAGAAAGAACCAAATCAAGGATGAGAACGGCAATGTTGTTGACTATGAGTACAGAAGAGATATCAAGAACGCTCACGAATTCATTCTCGACCACGGTTACGACGAGTCGAAGCCCGATTCAGAACTCGATATAGAGGATATGAAGAAGGCGGCTGAGTTCAGAGGAGGAAAGTGCCTCAGCGAGACTATGACGAAAGGCGACCTCTATACGAAACTCAAATGGCAATGCCACGACGGTCACGTATTCGAATCGTCTCCGTTCACGATAATCAAAGCGGGTCACTGGTGTCCGAGCTGCTGTATTCCGGTAAGCGGAGAAGGCGAGAACAAGGCTCCTTGGCAGTTCGATAAACTCGCTAAGCACATACCTTTCTACGCTCAGGTTTGGTACGACACCCATTCGAAGGATGAGGATAACGTATATCCCGCAGACTGTTATAAGGACATCCTCGAGGCTGAAGCTAAGAATAAGAAATAATGAAACGTCTATCCAAAAAGGATAAAATTATCGACGGCACCCTGCGGCTCATTGCAAAACGCAATACGCTCGACATTACCGTCAGAGAGATTGCCAAGGAAGCGAAGGTAAACGTAGCTGCTATCAACTACTACTTCTCTTCCAAAGAGCAACTCTTTCTCGAAGTCAACCGCCTGTTTATGGAAAACTTCGAAAGCGCGATCAAAATACTAGACGGCGACGACGATAACGATGAGTCGAAGCTCGAGAAATGGCTTTTGGAAATAATCGATTATTCCATGCATTATCCCGGGATGTTCAATATACTCATCGAAAAGCTGAAAGCGGAAGAACCTTCCCTTCAGGACGTCGTGATCGTTGCAAAACTGTGGGAATGCGTGGCAAAGTTCTCTTCGCTCCTTGCGAAAGTACTGCGTCCTGCCGACGGCGACGAAAAGAAACTGTTCATTCTGTTCGGCTCAGCGATCGTTTTCCCCTGCATGATAGCCTCCTACGATATAGTTGACGAATTCAAACTAAAGACGCAAGAAGGTAAACTACAATTAATAAGAATGACATTAAATATTTTTAGGAGATAAAACTATGAGTAAAATGGATTTGAAGAAAGTATTCATTTGCGGCGGTACGGGATTCCTCGGTTACTACTCCGCTCTTGAATTCATCAAACAGGGCGTCAAGGTCGGCGTTATGGCTCTTCCGGGCGAAGGTATCCTCAACGCAGATTTCTGGCCGAAAGAAATAGAAGTTCACGAAGGATTCCTCTTCAACTTCAAGAAGATGAACAGAGACCTTACCGATAAGGAAAAGGCGATGAACGCTACATTCGACGAGAAGGTAAAGATGTTCGAGGGATACGATGCGCTCGTTTACGCAGTAGGTCCGGACGACAGAGTTCACTCCCCTGCAGGTTCCACCGGTTACGAGTACTTCTATGAGAAACTCGTTACGGAGGTCGCAGATACTTTCGAAGCCGCTAAGAAGGCAGGCGTTAAGAAGGCTGTTCTTCTCAACTCGTACTTCGCATACTTCGACAGAGCGGGTATCAAGAAGAGCGCCAAGAGCGACAAATACGTTATCGAGCCGGCTAAAGATCCCAACAAGCCCGGTTATCTCGCAGAGAGACATCCTTACATAAAGGTAAGAGTAGAGCAGTCCGCTAAGATGATAGAAGTCGGCGGCGGCGTTGCTAACGGCGGTATGGACGTCGTCGTTCTCGAGCTCCCCTACATATTCGGAAATATGCCAAAGAGAACTCCGCTTTGGAAAGAAGTATTCCTCGACAGATTCGCTAAAATGCCCGCTGTCATGTTCCCCAAGGGCGGTACCAACATGATCCACGTTGACGGTATTGCGGAAGCAGTAGTCGCAGCTACCTACTACGGCGAGCACGGCGACAGACTCCCTGTCGGTAACGAGGACAGAAAGTACGAGTATATGATCAATAAGATGATGGAAGACATCGGCGCTACCAAGAGATATATGGGAGTTCCCACTTGGATGGCTACTATGGGCGGCAAGATGGTTGCCAGCGGTCTCAAGAAGACTAATCAGGACTCGGGTCTTAACTATCACTATCTCATGAAGGATATACAGTCAAGAGATCTTTATATGCAGGATGCGGCTCTCGAGACTCGTAAGAAACTCCACTACGACGAATTCGGTTACACCGGCGGCGGTTCGCTCGACGACGGTATCTACAAGACCGTTATGGCTTGTTATCCGCACAGATTCGACGAGAACGGCAAGCTCATCGAGAAGTGGCAAGGCGTCAATCCTATCAAGCAGGAGACTGCCGAGAACAACAAGTTCGTCAATAAGAAGTAATTAAAAATATTCAACTGTTTCGAAGCAAAACTCCCGATCGATCAAAATCGGGAGTTTCTTTTTATATAAATCGGATATCAAACCTATAATTACTATTTTCTACAAATACGATTTTATTAATACATATCTATATGTTTAATGATTTTTACATTTATTTTTGAATACTCTAAAGGGGGAATTTATAAAAATCGTTTTACCGTAAACGCCGCAACTTACTAAATAACGACGTCGATCATTTTATCGTAATAGAACGCTAGTAATTTCACAATACGCAATAAACGCTTCGAATAAAACTCTATCTCAAAACGATTTCTAATTGAACAGTTAAATTTATGAATTTCCCTATCGTAGAGAGCAAACAACTCTTATTTGATATTATAAACAGGCTTATTGTCGAGCCAATCGGAGTTGATCCCGTTATACGCGCATACTTCCTTCATAAATTCGTCTATATCGCTAAGTTCTACGCTATCGAACCACTCTCTTCCAAATAGCTCGATTTTTTCTTCTTTGCTCAGCAAAGACCATGATCTATCGCCAAGTTTTTCATTGACATTCAAAGGATATACATCCACTTTTATACAGGTATTACCGTCTAAATAATAAAACCTCGATATATTTAACGAATAATCATCTTTATTAGCTAACTTGCCATTGTTCTCGAATATATAATACTCCCCCCAATTGCGATAACTCATAACTGCATAGTTTAACTCATAATTGTCACGTTTAACGCTCATATTATATGAGCGTAACCAAGAGAAATCATATTCATTTAAGACCGATTTATCATTTTTCTTATACGCGTCTTTGATTTCTTTCAACCTTTTTTCACTCATTCCGGCAAATCCCGGCAAAGTCTCATACACAAAAGTAATATTTCCATCTATTTTTTCTGGGAAAAGTCGCCATATCGGAGGTAACACGCCACTAACAAAATTCATCTCGTCTATCGTCATTGTATGACTATCTAAAATTTTTACACTTCCGGGAGCTATTTGATTATTCCGATTCCATATAACGACTCCGATTATTATTCCAACAATTATTATAATAGCAAGAATAATCGTAATTGCTATAACTTTCTTTGATTTTTTTGCAAGTTTCATAATTGTGCCTTCTTTTTCATTCGTATTTTTACGCTACATTTTTATAATAACGTGCTTTCAGTTTTTCATTTGTTTAACAACATAATCAAATGTTTTTACATTTATTATTTTAGTGCGATATTGATTAATGATTTCTATTTGATATTGTAAACAGGTTTATTGTCGAGCCAATCGGAGTTAATTCCGTTATATGCGCATACTTCCTTCATAAACTCGTCTATATCGCTAAGCTCTACGCTATCAAACCACTCTCTGCCGTACAATTCGATTTTTTCTTCTTTGGTTAAATAGCGCCAATCTGTATCTCCGAGTTTATAGTTATAATCTAACGGATATACATCTATTAATATATTTGTATCCATATCAAGGTAGTAGGTACAGTATATATCAAAATATTCCTGAGATTTATTATTATCACTATAAAATATCTTCGGTGCCTCGCACTCATTATTCATATAATATATAACATATTTCATCATATATTTTTCTTTTTTTATTGTCATTTCACAATTATTAAAATACTTAAAATCATCAGCATTGAGCTTCGAAGAATCATTATATTCAGCATACTCTTTTATTTTTGCAAGTTTATCCTTATTAATTCCTTCATAGTATCCTAAACTTCCATAATTAAACGTTATGTCCCCGTCAATATCCTTAGGCAACAATAAAGTTATCGGTAACACTTCGCTTACAAACTTTGCTTCTTTGGCAGTCATTTCATGCCGAACTGTTAAGTTCGCATTTCCGGGTGGTAATATATGCGTACGCTTCCATACCGCTATTCCAACTACTATTGCTACTGTAATCGCAATAATAAGAATAGTCACAACTGCTATAACTATTTTTGATTTTTTTGCAAGTTCCATAATTGATTCACCCTTCAACTTTTTCATTCGTATTTTTACGCTGCTTTTTTATAAATAACGTTCTTTCATTTTTTCTTTTGTTTAACAACATAGTCAAAAGTTTTTGCATTTCATTATTTTAATGCGATATTTACTAAATGCTCTCATTTGATATTATAAACAGGTTTATTGTCGAGCCAATCGGAGTTAATTCCGTTATATGCGCATACTTCCTTCATAAACTCGTCTATATCGCTAAGCTCTACGTTATCAAACCACTCTCTGCCGTACAGTTCGATTTTTTCGTCTTTGGTTAACTTTTCCCAAGACCTATCTCCTAATTTTTCTTGATAATTGTTTGGGAAAATATCTATACAATATCCTCGATCTAATCCACAGAAATATGTCTTGTTTATTATTAATTCATTTTCATTTTTCTTATTGATAACATCGCCATAATTTTCCAATGTATACTGTAAATTCCCGCGAAAACAAATCAGCCGTATATCATAATTACTACCTTCTACATTAACTTCACAATAACGAAGATTTCTGAAATCCGCTTCTGACATCTTTGTGTAATCGACCGTGTTTGTCTCCAGTATATTTCTTATTTCTTGAAGCCTATCCCTATCGATTCCATGACCGGTTATCGCGCTACCATATACAAATGTAACGTCTCCATCTATTTTCTCAGGCAATAACAAAGAAAAAGGCAAAAAATATCTTGCTATTCTTGCTTCTTGAAGCGTAAAAGAATGACTACTGACCTGATTATTTCGACCTACAGACACGGTATTATTTCTCACCCATATGCCAACTAATACTCCAACAATTATAACAACAGCAAGAATAATCGTAATTGCTATAACTATTTTCGATTTTTTTGTAAGTTCCATAATTGATTCCCCCCTTCAACTTTTTCATTTGTATATTTAACGCTACTTCATTGTTTTATAAATAATGCGTTTGCGTTTTTTTGTTTTGCAAAATAGCGAAAGAGTTTTTTCATTATTTTAACGCAATGTATTATTTCTATTTGATATTATAAACAGGCTTATTATTGAGCCAATCGGAGTTGATCCCGTTATACGCGCATACTTCCTTCATAAACTCGTCTATATCGCTAAGTTCTACGCTATCGAACCACTCCCTGCCGTACAATTCGATTTTTTCTTCTTTGCTCAGCAAAGACCATGATCTATCGCCAAGTTTTTCATTGACATTCAAAGGATATACATCCACTTTTATACAGGTATTACCGTCTAAATAATAAAACCTCGATATATTTAACGAATAATCATCTTTATTAGCTAACTTGCCATTGTTCTCGAATATATAATACTCCCCCCAATTGCGATAACTCATAACTGCATAGTTTAACTCATAATTGTCACGTTTAACGCTCATATTATATGAGCGTAACCAAGAGAAATCATATTCATTTAAGACCGATTTATCATTTTTCTTATACGCGTCTTTGATTTCTTTCAACCTTTTTTCACTCATTCCGCCGCCGCAACCATGAGTTTCGTAAGCAAACTTAATATCTCCGTCAAATTTTTCAGGAAATAATTGCCTTATTGACGGTAATACTCCGCTAACAAAAGCCATCTCTTCCCTCGTCATTGTATGACTATCTAAAATTTTTGCACTTCCGGGAGCTATTTGATTATTCCGATTCCATATAACAACTCCGATTATTATTCCAACAATTATTATAATAGTAAGAATAATCGCAACTGCTATAAATATTTTCGATTTCTTTGCAAGTTCCATAATTGATTTCCTCAACTTTTTCATTCGTATATTTAACGCTACTTCGTTGTTTTATAAATAATGCGTTTGCATTTTTTTGTTTTGCGAAATAACGAAAGAGTTTTTTTTCATTATTTTAACGCAATGTTGATCAATGATTTCTATTTGATATTGTAAACAGGCTTGTTGTCAAGCCAATCGGAGTTGATTCCGTTATACGCGCATACTTCCTTCATAAACTCGTCTATATCGCTAAGCTCTACGCTATCGAACCATTCTCTTCCAAATAGCTCGATTTTTTCGTCTTTGCTTAATTTATCCCAATCTTTACCGTTGAGCCTTTCCTTATAGCTATTAGGATATATATCTATTCTATACATTCGATTATAACCGTTATAATATGTTCTATTTATATTTAAGACTGCTTCGCTCTTTTCGTTCGTAACATAATTAAAGGGCATCGGCTTATCCCAAATGGAATTAGGATTTTCATAAATACAAGAAAATTCCATATCATAACCATTTCCTTTAACAGTCATTCGACAACATCGAAGGTATTCAAAATCATTGCGTGTTATGCCTTCATATTGTGGAAATTTCATATTTTTTAATGCTTCTATGTTTTTTCTTATTTGAACAAGTCTATCTTCACTAATACCTTGATATTTCGCCAAATCTCCGTATATAAACTCTATATCCCCCTCAATTTTTTTAGGTAATAATAAATCTAAAGGTAAATATCCCATAATATATCGCGTTTCTTCTCTTGTAATGATATGTCGGTTAATCAAATCATTCTCTCCGGGATTCACTGAATGATCCCTCTTCCATATGACTATCCCAGCTACTATTCCGATAACTATCACAACAACGAGAATAACCGCTACAGCTATAACTATTTTCGATTTCTTTGCAAGTTTCATTATAAGCCTCACTTTATAACACATCTATATATTTCCAATCACTAACATAACTTTTATTAAGAATCACTGCACCACTTCCCTGACTATGCCAACCAAAATGACAAATAAATTCAGAATCTTTGTACCCATATGCAACTACAGTATGTCGACCTGATGTTTGATTTATATAAGTTATATTGCCCTTATCATCTTTTACAGGATATTTGTAAGAAAAAGAGTTTCCTTTAGTAGTTGCTATCATAGGAAAACCTTGCTTTCCTATCAATGATTTTACCGATATGTATAATGCGGTCTTTCCTTTTATAATTTTAGTATATCCCATGTTCTGAGCATATTTATTAATAGCTTTTACTTGATCATCTGGATATGTTCCATATATACCCTTTCCGTTTGGTTTTACATTAGGATGCGCAAGACTTATCAAATACTGATGTAATCTTTCCGCATCTTTTTTATCTGGATCTAAGTTTTTATGTTTATAAAACTGATCTAAATACTTATATGTATATTGTATACGCTCCCATTTATTTGTATCCGAAGGAACAACATCGCACCAGTTAGTTCTATCGTATAATTGTAATACCATTCCTATTGCCACTAATGCACACGAGCCATAATTATTATCACCAAAAAGCAAATCCTCTCCGCCTACAGTATAATATAAGACAGGATAATTATTTATTTTACTAATATCATCCGTCATTCCAAATTTAATACATTCATTAGCATGTTCACTTGTCCAGCTTCCACTTCTTAAGAGATTAACAAATGTAGTATTATACTCGTCCATTCCATAGAAATACACACCTCTTACAGCGTCCATCATTGTCATTTCTTTTTTATTGAAGTTAAGCAACGTGTATCCTTCGTCGATTATACTCATAGGCATAGTCCCGTACTTTTTCTCTTCGACTATCTGTCTGTTGATCTCCTCTATCTCGTCGTCTCCGGACTTATCGAATATCACTTCCTGTCCTGTTCTTACTTCGTACGTCTTGCCGTCGCGTTTATAAAAATACTGCCCCGGACCTGCATAGTAACATCTATGTTCGATGACGTTCTCTGTTGTATAAATGCTGTTAAAGCTCTCGTTTCTCTCGACGAACGTCTCTCCCTCTCTGAACCTTATGGCATATCCGCCCTCTTCGAATTCGGTTAAAAGGTACGTAGGCTTTTCATTAAAATCATACAGTATCTTAACGTTACTGATCGTTACGGTCTTCTCGATTTCCTCGGACATTAACTGTATCCCGCTTATCTCCGCCTGCTTTTCGTTGATAGCGTCGATTATAGTTCCGCTATCGTATAACGACTCTATTTCGCGCTGTATTCCAGACAGCTCTTCTTCGGTTATAGCCCTCGTATCGATTCCTTCTGCCCAAGTCTCATAAGGAAAAAACGGTAAGAGCGACACCGCTATTAGCATTAAGAGAGCAAGCGCTGCTACGCATATGCTCCGACGACGGTCTTTGACGTTAATCATATTCGTACCTCCTAAAATAATATTTCATATTTACATTGTATCATAAACTTTCTATACTTGTAAATAGCAAAAATGTATCTTATATTATACTTTAATGTCTTAACTTTTTCTAAAGACTGCCTTTATAAGCCGAGTATTGTTTATTAATAACGTATGCAAATACTACATTCTACATTATTCGACATTTTTCTACATATTGCGACAATTTACGACATCGGCGTTATAGTGAAATGACCGATCAAAAAAACGACCCGATACAGGATCAAGTCGTTCTAAAATAAAATATTCAAATAAATACTACTCGATATCGAGTCCGAAACAGCGTCTTCTTCTATATAGCTCGGGATCGTACTGTTCCCACTGAGAACGTATCTTCTTATTGTGCTCGAGCATAGGTCCGGTATAGATGTATTTGATACCGTTTTTCCTCAAATTATTCATCATACCGTTGACCATGATGAAGTTGATGCCCCTATCCTTATATTCTTTCTTGATACCTATGCTATAACAGTCGACAGCGTCGGAATGATTGATATCCCAAAGCAAATGGAAAATACCGAACGGCAACAGTCTGCCGTTGCATTTTGACAGAGCTCTCGAAAGGTTAGGTCCTACGAAACCGTAAGCAATGAGTTCCCCGTCCTTTTCGATAGCGGCAACGTTATCGTCTTTCCATATCATCTTTATCATATTGAACTCGCGTTCTATCTGCTTTTCATTGATTTCGACGACTCCGTAAAGAGGCGCGTAAGCCTCGTTCCAAATGTCCTTGAGCGCCTTGATAACTATATCCTTCGCGGAATTCGCTCCGTTGGTCTTAATTATCTTCAAATCAAACCTCTTGAGTATCTTTTCGCAAAGTTCGTCGGCTCTTTCGTCGCCTTTTTCGGGAGTTTTGATGCGGTATTCTACCCAATCCACGATCTTTTCCATGCCGAGC
>ERZ777011.2444-NODE-2444-length-14787-cov-2.731605_pt1 | contig 14787 bp, 10 predicted proteins | sample MGYA00374964_ERZ777011 | MGnify/ENA primary metagenome ERZ777011 (study PRJEB29310, sample SAMD00008975) | mouse gut metagenome | study: EMG produced TPA metagenomics assembly of the Metagenome analysis of fecal microbiota from mouse which was promoted...
GTCCGTTCTGGCTCACCCTCTGCTCTACAGACTGACTTCGGGTGAACTGCGCGCACTTTGCTCGGAGCTTAAAAGCCTCGGACTTACCGGAATCGAGACCATGTACTCCACCTACCGCGGCTTCGACGAGCTTAACGTCCGTAAGCTCGCGCGCGAATTCGGATTGCTTGAATCGGGAGGCTCGGATTTCCACGGCGCAAACAAGCCTCATATCAGTCTGGGAAACGGCTGCGGCAATCTATGCATAAGCGCGTCCTATATGGAGGCTTTACGGGCAGAAAGCCGGGACTTTACGTAATATTAGCTTCCGGACAATATTATACCGCGCGGCTCTTTGTCAAAGAACGGCGCGGCATATTTTTTTCTATAATTATTTCTCAAGCGGGATAAAAACTCTCGTGTTCCCTTCCGCTTCTTCGTCATTTTTTACCAAAGCGTCCGCCTCCGCGCAGAACACCTTCTGCGAGATAACCTTCTTTGAGCCGGTGCGCGGCTGCTTTGCGTAATCGCCGTTTTTACCCAGGAAACGGCTTTTCACATTGTCGGCAAGCTGCACGTCGAGGATATGACGCACGCTCTCCTTTAGCTGCCTGTTTTCGACGGGAAAAAGTATCTCCACGCGGCGGTCAAGATTTCTAGGCATCCAGTCGCAGCTGCCCATATAGATCTCCTCCTGACCGTTGTTGCCGAAGCAGAAAATACGGCTGTGCTCAAGATATGTCCCGACGATGGAGCGCACTTCTATATTCTCGCTCACTCCCTCGATTCCGGGAACAAGACAGCATATGCCCCTGACTATAAGGCGGATATTCACTCCGGCGCGCGAAGCGTCGTAAAGGGCGGAGATGATTTTTTTGTCGCAGAGCGAATTCATTTTGGCGATTATATATGCGTCCCTTCCCTCAAGGGCGTGTTCTTTTTCACGGTTAATGAGATAAAGAAAACGGTCGCGCAGCCAAAGCGGAGCAAGCGAAAGCCGGTTCCAGCCCAAAGGCTCCGAATAGCCCGAAAGCATATTGAACACGGCGGTCGCGTCCTCTCCTATCGGCTGGCTGCATGTAAACATACCGAGGTCCGTATAAAGCTTGGCGGTGGAGTCGTTGTAATTGCCTGTGCCAAGATGCACATAACGCCTTATGCCTTCCTCCTCGCGGCGCACGACCAGCGTTATTTTGCAGTGCGTCTTGAGTCCGACAAGACCGTATATGACATGGCAGCCCGCCTGCTCAAGCTTGCGCGCCCATATTATATTGTTTTCCTCATCGAATCGCGCCTTTAGCTCAACAAGTACCGACACCTGTTTGCCGTTCTCAGCCGCTCTCGCGAGCGAAGCGATTATAGGAGAATTTCCGCTGACACGGTAAAGCGTCTGCTTTATTGCAAGCACCTTAGGGTCGTTCGCCGCCTGACGCACAAAATCGACGACAGGCTCAAAACTCTGATAAGGGTGATGCATAAGAATATCCCCCCGTCGTATCGCGTCAAAAATATTTCCGCCCGCCGCAAGCTCAGGAACAGGCTGCGGCACATGAGCCTTTTCCTTCAGCGAATCAAATCCGTCAAGACCGTAAAGCTTCATAAGGAAAGTAAGGTCAAGCGGTCCGTTGATCTCGTAGATCGAGCTGTCCTCGATCTTTAATTCTTTCTTTAATATTTTAAGAAGACGCTTATCCATTTTATCCTGAATCTCAAGACGTATAGCCTCTCCCCACTGGCGCTTCTTTATCTGGCGCTCTATTTCCTTTAAAAGGTCCGCCGCCTCGTCCTCCTCTATATCCAGATCCGCGTTTCGCATTACGCGGTAAGGCGAATAGGTGATTATATCATAGTTGAGGAAAAGCTTATCCACATATTTCTCTATGATATTTTCAAGCAGGATAACGCAGCGCATCCCGTCGCTTTCAGGCAGCTCCACGAAGCGGGGAAGTCCCTGAGGCACCTGCACCGTGGCAAACTCCAGCTCCTCGTCGCCGTTTTTCTTTTTAAGGAGCGCGGCGATATTGAGAGATTTGTTGCGTATCAGCGGAAACGGCCTGGAGGAGTCCACCGCCATCGGCGTGAGCACCGGATAGACCTCCTCCATAAAATACCTGTCGCAGAATATTTTCTGTTCCTCCGTCATATCCTCAAAGCCGCCAAGTATGGTAAGTCCGCTGCTTTTCAGCTGGGGAAGGAGCGAACGGTTATAAGTCGAATACTGCGTGTTCACGAAATCATGCACCCTTGAAAGGATAGCGTCAAGCTGCTTTTGCGGCTTCATTCCCGATATATCCTTTTTATCGTAGCCCGCGTTCACCATATCCTTTAAGGACGCCACTCTTATCATAAAAAACTCGTCAAAATTGGAGGCGGTTATACTCAAAAATTTCAGTCTTTCAAAAAGAGGATTGGACTTATCCCTAGCCTCCGCCAGAACTCTCGCGTTAAATTCTATCCATGACAGCTCCCTGTTAAAAAAATATTCCGCGCCGTATTCTTTCTGATTATCTGCCATTATCCTTCCTCCTATCTTCTTTTCTGTATGATGACCGGCTTCAGTCCGTATACCTGTTCAAACAAGGTTATTCCGCCGCAGAGCAGACCCTTCTCTATCGTAATATCCTCAAAAGTGCGGGCAGTGATCCTCAGCTCCCTGTCCTTGACCTCGTATGTGCTGTTCCTGAATTTCTGTCTGTGACCGCGGTCAAGAGTATTGCCGATCTTTATTATCGCGGTAAGCTTCGATACAGTGAGATAAGCCTCGCTGTCCATCACCGCCGCAAGCTCATGGCTGGCGTCAAAATCTATCGTGGTATATTTTACGATATTGGCGACTATCTCGCGCTCGAGATGCGAAAGCCCGATTATTTCGGTCGACATAACGATATTGTACGAGCATTCCGCGGGATAAAGCATACTGATATACTGTCCGCAGTCGTGCAGTATGCACGCGATCTGCAAAAGAAGCCGCTCCCTCTTGCCAAGTCCGTGTATCTTTTTGGCGGCGTCAAAAACCGCGAGCGAATTCTTCTCGACAAATTTGACATGCTCCTTGTTCCACGAATACCTCTTGGAAATATTTCTAGCCGCCGCAAGAATATCCGCCGTAAAATCGTGGTCGAAAACCTCGGTCTTCTTCACCTTCACAGCGTACTCCGCGGCGATCCCGTCGCAGAGTCTAACTCCGGGTATCCATAAGGTCTGCGCGTCCGTTACGTCGAGTATTTTTTTGTAAATCATTATACTCGGCAGTATCACCTCGGCAAACTCTTTTGAAATGCCGAGCCTCTCAGCCGAATTTCCCATAAGATAAAAACGGTGATATATCTCTATAAATTCGTCCCTTGTATAATATTCCTTGCTCCTGTCCTCACCTATGCGGCTCATGAACCAGTTGATGCCGTCGCCCACCGCGATAAGGCATTCTATTTTGCGCTCCTTTATGAAAAGATGCTTCAGCACCTCTATATCCGTGTCGATATACTCCTCCATTATCGACAGATCGCTCGCGGAATTCTGAAGAATATCCTCAAGCTTTTCGTTTACGCGCATCGCTCCGAGACGCACGTTCTGCGTCGTTATGAGGGAACCGTGGTCAAAGAGCGATACCTGCGAGCTTCCGGAGCCGACGTCCGCCATAGCCACGCCCTTTTCTATCAGCGAATTGAAGCCGTCCCTGCGCGACGCTACAGCCTCGTACATGATAAGACGCTGCTCCGAATTGCTGAATATCTCCACGTCAAGACCTGTGCGCACCTTTATTCTGTCTATTATATTGAGCGCGTTGCCGGATTCCCTTATCGCGCTGGTCGCAAAGATCCTGCAGTCCCGCACCCTGTATGTGCTCATCATTTTTACAAAATCGTACAGGACCTCGCAAAGCTCGTCCACGAGCTTATAGCTCACCGACTTGTTTTTGTAGGTATCGCTGCCAAGCGCGATGATATGCCGCACATGGTCCAGCTGCTTTATTCCTTTTGTACCGATTTCATAGATCACCATCTCCACTTCGTAGGAGCCGATATCTATCGCCGCAAATGTCGTAACCGCCATATGTCACACCTCTGTCATACTTCATAATTGCTTCCGAGATAATTGATAAACTGCTGAGCCGTCCTTCCCGACAGCCCGCCGTGTGAAAGCTCCCACTTGTTCGCCTCGGAAAGAAGCTCTTCCTCGTCTACATCTATATTATTTCTGAGGGCTATTTTTCTCACGATCTCGTTAAACTGTTTTTTATCCGGAGAACCGTAATAAATCGACACCCCGAAACGCGACGCAAGGGAAAGCTTCTCCTGTACCGTATCCCTTGAATGGATCTCGTCGTCCGTTTCCTCCTTGTCGGAAAATTTCTCCCGCACAAGGTGCCGTCTGTTGGAGGTCGCGTAGATCAGCACGTTATCCGGCTTCTTCTCAAGCCCTCCCTCGATAACCGCCTTGAGATACTTATATTCTATCTCAAATTCCTCAAAAGACAGATCGTCCATAAAAATTATAAATTTATAGTTCCTGTCCTTTATCTGATTTATCACGGAGGAAAGCTGCTTGAACTGATGCTTATAGATCTCTACCATCCTTAAGCCCCTGTCATAATATTCGTTGAGCAGAGCTTTTATGCTTGAGGATTTGCCAGTCCCGCTATCGCCGAAAAGCAGCACGTTATTCGCGCTTCTTCCGGCAAGAAACGCCTCGGTGTTGTCGGTCAGCTTCTTTTTCTGCAGCTCGTATCCGATAAGATGCGAAAGCCTTATATGCTCCGTGCTTATGACAGGTTCAAGCTCCGTCCCCTCCTGTCCTATCCGAAACGCCTTGAACATTCCGAGGCAGCCTACGCCTATTTCTCTATAAAAAGCGCAAACCGCGTCAAAGAATTTCTCCGTGCTGTCCGACGCCGCAAGCGCCGAGGCAAGCTTTATTATCCTGTCGCGTATCCTCTTATTAAAATACTTCTCCGTTTCATTATTATTCTCAAAATCCAGCAGAATCGACAGACAGGTGTCGTTTTCGCTGTCAAAATCCCGCAGATCCACGCCAAAAAGCTCGCGAAGCACTTCAAAATCAAGCATAGCCGCCCTGTTTATCCCGCCCGGTACATATCCCCGTCTCTCGCAGGAAATGCTGAACGCGTTCTCGTCAAAAGCGATAAGATAAGCTATATAATCCTGCCACAGATTGCCCTTGAAGCCCATTTTTTCGGAAAGCTCAAGTATATGTCCGATACATGAATTGACCGAAGCCTGCATATCTCCCTTTGACGCGAAGCGTCCTCCCGCCAGCTCAAACATAGTGTCAATAACGTTTTTATCCCATTTTTTCCCGTACAAAAGCAAATCATACCTATCCATAAGCAAATCTCCCTGTAATAAATTGCGCTCCTTAATAATTGCCGAGAATCTTGAGCGCATTTGACTCCTCGGCTATTCCCCTCAGCGCGTTTCGCACCCCCGCGTCCGCAAGGTTTCCGTCAAAATCGATAAAAAACCTGAACTCCCAGTTATGCTCGGGTATCGGGCGCGACTCGATCTTAGTCATATTCAGTCCGTTGAACATTATGTGCGAAAGTATTCCGTAAAGGCTCCCCGCCCTGTGGTCTATCTCAAAGCATATACTGACCTTGGAGGCGTTTCTCACAAACGCCCTCCTTGAGCTGACAATTATAAACCTTGTCGTGTTGGCGCTCGCGGAATTAATTCCGCGAGCCGCGATTTCAAGACCGTACTCCTTCGCGCAGTTGGGAGAGCCGATGGCCGCCTGCTCAAAATCGTTCTCCTCCGCGATCTTTTTCGCGCTCATCGCGGTATTCGGATAGCTTTCGCGGACCCAGCCCTTATGCATATCAAGGAATTTGGCGCACTGCATAAGCGCCTGCGGGTGAGAATATACACGTTTTATTCCTTTTATATCGGCGCCCGGCTTCACCAGAAGACAGTGCTCTATTTTCAGAAAAGTCTCGGCAACGATATAATTGCTGTACTCCTGAAGCAGGTCGTAGGTATCGCTGACCATGCCCGCCGAGGAATTGTCTATCGGGATAACGCCGTAATCCGCCTCGCCCGACGCGACCTTCTGCATAGCCTCCCTGAAACTCTCGACATTGACGCTGTTAACTCCGCTGCCGAAATATCCCGTCATAGCCTCATGGCTGTATGCACCCGGCACCCCCTGATAGACGACTCGCGCATTCTCCGACGCAAGCCTGTCCACCACCTCGTAGCGCTCAAGCATTGAATCCTCAGATGCCGTTTCCAGCTTTTTGTACTGAAGCTTGCGGCTCATAGCCATTATCTGTGTAAAAAGCTCCGCTACGCATTTTTTGTTGAAAACATCCTCTGTCATGTCAGACAGCTTTTCGATTTTCTGATTCTCCCTTTCCCTGTCAAAAACAGGTTTGCCCGTAGCCATCTTATAATCCGCGACATTCGACGCGACGCGCATTCTCCGCTCAAACAGCTCGACTATCTGACTGTCGATTTTGTCTATCTGTTCTCTCGACTCCTGTAAATCTACAAACATTTTTCCCTCCGGATCTCTCTTTCTGAATATAAATAATACCATATTCGGGCATATTTAGCTTGAAAAAAAAGCCAAAATAGCGGATAATAATATTATATGGATATAAGGTGGCGTTTCATATGAAAAAAGGTCTGCTATTCGTAATCACCGGGCTGATAATCGGAATCTTCGCCGGGATTATGATTTATAACAATATATCCAGCAAAATTCCTAAAAATCCTTCCGACTTAATAGGTAATTCCGCCGGAAACCTTAACAGCGGCGGTCTCTTCTGCGAATCGGACGGGATACTGTTTTTTGCGAACCCTTATGACAGGAACAAGCTTTATTCCATGAACGCCGACTGCAGCGATATACGCTGTATATCCGAAGACAGCGTGCGCTACATAAATGCCGCCGGCAAATACATATACTATATCAGGGACAACGGCTCCTTCAGCGATAACACATCTGTTTTCAAGGGCGATATGTACGGTATAGCCCGCTGTAAATTCAACGGTTCGTCGCTCCACACTCTTGTCTCAGGCTACTGCACCGACCTTGCGGTTTCCGGCGATACTCTTATATATAACGCGAACCGCAACTCCGAACTTGTGACCTGCACCATCGACATAAGGGGCGGAGAAAGCAGCGTTATTTACGATTACAATATTTCTCACGCCAGCGTGTTTAACGGGAGCCTGTTTTTTTCGGACGGAACGTCCTCGCACTCAATATACAATATGAATATATCCGACGGCCTTTCCTCCCTTTACATGACCGGCAACACATACATGGCTAATTATGTTGATAATACGCTTTACTATATTGACCTTGACAATGATTATGCGCTTACCAAAGTGAACTTGTCAAGTAACCGGCGCACTGTTATAACCAACGACCGCTGCGTTCTCTACAATGTCTGCGGAAATACCGTGTACTATTATGCTGAAAATGACGACGAGCACGCGCTTTACCGCATAAAAACGGACGGCTCCGACCGCACTAATATCATGCCCGGCGATATAGAAACCATAAGCTGTACGTCAAAATATACTTTTTTCCAGCTTCAAGGCTCGTCCACGCTGTACCGCGTACCCACCCATAGCGGTACCTCGGTACAGACTATCTATATCCAGCCGCAGGAATAAAACGAGCTGCACTTTCAGGCAAAGCCGCGCGCATACTCGGTATTTTTTGCTATCTTTCATTTACCACCTGAAATATATAAAATTTAAGATAATATGATTCGTCCGCCGCCCAAAGTATCGGGTGGTCGGGCGACTGCGTCCTGAACTCGACCTGCCTAAGCCTCTTATGCGCTCCGCGCGCCGCCTCCGCTATCGTCCTTGCGAAAAGCTCCTGCTCCATAAAATGAGAGCACGAACAGGTGGCAAGATAACCTCCGTCCTTTACAAGCCTCATGCCCTTTGTGTTTATCTCCCGATAGCCCTTTACGGCGTTTTTGACCGAACTTCTGGATTTCGTGAAAGCCGGCGGGTCCAGTATGACGACGTCATAAAGCTCCCCGCTTTCGACCAGTTCCGGCAGAAGTTCAAATACGTCCCGGCATACAAAGCTTACTCTGTCGTCCACTCCGTTCAATACCGCGTTCTCGCGCGCCTGCTCTATTCCAAGCTCCGAAGCGTCCGCTCCTAGAACCGACTTCGCGCCGCAGACAGCCGCGTTCAGCGCAAACGAACCCGTATGCGTAAAACAGTCAAGCACCTTTGCTCCCTCGCAGAGCCTTCCGACCGCCGCCCTGTTATATTTCTGGTCAAGGAAGAATCCCGTTTTCTGTCCGTCCGCGACATTCACTATATACTTAACACCGTTTTCTTCGATCTCCACCTTTGTGTCAAAAGGTTCTCCAATAAAGCCCTTGACACGCTCCATTCCCTCGTTAAGCCTGACCTTCGCGTCGCTGCGCTCATATACGCCTCTAACTGGCATTCCGCGCCTTTTAAGCTCCGCTTTAAGGCTTTCGATTATATCTGCCTTCATTCTGTCGATCCCAAGCGCGAGAGATTCAACCACCAGCACGTCCGAAAACTTGTCAACGACAAGACCCGGAAAACCGTCAGCCTCACCAAAAATAAGCCTGCACGACGAGACGTCCACCGTATCGGCGCGGTACTGCACCGCAGACCCGACAAGACTGTCGATAAACGCTCTATCTATAACGGTGTCACGCTTTCTTGTCATTATCCTCAACGATATTTTTGATTTTGTATTAATAAAGCCTTTTCCGAGAAAATATCCGTCAAAATCGACAGCCTCGACGATATCTCCGTTTTCAAAATTCCCTTCTATCCTGTCGATCTCATTGTCATATATCCAAAGCCCTCCCGCTTTAAAAGAACGGCCCTCACCTTTTTTTATCCAAACTTTTGCCATTGCAAATCCTTTCGCATAATTTTTGACCAATAAGAGAAACTATATCATTATGATTAAAAAATATTTACTGTGCGGCCTCACCGGTTGGTGTATGGAGGTGTTCTGGACCGGTATGGGCTCCGCCATAAGAAAAGACAAAAAACTTACGAGCAATACCTCCATATGGATGTTTCCCATCTACGCTACCGCAGTTATAATCGAACCCGTCAGCAAAAAAATGTGCAGCCGCAAACAAAACACCTTCTGCCGCGGCCTTATCTATTCACTTATGATTTTTACAACCGAATTTCTGACAGGCTCCATACTCAAGAAAAACAACTGCTGCCCGTGGGACTACTCCAAGGCAAAACTGAATATAAACGGCATTGTACGCCTTGACTATCTTCCCGTATGGTTCGCGGTCGGGCTGATCTATGAAAAGATGCTTTGTCCGGACATTCACAAACGCGGGAGCCGTTAAAGGTCCCCGCGTTATGATTAATACAGATCAATAAAGAGGATGAGCGTCCGTAAGAGCTTTCACGATTTCCATCGCTTTCGCTTTGGAGGCCTCCTCGTCCGTGACCGCGAGTGAAATAGCTTCCGCGACCTTGACCATATCGTCAGTGTCAAAGCCCCTTGTGGTGACCGCCGCCGAGCCGAGCCTTATTCCGCTTGTCGTAAAAGGCTTCTCCGGATCATTAGGAATGGCGTTCTTGTTGCAGGTGATATTCACCGTATCGAGAAGCTTCTCTGTCGCCTTTCCCGTAACTCCCTTGCTTCTTAAATCAACTAGCATAAGATGGTTGTCCGTTCCTCCTGATACAAGGTCAAAGCCCCTGTCAAGTAGTCCCGAAGCAAGCGCCTGAGCATTGTCAACTATATTCTTGGCATAAGTCTTAAATCCGGGGTCAAGCGCCTCCTTAAAGCACACGGCTTTGGCGGCGATAACGTGCATAAGGGGTCCTCCCTGGATTCCGGGGAAAATAGCCTTATTGAAATTGAACCTGTCGGCGGCCTCCTGATTGCAGAGTATAAGTCCGCCTCTCGGTCCCCTTAAAGTCTTGTGCGTAGTAGTCGTAACAACGTCCGCGTAAGGAATCGGGCTCATATGCTGTCCGCCAGCCACAAGTCCGGCGATATGCGCCATATCGACCATCAGCACAGCTCCGACCTCGTCCGCTATCTCACGGAATCTCTTGAAATCTATTTTACGCGCGTAAGCGCTAGCTCCCGCAAGTATCATCTTAGGCCTGCACTCTTTAGCGATCCTTAAGACCTCGTCGTAATCTATAAATCCGTCGTCGTTCACTCCGTAAGGCACGCAGTTGAAATATTTGCCGGACATATTTACGGGCGAGCCGTGAGAAAGATGTCCGCCGTGCGCAAGATTCATTCCCATATATGTGTCGCCCGGCTCAAGAATAGCGAAAAACACCGCCATATTCGCCTGCGCTCCGGAATGAGGCTGAACGTTCGCGTAATCGCAGCCGAAAAGCTTCTTCGCACGCTCTATCGCAAGATTCTCGACAATATCCACATACTGGCAGCCGCCGTAATATCTTTTGGCGGGATAGCCCTCCGCGTACTTGTTCGTGAGAGTGCTGCCCATAGCGGACATGACCGCCTTACTCACAAAATTCTCCGAAGCGATAAGCTCGATATGGTCGTTCTGTCTTCCCGTCTCAAGAGTTATCGCGTCAGCGATCTCCGGGTCAAAATTCTTAACTTCGTCAAATGAATACATTTTACTTCCTCCATAAAAATAATTAAAATCATTATATCGCAAGCGGAAAGTTTTAGCAAGCGAAAAACCGACATCTCACAGCCCCTTCGCCTCTTCAAGCGTGATCCCGTTTTCGCCTAAAGGTATCGCGTGGTCAAGACCGACGAACTTTCCGTCCTCCTGCCACAGGACCTCTTTTACAAAAGCGTACTTTTCCTCGTCCCATGTCACGAAATCATCTAACACCATTCCGCCCGTATCGCCGGAATTGGCGTTGAAGCACCAGAAGGTGTGGTTAAGATGATAATTCCCGATAAGCTCGCGCATATACGTCATCCATTTTAGATTCGGCTCGCGCATGAAGCCTCCCCACTCGCCTATGAGAAGCGGCGCGATGTCCTCGTCATATATATAAAGCCAGTTATCGTACCAGCAGTCTTTCGTAAGGCTTTCATAGGTATAATCCCCCTCAAACCACGGCTGAGCGTATACGCTCGGTCCGTAGTCATGCGGCGAATAGACAAGCTTGTTCTGATATTTTCCGAGCTCGACCGGAAAATCCCTGACGCCCCTTAGATTGCCGCCCCACCAGTTAAAATAATAATCCTCGCTGTCTGCGGACGAATAATCTCCGTTGCTTTTTATATCGATGGGATATATCTCCGTTCCTTCAACAAGTATCAGCACATTGGGATTGACCGCGAGTATCCTCGCCGCCGCCTGCTCAGCCGTATATTTCCAGTTGTTTTCAACCTTGGAGCCGTTCCATATAGCCGCCGCTTTCCCCTCGTTCGGCTTGCCGTGCGGCTCGTTTTTGAGGTCAAAGGCTATTATCGTGTCGTTGTCCTTATATCTGTCAGCCATCCATTCCAGCGCCGCGTAGTAATCCTGCACGCTCACCTTATCGGTGTACCATAGATTGACCACATGGCCCGACGCGTCAGTCTGCGCGCTGTGGATATCGGGCATTACCTTCATTCCGTTTTCCTCCGCAAGCTTGAGGAAATAATCAAAGATCTCCAGGCTGTTCATGGAATTGAGCGTCGGATTGTAGGCGTTGTTGTAATTGGCTTTAGGATACTCTCCCGCCGCCCACTGATTTATAAGCTCCGCCGAGATCGGAACCCTTATCAGATTAAAGCCGTGGTCCGCTATCGCCTTGACCGTTGACACAAGCTCGCTGTTCCACAAGCCGTCAAAGGTATTTGTACCGGTATTGTAGCCGAACCAGTTTATGCCCGTTATCCATACCTCCTTGCCGTCCGCGTCAAGTATCCTGCGTCCGTCAGTGTAAAGCCAGTCGTCGCCCTGAACGGCGCTTTCGGAGCGCTTGAGAAGCTGGGAAACGTCTGTCTGTCCGCCCTGATTCCCGTTTCCCTGACTGCCCTGATTTCCGTTTTGGTTACCGCCCTGATTGACACTCCCCTCGCTCACCGTACAGAGTATTCCGTTGAGCTTCGCCGATTTAACCTTAAGCGCGCCCTCCACGCCAAGATTGCATCCGATCGTCACGCTCTGCCCTGCGCCTATCGCTCCGTTGTATTCCGCGCTGCTTATATTCAGCGTATTTCCGGATACTGAATAGGCGGCGTTCCAGCCCTCGCAGCTTGAAAGCCCTTCTATCTCAAGCACAAGGATCCAGCCTTCAACAGCCGCTCCCGTATTATTTTCTATGCCAAGCTCAAGCCCGTACATACTCACTCCGCCGTTTTCCCATGAATTTGAAACGGAATATTTAACGCTAAGCCCCTCTTTTGTCCCGACGCTCTGAGGCTCGGTAGCCTTCTCCGTCGGAGCGTCAGCGGAGGTTCCTTCCTCCTTCGCACTGCCCTCCGTTTCGTTATCCGCCACAAACTGAGAGGAGGTTTCCTTTTGGGGCGGCAGAGCGGACGCTTCTCTGTCTCCGCCGCTTCTGTTTCCGACATATTTTCCCAGGAAAAAAGAACCCGCGCACAGGAGAAGGACCGCCGCGCATACTGATATGATCACTGTTATTTTTTTACGCTTATCCAAATCAAACCTCCGTATAGCCTTCCTGAACAAGTCCAATCTCGTTTCCGTCCGGGTCCGCGATCGTGAATTTACGGTTACCCCACGGCATGGTTGCGATCGGCTCGATAACTGTAACCTTGTCTTTCAGTTCTTCCCAAAGGGTATCTACGTCGTCGACCGCAAAATTGAATCTCGCGTTTGTTCCGCCCGTCCCCGCTACCATAATGGAAAATGCCGCTCCTTCTCCGTATTCAAACTGAGCGTATTCATATGTGTCCGTAATGTCGGCTCCGTAGCACTTGAAGCCAAGCGTTTTCTCATACCACTCAATAGACCTGTACAAGTCCGAAACATTTGCCCGCGTATGGGTCAGTCTTGTTTTCATTTTTTTCCTCCTGAATCTCTTTGCCTTCATTTAACCGCGAAGGGCCCGCGGACACATTGAAATATGTCCGCAGACCCCTGTAACCTATTCTTCTTTTCCGGCTCTCAGCGCGATTCCAAGCTCTTCAAGCTGTATGTCCTCGACCGCGTCGGGCGCTCCCGTAAGCAGACATGACGCGTCCTTTATCTTAGGAAACGCTATAACGTCGCGGATATTGTCCGTTTTTGCCATAAGCATTACGATACGGTCAAGCCCGTACGCAAGCCCCGCGTGCGGCGGAACCCCGTACCTGAAAGCGTTGATGAGGAAGCCGAACTGCTCCTCCGCCTTCTCGTCCGTAAAGCCGAGAATATTGAACATTTTTTTCTGAATGTCGTCCTGATGTATCCTTACGCTGCCCCCGCCTATCTCATAACCGTTGAGCGTAATATCGTAAGCCTTGGCGCGCACCTTTTCGGGCTGCGTATCAAGAAACTCTATATCCTCCTCCATCATCATCGTGAAGGGATGGTGCATCGCAAGAAGCCTGTTCTGCTCGTCCGACCACTCAAACAGCGGGAACTCCGTTATCCAGAGGAATTTGTATTCGTCCGGTCTGCGAAGTCCAAGCTCGTCGGCTATCTGGAGTCTTAACGCGCCCAGCACGTTCCACACTATCTTATTGCTGTCGGCGGCAAAAAGAAGCAAGTCCCCGGGCTTTCCTTCAAGTCGTTCGACGATAGCGTCAAGCTCCTCATTTGTCATAAACTTGGAGAAGGAGGATTTATAGCTTCCGTCCTCATTTACCGCAAGCCACGCAAGCCCCTTAGCGCCGCAGCCCTTGGCAAAATCGACAAGCGCGTCTATCTTTTTGCGGGGCATAGCTCCCTGTCCGTTCGCGTTGATTCCACGCACGGTTCCGCCGTTTTCCAGAGCGCCCGTAAACACTCCGAAGCCGCAGTTTTTCACAAGACCGGATATGTCTTTAAGCTCCATTCCGAAGCGTATGTCGGGCTTGTCAGAACCGAAGCGGTCCATAGCCTCCTGCCACGTCATTCTCTGGATCGGAAGCTCTATTTCAACACCGAGTATCTCCTTAAAAAGCTTATGCATAAGTCTTTCATTGACGTCAATGACGTCGTCTATATCGACAAAAGAAAGCTCCATGTCTATCTGAGTAAATTCAGGCTGCCTGTCCGCGCGCAGATCCTCGTCGCGGAAGCATTTCGCAAGCTGGAAATATCTGTCGTAGCCCGAACACATAAGAAGCTGCTTAAAAAGCTGAGGCGACTGGGGCAGCGCATAGAACGAGCCGTTATGGATACGGCTTGGTACCAAATAATCCCTCGCGCCCTCGGGCGTGCTCTTCTGAAGTATGGGAGTTTCAATCTCAAGAAATCCCTCGTCGGAAAGGAACTGCCTTGTCACCTTCGCTATCTCGCTTCTCATCATAAGAATGCGCTGCAAATCAGGCCTTCTCAAGTCAAGGAAACGGTATTTGAGCCTTATCTCCTCCTTGGTCTTTGAGTTCTCCTCCACGGGAAAAGGGGGAGTCTGCGACTCCGAAAGTATACGAAGCTCCGAGGCGATGACCTCTATCGTTCCCGTCGCAAGAGCGTCGTTTACAGCGCCCGCTCTTTTGCACACGGTTCCGACGACGGCGATAACGAACTCGCTTCTTAGCGTGCCCGCCTTTGTAAAGCCCTCCGCGCCTATTTTATCCTCCTCAAAAATAATCTGGAGTATTCCGGAACGGTCCCTTAGATCCACAAAGCATATGCCGCCCTTATTTCTGTTCTTTTGGACCCATCCCATAACGGTGACGGTCTGTCCGACATTCTCCTCCGAAAGCTCGGCG
>ERZ777011.2445-NODE-2445-length-14782-cov-2.783459_pt1 | contig 14782 bp, 9 predicted proteins | sample MGYA00374964_ERZ777011 | MGnify/ENA primary metagenome ERZ777011 (study PRJEB29310, sample SAMD00008975) | mouse gut metagenome | study: EMG produced TPA metagenomics assembly of the Metagenome analysis of fecal microbiota from mouse which was promoted...
CGAAATGTATATGATCTGGAAAAAATATCAGGTCTTTTCCAAGGCTGCCGAAAAATTTTTGATGATGATGCAGGGGAATATAAACACTCTTTAAAAATATCTTCCCCTGCAGTTTTATTCATCACATATCCGCACTCCGCTTCCTGTACTCTTTCGGCGAACATCCGACCTTTTTTAAAAACTGCCTGTTAAAATTAGAAAGATTACTGTATCCGCAGGCAAAGGCAATGTCAGCGACCGGATCTTCACAGGAAGAAAGCTCCTCACAGGCCGCATTGATACGCACCTGTGCCAGATGTTCAATGGCACCGATCCCCACGGCTTCTTTAAAACAGCGCATAAAATGACTTTTGCTAAGATGGACGAGCGCTGCCAGTTTCTCTACCGTGATATCCTCTCTATAATTTAATGCCATATATTCCAGCGCCGGACGAATGGCCTTACTGTACTGCGTCCCATCGTCTTTTTCAAACACAATATTATCACTTTCTATCAACAGCCAGACAAACCGCATCAGTTCGCTTTTTAAAAGCAGATCTGTCTGCGGTGAATTCTCATGTACACAGGCAAAAATGCGTTTTGTCACGGCTCTTAATTCACTGCACCGTCCGGCATCCATGCGGATATGGACATTGTTTCGGATCGTTCCGTTCACGATCGGCCGGATGCATTCATTCGTGCAGCGGTCTTTGCTGTTGCTGCCAAGCAGTACGGGATTAAAAACAAGCGCATCATAAATCAGCTCCCTGTCTTTGCACGGATAGGCGGTATGCAGCATATTCGGCGGAATCATTAGAATATCGCCCTCACAGGCCTCAAACTTCTGGCTGCCGCATAGGAACTCCCCTCTCCCCCGGCAGATATAATTGATCTCAAATTCATTATGCCAATGCATCGGCACATTCATAAAGTCTTCCGGGAGGCGGCACTCGTAATAACTGTAGGGGATCAAAGCCGTACTGTGCTGTCTCTTTTCCTGTGTTTCTTTATTTGTTACCTTTGTTGTCATTCTACTCCCTCATGTTTACTCAATCTGCAGAGGCAGACTCGCGTGTGAGAAATTGATTTTGCACACGATTCTCCGCATTATTTTCTATACATAATACTATAGTACCACTATAAAGTAGTATTTCAATAGTATTTTTTATCACACAATAGTATTATATCATTATAGTGAGCATTTCCAAAGATCGGAAACCTATGGGAATGCCGGACGGCCCGAAACAAAATGAAAAGCAGGAGGTTACGTATGAAATTTGTTAATGAAGGCGGTGCACTGGTATGCTGCCGCAACGGCGAAAAGCTGAAAATCGAAGCATGGGGCAGCGATTCACTACGTGTGCGTGCCGCTATGGCGCCGGAATTTACCGGAAACGACTGGGCATTGACCGAAACAGTCGAAAGCAATGGCGCTCAGGTCCTGATCGAAGAAGAGGATCATTGGGCAGGCGATGGTACGATCGATAAAAGAGAGATCGCAACGATCATAAACGGCCGTATCAAGGCAGTCGTTAATTTCGCAGGTGTTATTTCTTTCTACAAAGACGATAAGCTGATTCTCCGCGAATATTTCCGCTTCTATGATGGCACGCTCTCCAAAGAAAGCAGATGCCTAAAACTGGTGAACCGTGAATGGAAAGGCATTATCGGCGGAAGCGAGTATTCTCTGAATCTGAAATTTGAAAGCAACAAAAATGAAAAAATATTCGGCATGGGACAGTATCAGCAGGACTGCATGAACCTAAAAGGATGCGTACTCGAACTGGCACAGCGCAATTCCCAGATTTCCGTACCGTTTGCGGTTTCTTCCATGGGATACGGATTTCTTTGGAACAACCCGGCAGTCGGCCGTGTAACATTCGGTAAAAACTACACGGAATGGATCGCAAGAGCCACGAAAGAAATGGACTATTGGATCACTGTCTCCGATACGCCCAAACAGATCCTTGCAAATTATACATCCGTAACCGGCCATGCGGCAATGTTCCCGGAAGACCTGATGGGACTATGGCAGTGTAAACTGCGCTACAGAACGCAGGATGAAGTATTGAGCGTAGCGCGCCAGTACCAGAAAGAAGGCATTAAGATCGATCAGATCGTCATTGACTTCTTCCACTGGACCCTGCAGGGCGACTGGAAATTTGACAAAAAGTACTGGCCCGATCCAAAAGCCATGGTCGATGAACTGCATGCAATGGGTATCAAAGTCATCGTATCGGTATGGCCTTCCGTTGACCGTAAGAGCGAAAACTTCGGCCCCATGATGGAACGCGGACTGCTCATCAGAACAGAGCGCGGCGCGGCACAGACTTATGATTATCAGGGAGATTGTGTGGAGATCGATCCTTTTAATCCGGAAACGAGAAAATATATATGGGAAGTATGTAAGAAAAATTATTACGATTACGGTATCGACGCCTTCTGGTTAGACAATTCCGAACCGGACTACGGCGTATATGATTTTGAAAATTACCGTTACTATAACGGCCCTGCTCTTTCTGTCAGCAACATGTATCCGCAGATGTTCAGCCGTGCCTTCTATGATGAAATGGCAAAAGAAGAAGGCAAAAATGTTGTCAATCTGCTCCGCTGCGCATGGGCAGGTTCCCAGAAATACGGTAATGTTGTCTGGTCCGGCGATGTACCGAGTACGTTTGAAGCTTTTGCCGATCAGATCCAGTGCGGACTGAATATGGGACTTGCCGGCATTCCCTGGTGGACGACGGATATCGGCGGTTTCATGACCGATGATGTAAATGACGAAGATTTCAGACAGCTTCTGATCCGCTGGTATCAGTTTGCGGTATACTCTCCCGTGCTTCGCATGCATGGCGACAGGGGGCCTTACAATATCCCGCCGCTTGATGAAAGAGACTGGGGGGGCGGCTATCTCCATACCGGCCAGCCGAACGAGCTCTGGAGCTACGGCGAGGACAATTACGCTATCATGAAAAAATATTATGATATCCGTATCTCCATGCACGATTATATCCGCTCATTATATGAAGAAGCGCATACGAACGGCTCTCCTCTTCTGCGGGCAATGTTCTACGAATTCCCGGAAGACGAAAAATGCTGGGAGCTGCAGGATCAGTATATGTTCGGCAATAAATATCTGATCGCGCCCATCCTGCATCTGAACGAATGGAAGCGTGATGTCTATCTTCCGGCCGGAAAATGGAAACTCACTTCCACCGGAGAAATCTTCGACGGAGGCTGCACGATCAGCGTAGATGCGCCGATCGATTATATGCCGGTACTGGAAAAGCAGGCATAATTTTCATAGTAACAACAACAGGGACAGTCATAGCGGCTGTCCCTCTTTTTGCCTTTCTATCCGGTTTTGCCCGCTTCTACTTCTCTCCTTCCTTATCTGTTCTCGAAACATTCTTCTCCGCGGGATTTTCCGGAATTTTCTCCGAACGGTTCTCCATCTGTCTCATTGCCTTTTTCTTTTTTACTTTCCCGAAGGTCACTACGATCATCACTGCAAGAAGCGCCGTTACAGGAATTATGTAAACTAGATAATCCGTAACACCTTTTTCATGCACACAGACGGCAATCTCCAGATCGGTTCCTTCTGCAGTGAACAAATGATAGATTCCCATCATGCCGGTCTCTGCCTCACGCCAGTCACTGCCGCTCTTTATATAAATGCTTACCCCCTCTGTTTCTCCCTGCGGCGCCTGATAGCGGAATTGGTGTTCACGTCTGCCGTCTCCCGTAAAGCTGACTTTCCAGTGCTCCGTCCCATCTTCCAGAGCAACGCCATCGACACCAAGATCGGTAAGTTCCAATACCGCTTCCTTAGCAAACATCCCATCAACAAGAAGTATTGACTGCGCGCCGGGCCTTGTCCGCTCTGAAGCGATGGTCGTCTGATAACGCACATATTCTGCCGTAACATCTTCGTCCTGTGTAACGTCTATTAATTCCTTGGTGTCCCAGTCCGCATAAAATCCCTCTTTGACCGGAATCTCCGGATACATGCCGGTCGAAACCATACCGCCGTAAGGACACTCTATCGTTTTGACCGCTTCGTCGTCCGCATAGAACGTGACCGTCATCATGCGAAACCGCTCCGGCAGACCTTCTATATTCAATAATTCCCTGTAAGTAATCGGTTCCGCCTTATCACTGTAGCTGATGCGGTCGATTCCCGCGATCTCATCCGATACGAAGAAATTATTCTCCACCATTCCATCTTCATCTGTTTTCCCCGCTATTGCCCCGAAAAAGGCGGTCGTATCCTGTACCTGCACCATAGCGCAGCAGTCTGCGATGCTGGACGCATATCCTGCGATCCCCGCAACATATTCTTCTCCCGACACATAACACTTTGCATAACTTGCTGTAATGTGGGAACGTGACTCTCCGACGATACCTCCTACATAGCTTCCTGTCGTACTTGTGATCCTGCCGTAATTCTCACACCACAATATCGTCCCCATTTCCTGCAGACCGGTTATGCCGCCCACACAGCTTTTCTGCGCCGTGATCTTCCCGGTATTCACGTTGCCCCGCAGCACGCATTTGGTCTGAAATGTAGAGTTGAGTCTGGCATCTTCTATTCCCGTCACATCACTTTCCAGATCAAAATCATACTCGATCGCCATTGTCCCTGCAATCCCGGATACATTGATATCGCCCTTCACTTCACCGGCATTCTGACATTCGGCGATCGTGGCATCCGTACTCGTTTCGGCATCTTCTTCGGAATTGTCTTCATATATATTGGAATAATCCATATCCAGCACACCATCTACAGCATCCGTATAAAGCCGCATAATCGTGCTGAACTGGTCGTTGAGCGCCTCTAAATCCGCCAGCAGGACGTCATTTGTGGAAGACATTTCTCCGTTCAGATAACCGATATTTTCCGAAAGTCCCTGTAAATTGGACGTCAGACTGTTGGTCTTTGTCCGGTACGTATCACCAAGTAACGGCATTTCAATATCCGGCATATTGTTCAGGGTATCCGCTATATTTTTTGCCTCATCACCGGCCGTCTGCAGATTGCCCGAAGCGTCTTTCGTATAGCCGACCGCGTCTTTTAACTCATTTACAGCGCCTTCCGTCATCTGGCTCTGATGAGACAGGACAATGTCTGACATCGTCTCCAGATATTCCTGCATACCGGCCGTGTAACTTGTTCCGCCATGTGAAGCGCTGTATTGCAGATCCGCATAAGCGGATGCTGCCGTATCGATTGCGGAAGCATTGTCGGACATTCTGGACGCTGCATCGTTTCTCAACTGATCATCCAGTGCCGCCTGCTCCCCATCTGCCGCCGGGAAAGCGCTCTCTGTTCCTGAAACAGTATCATAATGTACCCAGTCTTCCACATCCAGATAGTCCGTATAGCTGCTGCCGCCGGGCCAGGGTTCCTGCACGGCTCCGCCGATACGCGGCCTCAGGTCGTTCTCGTTGCACGTACCGTCCGCATATACCGGCTCCTTCCTGATCTCGTCAATATAGTAGTTTTCATAAGCCTTTACGGCTTTGGCATAATCTTTGGCATGCTGTGATGCCGCATTCTCCATATCCGCCTTGGCGCCATCGTATCTTTCCTTTTCCTCTTTCGTCATATACTGGTAAATATCCAGCGCCTCTACCGTATCTTCCAGCTCGTAAGCCGCATTTTTCACATTGCCGGCAGCATCTCTTGTCTGGTCCAGCATTCCGTTTTGTTTACCTGCTTCGTCCATAACATAATCCAGGCGGTTAATGGCCTCATTGGCGGAGCTTACCATACCGTCTGTCCATGCCACGGTCTGATCCGCCAGATAGGCGGTATCGTCCAGCGCTTTATCCGCAAAATCCTGAATAACCGAAAGCCTGCCATATACTGCATCGGACTCCGTCCCCGCATCATCCAGCATCCGGCCTGCCAGATCGTGCATGATATCAATATTTTCCGCAAGCTGGTATGCAATGTCCTTGGAAAGGTCGATCGCCACATACGGTTCCGTCTGACCGGCGATGCCGCCGACGTCTTTACGCCCGCACACAAGTCCTTTATTCTCACAGGAATAGACATATCCTGACTGTCGTCCTACGATACCTCCCGCATTATAACCGACATGTTCATACCCTATGGAACCGTTATTGGTGCAAAGCTGTATGATACCGGTAGAAAGTCCCGCGATACCGCCCGAATCGATCGTATTACTATTGAGCGACGCCTCTTTTTCATCCTGTCCGCCGCTTTCGCCGGATTCTAACAAATCGGCAGTATACTGGGAAAGTTCGTTGATATCTTCTATTGCTTTTTCCTGCTCTTTTCCTGAAATATTGACATCGGAATCATTCGTACAGCCTGCCACATTCCCCATATTATCGCCGACGATGCCGCCTGTGTAATGCGCGCCCGTTACCTTGCCGCTGCACACGCAGTTTAGCAGTACGCCGCTTATCTCATTCAACCCTGCAATACCGCCGACATAATCCTTTCCTTCCACAACGCCATCGAAGCGGCAGTTTAGAATGATCCCCCGGTTATCACCGACGATGCCTCCGACTATGATCTGATTGCCGGAAGGTTTCACGCTTCCTTTCACATTCAGATCCACGATCACGGCGCTTCTTTGCGTCTCGCAGAAAAGTCCCGTATACGACACGGCATCCCGTATGGACAGTCCGCTTATCGTATGTCCCTGTCCGTCAAAATAGCCGCCAAAGGTAGGGACCGATACAAAGTCACTGCCTGTCAGATCCAAATCGGCCGTCAGATATACTTTTTTATTGAAAGACCATGTATCCAACCAACAGTCTTTGGAAAAATTCTGCAAATCCTCTACGGAATCTATGTAAATTTCCTGCCACTGCGTTTCCTCATCTTCATAAGAAGCCAGTGTCTCCTTGGCATCCTCCAGCGTAACGATTTCTTCTTCCAGCCCATCCGTCTTATTCGCCTCTCCACTCTCTCCTGTCCCCGCACCGCTTTCTTCTGCCCTTATCTCCGCGACCGGTGCCAACACAGCACACGGCAGAAGAAACGCCGCTATGATAAAAGAAGTTATTCTTTTCTTACGCATATCCCTTTGCCTCCCTGTCTGCGGTCTGTTCTTTCGTTTCTTCATTGATCTCATCCGTAAGCTTCCGGTATTCTTCCTCCGTAAGCTCCGTCACATCTCCGGCTTCCACATAAGCGCTCACGTTGCCTCTTACGATCGCCTTCATCGTACCGGTCACTGTACCCTCGATCCTGCCGCGCACAAGTCCATCCACCTTCATAAGGCCCGTGACATTCCTTGTACGGATCGGCATATTCATGACAAACGCAGTCTTTTCTATGATCGTATCCCCGACAAGTAATATCTGCGGCAGTACAAACATCGTAATAAAAATTGAAATCAATGTACCGCGTCCCAGACACTTTCCGATACCGAAGATCGCTACATCAGAAGTCAGCCTGCCGATCAGAATACCCGCTACCGCAAGCATCGTACCGGAAGTAATGATCGTCGGAAAGGATAAATTCATTGTATCAATAATAGATTCTTTCCTGCCCATCGTCTTTCTTAAATCCGTATAGCGGCTTGCGATAACGATTGCATAATCGATATTGGCTCCCATCTGGATCGAGCTGACGATCAGATATCCCAGGAAGAACAGACTGTCATGCTGCAACGACGGCACCGAGAAATTGATCCAGATACTGCCCTGAATGACCGCGATCAAAAGCACCGGCATACCGGCTGACTTAAAGGTAAACAGCAGCACCACCAAAACAACTAATATGGAAACAACATTAACGACCATATTATCACGGGAAAAAGTCTTCTGCAGATCATACTGGCTGACCGATTCCCCGCAGACAAGCACTGTACCATCATAATATTTCCCCGCGATCTCATGCATCCTGTCGATAAAGGCAAATGTTTCCGCACTTTCCTCCGGCAGCGTCAGATATACAAGCATCCGGCTGTAATTTTCGCCCTGTAACTGATTTTTGGCGAAATTCATCTGCCTGTAGGCATCATCCAGCGTTTCCTGCAATTCATCATCCAATGTGACATATCCTTCTTCCACTTCCTCATATACGAACATAAACATATCAATGAGCGGCACCTGATAATCAGACAGTCCGTTGACCACCTTCGCATAATCTTCATCATTGACGGCATAAGCCGTATAAATCAGCTCTGCCGCCTCATAATCCAGATCGATCAGCTCCGAAAACTGTCTCGGCGTCAGCTTATCCGTCAAATGGCAGCCATCCATAGCTTCGATATTGGCAAGTCCCATCGTATGATCCACCTCAGCGCACAAATCCAGCTCCCGCAGCAGTGCTTTCTCGGCATCATAATCTCCCGCCGGCACGATAAGCGCCACCATATTAGAGGAACCGAAATTCGTCTCCTGCATCTCTTCCGCCTTCTGTACACTGTTTTGCAGGGGCGGCGTGACCGTACTGTAACCAAACACATACGGACAGTTCTTGGAGATCATATAGCCTGCCACAATAGCGATCAGAAAAAGCGGCATACGCAAACTTTCCGACGAGCGGAATGTCCGGTATGAAATTCTTATGTCTGGTCGTATCCATTAATTTCGAAAAAAGCATGATCACGCCCGGCATCAGCAGGAAAACCGCGCACAGACTGAGTAAGATCGCCTTGATCAATACAACGCCAAGATCCGGCCCCATCTGATACTGCATAAATGTCATTGCGATCAAACCGCCGATCGTTGTCAGCGAGCTCCCCGCAATTTCCGGAATGGCTTTGCTGAGTGCAATGATAACGGCCTCTCTCGCTTCATAGGAAGCATGCTCCTCTTTATATCTGTTCAACAGAATAACCGCATAATCTACCGACAACGCAAGCTGTAAGACGATCGTAACGGAATTGGAAACAAAAGAGATCGTTCCCAATAAGAAATTTGTGCCCATCTGAATCACCGCCGCCGATAAAAAGGTGATCAGCAAAACAGGAATCTCCGCATACGCCTGTGTCGTCAATAATAAGACTGACACCACAATGACTGCGACCAACACCGAAATTGTATTCATCTCCTGTCCGATCAGCTCCGACTGCGTATTGCCAAGAGACGTCGTCAGATAATAATCATAATCCGCAAGAAACTCTTTGACTCTATCCAGGGCATCCAGACATGCCTCCTCCTTCTCGTCATAATCAAAAGTAATATTGTAATAGGCGGATCCGTTCGTATAGTGTTCCTTAGAATCGTCAAAATCAACGGAAAACACGCCTTCTATTTTTTCCAGCCGTTCACAGACAGTTTCCGCCTGCTCACAGGATACATTGGCCACCATAACGTTACATGTCCCATACGTTATGAATTCCGCTTCCATAAGGTCAAGTCCCTGTCTTGTCTCCGTGGTTCCCGGCAGGTAGAAAGCCATATCGTTCTCCACGCCGACCCAGTTTCTCGATATAACCGAAAAAATAATCAGGAGACCGAAAAGCAGGAAAAAAAGATTTCTCTTATCCACAATAAACCCGCATATTTTCAGCATCGCCTGATTACCGTTTTTCTTTGTATTTAGTTCTTTCTCCATCGTAAAAGCGCCTCCTCATCCTCCACTTATCATGGAATTATAGCATCATGATAAATGGATGACAATGGCAAAATGCCCGTAAACGCTATACAATTCGACCGTTTTGTATATCATTGAAAGGGCCCGCAGCCTTGCCGCGGTTTCCCGCTGTTACCCGGTCAGTTTTCCATACTGATACTTCTTCCTCTTTCCGAACAAAAACATCCCCGTCACGATTACTGCCATAGCTTCCGCCGCTGCAGTGGACACCCAGATTCCATCGAGTCCCCAGAAAACAGGCAGGACAAAAATAGCCAGACATTGAAACAAAAACGTACGCATAAAGGAGATCAGCGCAGACGTCATACCGTCATTCAAAGCCGTAAAAAACGACGAGCCGAAAATGGAAAATCCCGACAATAAAAAGGAAACGGAAAAAATACAAAACGCACGTACCGTTATTTGTAACATGCCATCATCATAGCCGACAAACAGTTTGGAAAGCGGCGCTGCCAGAATCTCTCCCGCGGCAAACATCATTACGGAAAAGATGCCGATCAAATTCATGCTTTTATGCAAAAGTCCTCTCAGTTCACCGTAATTTCCTGCTCCGTAATGATATCCCGTAATCGGTGCGGACCCCACGGAATATCCAAGGAAAACCGCCTGAAATATCAAGCAGACATACATCAGGACGCCGTATGCCGCAACACCCTCTTCTCCGACATATTTCATTAACTGTACGTTGTAGAGCATGTTGACAAGCGACATGGAAATATTACTTGCCAGTTCGGAAGAGCCGTTCGCACAGACTTTTAACAGTGCCTGTACATCCATTGTACATTTCGTAAGCCGCAGCAGGCTGCTGTTCTTACGCCCGAAATAAATTAACGGTATAGTGCCGCCGACAAACTGACTGAGTGCCGTAGCTGCCGCCGCCCCTTCCAATCCCCATTGGAAGAGCGCTACAAAAAGCGCATCCAGCACAATATTGGTAACGCCCGCAGCGATCGTCACGTACAGACCAAGTTTCGGTTTTTCGGCAGCTGCAAACAGACATTGAAACTCATATTGTAGAATGAAAAAGGGAATTGCCATCAAAATAATCCTGCCATAAACAATGCTGTTCTCCAAAAACGCTCCTTCCGCCCCCATAAGAGAAGCAATCGGGCGAAGAAACAGAAACCCGAACACGGCCAGAACAACACCGCAGGCGGCCGAAACATAAACGATAAGGGAAAACAGCTCATTCGCTCTTTCCCTGCGTCCCTCTCCCATTGTCAAAGAAATCAGAGCCGCGCCGCCGGTACCGAACATAAAACCGATACAACCCAACATCATTAAAAAAGGATATATAAAATTGACTGCGGCAAACGGCGTTTTTCCTGTGAAATTGGATACAAAAAAACCATCTACCACCCCATATATGGAAGTAAATACCAACATGACGATTGATGGATACGTAAAACGCAGCAAACGTCCGTATGTAAAATGATCCGATAATTTAACGATCTCTTTTTCTTTTTTCATTCCCAGATTCCTGACCTTTATCATAAGCTTTCCGCTCTCTCTTTCATATTATGTAAAAACAGTTCCGTCAGCTCCAGATATTTTCGTACATCCTCCTGCGGCCAGGATGCAAAAATCTCATTCTCGATCTGCAATACCCGCCTGGATGTGCGGTCAACCAATTGTTTCCCGTTTTCCGTCAGACAGACCGTTTTATTTTTGAGTCCGGCTGCCTTCAGATAAACAATATCCTCCTGCTCCATCTTTCGGAGCGCTGAATTCACCGTCTGCTTACTGAGTCCGGAAAGCCTGCAGATATCCTGGAGAGGACAGCTTTCTCCTTCATCGCAGATTGTATAAAGGATACGCGACGCACTGTCGGATAATCCCTGTTTCAAAGCCATTTCGTGATATACTGCGTTGATTTCACCAACCAGGTGATTGTAACGCTTCATTACATTTTCAATATAGTTGTTCATCATTTTCCCTCAACTTTTCATTCCGGCACATATGCATGTTCCTTGATTCAAAACCGTATTTTCTTATCCCTCTTCATTTAGTACGAAATCATACTATATAATGCATAATAGTACGATTTCATACTTTTGTCAAGAAAAAATAAACCTTACAAACATCAAAACAACAAACTGCTCACTCTGCGGACTCTCTTTATGCAGACAAAAGCAGCAAGACGCTTCCTTAAAATCTAAGGAAGCGTCCCGCTGCTTTTCTTGAAGGTTTCTATGAAGTGTGAACTTCTTTGATATATGCTAATTTATGCTGCCGGATTATTCCGGAAGAGATGTTGTATCTCCGAAAGTAGCTTTCCACTTCTCAGCGCGCTCATCCATAATAGCCTGACCGCCGGAGCTTAAATAATCAGCGATACCATCATCCCAAACCTTATCGAAGTCTTCAACCGATGCAGAAAGTGCGGTATCATAAACAACGTCTCTCTTGCTGGCAAGTGTCGGTCCCTGGCCTTCTTCTGCTGCGATTGCACCAACGTTTACGTTCTTCGCCGGTCTTGTATCGGTATTGCAGACTTTGTGTGCTGTCTCTACAAGTTCCGGATCGATGCCGCTATAAGAATAAGCCATGGATTTCAATGTCAGATCATCATCTACCAGGTGCAGACCGTTACAAGTAATCGTATAGTCGATATTGAAACCGGAGTTCTGAATATCTTCACCTGTAGCTGCAGTAATCTCTATTGTACCATCTTCTAATTTGTTGTGCGTAATGCCTTCTTCACCAATCTGCAGATATTCGATTACTTCCGGTGTACTGATGAAATCCAGATACATCATGGAAGCTAAAGGCTCTGTATTCGTAGTAGGGAAGAAAATCTTACGGTCGCCTGCGGAACTTGTGATGAACTTGTTGTGTCCGCCCTTGCTGTCTTCGAAGCAGTCAACTACAACGAATTTTGCATCCGGTCCTACCATTCTTTCCAGGTTCGTCTGAATGCTGTTTTCACCGTCTCTGTAAGGATAATCCCAGTTGTGCATGAATGCGCCAACGTATCCAGCTTTAATCATATCATCTTCTGTAGAGTCACCGCTTCCATACAGAGCGAAATCATCCCAGAGAAGACCTTCGTTATACCACTTATTCAGCAGACGTACAGCTTCTTTGGTTCCGTTCTGTGTTAATGCTCTGTCATCAAATCCGTTGACATAGTATTCATAATCGGAAACATCAGGATCGATAAAGGATTCGATCAAAAGCGCTGCTCTCCAGCCTACGTCAAAGCTTACGGAATAAGGAATCATCTTGTCTGCATCAGCGCCAAGCAGCGTTTCTGCATTGTCTCTGAATGCAATGATCATATCTTCAAATTCCTGACGGGTTGTAGGCTCTTCCAGTCCCAATTTGTCTAACCAGTCTTTACGAACGAAAGTATTGATACGGTTTGTAACCGCACGTTTTCCTTCGATAGCCCAAAGTGTTCCATCTACAGGATCTTTATCCCAGTAAATATTGGTTTCGCCAAGCCAGTTCCAAAGATTCGGAAGCATGTCTTTGTAATCGTCTACATAAGAACTTAAATCAAGTACACCGCCCATGTTTGCATATGTCTGAACGGTAGGATAGTCATATGTAAGACAGATATCCGGCGCATCGCCTGCCGCCAACAGGTTGTTGATCTGCTCAACTTCTGTCCAACGGGGAACCGCTACGAATTCCACTTCTACATTGTGCTTTTCTAACATCTGTTCTTTGATCCACTTCGTATAGTTGTTGTTGGTCGGATCGGAACCATCGTCATTACCACGGTCATAAACTTCTACCGTAATCTTTCTTGTGTCCACGAATTTGCCATCCACAACCTCTCCGTTTGTAGGATCCGCCACAGCCTCATCACCTGCGGAAGCATCCTCACTGCTCGTATCCTGCGCGGTGTCTGTAGATGTATCTGCAGCTGTATCAGTTGTCTGTGTCTCTGCTGAATCCTGTGTTGCATTACCGGAATCATCTGATCCACAAGCTGCCAATGAAATTACCATACAGCCCGCTAATAATACGGATAATAATTTTTTCTTCACTTTTTTTACCTCCCTTTTTCTTAAATGAATGATATATGAATGAACGGATCACCGCTTCTTAGACAGCTTTCTTCTAAATGAATCCTGCCTTTAGAAAGCCATAATCCGAAAATTCCTTATGTTCTGGTACTTCCGTCTTTTTATTCTTTTACTGCACCCATTGTAACGCCGTGAATAAAGTATTTCTGCAGCCACGGGTAGATGCATAAGATCGGTATCGTTGAGAACATAACGATGGCTGCCTTTAACGACTCGGTAAGTCCCGGCGTCGAGAAACCTTCCTGTGTCGCCACCTCAACGTTGTTGATGTTGTTCAGGATGTTATACAGGAACAACTGCAGCGGATAGAAAATATCCTTGTTCACATACATCAGCGCGTCCGAATAACCGTTCCAACGTCCTACGGCATAGAACAGAGCAAGCGTTGCAAACACCGGTTTGGATAACGGCAGATAAATGCTGACCAGTATCCTGAAATAACTCGCGCCGTCAATCTCCGCCGATTCCCGTAAACTATCGGGGATGCCGTAGAAAAAGCTTCGCATGATGATCATGTTGTATACACTCATACAGCTTGGAATGATCAGTACAAGCGGATTGTTCAAAAGATTCAGGCTCTTCATCAGCAGATAGTTCGGAATGGTTCCTGCATTGAAGAACATTGTGATCGTTATAAAAATGTTGATAACGGAACGTCCTCTTAAATTTTCAAAGATCAACGGATATGCACAGAGCGTCGTCATCGTCAGAGACACCACCGTACATACTACCGTCAGGAATACCGTCCAGAAAAATGCTCTGATATATTTTACATCGCTCAGTACCATGGCATATGCATCCAGGTTCAGTCCTTTCGGCAACAAATACACTTCATGTTTGATAAGCGCTTCTGTAGTACTTAACGATCTGGCCAGCAGGTTGATCATCGGCACGATACAGACCAGGCTGACGATGATACAGATAATGACGAAACACCAGTCGCCTATTTTTGCGGATTTTGATTTGATCATTCTTTTTTCCTCCTATCTTTCTTCTACCAGATTCCACGTTCGCCGAGCTTTCTGGAAATCCAGTTTGCTAACAGCAGGAAAATGACACATACGAGTGACTGGAAGAATCCTACGGCAGTCGTCAGAGAGAATTGCAGTCCCTTGATACCGTTCTTGTATACGAAAGTCGCAAGTACTTCTGCAACATTCATGACCAAATTATTCTGTAA
>ERZ777011.2446-NODE-2446-length-14769-cov-13.637284_pt1 | contig 14769 bp, 10 predicted proteins | sample MGYA00374964_ERZ777011 | MGnify/ENA primary metagenome ERZ777011 (study PRJEB29310, sample SAMD00008975) | mouse gut metagenome | study: EMG produced TPA metagenomics assembly of the Metagenome analysis of fecal microbiota from mouse which was promoted...
TGTTCATTACCAACTGTGCTGGATATAATCACTCAGGATTCCGAGAGATTATATTTTTTTATCAATTCCCAATTTATATGTTCCCTTTGACGAATAATTAACATCAAAATGATACAGTGGATGTAAGGCTCCTTTTTCATGTTCCGCATCATAATCATATCTGATATATCCCAACTCCGTTGACAATAACCTCAAAATAAGATTGAAGCACTTTTCTACTTCATCCTCTGTATATTCATCTCCAAACACATCAAAATATGCTTTTTCTATAATTTCGTCTATCGTATTATGAGAAAAATCAATTTGTCCTAATATCCTTTTCATCAATGCATTCAATCGGCCATCAATTTCAATATCTAAAATCGAATCATATATTTTATAAATCGTATCTTTTCCCTCTGTTATTTCTATTTCAAACGGAAAGACCATAGAAAAACAGTTGTATTTTTTTCATCAGTATTCCTCGCCCTAATCCATTAGATTATAATTTGTCTGTATAAACTCATACAACCTGTCTCTATCAAATTCCTCTTTATACAAAGTTCCCACTATGCTATGAAATTGTTGTCTTTTCTTTTTTGGAACATATATCCTCCAGATCCTCAAATCTTCTTAATGGCTTTCGGTATAAATCGTAGAATTTTCCCTCCTTGCGAATATCATATCCACAATCATTCCATGCCCTGTCTGTAAGCCAGCGCAATTTTCCATTTGGTTCAAATAATCCCATACCAATCGCATGCGCACACATTAGCGTCTTAGGATCAGTTCGATAGCACTTATTCAAAAGGAATTGTGGTTCAACTTTGCTAACATCTTCGCTATCAAATACATTCTGAAAAATATCCCCGGCAACATATACACATTTTCGAGTTACTTTTTCACATAATCGGAAAAAGCTCTCAGTAAAATCCTGACTTTCATCAATTAAAACGTAGTCAAAACAAGGTTCCAACAGAGTAGTCTTCTCCAACTCCTCCAACTCATAAAGCGCAAGCTGACATATAACATCAAACGTAGTTGCATAGGAAAATCTCTTAAATTCAATATTATAATAATTGCAAATATAACTATAAACTCCCGAATTTTTATCTGACTTAGATCCCCAGCTGCTCATAACCCATAATTTTTCTTCCCACTTTAATCTGTTCCTGCACTTTCATAAAATTGAAAAATTCCGGTATTCTGGTCCTCAAATTTTCAGCCAGTATTTTATTATGACAAGTAAATGCTATTTTCACTTCACTATTATGCGTATAAATTTCCTTTATTTTGTGCAGCAAAAGTTCCGTTTTCCCTGTTCCTGCCAGACCTCGAATCGTAATTCTCCTCTGATGCGGCTCGTCATAAATAAACCTTGTCTGATCCCCGTCAAAAAGAACTATTTTTCTTTTGATTCGCTCCAATAGTGTCTCGGGGTAATCTAATCCTGTCTTCTGTATATCATTGATACTCCCTGTAAGCAGGGAAATCAAAAATTCACCTTTCCTGACACTTTCCTTATTAGGTAATTTAATCTGATCCAATAACCTATCCAAAGAAAGATTCTGAATTTCCCCATACTGCATTTGTACAACAACTTCTCTGCGCCATTTATTTGTTCTGCCCAGTACCTGCATATAGTCATATTTATCTGAAATATGACCGGCATCATCTATAAACTCGTCCACATACTCCTCGAAGGCTTCTTCATTATTTCCATAGTCAAGAAACAACATTTTGTGCTTGGGTATAAGAATAACCGCCGCTTTTTCATATTCATATGAATATTTTTTATCTCCCAGCGGGCGATTTAAAATATATACAGAATTGCCAGATTCATTTAACTCCGCATATTCTTTCAGGTTATCAAAAAAGCTATCTATTTCTGTAATTGCGTCAAACCCTTTATAATATAAGCTTTTATCGTTCATTCCGTAACTCCTTTTCCGACAGCTTGTGTCATTTTCACGCTGCGTTTCTTATTATTCATGTATTTAAGAAAAATCCGACAGAAACTGTCATGAATGTGCGCAATGCACACCTATTAGAATGCAAGTTCAAACGTACCATATGGAAATCTGGAATACATTCTCCCAGTGCCTCCCGACTAATTCCGAATCATTTCCCGAATCTGCCATCAGTATAGCATTTAAGGCAAAAGTATGCAAGCACAAATGGCTGGGATCATATTCCCAGCCATTTCTTATCAATCATATTCATCCCAGCAGCGACAGCATTCCCTGTCTCGACTGGTTTGCCTGCGCCAAAATCGCCTGCCCTGCCTGCTGGATGATGCTCAGATTGGAGAAATCCACCATTTCATTCGACATATCCGCATCGCGAATGCGGGACTCTGCCGCCTGCAGATTCTCGTGCTTATTCAGGTTGTTATTGACCGTATGCTCGAACCGGTTCTGGATCGCGCCAAAGGTACTTCTCATATCCGAAACCTTTTGGATCGCTGCCTTTAGCCGGTTCGTCGCTTTCTCTGCATTCTTTACGGTAGAGATACAGATGGAGTTGACACCCAGCATCGCCGTGGAGAAGCGGGGGCTGTACACCGAAAGCCTGTCGCCCTCAAAGCTGCTGACCCTGATATCCCGCTCTTTGTTCAGCCTGTTCGCGGAACTTTCCTGGAAGAATAATTCCTCTCTCGCGCTGCCGGTCACCTGCTCGATCGAATGCTTCCCCATTCTGTCAAAAGAGATTCTCAAATTACCCTTTCTACCAAGCGTCACTGTAAGCGGTAGACCCTGATCTTTAAACTGCTGCGAAATCGTATGAACAATCTCTGATGCCGAAATCAATTCATGTTTTTTTAACCCCGACAGATCCACATGCTTCATCTCGCCGTCTACCAGAAAATACAAATCTTTATCGTTATCGCCCAAGACCACGCCTTTGCTGATATCCTTCGTCCCCTCGATAAAGCCCGGAATCAGGTCGCCCTCGGTATAGTAGAAGGTCTCATAAGCTGCGTTGCCCCGGATGCCGTCAATATAGAAATATCCTTCCACCGGCGTTGCAATATCGGGATTCTTGGTTATGGTAAAGCTCATGGACACCTTATCCTTATTGCCCAAAACGCCGGTATCATGCCTGCCCATATCCACTTCGATCAGTCCCTTGTGCAGTTGAAGCCCCGACTGCTGCCCCTCCGTAGACTTCATCCAATCCTCGATGGCTTCGTCAATCTTTTGTCGCATGATATCTATCACTTCCGCAGCAGGCGTTTTGTCTTCAAATCTCGCTTGTGTACGTTCATCCAGATGCAGTGTGAGCGTAATCTTCTTTACATCATCTCGTTCCTTTCCTTCTATTTTACCGTTTCGATCCGCATCCGCATCCAATACGCCGTCATGATCCGCATCTTCAAAGTAATTCAGATCCAAAATCAGCGTATCGCTCATGCCGGGATGGAGGCCTGCCGGATCAAAGACCAGATCGTGGCGCCCCTGCGCGAAAATATCGCCCGGGAACTGATCGCCGTTGATATCCGAGGGATCCGCCAACTGTTTTGTCTGCTCCTCGCTCTTACACATCACATGATGGAAAAAGCCGCCGCCAATTTTATTGGTCGCATCAAGAGTCGTACTGCCGCCGCTGGCTGTACTCACCATGCCTCTGAACTGGAACTGCGCGCCTGGTTTTGTAGATTTCAAAGACAGCTTATTCGTCTTCGTATCAAACAGCACTTCTATCTTATCTGTTCCCAGCGCACCGTCTATCTTTGACTGGAGCTCTTTCACGATATCGTCTATGGAAGTTTTCTTTCCCGCTCCGCTCTCCGTCAAGCGGAAGCTGACCTTCTTCCATGTAGGATCCGTTTTCGGATTCGCCAAGGCTGTCTCCGCATAGTTTTCGGTAAATTCAAACTCCAGTTCATTGTTCCACCGAGTGAGCTCGATCCCGCCGTCTTTCACAAAATCTGAAAGGTCGACGCTGGTCACGGTACTGAATTTCGCGGAGTGGAAGCCTGACTGCTGCACATGATCCCAATACCTGACCGCCTGCTTACCTGCCAGCGTACCGCCGCTATATTCTGAATCAATATTGATCACAGCATTCGAATCCTTCGTACCATCCGGTTTGAGTGCCTCGATGATAATCTTCTTTCCGTCTTTGCTGACCGACAACGCCACGTCATCCGCCTTGGCTGCCGGTGTCTTACCGAATATATACTCCATGGCGCTTCCGCCGCCGCCATAAGACATCTTCAGGCTGGTGGGGTTGCCGCTTGCATCATTACCGGCAACATCCTTCGTCAGGACCAGTTTGCCGCCCGAAATGGAAGCCGTCACACCATAATCGTTCAGCCCCTTCTGCTGAACGCCTCCAACGACGATTCCATGATTCAGTTGATACACCAAATTACTGTTATCATTAGTAGTATTATTAGCTTTGCTCCAGCTTTGCACATAGAAGGTCTGGTCAGTGCCATCAATGTTTACGACAAAGGTTTCTGGTCCGGACATAGTACTGTAGGGTGTCGATCGGACGGGCTGGTTCAGGGTAATCTCTGCCGCAAGATCCGTTGCCGCCTTATCAATATCCTTGAAGATCGCCTTAGCGTTTGCATTTATGCTGCTACCCGAACCGGTGGTATATTGCACAAAGGTCTTTTCCCCTGCTTCCAGGGTGGTAATTACCAAATGATTGCTGCCGTCCAGCGACACCTCCACTTTGTCCTTTGTTGCGCTATCTGCCTTCAGCTTGGTATCGATCCTTCTTATCAGGTCATCTTTGCTAATCGATAAACCGCCCGACTCGCTTGCCTCCAGCAAATGAAACGATACAGCCTTGGAGTTACCCTTCTTATCCGTAAAGGTAAATTCAAAGGTATCGTTCGCAGTCGTCAGGTCAATGCTGTCTTTAACCACCAGCTTACTCGTACAACTGGCTGCCGTCTCGGTCTTGCCCAGAGATTCAAAAAAGGTATTGACCGCCTCCCCCTTCGCATAGGACGTAATCGAAGTGTATCTGCCGCTATTACTCAGCTGATTGCCCACTCTGGAAGTGATGACAAACTGGTTATCCTCAATCTCCACCACGGCACCGCCGAAGCCCTCGCCAGCCTGTTTGTCAATGGCAGCCTGCAGGGCATCCACTAGTTCATCCTGATTATACTTTCCGTCTCCATCTGCATCGAAAGCGCTGCCAACACTATCCGCCAGCGTAAATGTATAATCTTTTCCATTCAATCCCAGCGTAATCTGGTTGTTGCTGCTATCAACCGTTACCTTGGAGGGAATCGATGCCGGTCCTACCGCCAGAGTCGCCGGAGTATTCTCCTCCAATCTCGTACTGCCCTGATATGTTTTAGAGCTACCAGTTGCGCTGCCGCCCGGCCAGTAAGTAAGCGTAGTGGTTCCCTGACCGCTCATCGTGAAATTCTGCTGCGGTCTGTCCGCACTCGTACTCTCCACTGTACTAAATTTTATGGGCGTCTCCTCGTAGTAGCCATCCTTTGCCTGCCCCGGCGTTTGACCCGCGCTGCCGATCGTATGCGGAACTCCATTGATATAAAAGGTTAAGGGACCCTCAAATTTACCGTTCGGAGGCGTGAGCGTCACCGATCCTTTATAGGTATATGTTTTATTTTCCGTATAATCCTCTTTCCGCTGGAATAGGATACGGTAGCCGGCGTTGGACTCATAGGTGCTTAAATCGACCTCTGTTTTCCAGTTGGGGTACTTATGCTCCGCATTGTCGAGCGTCAAATCTTCCTTGTCTACGATCTTGATAAAGTTACCGTCTGATTCCGCCACGAGCAGCTCACTCAGCTTTTTCTTGATATCATTCCCGTGTTCGTCCTTTCCTACCACAACTTCATGGTTCTTAAAATCCGCATTGATGGCACTAATGATCCCCGACAAATTCTTGCTGCCGGTACCGATATTGATGGTAAAAGTCTCATTAATATCATACGTGTTGGTCGTATTTCTGTTTGGCGTGCTCTTTATGGTGACATTGAATTTATTATTCGCACTCGTAAATCTGATCGAGGACGTAATTCCACTCTGCCCCAGAGAGTAAGCGTTATAATCCTTCACGGACTCGCTGTCAATCGTCGCGTCCCAACTGCTGCCCGAGCCGTATTTATTATAGTTCTTGATCGTGAACAGGGTATCGTAAGCGGTACTCGCGTCTTTATCAATATTTACAATGGCATCGGGACCTTCCTTTACGGTACGGATCTCTATGCCCTCAAAAATCAGGTTATCATCGCCCACGGACTCCTTGTTGAGGGTCGCGCCGCCCGGTTTTTTCCCATCCGGATAGGCATCCCGATAGGGATCATCTTCTTTGGCGCTCGACCGCACTAAATACGCCTTGACCTCACCCTTGAGCCCCGTCGTATTCTCAAATATTTTATTTAGCTCATCTACCATCTCCTGCGCCGTATAACCCTCTTTTGTCGGGTCACTTGCATTCGCCGCCTTCTGGGGGATAGTGATCGTGATCGGTGTCTTCACGGAGTTCGTCTCCGGGTTCGGGTTTAAGACCAGCTTATTGTTCGTGCTGTTGATATAGTACCGATTATGCTCCTCGTCACGCACATCCGTTGTCAGGACTGCCCCGCCCACCACGGAAGCCGGGTCCTGCCACACATGACCATACTGAATATTATCATAAAAAGCAGAGGTATATATGGGGTCTGTGTTCTCGATTTTAAACATATTCCCCTTAAAGCCGGTGACAATCCCCTCGTCGCTGGAAAGCTGAATGGCAAGCCCATGGTCACTCGCCTTTAAACCGCAGCCCTCCAAGCCTGAACCCGGGGTTTCGATTGCAACATTTATTGCGTTCATAATGTCCGCTTTCGTCATAAACCTTGTGTATCCGTCAGGTTTATTCTCACCCAGCAGATGAATCCAGCCAAACTGTTTCCCGACGGTCGGATCGAAAGACTCCCACTCTACATACATGGCATCGTTTTGCCCTACAACGATCTCCAGTTCATCATCCGGAGTCAAAAATTCTGTCGTTCCGATCAGCGTACCGTACCCGCCGCCGTCATAATTATCCCATAAAAGGTAAGTCAAACCGCCCTTTACGGAATCCATGACCGCGCCGCCCTCGAGATTTAATTTGCAGATGCCTTTATCCGTAAGCTCCAGATGGATCGGGCTGTCAACGCCGAACGCATCGTCGATGGCGTCGATCAGCTCATGAGTGGTATACTTTCCGGTCGGCACAGAAATCGTCATCACCTGCGCCTCATCCGTCAGCGCCGTCCGATAGGTGATGGTCAAATCGTTCTTACCGGGTCTGATCTCATGATATTCCTCATAATCCCAGTCAATATTGCCGCTAATCTGGTCGTAGACCGGTTCGTGCTCCTCGAAAATATTCAGTTCGTTGAATGTAGTCGTGGTGCTGATCCTGTCCAGCTCGTTCTGCAGCTGCTCAAATTCCGCCTCCATGTAGGCTCTGTCCGTAAGCGTATTCGTCCCGTTCTGCGCCTTGATGGAAAGCTCGTTCATCCGATGGAGGATGTCATGCGCCTCATTGAGCGCACCCTCTCCGATCTGCACCCAGGAAATACCCATCTCGGCATTCTCCGTTCCCACCTTAAGGCCTCTGATCTGTCTGCGCATCTTTTCAGAGATGGAAAGACCTGCCGCATCATCCGCAGCACGGTTGATCCGATAGCCGGAAGCGAGTTTCTCCATCTTCTTTTCTTTGGCCTTCGTCACTATATTAAACTGTCTTTCCGCATTCAGTGCCGCCATATGATGCTGTATCAACATGGACATATTTTTGCCCCCCCCCCTAAATTTTTGAAAGATTGGAGATTATCGCATACCAAATGTCTGATCCAAAAGCAAAGATAGTACTCCTTTTTCTTATATCGGTCATTCCCTCTTAATTTGGCAAGGGAATTTTTGTTATTTACGATATAAAATTTATTGTCTATTTATTTTCCGTAAAAATCATCACTTTCCCATATTCTTCCCGCTTATCTTTCATCACCGAGAGTCCCCTGTCCAGCTCCTCCAACAACAGCCGATGGGTGATAAACGCTGCCGGTTCGATCTTTTTTGCTTCCAGCCTGTCTAGCACATAATGCCAGTCATCGTCCTTTTTATGGGTAAAGGAGGAGTTCCAGGTGCCAAACACCGTCAGCTGATTACGCAGGATCTTCCAATACACCGCTTTGGGCAGCGTCATATCTGACGCCGGATTACCTACGAGCATGATCCGCCCGCCGGGACCCGTCAAATTGACCGCCTGTACCATAGTCTCATTTTTCCCGACGCACTCAAAAAACACATCCGCGCCTTTTTGGTCCGTCCGCTCCCGCAGCCACTGTTCTACCTCCTGCGACCTGCTGTCGCAAAACGAAGCTTCCGACAAGCCAAGCTGCAGCGCCATCCTTTTCTGAAATGCTTTATTTCCAATCACCGACACGTTACGACAGCCTGCCTCCCACAAAAACATAAGCAGAAACAGCCCAATCGTCCCCAGTCCGCAGATTACGATATGCTCATCCGGCGAAGGCGCCGCCTTTCTCATGGCATGCACTGCCACCGACATGGGCTCCAACATGGCCGCTTCCTCAAACCGTACGCCTTCGGGCAGGGCGATCAGATTTTTCTCGGGCACTGCCACATACTCCGCAAAGGCGCCGTCCCTGCGGGAACCAAGATAGCTGTAGTGGCGGCACATTTCATACTGTTGCTTTTGGCAGGGCAGGCATTCCTCACAGGGAATCAACGGAAAAACACCGACCCGCTTCCCCTGCCAACCCACATCTACAGCCGCGCCTACGGCTTCCACCTGCCCCGCAAACTCATGCCCGGGGATCAGCGGATAGGAATAGGTTCCTGTATAAAACACCCGCGGAATGTCCGAGCCGCAGATCCCCACCGCCTTTACGGCAAGCAGGATTTCATTGTCTCCTATGATAGGAGAGTTTACTTCCTCGAACCGAAGATCATTGATTCCATGTAAGACCCATGCCTTCATGACAAAACCAGCCCTTCCTTCCCATGCTCCTTTAACAGTAAATGCCTGTCAGCGCAATCTTTTCACGCCGTCGTCTCTCCGACTTTCTCCCGAAAGCGCTCCAGATCCGCCATGGTCGTGATCTTAAAATTCCCCTCGTCCCCCGGGATCATGGCAATATCCATGCCTGCCATCACTGCCGGCTCCGTAGAGCCGTTGATCCGCATGATCTGCTCCGGAAAAAGCGCCTGATTTGCCTCATAATACTTTCCCAGCACAAAAAGTTCCGGTGCCTGCCCCGCAAAGATCCTGCTACGCTCCAAAAGGGAGGTGACTGCCGCGCCGTCCTCACTGTAATATACCGTATCCTTCATAGGCAGAACGGGAAGCGCCCCGTCATGCCCTGCCTTCACCGCTGCCAGGCAGTCTGTTATCTGCTTTGCCGACACCTGCGGTCTTGCCGCGTCATGGATCAGCACACAGTCCGCATTCCCAGCGTACTTCCTGATATCCGTCAACCCATTCCAAATGGAAAGCTGCCTGGTTTTTCCCGGCTGCGAAAAGCCGCGGAATTTGCCGCACCGTATGTTCTCCATGCAGGCAAGGATATTCTCCTGCCACATCTCGTCCGCCACGATCTGCACGGCATCGATCCCCTCATGCTCGAGGAGCGTCCGCAAACAGTAATCGATGATCGGTCTGCCGCTAACTTTTATGTACTGTTTGGGCATCTCCAAACCCATCCTCGTTCCTGTCCCGCCGGACAAAAGAAGCGCTGTCACCATCTTGGCATCCCCCATTTCCCTCTTAAAAATGCAGCTCGCGGATGTTTTTCAGCGTCTCTCCATACGGCGCATCTTTGCCAAAAAGAAGCGTGGTGCCCAGCACGAAGCCTTTCACGCCTCTGGGCGCATACTGCCTGATTTTATCCGCCCCGCAGGCGCCATCCCAATAGATCTCAAAGTCGATCTCGTCCTTGATCGCTAACAGTTTCGTGATCTTTTTACCCACATAAGGCAGATACATCTGTCCCGCATTACCCGGGTTCACCGACATCACCAGCACCTTCTTTACAATCACCAGCATCTCCATGACCGTCTCAATACTGGTGCCCGGGTTGATGGCGATCCCCGGAATCATGCCCGCATTGATGATTTTTTGCAAGGTGGTGGAAGGATGATACTCCGCTTCGGGATGAATGTACACGGTATCGCCTTTGCGCAGATTGTCTAAAAAAATATGAATATTGTTGTTGGGGTGTTCTATCATCAGATGCACGTCCAGCGGTTTCTCCGTCGCTGTGGCGATGTACTTCATATCGTTTAAGGACATAGCAAAGTTGGGCACATAGCGCCCATCCATGATATCAATGTGAAAGGAGTCGATGCCGCCCGCCTCCAGATCCCTGACTTCCTTTTCCAGGTTGCCGTAATTTGCACACATCATCGATGCGGTCAATTCAAAATCCATAGTTCCCTCCCATAATGATTCGTTTGATTGTGGTGATAACGATTATATCACATTGGAGGGGAATACTCAAACAGATAAAGATATTGACTGTTTTTCGTGGTCAAAGTCTCACGATCACGCTCCTGGTCCCCTCGATAAACTGCAGGGCAAATCCTGCCGGCGTAAGCTGCCCGTTCGGAAAGTCCGCCTTGCCGAAATGTTCCGCAAGCATATCCGCCAATCCGCGCTCCCCTGCCACATTGAGGATCCGTCGGCTATCGTCCCGAAACCATTTCCACCCATTCCCGCAGGCAAGCATCGTGCTCCCTGCTGCCAGGGTTTTCGGATTCCGCGGATGGATCGTTCCGTCTTCATTCAACTGCGTTCTGATCCCCTCTGACGGTTCCCGTATTTTTAAGGAAGCCGGCGGCACATCGCATAAAATCAAGAGGATATCCTCCGCAAGCCGCTCCGTCCGCAGAGGCATTATCTCCTCTCCTGCTTTGTCACAGGCATAAACTGCCATATTCTGCCACAGCCGCAGCATATGAGTGCGCAAAAGGATGCCATGTCTTTCTTCCTGCTCTATCCGCTGCTCCCACATCTGCAGCAGATCCCGCGTGATCGCCGCCTGTTTCCGTCTCCTTCTCAGTTCATATGACTCCTCCGCCGTATATCGTCTCACGCCGTACACCGCTTCCGCTTTTTGGCACGTACTGCCGTTCTCTGCGGCTGTACTGCGAACGGCAGCACTTCTGCCCTGCAGCTGATCTTTGGGCACAGGGCGCAGCAAATTCATAATCGAATCATCCACTCCTCTGACAGCCTGCAGAACATCGTTAAAATACTTCGCTATCCTTTTAAGAATATCAACTTTAATTATGGTGATATCCCTCTCATATTTACTAAGCGACTGCTGCGTAATGTTTAGTTCTGACGCAAGAATCTCTTGTATTAACCTTCTGTTTTCACGTAATTCCTTGATACGACTTTCCATAATTGATTACCTCATAAACATAACATACATTTATATTACCTTAATTTGATTATCGTGATACCATCAATAGAAGTAATCAATTACTCGATTTTGAATAATGGGGCTGTTGCACTAATTACTTAGTGCGGCAGCCCCATCCATCTACTCATGTAGCCATATGAATTGTGTTGATGAAGAAGTAATTTCATTGTAAATAATATCTGCTATATCATCTTCTGATGCTTGCTTGTTATCGGCTCCTATGCACCTCCCAACTTCATTATTATGCAAATCCATATCTCTGTGCGCTGCTTTGGGATATCCATCTGATTCATTGCCTATAACATCTTTATCCTCATGTACTGTTGCAAATAACTCCGCTTTCTCTTTGCCTATTAGCACTGGCATTTCCGCATTCCAGTCTCCATGACGGAAAGCATCGCTCCTATCTCCCAACCCGGTAAAGCCAAACTTAGCTTCTGTTTTTGATGTTGCTATAGTTTTTGCGGTATTTACTTTTAGAGTGTCAAACGGATCACGGATACATAATTTTTTCTCAGATTCAGTAAGAGCATTCCATATATCTACAGTTCTCGGATTCATTTCCGATTCCAAGTGTCGTTCATTTATAAGTACGAGAATCTGTTCGTCCGTATAATTTGGATTTTATTTTTTGATAGTCAAAAGCTCATCAATTAAAGAAATGAATTCATCTTGTTTAATGCGTACCAAATCGCTACGATTTAGGCTTTCATCTTCGGCAAATACTTTAACCGACACAGACAACATGAATATGACTACCATGTTCATAAAAACAATATTTTTTCCCTCATAAATATCCCCGCATATAAATTTTTACATTTTAATAGTGTCACAAAATAGCCCTTCAAACCTTTTCATGTAATATTATCGTTTATTCAAGTAACTTTTTCTTCACATTTATCAAGTGATACCGTTTCAATTTTCATATTTCAGTCTTGACCACGCAAAGCATCTCATTCATACCAAAAACGGATTCGTAAACAGCAGATATCACGTGCCACCAAGATGGTCAAAAAATCTGGAAGGAAACGTAAGGGAAAAAAAAGAATGATCCTGCCCGTTTTATTAAGACCACAAACGTGACAGATGACGGAGAGATCGCAGAAAAAGGGCTGTGAACTTAATTTGAACAAGATCAAGGATGAAGAAAAATACGACGGCTTTTATGCTGTTATCACAAATCTCGAAGGCGATATCGGTGATGCCGATCTGATCCTTGCCGGCATTACCCATCTGATAACTGTAGTTCTTGCAGATAAGATTCACCATCATGAATGTATCCGCAACTTAAAACATCTCAAAGCGTAGGACTTACCAACTTTATAAAACCTAAGGCTTATTAAAGTGCGCCTAAAATTCTTCGTTATCTTCTTTTTATCACGGAATTCACGTGATACGTGAATTCTCCCATGTTTCTGTTTAGGATTGCAGAACTCGGACACGAGTTTCGCAATTACCTAATATTGATAATCTAGCTTCTTTTCCAGAACATGATAGGATAACATCGCCAGAAAGCAAATGAGAAAGCAAGCTTTTATTCTGTTTTCATCCTGCAGGTAGACATATCTTGCTGAAAATCCATTGATAAAATCAAAATGTTTCACACAAAAAAGCAGGTTTTACAAGACCTACAGGTATTTTGTCTGATATTCAACTGTCAAACTCCCAGACTATACCGTTAAATCGCAAAAACCCTGAAATCAAGGAATTTATCTTCGCTTCCATTACTTGACAAGCGTTCCTGCTTGTGATATGATGCGAAAAATGTAACAATTCTGTAATATATTTGTAATAATTTTCACATCGAAAGCAGGCCTCCGACGCCTTTGATGTAGATTCGAATCCTGTCAGGCGCATTTTAAAGAAAGGTAACGAAAAATGAACACATCAAACAACACAATACAAGACTTCCTGAAGGCGAAGCTTGATGCGCTGAGAGACTGGCTCATAAGATATTCCAAGATTGTTCTGCCTGTCATCCTTGTGATCTGCGTGAGTCTTACGATCGTGATCGCGATCAATGCGAACAAACGTAAGGTAGAGTTGGAGGAATCGGCAGTTTCGTCGGAAAACGTGGCCGGCGCGGACGAAGCGCTGGAAGAAATCCCACTGGTGCCTCTGGAAAAAGATGTTGTCCCCGGAATCAACGAGTTTTTTGAGACTTACTATATGGCAATGATGAATGGAGATACCGAGACCATGAGCAATATGATCTACTATCTGGATGCCACAGAGAAATTACGGGCGGCGGAGACCAGTAAATACACGGAATCTGTGTCAATAGAGGTCTACACGAAGGCAGGCCCCAACGAGGGCACTTACATTGCGTATATTTATTATGATCTGAAGTTTTACGATTATGATAAGCCCCTTCCCGGGCTGCGTTCCTACTATGTGTGTACGAAGGAAGACGGTTCGTTCTATATCAATGAGGACTATGAGTTGAGCGAGAGTGAGCGCCGTTATATACGGGAAGTGCAGGTGCAGGATGATGTTATAGACCTGAATAATAAAGTCGTAGCCGGCTTCAATGATATGGTCAACGGGGACCGCGTGCTGGCAGATTTTCTGATAGAGCTAGGGGAGGAAATCGAGAAGAATGTAGGCGAGACGTTGGCGCGTGTCGAGGGCACGGAGCAGATTGCGAGTGGAGAAGGAGACGCGGAGGAAAGCTCGGAAGAAGATGAAACGCCTGATGATGAGAGCGCATATTCCGAGACGGTGGTTACCGAAGTGAAAACGACTGATGTTGTCAATATCAGGACATCCGACAGCGAGACGGCGGATAAACTCGGCAAGGCAGCGGTTGGTGATACGTTTAAGCTTCTTGAAACCAGAGGGAACGGATGGAGCAAGGTAGAGTATAACGGCGGGGAGGCCTATATAAAAAGCGATTTTCTGGAACCTTCCGAAACGGAAGTCAGAGATTTGGCGTCTTCTGAGGAGACGGCTGGCGAGGAAACGCCTGCGGAGCCGGCAGATAACAATGAGACGGCCGCGTCTGCCGCGGCAACAGGAACGGTTACGGTCAAGGAAAACGTCAGGATCAGGAGCGGTGCTAGCGAGACTTCAGATAAACTGGCAACGGCTTATGCCGGCGATAAGCTTGAGTTGATCATGAAACAAGCCGACGGCTGGACGAAAATCAAGTATAAGGGCAAGACTGCGTATGTGAAGTCGGATTACGTTGAGTAAATCCTGATTAAAAAACGCAATGAGAGAATAGAGTAGGAGGAATTTCCGAAATGAGAATTCCAACCTCTCAGTCAAATAGAGGTAAGCGGGATTCCACCTCAAGCTTCTCACAGAATCGGGGAGTGTAATATAAAGTGTGTAAGTTACCGGTAACAAAAACTTACGCACTTTAT
>ERZ777011.2447-NODE-2447-length-14764-cov-2.764022_pt1 | contig 14764 bp, 16 predicted proteins | sample MGYA00374964_ERZ777011 | MGnify/ENA primary metagenome ERZ777011 (study PRJEB29310, sample SAMD00008975) | mouse gut metagenome | study: EMG produced TPA metagenomics assembly of the Metagenome analysis of fecal microbiota from mouse which was promoted...
CAATAGTCTGACGGGGTAAACCCTGATAAAGCAAAAATGCAATACAGATGGCAAGAGCTGCCCTCACACGTCTGGGCGTATTACTCATGCTGAAAAAAGGGGCTGCAAACAAAAAACTGCCAACCCGCATAAGTATTAAAAAGAAATACTCTAAATCCGCATAAGTAAATGCATACTCTAACATAATTTCTTACCCTCGCATATCGCAGATTTTGCTTGCGATACCGCATTGATAAATACTTTGAAAGGGACTTCCAAAGTTTACCTTACATACCGGCTAAAATCAGACCACAACTCTACCATAAACCCGGACAACTCCGTGAGCATCCAGTTTCCCAGCAAAATAAGAGCAAGAAAAATGGAAATTACCTTAGGCACGAAAGTAAGCGTCTGTTCCTGAATGGAGGTGACCGTCTGAAAAATACTGATGATCAAACCTACCGCCAGCGATACCAATAAAACCGGCGCCGCCACCTTTATAACCAAAAACAATGCTGAGCTGGCAATCGCCGTAACCTCATCAACTGTCATTCTCTCTCATCCTTTCCGGGTTTTGTCAGTAAAAAGTTTCAACCAGGTGTACAATAATCAAATTCCATCCGTCCGCAAGCACAAACAATAATATTTTAAACGGCATGGAAATTGTTGTTGGCGGCAGCATCATCATACCCATACTCATGAGAGTGGACGCCACAACCATATCAATTACAATAAAAGGGATATAAATAATAAACCCTATGATAAATGCTTCCCGCAGTTCTCCGATAATAAAACTTGGAACAAGCACGGAAAACGGGATGCTGTCTAACTCGCCGTCCCACTCCTGACCTGAAATATCCAAAAACACCCTTACATCCTGGGTTTGGGTCTGGGTATACATAAAATCCCGCAGAGGCTTTGCTCCCGCCGTAAAAAATTCCTCCTGAGTGATCTCACCTGCTTCGAAAGGAACCACGGCTTCTTCATAAATCCTGGCAAGCGTAGGCTGCATAATAAAGTACGTCAAAAATAAAGCAATCCCAAGCATCACCTGATTAGGCGGAGCTGTCTGCGTATTGAGGGCTGCTCTGGTAAAATGCAAAACAATAATGGTTCTGGTAAAGGAAGTAAGGGTAATCAATAACACCGGCGCTAAAGCTATCAGTGTAAGCGTGAGCAAAATCCGAAGATTTGCATTGACCTCGCCATTACCATTATTTACCGTGACCGTTAAATTGTTCGCAATATTTAATTCCGATAAATCTTCCCTTGACTGAGCGCTGCCCGGTTCATCTATATTGGTTCTTTCCTCCTGAGAACCTATCAGATCAGAATCGGCCGCAGCAGCCTTAACTGACAGGGTGGGAATAATACACAATATGCCTACCGTCATCAGCAGGCATACCATCTTCCTTACTATTTTTGTAGTAAAACTACTTTTCATACCGGTTCTCCCATGCTTCCGATAACAGACTGAAAAATAAGTAATTTGCTTATTTTTCGTTCTGTTACCTATCCTTAATTTTTATCTTTTTCCTTCAGATTCTTGACTTTATCCAAAATACTGGCAAAATCTGTTATCCGCCCTTCGGTATTTTGGGGAAACTCAAGTTCAGATTCTGAAAGTTCTGAAAGCATGTGTACCTCGTCCTTTCCAACAGCAACTACAAGGTATTTTGTTCCCGCCCTTACAATTTGAATATACTTATTAGGAGCAATCCGGCAGGTCTCTATTATCTCCAGATTCCCATATACCATTTTTCCCTTTTGATACCCGGCTATCCATCTGGTAACCAGATAGGTGATGGCAAGAACGAAAACAAAAAGAATAAGCACTGTCATAAATTGGACATAGCTGTCCGCTTTTGAAACAGTTGTCAGCAGCATATTAGCCAACTACTTTCTTTACCGCTTCCAAAACACGGTCAGGCTGGAAGGGTTTTACAATAAAATCCTTCGCGCCTGAATGAATTGCGTCAATAACCATGGCCTGCTGTCCCATTGCCGAACACATAATAACCTTTGCACTGGGATTCGCACCCATAATCATCTTAAGGGCGGCAATACCGTCAACTTCCGGCATAGTGATATCCATAAGCACTAAATCGGGCTTTAACTCATTATACTTTTCAAAAGCCTTTGCGCCGTTTTCTGCTTCCCCTACTACGTTATAGCCATTCTTTGTGAGAATGTCCTTGATCATCATTCGCATAAACGCAGCATCATCAACAATCAAAATATTTTTTGCCATTTCTTTTCTCCTATTTTTTAATTAATTATTTCGGTTACGCGGATGCCAAAACTTTCTTCAATCACCACAACCTCGCCTTTCGCTACAAACTTGCCATTTACAAGTACATCTATAGGTTCACCGGCTATCCTGTCAAGCTCAATAATTGTTCCCGGTGCGAAGTCCAATATTTCCGAAATGGATTTCTTTGTTCTGCCAAGCTCCACTGTCACATCTAAAGGTACATCTCTGATTAAACCAATATTTTCCCGCCCGGGTGCACCTCCCATGTTGTTATTAAAATTCTGGAATTGTGCGGGCTGTACATTCATTCCCTGCATATTCATCTGTGGGTACCCCATATTCATTCCCGGCATTCCCATCATGGGCATTCCGTTCATCCCCATCATCTGGGGATTTCCCATTCCCATCTGAGGATTTCCTTGTGCATATCCCATATCAGCCTGACCTGCATTCATCTGCTGCATTGGCTCATTTACGGCAGGCGCCGTATAAGGTTCCGGCTGCGGCGCGGACGGCGAAGACGCCGGTTCTTTCGTCACAGCAAAAGTATCGTACAAACTCTTTGCAAAGTCAATAGGGTATAATTGCATAATAGTGCTGTCCACCAAATCCCCTATCTGCATTCTGAATGATATTTTTACAAATTTGCCCTGCAAAAACGGATCTATTTCACCGCCCGTTGCAATATCATTCAAATCTATTAAAGTGGCATTTGGGGGGCTGATATCTATCATTTTTCCAAGCATGGTGGACATGGAAGTGGCCGCAGCGCCCATCATCTGATTCATAGCCTCTGAAATAGCGCTAAGATGAAGCTCGCCAAGCTCGCCCTCCGTATTACTGCCATCACCGCCCATCATTAAATCTGCAATAATTTTCACATCATGTTCTTTCAGGATCATGATATTAGAACCGTGCAAACCGGTCGTATAACGAATCTGGATGAAAACGCAAGGACGTTCATAATCCGCCACCACCGAATTCCAATCCGCTATCATAACAGTAGGGGTAGTGATATCAACCTTCGTATTTACCAGGGAAAACAAAGTAGTTGCCGAAGATCCTAAACTGATATTGGCAATTTCCCCAATTGCATCCTTTTCCACTTCGGTAAGCAGCTCTTCATCGTCACTGTCTACCGCTGTTTCCGCCACATTCTCTTTCGGCTTTTCATCTTCTGCCTTTTCGGACAAATCCATACCTGAAAGCAGTGCCTGTATTTCATCCTGTGACAGTACTCCTCCGTCCATACCTTATTCCTCCTCTCTGATCACTTTCGTCACCTGAACTGCGTAACTATCCCTGCTAGAACCTGGAAGTGCGGTAAACTTTCTGATATTTCCCACATAAACCCTCATTTCTGAGTCCACTTTTGTATCCAGCCTTATAATATCCCCAATCTGCAAATTCAGGAAATCACTTACGGACACCTGGCTTTTCCCCAGCACTGCCCTTACAGGTATATCAATTCGCTTAATAAGCGATTCAAGTTGCTGTTCATAATTAATTGTATCATCTTTTTGCATCGTCGAATACCAATACTTCGTATTCAACTTATCCATCACATCTTCCAGAGTAAAATAAGGAAGACAAACATTCATGTACCCCTCCACATCGCCTATCTTGATGTTAAAGGAAACGATGGCAACCATATCGCTTGGCGCAATCACCTGAGCGAACTGGGCATTGGTCTCAATCCTCTCCAGCACCGGATTTACTTCAACCACATTTTTCCATGGTTCTCGCATATGCTGCAGACAGATTGACATCAACCTGTCTAAAATCGAAAGCTCTATCTCTGAAAAATCTCTGTTTTTCTCAAGAGGCATCCCCTGTCCCCCTAACATTCGGTCAATCATTGCAAAACCCAAGTTAGAAGACAGCTCTATAATAATATTACCGTTTAAAGGTTGAAAATCCACTATACTAAGTATTACAGGATTTGAAAGTGCATTGGAAAATTCCGAAAAAGTAAACGTCTCAGAGCTTGACACTGATACCTGAATACTTTTTCTTAAATAAACCGGTAGATTAGTGGAAAGCAGTCTACCATAATGTTCATAAATAATTTCAAGTGTTCGCAAGTGCTCTTTCGAGAACTTCGCGGGTCTCTTAAAATCATAGTTTTTTACTTGTCTATCCCCTTTTTCCGGCATCTGCTCAACATCCAGCTCGCCACTGCTCATGGCTGCCAGAAGACTATCTATCTCACTTTGAGATAATATATCACTCACCGGCTTACACCTCCTTCATCTCTGCCGAAATATTCTGTTCACACGGCATTTACTGATAAAGTGCGACCAGTGTTACATCAAAAATAAAATCCGAACCAAAAAGCTCCTGAACATTTCTTAGTATCTCACTTTTTAGCTGTTCCGAATTCGCCTTTGCCTCATCCATTGTATATTTCCCAACCAATTCAAAAATCTGTCCTCTGATTAAATCCTCCCTGCCGGAAAGATCTCCTTCCCCATAAGTTTTGTAATCATCATGTTTACTGTTCATGGACAGAGTCACGGTAATCACCCCGTAATGATCCTTCTCGTCTCCCTCCGCTCTCTTCATAGGGATCTGTAAATCAGCAATCGTATAGGTCGTAGTGTCCTCTAAAGGCACCGCCGCTACCACTTCTCCACCCGCGTAACCGCTGCTCATATCAAGACTGATTGCCGAAGCAATATCGCTTACCAGCTCCGCCGTCTTTCTGTTTGTGCCGGTTACACTGAACATCATAATCGCAGTAAGAACAATGTTTACAATTAGCAATACTAATATCAAAATTGAAATCAAATTTCTTTTCATAGTATCCTCCATGCTGCCAACACCTGCAAATTTTGGCGTCAGCACAAATTTGGTCCGTGAAAAATTTATTTTTCACAGTATACAGCCTTTCTCTGTCAATAGGAACTTAACGCATTATAAATTTTTATTTCAACACGCCTGTTTTTTGATCTTCCTTCATCCGAGGAATTGTCTGCAATCGGAATGTACTCCCCTCTGCCCGAATGCTTAATCTTACTCATGTCCAAAGTAGTGTTATCTTCCAGATAATAGAAAACTGACAAAGCCCTGCCGCTGCTCAATTCATCATTGTTTGAATATTTTGCGCCTGACATCGGTACATTATCCGTATGACCTTCTATTTCTATAACGCCTTCGCTGAATCTCTGTAAAATAACTCCAAGCTGCTCCATTAACGGCTCCGCTTCTTCCTTAATCTCCACACTTCCCGAATCAAATAAAAGCGCTCCGTTTAATGTAAGCTGCACATACTGAGAAGTAAATTCAATATCCACTTCTTTATCCAGATTTCTTTCCTCTAAAGCTTCTTCTACCTTTTCTGCCAGCTCCTCCGATTCCTTAAGCTTAGCTTCTTCCATAACTTCCACGGCGGTTTTTAAGTCTTCCGGTATCATATCCCCTTCCGCATCCCTGCCCGTGCTGTTTATGTAATTATCCAGCTCGTTTAATTGGCTTACCCCGTTACTGATTAGCATACCATCGCCAATTGCCGAGGCGCCCGCAGTAAAAATGCTGAATGTCTGATTAAAGGATGCTGCCAGCTGTTCAAACTTCTGCGCGTCCATTGTTGACATGGAAAACAGCATGACAAAAAAACAAAGAAGCAAATTCATAAGGTCTGCAAAGGTTGATTGCCAAGCCGGAGCGCCTTTTGGTGGTTCATCCGGTTTTCTCTTAGCCATTCTCATCACCTCCGTCATCCAGCACTCGGTCGCCCGGCGCCATGAATGACTTGAGTTTCTCCTCTATTACCCTGGGATTTTCACCCGCCTGGATGGAAAGGAGACCTTCAATCATAATCTCTTTGAGCATAATCTCACTGGCATTATTTGATTTTAACTTACCTGCAACCGGCGCACATATCCAGTTTGCCAAAAGGGAACCATACAGGGTCGTAATAAGCGCTACCGCCATGGAAGGTCCGATTGTTGAAGGGTTATCCATTTCATAAAGCATGTTAACCAGACCAACCAAAGTACCAATCATACCCCAGGCAGGGCCCATTGCCCCTAAGTCCTCCCAAAATGCAATCTTATTCTTATGTCTATCCTCTGTGCTAACCAACTCCGTTTCCATGATTCCACGCACCAATTCCGGGTCTGTTCCGTCTACAATCAGCAACACTCCCTTTTTCATGAAGTCGTCGTCCAGATTAGATGCGGCCTCCTCCAGTGACAGAAGGCCTTCCTTTCTTGCGATGTTGGACAGGTCAATAATCTTTTGTATCATTTCTCTGGTATCCGCATTAGGCGCTTTAAAGACTAACAGGAAGCTTTTAAGTCCCGCTATGTAGTCTGCAAGAGACTTTGATGCCAATACGGCAAAGAAAGATCCGCCAAAAGTAATAATGGCAGACGCCACATCCACATATCTGCCTATGTTCGCAATACCTGCCGCATTGATAATACCAAATGCACACATCCCAAAACAGAGTCCTAACCCTAAAATTGACGCTATATCCACAATTCCTCACCCCTTTGCCTTAATTCGCAAAAAAATCCTTTCTATACGATTTTACAAGATTTTTTACTTCTTGTCTACTTTCTTTTACAATTATTTTTCTGCCCGTGGTAAATGCTATTACCGTATCGGGAGTTTCCTCCACGAGCTCTATTAAATCGGGATTGATTAGAACTTTTATCCCGTTGATTTTGGTCACCTCTATCATAACACTTTGTTTCCTCCTGCGCTACTGTAAATTTTTTTCAGTAATGCTAATTAACAGTTTCTTTATGTTATTGTTAGCGGACGCTTGGAAAAACAAATATTCCAACGTCACCGCGCTCCCGCTCTATAAAAACGCAGCAGACGCCAGGCTCGAAAAAACCTCGCCAAGCGCTGGCGTTTTTATAAGGGTTCCTTTTGGAATCTTTGTTTTTCCAAGCTGTTTATTGGCTGTCCGATAAAATAACTTCATAAATGTTGGTATCCATTTACTACGCTAAAAGGAACCGGTTTTTGGCCCGGTTCCTTTGGCTTGTTTGTGTATTATATGCTTTCATATACTTTTATTTATATTGCGGATAATTCTTTTCTATGCCAATATGGGCATCAGATAAATGCTAAGAATTATCTCTTCAGGTTGGTTAATTCTTCGAGCAGGGTGTCAGATACGGTGATAATTCGGCTGTTGGCCTGGAAGCCTCTCTGGGTTGTAATCATTTCCGTAAATTCGGATGCCAGGTCAACGTTACTCATCTCCAGTACGCCGGATTCCATCTTGCCGCCGCCTGCCGTGATGTCCTCTCCAATTCCGTCAAAGGTACCTGAGTTTAAGGTTGCGGAATAAAGGTTGTCGCCTTCTTTGGAAAGACCGGAGGGATTTGCAAAGGATGCGGTTGCAATCTGACCTAAAAGTCTTCTCTGACCGTTGTCATAGGATGCGTATATTTTACCGTCTCTTTGGATGGAGATTCCGCTTAATTCTCCTTCTTTACGTCCTTCTCCTAAACCGGTCTGATCTCCGGCATATGCGCTGATGGTGGCAACACCGTTGTTGTCATAGTTGCTGGTTGCGGAGAAGTCTATTTCGATATCACCGAATCTGGCCGTGGCATTACTATCGCCAAATCCTATTGTGATGGTAGTATTTCCTACTCCGGTATAGTTCTTGTCGGCATTATGCGCCTGGCCAATGCTCTGGAATGTACCCTTACCATTCCTATAGTTTAGCAGCATACTTCTTGGCACAGCTGTGGCAGTCCCATTATATTCCTGATCCGCGTCATTCCAAGCGGGATATGTTGCTCCAACACTGTTATTGCCTGCACTAAACGTAACTTCCTTTCCAAGATCTGTCAGCAGGGGAATATCATTGTTAAACTCATCTTTCTTACGACTAGCCGGATTCGTCGAGTTGTCCATTTCATACTGGATTTCACCATCATCATTTGTCTGATACATAACAGTTCTTCCGGTTTCTTCGTCAATGATATCATCCAGTCTTACAAAAAATTGTCCCGTATCGCCGTCGATGGCGTGAACGCTCATTCTGGCCGTATATTTATAGCCCTGATTGTCGAAAAATTCCAAATCAAGCACGCGGCCATCCCCTTTTGGAAATGAATTTCCGATATCGGTATCGTTTTTATCAATCAGGCCGCCAACGGTAGCCTTTGAAGTCGCTTCCGGGGGATAGGTCATGTTTGTCTCTGTCATAATGCGCAAGGGCTTTACGCGGGCTTTCTGGATGTTGTTCGGGTTTGCAGGGTCTACGCCCCAGCCCATTACGTTGTAGCCGTTGCTGGTCATGGCAAGGTTGCCTTTACCGTCGATATAGAAGGAACCGTCTCTTGTAAAGAAATTTTCCGATCCGTTGTTTACTACGAAAAATGCATCTCCGCTGATCATGATGTCAAATGGATCGTTGGTGTTCTGGGCTGAGCTGTTTGTCTTGATTGCGCTGGTTTTAGCGCCAAGACCAATCTGTCTTGCATTGGTACCTGCCACGCCTGTTACCGGGTTTGCACCTGATGCGGCCTGAGTGGTCTGATACATCAGATCTGCAAATGTCATGGACTGTGACTTGTACGCTGTGGTGTTGACGTTGGCAATATTATTACCGATTACGTCCATTCTTGTCTGGTGGGTTCTTAAACCTGCCACACCAGAGAATAATGATCTCATCATAATGAAATGACCTCCTTAAATCTCGTGCCGTATGTATCGCATATACGGCAAATGCAAGTATATGCGATACGTGCGCTTACGCGCTGTTCCTTCTGTCATTCAGGAACTTTAAGCCTCCCTAAGGTCCGGCTATATGATTACGGCACCGTCAATATTAGTAAATACGTTTTCCGCTGCATCCTGCCTGTTCATTGCTGTTACTACCGTATTATTGGGTATGTTTACGATAAAAGCAAGCTGGTCAACGATTACAAGCGATTCTTTGATTCCTTTCATCTGCGCTTTCTGTGCGCCCTCCTGTAAGCGTTCCATCTGGCCTCTTGTCAGTTCGATGTTCCGCTCCGCCAATCTTCCTGCGGCGTGCTTGGAAAATCTCACCTGCCCCTGGGCTCTGGCACGGCTGCTTTCTAAAATTTCCTGAAAAGACTGACCATCCGTGGCCAACTGCGATGTCCCGCTTTTATTTTGTTTCAGGTATTGATCCTGCAATTGTTCAATTGAAAGGTATCCTTTGTTTTGAACCTGCATATTAATCCTCCATGCTTCCAACAGCCCACAAATTGGGCCGAAGTACAAATTTGTGGTTGATAAAATTAGCCCTGAGGCTGATTATTCAACCTATCCCCTACTCTAAAAAATTTTCTTTAAGCGGTAAATCCTGCATCCTGCATTCTTAATTTCCATTTTGCCGGCAATCCATAAATGAAATATTTCTAAAATAATTGCCCTGCAAGGATATGAACTGAAACTTAATTTTTAAGCTTCTTCTCCGGCTACGGTGTTTTCTCCGGCTTCTTCTTTGTCGCCTTCGCCGACTTTATCGTCTTCTCCCGCACTGCCGCCTTCTTCTACCTTATCCTCGCCCTCTTGCGTCCCGTCGCCTTCTACCTTATCGCCGCCTTCCCCTTCTTCCGGTTTATTGGCATCAGCCGCCTCCTGCAGCTCGGCAATTCTCTCCACATAGCTTTGCAGTTTTTCTATGTTTTTCTTATCAATGAAAGACTGCTGGTAAGCTGTCATGTTGTTAAAGATTTTCTGCAGGCTCTCAATGTTTTCCTTATCCTCCAGTGTAATAAACTCAAGCCTGGGAAGTTTATTCATAGCCGCCGTAAATGATACTGCCAAATCCAGCGCTGACTGATAAGATTCGTCTACTACCGCAACCACATCATCTATGGAATAGAGCGCGCCGTTTATGGAAACAAAAGCCTGGTTGTTTTCATAGGCCACATACTCTACTGTGCCCTGAATTGACCTGGCGTTTCCTGCGCTGTCCACGGTATTTACCTCAACTAGCTTGCCCACCATGGCAGAAGCCCTTGTAAGCTCCATGGTTGACGCCATGTTCTGCATCTGCTCCACCTGTGAGAAGGTTGCATACTGGGAAATGTATTCCGTATTAGAAGTAGGCTCCAAAGGATCCTGATACTTCATCTGCGCTACTAAAAGCTGTAAAAACGCATCCTTATCCATGCCGTTTTTTGTTGCGGCTTTCTTGATGGAACTTTCCGACGCGGTTTCTTCAATTACTCCATTTTTTACTACTGCATCTACCATACTAAACCTCCATACTTTCTTTTAAGCGGTATAATCCACCGTGTTTCCATTCATTTCCATTACTCTGGCTGCAAGGATCTCCTCTTCGCTTGCTTCCTCACCCAAAATTCCTTCCGGCCCGTTTAAATTAATTCTTCTAAGGGGCCTTCTGTTGTTTCCGGATGAAGCGTCGGCGTTTTCATCTTTTCCCTGTCCCTGCCAGAGATTACTCTCAAATCCATGGCTTTCCACGCTAACCTGCACCGCTTCTACTTTTACTCCCTGTTCCCTTAAGCTTTCCTGGAGCGTTGACACCTGACTTTCAATAGCTGCTTTTACGGCTTCGTTTTGTACCTGAAACTGTGCCGTTATCTCGCCGCCCTTGGATGAAATCTGGATATGTACCGTTCCAAGACTTTCCGGATGCAGCTGCATTTCCAACTGTTCCATACCGGGCTTTAATTGAATCTTCATGTAATCCATAATCTGATCCATGATATTCCTTGACTGCTGGCTAAAAATTTCCGTAGTCTGTTCAAATGGAACCTCTGCCGTCTGTAATTTTTCTTCGGAAAGTGTATGGAGGAGTAAATTGCCCGCTCCGGCGTCCTGTGACTGTCCCTTACTGCTTTCGTCTTTGTTCTGATCTTGGTTATCCGCCTGTTCCCGCAGGGCCTCCACCTCTGTCTCCGGCCTCGCCGATGCTGCGTCGATAACTTTAATGGCATTGCCGTTTTCATCGGCTGACAGCCTCACCGTATCGTCTCCGGATTTCACCTCAACCGTAATCTGGGGCTCATTTGTTTCCACCAAAGCCGGTATATCCTCCGGTTTCGCTTCCACACGGCTTTGCATTTCCTCAAGCACTTTCTGCATATCCTCAGCGCTGATCCCTATTTCCTGTGAAAGTTCTGCTTTCAGTTCCTGTACAACGCCAAGCAGATTTTGCAGACTGTCAAAAAGATTGCCATCCGTAAGGAGCGCAGTTGCATCCTCGGCGCCGCTTAGCATTAATACAAGCTGCGTTAAATTAGACGGCTCAAAAAGCGCATATACCGAAAGCCCTAATTCTTCCATGGCTTTTTCCACTTCTTCTTTGGATACGCCTAATTCATTCGCAATTTCATCAATGACTTTTTCTCCGGCTTCCTCTATGGCCTGTTCCTGTTCTTCGGTCAGGCTTTCCGGCTTAGCCGTTTCTTTCACAGTTTCCTGAGGCTTTATGCTCTCCCGCCGGCTGTTTGCTGCCTGGGGCGCGGGCGTTTTAACATTGTTTCCACCGGTAACTGCCTGAAATTGGTTGTACGAACTGCCGCCCTTTGTTTTGTTCATCACATCGCCAAAACTCTCAGACCTGCTGTCCGTATTACCTGTTTTTACGGAACTTCGTCCTCCCGGTAAATTCATCAGGGGATTCACTTCCTTTACAGGTGCGCTTGTCATTTACATCCCTCCTGTCTTTATAAGTCTGTTAAGACGTAGCTATTCGGCCTTCGGCTTCATAGTTACATTAAGACTCTTTTTCAAGGTACATAATCTATATCGGTTCAAGGAGCAGATTCTTTAAGGCTCAGGATCCATAATCTTTGTAATCCTTGCCGCAATTTCAGGGTCCATAGCTTCTAAAATTTTCGCCCTGCTTTCTGCGTCCATCGCACCCAGTATTCTGACTGCCAAATCCAGATTATCTGTCATTTCCGACAAAATGGAAGCTGCAGCCTTAGGCTTCATTGTAGAATAAGTTTTTGCATATTCCACAATTTCACTGTCCTCCGCGCTCTGCGCCGCTACCTGTTTATAGAGATATTCCGCAGTTGCGGGATCCATCTCCTCATAATATTTCTTATACTCTTCTATCCCCGGGCCCTTGTCTGCGTAAACCACTTCCTCATAAAATTCCGTCTTAATCCTCTGGAATTCCACCTGGCTGTCCTCAAAAGTCTTAAGGCGTTCCACCTCGGCTTTCAGTTCGTCTACTTCGGTCGTTTTATCTGACTGTACGGACTGAGCCCTCTCAAGCTCAAGCTCAAGCTCTTTGATATAATCCACAGCCTCCTGAATACTCGTATAGCCACCGTAGCCCTCTTCTTCCCCTTCCGCCGGCACATCCGAATCGGTATTGCTCGGCAAAATCATATTAAGTACCGGTACATCCTTTAAAACAGGCGTCAGTACATTGCTTCCAAAACCGCCAAAATCCAGCTTAACAATCAGGCACAAAATTGCAACCCAGATTAACACAATAATAAAGGTGACCAGAAAAACGGATCCATTGCCGGCTCCTTCTCCATCCGCCAGCTCCTCTTCCTGGTCGGCAAGTTCCCGGGCCTTTGCTTTTGCCTCCTTGCGCTGCTGCTTTTGTTCCTGTTTTAATTTCTTCTTTTCTTCTTTGAGACGCTTTTTTTCCAGCTTCGCGTCATCGAAACTCATTTCTTCATCTATTGGCATACTTTCATACCTCCCGGCCTTCGCCTTTGCTGCAGGCTTTTTTATTTTCGTCCATGCGTGTAACTGGTGAGCTCATCCACTTCCTTGGCCTCCCTGGCATTTTCCTCATGCATAAACACCTCGAAAGCTTTCTCTCTGAGTCTCTCGTGGGTCTTACTTTCCTGCCTTGCAAGCTGCAATTTTAGGCGCGCCGCCTCCAAATTATCTTCAGCCAGCTTTACCTGCTGTTTTTGGAATAAAATAAACTCATCCATGATAGCAATTGCATCTCTGTTCTCTAAGATATCCAAAACCTTTAAGCTTTCCTTGCGAAGCTTTCTTCCTTCACTTTCATAGGATTCTTTCCTGTTAAAAAGCACCTGTAATTTTTCCTCTTCCTCATCCAGGCGAATCCTGGCAGCGGCAAACTCCATCTTAGCCTGCTCTTCCATTTTTATCTTAATATTTAAGATGCTCTGCATCCGGTATCTGAATCTGGCCATTTACGCTTCCGCTCCATTTACAAAAATTCTTTTCAAAAGCTCCACTGACTCCTCAAAGGTTATTTTATCCTCCACATCCTGCATTAAAAATTGGTTTACCTCTCCGATTTTCCGGATTGCATAATCGATCTCCGGGTTGCTTCCTGATTTATATGCGCCGATGTTAATCAAATCCTCCGCCTCACTGTAAGTGGCGAGTACGTTTTTCAGCTTACCGGCATAGCTTTTGTGGTCCCTTTCCGCAATCTGGCTCATACATCTTGAAATACTCTGCAGCACGTCGATTGCAGGATAATGATTTTTGTGGGCTAACTTTCTGTTCAGCATAATATGCCCGTCTAAAATACTTCTTGCGGTATCGGTAATTGGCTCGTTGAAGTCGTCGCCATCCACCAAAACGGTATATAATCCGGTGATAGAGCCCTTGTCGGACCTGCCGGCCCGCTCTAAAAGCTTGGGCATTTCAGAATATACGCTGGGCGGATATCCTCTGGAAACCGGCGGTTCCCCGCTGGCAAGGCCAATCTCCCTTTGGGCCATGGAAAAACGGGTAAGGGAGTCCATCATAAGTAAAACATCCTTTCCCTGATCCCTGAAATACTCTGCCACAGCCGTAGCCGTCTGGGCCGCTTTTTTACGCTCTAAGGCGGGCTTATCGGAAGTTGCCACCACTACCACCGAGCGTCTCATACCCTCCGGGCCTAAGTCTCTTTCAATAAACTCCCGAACCTCCCTGCCACGCTCTCCAATTAAGGCAATCACATTAATATCTGCCTTCGTATTTCTTGCAAACATACCCATAAGCGTTGACTTTCCCACGCCTGAGCCGGCAAAAATGCCAATTCTCTGCCCTTTCCCTACGGTAATCAGGCCGTCCACGGCTTTTACGCCAAGGGGTAACACTTCATCTATGATCTTTCTGCTCATGGGATCCGGCGGACCTGCCTCCACCGAATATTCCTCTCCCACAGGCTCCTGTCCCGTATCAGGCATTCCAAGGCCGTCTAAAACATGGCCAAGAAGCCCTCCGTCTACCCTTACCTTTAAAGGAGCCCCGGTATTTTCTACAATACTGCCGGGGCCAATTCCTACCACATTCTGGTAAGGCATCAGGAGATTCTTCCCCTCTTTAAAGCCAACCACTTCGGCCGGAGACGGTTTTTCCTTACGGCCGCCCTCCACGGGATAAATCATGCAAATATCCCCAAGCTTAGCCGCCGGGCCGGCCGACTCAATGGTAAGGCCCACTACGTTCACCACCTTACCGCTTACCTTAAAAAGAGAATCATCTATCACACTTATGTATTTTTCGAAATTAATTTTCGGTGTTATCAATATTATACTCCGCCCTCTCTTACTTCCAACATCATGCGAAGAATGGCCGTCAGGACATTCTTCTGAGTGTGAAGTTTTA
>ERZ777011.2448-NODE-2448-length-14750-cov-8.294658_pt1 | contig 14750 bp, 15 predicted proteins | sample MGYA00374964_ERZ777011 | MGnify/ENA primary metagenome ERZ777011 (study PRJEB29310, sample SAMD00008975) | mouse gut metagenome | study: EMG produced TPA metagenomics assembly of the Metagenome analysis of fecal microbiota from mouse which was promoted...
AAGCGGGTAAGGGAGGATGTGCTCTTTATTTTAGTTTAAATGAAAGAGCCGTGAGTTGAAAATAAGTCGAGTTTATTCGGGTTTATTACTATATGAACTTGCCGGGGTATATATTTGCTATATTTGACTTATGCAGGCGTGCATGTCCGAAGTTGTCATCCGAATTTGCTTATTTTGCGCAGAATCGGTTCGTTTATCACTTTGATGCGGCGTCCGTCGACGAGCAATATGTGTTCGCTGACGAAACTCGACAGTGTACGTATGGCGTTTGAGGTGGTCATGTTCGATAGGTTGGCGAGGTCTTCGCGCGACATGTATATCTTCAGCGTAGTGCCGTCGTCTTCATAGCCGTAATGGTCGAGCAGCACAATCAGAGCTTCGGCAAGGCGTCCGCGTATGTGCTTCTGGGTGAGGTTTACTATTTTAGTATCGCTGCCGCCGAGGTTGCGCGAGAGGTCGCGTATAAAGAACCAGGCCAGATTGATGTTGTTGTGAATCATATCCTTAACCAGCTGCAGTGGGATGGCCCCTAAAACCGATGGCTCGAAAGCTGCCGCACTCGACACATAAGGCTCTTCGGCGAAAAATGCTCTATAGCCGAAGTACTGAACCGGACGAATAAGACGCAAAATCTGTATTCGGCCACCTACACCCTCTTTGAACTTTTTTACTTTGCCCTTGAGCAGACACCACAGGAATTCCGGTTCATCGCCTTCGGCGTAGATGAGCTGGTTTTTCTTGAAGGTATGTATTACCAGGTTGTCGGTAATCTTGCGTTTTTCATCACCGTCAAGCAAGGTCCAGATTTCGGACATATCTTCGTTGATTACTTTTTCCAATGCGGCTTTTATCATAATGAATATATGCGATTATAGGTATGGAGAGTGTGGTTTGTGTCGTAAAGCTATGTTTAAGAACATGCAAATTTAGCAATTTTTGTTTAATTCAGCTCAGAAAATCATGAATTTTTTATTCTCAGGCAAATAAAAGGTGTCGTTACGGGATCTATTGAGCTTTCCGGCTGAATTTCTTCAGTAAAAGCTGCCGACATTTTTCTCTGTTAAGTTTGGGATTCTCAAAGGCGCATTTCATCAGGTAGTCCTTGCAGTGTTCTACTTTTTGTCCGGGCTGAATTTGCAGCAGTTTGCGTATATGCAGGCTTTGTATGGGCAGGTTGAAGCCGAACATTTCGGTGCCGGAGGCTTTGAATTCGGCTGCGCGTTTGCGTATGGCGGGAACTTGTCCGGCGAGGGATGGCCGCTCAGTGTGCGAGAGGTTGTCGGCATGAATCAGTGTAAGCAGGCGCTCGAAGCGGTCGCGCGTTTCACACAGATATTGCAGGCTCCTGAGGTCGGCGTCGGACATGTTTTCGGCGTTGTCGCCCCATTTCTTGGCTGCGGTATGGTTGCGGGCCAGAAATATGATGTTGTTTATTATCTTTGGTTCATAACGCAGTCGTTTCATGGCGGGGTCGATTACCGGCGCGGCGCGTCGGTCGTGGCGCGGAAAGGTGACTTTGCCGTTGTCGTGGCGTGTGTATGCCAAGGCTTTACCGGCATCGCACAGCAGTGCAGCCAGTCGCATGTTTACATCGCTGCTTATGCCGGCCATGGCCTTGACAGTCCGCAGGGTGTGCTGCCATACACTGCCTTGATTAGAGCTGTTGTCGGGCATGCCGAATATGGGGCTGAGTTCAGGCATAATCACTGACATGATGCCACATTGTTCAAGCATTTCGAGGGCTTTTGCCGGAGCCTGGCACGAAATCAGTTTGTCGAACTCGCTGCGAATACGCTCTTTCGAGGCTATTTTTATTGATGCGGGATTTTTTTTTAGGGCCACCATGGTTTCCGGATGTATTTCCCATCCGAAGGAGCAGGCAAATCGAATGCAGCGAACGATTCGCAGGGGGTCGTCGTCGAATGTACGTTCGGGGTCGGCAGGGGTGCGTATGATTTTGTTTTTGATGTCGGCCAAAGCCATGCCGCACAAATCGAGCATGCGGTCGGCCGAAATGTCGTAGTACAGCGAGTTGATTGTAAGGTCGCGGCGGGTACAATCGTCGGCCAGCGAGCCGAAAGCCGCCGCCGGATTGTCGGCATTGTGAGGGCCGTATTTGTCGCTGCGGGTCTGTACTATTTCAAGTTCATCATCGGGAAAAGCCTTAAGTCTGAGTCTGGCGGTACTGTAGCGCTGAAACACCAGCGGCGCTCCCAGGGTGAGATGTCTGCTGCGAAGCCAGCGCGAGAACTTGACACTGCCCAACGGCAAATCGACCGTGAGGTCGATGTCGTGTATCGGGCGTCCCATAATCATGTCGCGACAGCAACCACCTACTACAAATAGGTGGCCTTCCCACTGCGTCCCTTTGATTTTTTTACGCAGGTAATCAATTACTTTCGGATAATTGCTTAGATTGTCCATTGCTGAGTGTCAGGAAATTTTGCTCCAGTCGGCGCTTCGATTGACAATGGTCGACATGTATCGTATCATGTCGGAGTTCTGTGGCATTTTCAAATCGGGGTCGGAGTCGAGCAGCTTTTCGGCGGCCAAGCGTGCCTGCTGCAGAATTGCGCCGTCGGTTGCCAGCGATGCTATATGCAGGTCGAATGGCATGCCGCTCTGCATGGTGCCTTCGATGTCGCCCGGTCCGCGGAACTTCATGTCGGCCTCGGCTATCACAAAGCCATCGGTGGTGGCGGTCATCACTTCGAGCCGCTTGCGGGTTTCGGAGGCAATCTGATATTTGGTCATAAGAACACAGTAGCTCTGGTCGGCTCCACGGCCAACGCGACCGCGCAACTGATGCAGCTGCGACAGTCCGAAGCGTTCGGCATTCTCGATTATCATTACTGAAGCGTTGGGCACATTCACGCCTACCTCAATTACTGTGGTCGCTACCAAAATACGGGCTTCGCCTGAGGCAAAGAGCTGCATCTGATAGTCTTTTTCGTCGGGCTTCATGCGGCCATGCACCATTGCTACTTTATAGTCGGGGAATGTCTGCCTGATGGTTTCGAAACCTTCCTGAAGGCTGCGCAGGTCGAGTTTCTCGTTTTCGTCGATAAGAGGATATACGATATATGCCTGACGGCCCATGCGCAACTGGTTGAAAACAGCCTTGTATGTGCCCTGACGCTGGTTATCGTAGCGCAGCAGGGTTGTAACCGGTTTGCGCCCCGGGGGAAGCTGGTCGATTACCGACACGTCGAGGTCGCCGTAAACAGTCATGGCCAGTGTGCGCGGAATAGGTGTGGCTGTCATAACCAGAATATGCGGCGGCAGCAAGTTCTTGCGCCACAGGCGGGCTCGCTGAGCCACGCCGAAGCGGTGTTGCTCGTCAATAACCGCTAAACCCAGATTGGCAAATTCCACGGTGTCCTCGATAAGGGCATGAGTGCCGACAAGTATGTGGAGCGAGCCGTCGCGCAGTCCGGTGTGTATGTCTTTTCGTTTTGCCGTACGTGTGGAGCCTGTGAGCAATTCGATATTCAGGCCAATCTCGGCGGTCATGGCCGAAAGAGTTTCGTAATGCTGAGTGGCCAGAATCTCGGTAGGAGCCATCAGGCAGGCCTGGAAGCCATTGTCCACAGCCATAAGCATGGCCATGAGGGCTACAATGGTCTTACCGCTGCCGACATCGCCCTGAACCAGGCGGTTCATCTGGCGACCTGTATTTACGTCGGCACGTATTTCCTTTACGACACGCTTCTGGGCATCGGTGAGCGGAAAAGGCAGACATCGGTTGTAGAAGTTGTTAAACCAATCGGCTATACGTCTGAATCGGTATCCTTCGGTATTGTCATGCCGGAGCCGTCCGCGCCTGACAATGTCGAGCTGGATATAGAACAGTTCGTCGAACTTGAGCCTATAGCGGGCTTTTTCGAGTAGTTCGGCCGACGACGGCAGATGAATCTGCCTCAGAGCGGAGTCAAGGGGCATAAGTCCAATACTTTGTGCTACCGATTGAGGTATCGGGTCGGCTACGGTTCGCGATTCGAGTACTGCCTGAGTCCATACAAAGAAGTTGCGCGAAATCACTCCGCGCGACCTCAGTTTCTCTGTAAGCGGATATATGCCCCTGAAGCCTTCGCGTGCTCCCACCGACTGAGGAGCGTCGATCTCGGGGTGCGCCATCTGCCACATGGAGCCATAGCGGGTTGGTTTGCCGAAGAGTATGTACTCCTGACCCAGACGAATCGACTCGCGTATCTGTTTGATTTTTCTGAACCATACCACCTCCATAGTCCGCCGTCCGTCAGTGAACGAAGCAGTCAGGCGCATTTTAGCGCCTTCGCCTACTACATTCATAGCAATGAACGAGCCACGTATCTGAACGTACGGTATCTCGCCATTGAGTTCACTGACGGTGTAGCATTTCGAACGGTCGACGTAATTGTTGGGGTAGTAGCGCAAAAGGTCGGCCGCCGTGCGGATTCCCAGCTCGGAGGCAAGTAGCTCGGCCTTTTTAGGCCCTATACCTTTTACGTATTTTACATCGAGAGTCGAAAGAGAGTTCATAGGAGTGCTGAAACAACGGCAAGATCGCGAGCATTGGTTATTTTCAGTGTGTCGGGCGACCCTTCGACAATGTCGACAGGGCGCCGGAAGTATCGCTCCACTACTGAAGCATCGTCGGTGAAAAAGTCGTTGAATTCCTGTGAGTAAGCCCGGATGATGCGTCCGAACCGGAATGCCTGTGGCGTCTGCACTGCCTTGTACAGATTGCGGTCGACGGCTGCCGAAATGCCGTCGGGCTGCAGCATGCGTATTGAATCGGCCATTGCTATTACCGGTACAGCGCCTGAGCCGGCATCGGCTGCGACGGAGTGCCGCAGACGTTCCACTACATGGGGGCAGAGCAGGGGGCGTGCCGCGTCGTGGACATATACAATGTCGTTGTCGGCAGCCCGCGAGGCAAGCATGTCCAGGGCGGCTTTTACCGAGTGGAAGCGAGTGGAGCCTCCGAAAGTGTACTCCGGCGACTTAAAGTTGTGGCTGCGGCAAAGGTCGAGCCACAGGCTTTCCATCTCGCGGCTGATAACCAGCAGTTGAGTGGCCGCAGGCATAATCAGGCTGATTCGCTTCAGAGTATGTATCAATACAGGCTCACCGGCAAGGGAGCAGTACTGCTTCGGAACCGAAGCTCCGAAGCGGCTTCCCGTGCCGGCGGCCACAATTATAATATATTCCTGTGGATTCTCAGTCTGCATTAGTATGCGAACATGGGATACTCGGTCATGATGGAGTTGACTTTGGCGCGAACAGAGTCGATAACCTGAGTGTTCTCTACGTTGTTGAGTACGGTATCAATCATTTCCACAATCTCGCCCATGAGGTCTTCTTTTACACCGCGGGTGGTAATGGCGGGAGTACCCAGACGTATGCCCGAGGTCTGGAAGGGCGAACGGCTGTCGAAGGGTACCATATTCTTGTTGGCGGTGATGTCGGCGTCGACGAGCACTTTTTCGGCAACTTTGCCGGTGAGTTCGGGGAACTTCGAACGAAGGTCAACGAGAATACAGTGGTTGTCGGTGCCGCCGCTGACAATGTTATAGCCTTTGTCGGAAAGGGCTTTTGCCATAGCCTGAGCGTTGGCCTTGACCTGCTTCTGGTATTCCTTGTATTCGGGACGGAGAGCTTCGCCGAATGCCACAGCCTTGGCGGCGATTACATGTTCGAGCGGGCCGCCCTGTACACCGGGGAATACGGCGGAGTCGAGCAGCTGCGACATCATGCGTATCTGGCCTTTGGGATTGGTCTTGCCCCAGGGGTTTTCGAAGTCCTTGCCCAGCAGGATGATGCCGCCGCGCGGTCCGCGCAGAGTCTTGTGGGTTGTGGAGGTTACGATATGGGCATATTTCAGAGGATTGTCGAGGAGTCCTGCAGCAATAAGACCGGCGGGGTGCGCCATGTCAACCATGAAAATGGCACCGATTTCGTCGGCAATCTTGCGCATGCGGGCATAGTCCCAGTCGCGGCTATAGGCGCTTGCACCGCCGAGAATCAGTTTGGGACGCTCGCGCAGGGCCACTTCTTCCATCTGGTCGTAGTCTACAAGGCCGGTTTCGGCCGATACGTTGTATTCCAGTGCGTTGAATACCAGGCCGGAGAAGTTTACGGGGCTGCCGTGCGAGAGGTGTCCGCCATGAGCCAGATTGAGGCCCAGGAATTTATCGCCCGGTTTCATGCATGCCATAAACACGGCCATGTTAGCCTGTGCGCCTGAGTGAGGCTGAACGTTGGCGTATTCAGCGCCGAAAAGCTCTTTTACACGTTCGATGGCCAGTTGTTCAGACTGGTCGACAACGCCGCATCCGCCGTAATAGCGGTGGCCGGGATAGCCTTCGGCATATTTGTTGGTGAGGCAAGAACCCATGGCTTGCATCACCTGGTCGCTTACAAAGTTTTCAGATGCGATAAGTTCGATTCCTTTTTTCTGACGCTGGTGTTCGCGTTCGATAATTTCGAAAATTGCAGTGTCTTTTTCCATAATTGGTTATTTATTGGGGGTTAGTTTTTTTCTTTATTGAGAAGCCGAAGTGCCCCAACATATCGCCGAGGGCATAGTACCTGCCATGGCACCATGCTGCCAAACCCGATGCAGCCAGGTCGAAAGCATTGGTGGCGGGGTCGATATAGCGTTCGTCGGCCAGCAGGGTGACTACATCGGCCAAAAACATATCGTGGCTACCGAGGCTTATGATATCACGCACCTTACATTCGATTGACAGCGGTGATTCGGCCACCGACGGACAGGCCACATTCACTCCCGGCTCAGGGTGCAACCCGGTGTGTTGCCATTTGTCGAATTCACTGCCCGACTTTACTCCACACCAGTCGGTGGCGAGCACCATGTCGGCTGTGGTAAGGTTGAGGGTGAACTCCATATTCTCCTTAAGAATCGGGTAAGAGTGCCTGCCGGGACGTACCGAAATATACAGCATCGGCGGATTGGTGCATACCGTACCTGTCCACGCCACAGTTATAAGGTTGGACTTGCCATGCGGATATGTGCCGCAGCTTACCAGAGCTGCGGGAGCCGGATATACCATTGTTCCCGGCTTCCATTGCTGCTTCATCGAATCTGGGCTTTGTTGCCTTCGACAGTATGGTTGCAGTAATGGCAGCGGATAAGCACCGGATTGCGGTTCACTACATGGAACTTGGTGAGCATCGGCTCGTTGTTGCTGATGCATTTTGGGTTTCCGCAGCGTACAATGCCCACAATGCAGTCGGGAAGCTCCACGGGGCGTTTGGCGGTAACGTTGAAGTCGCGGATAGTATTCACCACGGCCTCCGGGGCAATCAGAGCTATGCGGTTGAGCACTGCCTCGGGAAATTCTACGTCGGCTACTTTGATAATTCCTTTTTTGCCGATTTTTTTGCTGTCGAGGTTGTTGCCTATGGTCACATTTGTGTCCATGCCTGCGATGCCAAGAAGTTCGACGGCCTTGAACAGAGCCGGCGAAGGGATACGGTCTATAACGGTGCCGTTGCGGAGTGCTGCTACGGCGAGTTCTTTTTTGTCGGTAGTCATAGTGTTACTTTTCGGGGTCGATGCCTAATGCGCGTGTTATGATGGCCTGTCGGGCAAAGAGTCCGTTGCGGGCCTGGTCGAAATAGTAAGCTTTGGGGTTGTCGTCGACATCGCGGTCGATTTCGTTCACACGTGGCAGCGGGTGTAGTATCCGCAGAGTGGGTTTTGAGTCGGCCAGCATTTCGTTATGCAGTGTATAGCGGTCTTTTACTCTTTCATATTCCATTATGTCGGAGAACCGTTCACGCTGTACACGTGTCATGTAAATGATGTCGCTTGAGTTTATCACCTCTGGGGCGAACTCGGTGGTTTCGTTGTACCGTATGCCATGTTCGTTGCAGAAATCCTTGTATTCCTGAGGCATGCGCAGTTCCGGACACGCTACAAAGTTGAACGTAGGGTTGAAGTACTGCATTGCCATGAGCAGCGAGTGTACGGTGCGTCCGTATTTGAGGTCGCCCACCATGGTTATGGTGAGGTTTTCGAGAGTGCCCTGGGTTTTTAGTATCGAGTACAGGTCGAGCATAGTCTGCGAGGGGTGCTGGTTGGCACCGTCGCCTGCGTTGATTACAGGTACGTCGGTTACTTCGGTGGCATATCTGGCAGCTCCTTCGAGGTAGTGGCGCATTACAATAAGGTCGACGTAGTTCGAAACCATCTTGATGGTGTCCTTGAGGGTTTCGCCCTTTGACGAGCTTGTGGTAGAAGCGTCGGAGAAGCCTATAACTCTGCCTCCGAGTCGGTTGACAGCAGTTTCGAAACTTAGGCGTGTACGTGTTGAAGGCTCGAAAAATAATGTTGCTACGATTTTGCCGTCGAGGATTTTGCTGTTGGGGTTTTCCTCGAAATAGCGCGCACGCCGCAGCAGATCAAGCATTTCATCGCGTGAAATGTCGGATATTGATACAAGACTGTTTTTATTCATAACGATGATTGGCGTTAGTGGCCGATACTAAGAGCTTGTTTATTAAAATGTGCTACAAAGTTAATGAAAGTTTTGCAAAAATTAGTCAGTGGATGTAATATTTCTTTCATTATTCCGTCAATAAATATAGTATGGCCAATCAGAATCTCCGCCAGCAACGTTATACCGAGCTGCTGCAGCGCTATAATCGCGTTGTGGTGAAGGTGTGTTATATATATGCGTCGGAGAATGCGCCGTTCGACGACCTGTATCAGGAGGTGTGTATCAATCTCTGGCAGGGACTCGACAGTTTCCGCGGCGAGGCTTCGCTTTCGACATGGATTTATCGTACAGCCATAAATACCTGTATCACATGGCTGCGGCGCAACAATCGCCACAGTATGTCGTTGTCGCTCGATACTGCTGCCGATTTGCCTTATACAGGCGAGGGCGAGTTCGATGCCGAGCGCTACAGGCAATTCCAGCAAATGCTCGCCAGGCTTGAACCTCTCGAAAAGGCAATCATTACCTTGTGGCTCGACGAACACAGCTATGACGAAATATCGAAGATTACCGGCTTGAGTAAGAGTAATGTGGCTGTACGCCTTCACCGTATAAAGGAAAAGCTTATGAATTTAGGCCGCGAGTTTTCAGGCGACTGACTGTAAACCGCTAAATTTTAAAGTAGTAATTATGGAATTTAATCCGGAAGATATAAAACGAAACTGGCAGATGCTGAACCGCAAGGTCGACGAACTCGACGAGCGGACCATAGGCATGGCCCAGAAACTTGCCATAAGCAAATCGCAGAGCCTGCAGCAGCGTCTTGGACGGCGCTACCGTACCCAGGCCCTGTTGGGCTTTCTGTTGCCGCTGCTGGCTCCGTTGCTGGTGTGGATCGACCTGCCGCTGTGGGTAGGCATAGCTTATGGTCTTGTAGGTGTGGCGCTGGGTGTGGTAAACCTGCATTTCTCGAGATTTATCTCAAATATTGATTATACCGATTTGCCAATTGTCGATGCGATGTCGCATGCTGTGAAAGTACTGCGCCGGCAGATGTGGGTGAAACGGGTAGGGTATCTGCTTGGTATTCTTATTGTGGCGCCGCTGCTGTATGAAATATGGCTGCTGGGCGAACCCGACGTGTTTGTAAGCGCCTGTATCGGCGGAGTGTTAGGCGGAGTGATAGGCTTGTATAAACAGCGGGTGAACAACCGCATAGCGCGTCAGCTTGTGAATACACTCGAAAACGATATAAAGCAATGAAAAAAATATACATGATCCTGCTGGGGCTTATGGCTGCGGCATGGACCGTTATGGCGCAAGAGCCCAAACGGGAGTTCCGCGGAGCGTGGCTCAACACTATCTATCGTGGCGAATATGCCAAAATGTCGGCTGAGGAATGTAAAAAATACCTCAGCTTGCAACTCGACAAACTGCACAGCGCAGGCGTCAACGCCGTGTTTTTTCAGGTAAGGCCCCAGGCCGATGCCTTTTATCCGTCGGAGCTCGAGCCGTGGAGCCGATTCCTCACTGTCGGCGGCAAAGCTCCGGTGCCGTTTTGGGACCCCCTGCAGTATATGATTGAACAAACACATGCACGGGGTATGGAACTGCATGCGTGGTTGAACCCGTACAGGGTTACAAGCGCAGCCAAGCAGACTTTGCCTAAGAATCACCTGTACCATAAGCACCCCGAGCGATTTCTGCGCTACGAAGGCAAACTGTATTTCGACCCGGGACTGCCGGCCAACCGCGATTTCATTGTGCAGGTTGTAAGCGATATAGTGAAGCGCTACGATGTGGACGGCATACACTTCGACGACTATTTTTACCCCTATCCGGGCAAAACCGAGTTTCCCGACAACGCCAGCTATCGCAAGTACGGAGGCAAAATGAAGCGTGCCGACTGGCGCCGCAGCAACGTCGACCGGCTGATAGAAGCTGTGTATGGCGCCATACATGGTCTGAAGCCGTGGGTACGCTTCGGCGTAAGTCCTTTTGGAATATGGCGCAATAAAAAAAGTGACAGCCGAGGCAGCGAAACAGCCGGGCTGGAAAACTACGATGCCCTTTATGCCGATGTGCTGCTGTGGGCCGAACGAGGATGGGTCGACTATCTGATTCCGCAACTCTACTGGGAGCGCGGACACCGTCTGGCCGATTACGATGTACTGGTGAACTGGTGGAACGAGAATGTATCGTCGTGCCATCTGTATATAGGCCAGGATGTGAACCGCAGCATGGACAAACCGGACTTGGGTGGCGAAGCCGACCAGCTTAAATCAAAGCTTCAGGCCTGCCGTATGGCGCCGAATATACAGGGAGTGTGCTGGTGGCCGGCATATAGCATAAGCGATAATTACAAGGGGGTGGCCGACCGCCTGCGTACCGAGCTGCATAAGTCGGTGGCAATCGTACCTGAATATACATGGCTGTGCGCCGACAAGCCTTCTGCGCCGGCCTCGGTGCGTGTGTCGTCAGGAATACTACGCTGGGATGTTCCGAAAGCAAGCCGTAGTGTGAATGACGCCGTGCGCTTTGTGGTGTACCGCTTTGACACGGATAAGAAAGTGAACCTCGATGATGCTTCGGCCATAGTGGCCGTGACCAACTCACGCGAACTGAAAATAGCTACCCCGGGAGTATATATTGTTACGGCCCTCAACAGGGTGAATATTGAATCCGAATCCTCGGCAAAAGTGAGAGTAAAATGATTTCGGTAATTGTGCCGGTATATAACGGAGCTGCCGATGGAGGCACACTGCTCCGTGAATGCCTCGACAGCATCGTGGCTCAGCGGGGCGTCGATTTTGAGCTTCTGGCAGTTGACGACGGAAGCACCGACGGCACTGCGGCAATACTTGCCGGATATGCCGGCAGATACCCTTTTGTGAGAGTGTTCGGCAAGGCTAACGGCGGAGTTTCGTCGGCCAGGAATTTAGGCGTGGGCATGGCGCGCGGCGAGTTCGTATGCTTTGTCGATGCCGACGACTGCCTGCTGCTCGGGGCACTGAACGCTTTTGCCGCCACTGAACGGCGCACCAAGGCTCCGGTGATAATCGGCACCGCTGCAGCCGACAGACACCGCGCGGCGGCATCGGACGGCTTTGGCATAAAAGAATACGGGGCGGTGGACTATGCGGCCCGTACACTTTATCAGCGTGGGGGACACAATTCGCCATGGGCCATGCTGGTGCATCGCCGCTTGCTTGTGGAGGAGCCTTTCGACGAAACCATGCGCTACGAAGACCTTGAACTCAGTTGCCGCCTGTATCTGCGAGCCGGACTTATAGCGGTGATTGATACTCCGGTGTATTTTTACCGCCACAATCCGGCCAGTTTTCTTAACTCATGGACGCCGAGCCGGGCCGATTCGCTGCGAGCCACAGATGCCATAGAAAAGTATGTGGCCGCTAATGAGCCGTGTCTGCTGCCTGCAGCCCGCGACCGCAAGCTGAGCGCAAACTTTAATGTATTTATACTCGCATCGCTTAATGATGCCGGACAGGCTTTGACAGAACAATGCTGGCGGCAGATACGTCAATATCGTCTGGCATCGCTTTTCAACCGGCGGGTGCGTCTGAAAAACAAAATAGGAATATTACTATCGTATCTTGGCCGACGACCATTGCTGTCGGTCGCAAAACTGATGAATTGATATATGACTACAAAACGAGCAGTACTGTTTGACCTTGATGGTGTGATAATCGACAGCGAAAGCCTGTATACCGTGTTCTGGAACGATATGGACCGTCTATATCCCACGGGCGTGGAAAACTTCGCCAAGGTAATCAAAGGCAGCACATTGCCTAAAATATTTGAAACATACTTCCCTGATATGGAAGTTCGCGAGCATATAAACTCACTGCTGGTAAAGTTCGAAGCCGAAATGGAAGCGGAACTATTTCCAGGTATCTGCGACATGATAGAGGGCCTGCGGGCCGCCGGTTTTGCCACAGCTATAGTCACAAGCAGCAACCTGCCTAAAATGCAAAAACTCTTTGCACGGCTTCCGCAGATAGAGAAACTGATGGATGTGGTGCTGACCGATGCCGATGTAGAGAAGTCGAAGCCCGACCCCGAAGGCTACCGCAAGGCAGCAGAACGCCTTGGCTGCCGCCCCGAGGATTCTGTGGTGTTCGAGGATTCATTCGCCGGCATAGAGGCCGGACGCCGTGCCGGAGGCAAGGTAGTGGGTGTGGCCACTACAAACGCCTACAGCGATATTGCCCCGCTGGTTGACTTGGCTGTAAACAATACAAACGATGTAAGCGCCGCCGACCTTTTGGGGCTGTTCGATTAGTCGTGGTGATAGGGCTCGCCGCGTAATATGGTCATGGCTCTGTATATCTGTTCGACAGCGAACAGGCGCACCATCTCGTGAGAGAATGTCATGCGCGACAGCGACAGCTTGTCGTCGGCTCGCTCGTACACCTCCTTAGAAAAGCCGTAAGGCCCCCCGATAACAAAACAAAGGTTGCGGCTCACGCTGTGGGCCTGGCGGGCTATATAGTCGGCATACTCACGCGAACTGAACTCGCGTCCGCGTTCGTCGAACAGAACCAGGCGGTCGGCAGACCCTACAATTTGTAGCAACAGCGAACCCTCCAGAACCTTCTGGCGCTCGCTGTCCATGCCTTTGCCGGTCTTTACATCGGGTATTACCGTGAGTTCGAAGGGCATGTAGTGCGGAATCTTCGCGCAGTACTGTTTTATGAGTTCTTCGAGTTGGCTGTTGCGGTTTCTGCCAATGCAGATTAATCGTATCTTCATGCTGTTATTTTGTTGTTGTCGGACAAAATTAATAATTCTCCGGCATATAAGCCAGCAAAAAACGAGATAATATTAAGAGCAAAAACAGAAATAGTATAAATGAAAAATAAAAAGTGCTTTTTCAAAACCGGACGAGAAAACGAGCTTATACTTAAAGATTGGGAAACATCTGACGGATGTATAGCCACTGACAGAATTACAGTAGATGGTATGCCGGTCGGATATATGTATCGCGAAAAGCCGAAAGAAGGAGCTTGGTTTGAAGAATATGACAGCGGATGGCGATTTACCGCAGGTGATGAAAGTGACGAATATATGTCGGTGACTGAGAATAGCGGTATCTATAAGCTGAATACTATCTGCCAATATGATTCTAAGATTGTTCCGTTGTTACACGCTCCATATGGTACTGCCTATATAAGAGATGAAAATGGAGAGTTTCAAGAAGAATCTTTGTCTTGAGGGTACTCCGGCAGGAGCATACTGCAATATTGAAGAATATGCTATTAGCCGATTTGCCAAAATAAGAAAAAATGAGTAATTTTGCGTCAAGAAACTAAAATAACACATATATGAAAACTACCGATCAGCTTATAGATGATTTGCTCAATCTTGCTTTTGCAGAGGATGTTGGCGATGGTGACCATACTACGTTAAGTACAATTCCGGCTGATGAAACAGGCCGTCAGCGCCTGATAGTAAAGGAAGAGGGCATACTGGCAGGCGTGGAAATTGCCGCCAAGGTGTTCGCCAAGTTCGACCCGGAGCTGAAAATGACCGTATATATCAACGATGGCAGCCATGTGCGCCCTGGCGACATCGCTTTTGTAGTGGAGGGCAAGGTGCGTTCGCTTTTGCAGACAGAGCGTGTAATGCTTAATATTATGCAGCGTATGAGCGGCATCGCCACTACTACTGCCAGATATCAGGCGCAGCTCGAAGGCTTGTCCTGTAAGGTCCTTGATACCCGAAAAACTACTCCGGGCATGCGCATGCTTGAGAAAATGGCGGTGAAAATCGGTGGAGGTGAGAATCATCGCATAGGTCTTTTCGACATGATTCTTATCAAGGATAACCATGTAGACTTTGCCGGTGGAATTCCTCAGGCTGTATCGGCCGCAAAGGATTACTGCAAGGCGAATAGCAAGAGCCTGAAAATCGAGCTTGAGGTTCGTAATGAGGATGAAATCCGTCAGGCTCTCGATGCCGGCGTTGACCGCATAATGCTCGATAACTTTACTCCGGAGCGCACCAAAGCTGCAGTGGAAATGATTCGCGCTATTAATCCTGGTGTTGAAATAGAGTCGTCGGGTGGTATTACCATCGATACTCTCCGTGCCTATGGCGAGTGTGGAGTAGACTTTGTGTCGGTTGGAGCTCTTACACATTCGGTAAAGGGTCTCGACATGAGTTTCAAGGCATTTTAATGTAAGAGCCGATTCAACAAATAATATTTTTGCCGAACCGACTTTAAGGTAACTACTCAGGTAGGGTAAAGGCAAGACAAAGCCCCTATGGCTGATTGTGGGC
>ERZ777011.2453-NODE-2453-length-14737-cov-3.551560_pt1 | contig 14737 bp, 17 predicted proteins | sample MGYA00374964_ERZ777011 | MGnify/ENA primary metagenome ERZ777011 (study PRJEB29310, sample SAMD00008975) | mouse gut metagenome | study: EMG produced TPA metagenomics assembly of the Metagenome analysis of fecal microbiota from mouse which was promoted...
CTGGGCAATGCCGCTGCCCACGTCTTTGGGGCTGTGGGCGTCGGAGCCCAGGGTGAGCACCTCGCCCCCCAGGTCCCGGTAGAGGGCCAGCACGTCCCGCCACTGCTCCACCGTGGTCCCGCAGGAGGTGTTGAACTCGATGCCCCTGCCCTGAGCGATGACGGAGCGGAAGATCTCCGCCAGCCGGTCCCACCAGGGGCGCAGGTCCAGCCCGTACTCCTCCGGAAGGTAGCGCAGGGGGTAGATCACATGGCCCAGCACGTCCCAACCCTTTGTGCCTGTAAGCTCCTCCAGCATGTCCATATAGTCGTCGAGAATGGCGGCGCAGTCCTCCCTTTTGGCGCTCTCATGGGCCACGGTGAAAATGCCCCGGCCCCCGGCCCGGGCGCTCTGGCTGTGGAGGGAGCCGATGACGAAGTCCAGCTCGGGAATGTCCAGCGAGGCGTCCACGGCGGCGGGGGCCAGCACGCCGTTGCCCACCTCCACCCCCAGCCGGAGCTCCAGCTTCCCGGGCCAGCGGTTTCTCAGCTTCCGCCACTGAGCCAGGGAGGGGCCCCAGTCGTAGACGGTGGGCAGACGGTTTCCCTGCTGGTCCAGCAGATTCCAGTGGTCGGTGACGCAGATTTCCTGCACGCCCGCCGCCATGGCCGCCTTGGCCTGCTGGGCCAGGGTGGCGGGGGAGTCGGAGGAACAGAGGGTGTGGAAATGGTAGTCGGAGAGATACATGGGTCAAACCTCCTTGACATTTTTGGTATGCCGCTATTTTACCACAGGGGAATTGGGTCATTCAACCGCTGTTTTGGCAAATTAAGGCCGGGTCTTGCAATTCCGGCGGGAATCAGCTAAAATAAAGGACAGCGATGGGACCGGAGGAACGTCTTTTCCGGACCCGCCAAGAAAAGGAGTGAGCGCGATGAAAAGACGACTTTCCTTTGCGGTGGCGCTGGCGCTGTGCCTAAGCCTTGTGGTTCCGGCCAAGGCCGCCCCCGCCTTCCCGGACGTGCCTTCCAGCCACTGGGCGAAGGACGCCATCGCGGAGATGGCGGAACAGGGCGTGGTCCGGGGCACGGACGACGGAAAATTCCTGCCCTCGCGGGAGGTGGGCTGTTCCGACTTCTCCACCATGCTGGCCCGCATGGCCTTCCCGGAGGAGCTGGCAAGCCACACCGACACCACGGCGGGCTGGTGGCAGCCCTATGCCGACACCCTGCTGGAGGCCGGGGCTCTGGACGGCACCACGGCCAAGGCGTTTTACATCCGGCTTGAGTACCACTGGGACAAGGCGGTCACGGAGGCCCCCATGCGCCGGTACGACATGGCCCAGATCATGTACAATACCCTGAAGGTCAAGGGTGCGGCCCTGCCCGGCGAGGCGGAGCTGGCGGCGGCCAGGGCGGACATCCCCGATTTCGCCTCCGTCCCCTCGGACTACGCCGGGGCGGTGGCGGCCATGTACGCCCTGGGCTGTCTGAAGGGAACGGGGGACGGCAGCTTCCAGGGCGATTGGAAGGTGGACCGGGCCCAGACCTGCGTGGTGCTCCAGCGGCTTCAGGACAAGCTGGAGACCCGCGCTCCCGACCCAGATCCCGATCCCACGGCGGAGGCCACGCCGGAGCCCGACCCGACGCCCACTCCAGAGCCTACCCCCGAACCCACACCCGCGCCCAGTCAAAACACCCCCAAACAGACCACGGTGTCGGACAGCATTGGAGTGGGACAGAAAGGCAGACTGTCTGGGCTCCCCGCCGGCGCCCAGGCCAGCTATGAGAACAAATCTCCGGACATCGTGGACGTCACCCAGGACGGCTGGATCACTGGAAAGGCCCCGGGGAAGGCCACTGTGATTGTCACCGTCAGCCGCGGCGGCGTTGTGGAGGAGATCGTCACGCTGGACCTGACAATTGAAGGCCCAGCGGCTTCCGATCCCTCCGGCCCCGACGAGCCTGCTCCCGCCTCCATTACAGAGGAGAGCGCGTATCAGGCCATCATGGCTCTGAAGGCCCAATACCCCGAGGGGATGCGCTACACCAACGACGATTCCTACTACTGCAAGGCGCTGCACATCACAGGATACGGCTGCGCGGCCTTCGCCTTTATTTGCAGCGACGCAGCCTTCGGGAACCTGCCCGGCCGGCAGCACAGGAACTTTGACCAGATCCGGGTGGGCGATATCCTGCGGGTGGACAACGACACCCACAGCGTGGTGGTGCTGGAGAAAAGGGCGGACAGCGTCATTGTGACGGAGGGAAATTTCAACTCCTCCATCCACTGGGGCCGCGAGATCACCCGCCAGGAGCTGGAGCGGGGGAATTTTGTGGTGACTACCCGTTATCCATAGAAAACTCCCGCCGCAGCGAGCGTCTCTCAGGGGAGGGGGATTACACAGGAATACGCACAGGAAACCCGCCGGCCCTTGAAAATTGGGACCGGCGGGTTTTTATGGTACGGGGCCAAAGGGCTCGGCCGCCGTTCCCCCGGCTGAGCCCAGAAACCGCGCCGCTCAAAAGATGGGAGAGGTGTTTTTAATCAATTTCCCCTTGACAGCTTCATGATAAAGTGATATATTTATCTTGTTAAGAGATAAATATATCTCGAGATAAATATGTCTTGTTCTTGGGAGGGACCTGTCATGAAAAAAAGCAACATAAAAACTGCTGTCATCTTGGGCGTAATCGTGGTGCTGCTGCTGGCGGCGGCGAACTGGTACGCCATCACCTTCAACGACCGGCGGCTGGTGGACCCCATGGATCTTTCCGAATACGTGTTCCGGCCCCAAGACCTGCCTATGATCGCAGCCACGGCCCTGCTAATCTTGTACGTGGTCTATCTGTGGGTACTGTTCATCAGGTTTGCCGCCTCCAGCATGAAGAAACGTGCCGACAATACCACCCGGATGATCAGCCCAAAGCTGGGCTTGCTGGGCTTCGCCGGATTCTTCGGCTTTCTTGGGTTCTGGTCATACAGCGCGTTTGGAGACGTCACTCCTTTCATTTTCTTCAGCTTCTTCGGATTTTTTGGCTTCTTCTACGAGGGTAAAATGTCCAGCACTTTCATGGACGAGCGGTTCGTGGAAAACAAGCTCCGGGCGGAGCTGGCCGCCCACCGGGTGATGCGCGCCATCGTCTTTTTGACGCTGCTCCTCCTTGGGCGGGGGGCGCTGCTGGGCAGCCTGGAGTACACCCTGATCGCGGTGCTGGTTGCGCTGTCCCTGGCCTTTGCCCTGGATCTGTTCCTCTGCGATTACCTGCTCTACCGCTTCGACCGGGCGGAACAGCTGGACGAGGGCGGGGAGGACTGACCATGCCGGATTTTGAGTGCAGGCTGAAAAAATACCGCCAGCTCAAGGAGCTGACCCAGGAGCAGCTGGCCCAGCGGGTGGGGGTGCGGCGGGAGACCATCATGCGGCTGGAAAAGGCCCAGTACAATCCGTCTTTGAAGCTTGCGGTAGATATTTCCAGGGCGGTGGACACCCCTATTGAGAAAATTTTCATTTTTCCGTAATTTTTTGGAGAATTTTATTCCAGCCGTCTTTTCAAATCCCCTCCTCCGTGGTATGATGGTACCGCGAAGGAGGGGATCGCTATGAACGTGCCCGAGCACTATGACAGCGACATCCTGTTCTTTTTTGACGGCAGGCCGGAGCAACTGGCCCTCTATCGGGCGCTGTTTCAGGCGCTGGAGGCGGCCTTTCCAGATGCCTCGGTGAAGGTACAAAAAAGCCAGATCAGTTTTTACGGGCCCCGCCTATTCGCTATGGCCTCCCTGCCCAAGCGGAAAAAGGACCCCGGCATTGTGGTATCCTTCGGCCTGGGGCGGCGGGAGCCCTCCCCCCGTGCCGGGGCGGCGGTGGAGCCCTATCCAAACCGCTGGACCCACCATGTGGCCGTGACCGGGGCGGAGGAGATCGACGGCCAGCTGCTGGGCTGGCTCGGCGAGGCCTGGGCGTTCAGCCGGGACAAGGGAAGGGGGAGGGCGTCATGATCCGCATTGCCATCGCCGAGGACGACCTCCAGTGCTTTGCCCAGCTGGAGCAATTCATCAGCGACTACGGCCGGGAGACGGGCCGGGCCTTCCAGGTGGTCCACTACGACAACGGCGAGGACCTGGTGGAGCGCTATCAGCCGGAATTTGATCTGATCCTGATGGATGTGGAAATGCCCTTCATGGACGGCATGACGGCGGCGGGCTACATCCGGGAAAAGGACCCGGAGGTGGTCATCGTCTTTGTCACCAATCTGGCCCAATACGCCATCCAGGGGTACGCGGTGAACGCCTTGGACTATATTTTAAAGCCGGTCAATTATTTCTCCTTCTCCCAGCGCCTGGGCCGGGCGCTGCAATACGTGAAGAAGAAGGAGGGCGCCTGCGTCACCGTGGCGGTGAAGGGGGGCGCCATCAAGCTGGAGGTGGACGGCATCTTTTACATCGAGCGGCTGGGCCGCCAGCTCATGTTTCACACCCGCTCCGGCATACACGCCTCCACCGCTACCCTCCAGCAGGTGGAGGAGGCCCTGGAGGGCAAGGGCTTTGCCCGGTGCAATAAGGGGTATCTGGTGAATTTGGAGCACGTGGACGGTATTCAGGACGGCTGCGCCATGGTCCGGGGGGACAGGCTGCTCATCAGCCGGGGCCGCCGGGGCCCCTTCCTGGAGGCGCTGGCCGACTGTGTGGGAGGTGTTCAGCCGTGAGAACTGTCTACCTCTCAGATATCCCCCGGATCGCCACCGCCGCCGCCGAGTGGTGCGCCTGCCTCATCGTCATGGAGCGGTATCCCCGGCGGTACGGCGGGCCCCGGCTGTGGGGGATACTGGGGGCCGCGCTGGCGGTTCAATGCCTGTTTCTCACCCTGACCGACCGCCTTCCCCTCCTGCTCTGGGTTCCCTGCATGATTGTGGCGGTGGGGCTGATGTTCACCCTGACCGCCCTGTGCTGCGACATGCCTCTGACCACGGCGGGCTACTGCACCATCCGGGCCTTTCTGCTGGCGGAGTTCGCCGCTTCCCTGGGCTGGCAGCTCTATTCCTATGCCCAGTACTCCCTGGGCTGGCAGGAGGCGGGAATGCGCAAAAGCCTCCTGTTCCTGGGGGTGCTGGCGGCGGTATACGCCCTGGTATTCTGCGGGGCGCGCTGGCTGGAGGGGCGGCGGGAGGACCCCCGCACCGCCATGGCCTTCCGGCTTCGGGAGCTGTGGAGCCCCATTCTCATCGCGCTGGTGTGCTTTTTTCTCAGCAACCTCAGCTTTGTGTACCGCGACGCCCCCTTCACCGGCTCAGAGCTCACCGATATTTACAACACCCGGACGCTGGTGGACCTGGCCGGCGTGGTGATGCTCTACGCCTACCATGTCCAGCGGTGCGAGCTGTACGTGCAGCGGGAGCTGGGCGCGCTCCAGAGCGTGCTGGAAAACCAGTATAATCAGTACCGGCTGTCCCGGGAGAGCATTGATGTCATCAATCACAAATACCACGACCTGAAGCACCAGATCGCCGTCCTTCGGGCGGAGCCGGACGCGGCCCGCCGAAGCGCCTATCTGGACGGAATGGAAGAGGAGATCCGGGACTATGAGGCCCAGAACAAGACGGGCAACTCGGTGCTGGATACGGTGCTCACCGGAAAGAGCCTGTACTGCGCCCGGCACAGCATTGAGCTGACCTGCGTGGCCGACGGGGCCCGGCTGGAGTTTATGGATGTGATGGACATCTGCACCATCTTCGGCAATATTTTGGACAACGCCATTGAGTGCGAGCTGTCCATCAAGGACAAGGGGCGGCGGCTGATCCACATGGCAGTGTACGCCAAGAAGGACTTTCTGGTCATACGGTGCGGAAACTACTGCCCGGAGCCGCTGAAGTTCCAGAACGGCCTGCCCGTCTCCACCAAGGCGGACAAGACGTACCACGGCTACGGCATCAAATCCATCCGGCACGCCGCCGACAAATACGGCGGGACCGTCACCCTTCATGACCGGGACGAATGGTTCGAGATCACCGTTATGGTGCCCCTCCCGGCGGGGACGGGAGCGGCATAAAAAACAGCGTCCCTCCGGTGTGGTCCGGAGGGACGCTCGGTTTTGCCGGAAAAGCCTTGGCAAGCTGTCTGCTGTTTTACAACGGCAGCAGCACCCGGTACATCATCACAAAATGGGCTATGGAGCCCAGCAGGATAAACACATGGAATACCTCATGGCAGCCGAACCGGGGGTTGTTCCGGCCCGGCCATTTCAGGGCGTACAGCACGCCGCCCACGGTGTACAGCACGCCGCCCGCCAGCAGCCACACCACGCCCCGCATTCCCAGCACCAGCCACAGGGGATAGATGGCGAAGATGGCCAGCCAGCCCATGGCGATATAAACGGTGGAGGTCAGCGCCCGGGGGCAGTTGATCCAGGTGAGGCTCATCACCACGCCAGCGATGGCCAGAGCCCAGATGACACCGAACAGGGTCCAGCCCCAGACGCCCCGCAGCGCAGTCAGGCATATGGGGGTGTAGGACCCGGCGATGAGAAAATAGATGGACGCGTGGTCCAGCTTGCGCAGGGCGATCCGCTTGGGCACCGTCGTGTTGACGCAGTGGTACAAGGTGGACGCGGTGTACAGTGCCGTCATGGACAGGCCGTAGATGGCAAAGGACACCACCTTCCACAGGTCGCCTTGAGCGGCCGCGCCTGCCACCAGCATCATGGCGGCCAGCACCCCCATTACCGCCCCCACTCCGTGGGTGATGGCGGACCAGGGACGCAGGCCGTCGTAGGGGTCGCGCCCTTTTTCCACCGGGCGGGCCTTGCGGCGGGGAAGGCTGTCAAAGGGATCGCGATATAATGCCTGTGCCTGCTCCATGATGAGGCACCACCTTTCTCACAATGTCTTGATGATTATAGTATAATGCAAACAGTTTGAAACGTCAAGTCGAAAACCGTGAAATATAATTATTAAAATTATATTAACAAATATTAGGCGTTAAACCGCTTCAGCCCGTGGAAACAAGGGATTGAATTCGCGGACAAAATGGGGTATAATATGGTCACATAAAGGAAAAATGCGCCGGAGGAACGCCCGGCGCTCCCTTGAGGGGGACGGCTATGGAAAACTCGTTGGGCTTATATCTGCACATTCCATTCTGCCGGAGCAAGTGCGACTACTGCGACTTTTACTCCCTGGCCGGACAGGACGACCGGATGGACAGCTATCAGCAGGCGCTGCTGCGGCAGATCACGGAGACCGCGCCGCGGGCCAAAAAGCAGGTGGTGAACAGCGTCTACATCGGCGGCGGCACGCCCACCTGGTACGGGGAAAAGCGCTTGCTGGAGCTGATCGCGTTGGTGCGGAAACGGTTCAGCCTGTCCAAGGACGTGGAGTTTACCCTGGAGGCCAACCCGGACAGCGTAGAGGAAAAAATGCTCCGGCGCCTGCGCCGGGCAGGGGTGAACCGTCTGTCCCTGGGGATGCAGTCCTCCTGTGACCGGGAGTTGGCCGCTGTGCACCGTCCCCACACCTTCCGGCAGGTGCAGGACGCGGTGGAAGCCGCCCGCAAGGCCAAGATCAAGAACCTGAATCTGGACCTGATCTATGGTCTGCCCGGCCAGACGGAGCAGAGCTGGCGTGCCTCAGTGGAGGCGGCCCTGGCGATGGAACCGGAGCATTTGTCCTGCTATGGCCTGACGGTGGAGGAGGGCACCCCGCTGGCCCGGCGCGTGGAGGCGGGAGAGCGGCTCCCGGACGACGACGAACAGGCGGAGCGCTACCTGTGGACGGTGGAGCGGCTGGCCCAGGCCGGTTTTGAGCAGTACGAGGTGTCCAATTTCTCCAAGACCGGCTTCCAGTCCCGGCACAATCTCAAATATTGGATGGGCCGGCCTTACGTGGGGCTGGGCGCGGCGGCCCACTCCGACTTTGGCGGCTGCCGGTACTCGTTTGTCCGGGATGTGGAGGCGTATATCCGGGGCGTCATGGGCGACAGCAGGCTGTTGGACGAGATGGATGAAATTCCTCAGCGGGAGCGGGGCAATGAATACCTGATGCTTCGCCTGCGCACCACCCACGGCATTGAGGAGTGGGAATACAGGCGGGAATACTATATGAATTTTGATCCAATTGCCGCCAAACTTTCAGAATACGAGCAGAAGGGCTGGGCGGTACAGGTAGGCCGCCGATGGCATTTTACCCCGCAGGGCTTTTTGTTATCCAACCGGCTGATCGGAGAACTGATGGAGTGTCAAGAGGTGGAAACACTGGCCAACACGCTGGAACTCATTCGGGGCGGACGCCTTCCCCAGAAAAATTAATAGGCGAACCGCCGGCGGCTATCCATAGGATACCCCCGCCGGCGGTCAAAGCCATGCGCGCCATATTTTTAAGAGCAAAAATTTGTCCTTGTACGGGAAAAGGAATACTTGACAAATTGGGATCTGAGCACTATAATATAACAGGTTGATTCCGCAGGGCTTGATATATTGCGGGCGGAATTGATCTGACAGGCGGATGTGCTGGAACTGGTAGACTGGCTAGCTTGAGGTGCTAGTGGCTTATGGCCGTACGGGTTCGAGTCCCGTCATCCGCACCATGGCGAGTGGTCTTATAGCATTTGAGAAATGCTGTAAGGCCACTCGCTTTCTCTATGCTCAAAAGCGAATGGCGGTGAGATCAAAGGCAATGTGACCATAGAGCCTCTGCCCTGCCATACTGTCACCCTGCTTGGGTGTCAGGCTGATAGCTGACATATACACCCTTGCGGGTGTTCACTGTGATGTCCGGCATCGGGAGGGACAATGCTCCGGGAATCGTGATCGCCCCCACACAGTTATAATGGATGGTGAGGCGCTGTACCCACGTCCCATTGACTTTCTCCGCCTGATGAACTTCGATGTATTGAACCAGTTCGTCCAGCATTCTGGGTGTGAGCTTTTTGGCCCGCGTGTACTTGCGGACAGACGAGATGAACATATCCGCTGTCACGGCCTTGCTCTTGGTGCGTTCAATGCCCTCCTGCAAGGTCTTGATCTTGGCTCGGAGTTCCTTCTGCTCGTCCTCATACTTAGTGGACATTCGGGCAAAACGCTCGTCACTCAGCTTACCGGCCACATTGTCCTCAGAGAACTTTTGTCAAGGGTAAGTTTCAGAATATTTAAAAGGCCGGTTGCGAATTAACGCGACCGGCCTTTGCTTAACCTTAAAGCAAGATCTCGCATTTATTAGGATATAGGGATAATTGGAGCATAAAGGAACGTTCGCTCAGGTGCTCCCAACTTATGTCGGAGAAGCTGCCTCTCCACAACTCAAAGGGCAAAAGGTACGTCTGTTTTTCCCCCTGCCGAAGCTCATTCAACGCCACAGTCTCTTTATTGAGCGCATAGTATAATTCACCTGTATCCACCATGCTGCTCCAGGCCCCGGACACGGCGGCTATATGTGGCATTTTCAAATCAGCCTGTTCCTGGCCGACCAGATCAGGACCGTTCCGCTCGATCGTAACAGTGCAGAGCAGGACTGCTTCCGGCAAAGTCCTGTCTGCTGTGGACAGCCCGTTTTCTTCATAGAGGGCGGCGGTTTCCTCCATGCAGGCTTTCTTAACTGTGACTGTATACTGCCCATATTCCAGCGGCTCATCCAGCTCTGCCCGGGTTACCTCTGCCTGCGGATAGGCCCGATTGACGCGCACAAAGCAAGTTGACCATACCACCATTATAACGATGCCCATGATTGCGGCAAATAGCCAAAGCTGTCTTTTTCTGCCCACATCACTCACCTGCCTGCCGTATGCGTTCCTCCGATGCAACTGCGCCGTTTTTCATTGTGATTACGATATCTGACAGATTATATAGCTCATTTGCGTCGTGACAGGCCAGAAATACCATCTTCCCCAAGGCACGTTGTTCTTGAATCACATGGGCTACCTGCTCCACCCCGTCCTGATCCAGCGCATTGAATGGCTCGTCCAGCAGAAGTAATTGCGGCTTCTCCAAGATAGCGGCGGCAATGCCCAGGCGCTGCTTCATACCCAACGAATATTTACGGTATGCTCTATGGTCGTTGGGGTTTAACCCAACTGCGTTTAACGCCTCGTCAATATGGCCTTGCGGCAATCTTCCTCGAATGGAACTGAGCAGTTCCAGATTTCTCCGCCCAGTGTACTCGTTCAAAAAAGCTGGATTCTCAATAAGCGCACCCACACTGGGAGGAAAAGAAATATCTTTCCCCAAAATCTGCCCATCCACAGAAAGCGTTCCCTGTGTGGCGTAGATCAATCCGCACAGCGCCCGGATCAGCATGGTTTTTCCGCTGCCGTTGATTCCTTGGAGGCCGACGATAAGGCCCTTTCCCTCACTGTCAAAGTGGATGTTTACATCGTCCAATACGGTTCGTCCATGCAGTTTTTTTGTAAAATGGTCAATATCAATTTTCATATGTCGCTCACCGTCCTTTACTATGCGATAAGATACTGCTTTTTTGAAATAGTGCCGCGCCCACACTGAATACAGCCAGGAAAGAGGCAATCAGATAGGCCGATGCCCTGACAGGTGAGAAACCGTCCATCGCAAAGGCGCTGCTCCGCAAAACCATAGAATAACGAGGCCAAAGCGCCGGATGATTCCAAAACGCGGCCCATACCATCAACGCCGCATTGAGCAGCTCACCTATCAGGGGTGAGGCCAGCGCAGAACAGACAGCCTGCAACTCCGCTAAGACACACAGGGTAAGAAAGACCGCGCCGATCAGGTTTACAGGTATCGCTCCTATTTGGCATACACCATAACGGACAATTCCTACCGTAGCCATACACATCAAGCCCATCAGCATATAGGCCGCGCACCAAAAAATGACGAGAGCTGAAAGCCTGCACCACCATTTCAAGCGGTTCCCGGTCTGGAGCAATCGACCGACCCCCATTCCACGCATCATTCTGTAGGGGAAAAGGGCACAGGTATGTACGCAGAAAAATATCAGTGTGAACCAGGTAATCGGCAGCGTGAATGGAGCGCCAGAACCGTTGATAAATGGGTAACTTCCAGCAAAAGCAAACGTGATGTAGTCGGACAACATTGGAATTGTTTGCACATTCTCCGCAGGCCCCAGCGATGTTTGGTATACCATTGCGGCGGCGAAAAAGAGCAATGCTCCAATCCCCAGCCCCCAACGGGCATCCTGGAAGGACAGCGCAATATCCTGTCTTATCATCGTCCAGCGGCTTCGCACAGGTTTGTTCATAGCACATCCGCCTTTCGATAAACCGCATGGCCCAGAAGGTATAGGATGGCAATGAATGTCAGCCATCCTGCCAGCAGTACCGCCACACCAAAGGGCTTTGCCCAACAGCCATGGCTCAGACTTGCCCAATCCCATATCGAATGACGGTGCGGACTGATGAAGGCCAGATTAAATAGCAGTACAGCAATAAAAGCTGCAAATGGCCGAAAGCGGCACTCCAATATGCCGTACAGAAGAAGGTAGGCCATAATTTGTAAACACACCGCCGCCCAATACCCCGCAAAGACCACCACCGGCGGGACGGCTGCTTGCAGAGGGTTTCCCGTCATAAGAGCAAACACGCTTCCTGCCCCGCCCCAATTCATGACAGGGAGCGATTTTTTGCCGCCTAAACCCGGAAGAACGGAACAAATCGTAATCACTATGCTCCCGGCCATAGCTTCCACCAGAGCATCGCGGCACAGTGTCAGCCAGTAAGCCCCCCGTGATGGGTAATGGTACATATTCCGCTTTGCATATATGCCGGTGTGGGATATTCCGTGATAGAACATCATCAGCGGTACACTCAGAGGCGGGATCAAGGAAAGCTGTTGAGAAAACCAGGCATAGTCTGCAAGGCTTAATGCAATACCCAAGCGGGAATAATAACTGGCCCAATCCAGCGCGTTGGCCCAGCTTGCGGCCCCGACACACCCAAGCATGACACAGGCAATCAAGCGGGGGCGCATAGGGAATGGCTTTGCATTACGTTTACATTTCATCGCTTGATCTCCACGGGCTGAAATAGCATACAAAAAGAAGGAGCAGCAGGCCAACGAGGATCGCGCACGGGATTCCATGCGAAATATTTGCTATCGGCTGGAAGGGCAGGAGGATGGCCATAGGCGCTATGTTGGATGTTTCCGACCATATACCGAGAAAATAGAAAATTAAGTATATCAAAAAAGGGGCCAATATGACCTGGAACCGCTGGTTCAGCCAGCGGCTGAACGTGAGTGAAAGCGTAGTCCAGACAGCGATAAAAACACCGTCAAATGTGATGTAACCAACAACATAGGACATGGGGAATTGATAAAACAATGCCCCGAACATACTCCTGTCCGTGATGGAATACAGCCCGCTGGCTGGTTCCGGGGCTATGCAGGGCAGAACGGCGCTGGTAAGCAGGAAATCCACCGTCAGGGGGATTACTGTCACCACAAATGCCGATGCAAAAACTGCCGCCGTCTTTGCCATTTTGTCCTGCCAGATTTCACAGCGCAGCCGGATTTGGTTCAAATACCCACTGTTTCGGTCACACCAATCATGTTCCGCTGCCGGCAGCGCCGCAAGAAGGGGCAGCACCATGAACAGAAGCACAGGCCATACAGTGGATAAGTCCATACCGATCCAATGCCGATAGGCGGAGTGGGGCGCGGCAAACGGATCGCCTTTCCATTCGTCCAGCCACTTTACCAGCGGCAGTACGTCGGTCAAGCAGTGCAGTACGGAGATAGCGGCTCCCACTATCAGGGATATCCGGAAGCGGACGCCGCCCAATGCGCGGGTCAGCTCAAAGCGAAACAGATTGCCCATATGTCCGGCCTCATTTCAGCGCACAGAATGTGCCCGTCTGGGTAAAGGTCAACGGGTCCTCGGTGGGCGCGGGCTGAACATACAGGCCAGTATAGTTGAGTTCCAGGAAAATATCCTCCAATTCAATTCGGCAATCCGCGTAGAATACCGCTGTATAATCCTGGGACTGGCCGGGAGCCAGAGTACAGTGGAAAAAGGAACTGTCGCTTATGCTTCCTTCCGTATTGGAGGCCGACATCATTTCCGTAACAGTATTATCGTGGGCGAGTTCTCCATTGACAAACACATACGGACGAATACTGTTGAGTGTGAAATTCACTTCCTCGCTCCCGGTGTTCTCTACGGTAAGCTCCACCGTCAAATAACCTTGGGTTTCTGCTCTTTCCTGGTAGGCCGCTTTCAACAGCTCCGGCGCAAGGGTCGTTGTTTCGCCCAGCACGGCAGAACGGATCGTTGTTGTGAGCTGTGGGCCATTGGGATCAAAATTACCCTCCTTGTCAAAACCCAAAAGCGAGATTGCAGGAGTGCCAAAAGCCGTAATGCACGATTCGGGCAGGAGTGTCTTTGCCCAATTGGAGCATAAGTCGTTTTCCATGGTTTCGTCTCCGCCATTGGCCCGGATTTCCTCAAGAAGTGCCCGGAAGTAGTCCACCATAAAGGGATACTTGATTCCCCAGGGGGTCGAGGCGAGATCATAGTCGCCGCCGTTGACATCCTTCACAATAAAGGGGCTGCCGGAGGAAATGGCAGGAGATGACGTATCATCCGGCGGCAGAGATATGATGTCACTGGCTGTAACGGGATCAGAAGGATGTTGGGACTGTACTGTGTCACAGCCTGCCAGCAGGCATGACAGAGCGATGGCACCAGACAGCGTGAAAGCCAACGCGCGATGTTTTTTCATGTTAAGACCTCATTTCATTGTTTAACATTAAGAAGGAGTATGGAGATTCGTCCCCCTCTTGATGCAAGATTATATATCCTCACTCTATATATGTCAATGCTATATATTGACTTTTCAGAAAATAAGGAATATAAATATTTTAGCAAAGTGAGGAGAGTGCATATGGGGGAGGCAGGTCACAGCTTTGAGGCTTATTACAAACGGGCAACCAGCCCGCTTGTTGTCCTGCGTCTTTTACAGGACCGCACCATGTACGGCTATCAGATTTCCCAGGCTATGAAGGAAAAGAGCGGCGGCAGGTTTACGATCGCGGTGCTGTATCCCATCCTCTACCGTTTGGAGGAACAGGGATACATCCGGGTGGAAAAGACAGAGGTGACCAATAACCGTGCCAGGAGCTATTATGCAATCACGGAAGAAGGCCGCCGGTATCTGGCCCGTTCCCTGGAGGAATACTGTGCCATCCATCAGGCATTTATGGATATTGTAGAGAACCAGGGGCAATGATATTTCAGCTCTGGCGCAGGAAATGGGGGTCAACTATGGCACTGGCATATATAACATATCTAAAGCAGGTAAAGCAGGGACTTTGCTGTTCCAGAGCAGAACAAAAGCACTTGCTTACTGCGCTGGAGGAGGAAATACTGGATACTTTTCCCGATGCAGACCATGCGTCCCTGGCACAGATTGAGGAGCAGTTTGGCCCGCCTGTGCTCATGGCCCAGGAACTGCTGCAGGTGCTTCCTGATGATGCTGCCGCCAACACCGCGAAAAAGCGGATGCGTAAGATGTGCTTGATGTTTTCGCTGGGCCTTTTGGCTGTTGTGCTGATTGCCGGCGGCATCATTTACAGGGAACATATCAAAGCCGAAAATACGCCTCCTGATGTGATCATTGTGACCCAGCCCCCGGAAATCATCGTTGTAACGCCAAAGCCGCCGGTATCTGAGCTGCCCCCAGCGTCTTTTCCGCCGGAGGAGTAGCTGCAAAAAGACATGGCTAAAGTAGCGGCAAGCAATGCGCCGGTATATACCCGGCGCGTGCTTGTTGGTGGCTG
>ERZ777011.2457-NODE-2457-length-14728-cov-4.125537_pt1 | contig 14728 bp, 15 predicted proteins | sample MGYA00374964_ERZ777011 | MGnify/ENA primary metagenome ERZ777011 (study PRJEB29310, sample SAMD00008975) | mouse gut metagenome | study: EMG produced TPA metagenomics assembly of the Metagenome analysis of fecal microbiota from mouse which was promoted...
CGAAGGTCATGCCCGTGGGGGTCATGCCCTTGAACTCCCGGTTGCAGATCACCAGGCCGTTGGAGATGGGCTCGATGCCGCAGATGCACTCAAAGCAGCCGCAGGAGGTCATGGGGTCCTCCATGATGGAGTACAGGCTCACGTGCTCCACCGCGCCCTGGGTGGCCGCATGGACCATCCGGTCCACGTCCGGGTAGTAGCCCTTCTTCTCGTCCGTGCAGCCCTCCTTGCTGATGGGCTGGCAGGGGCCGGCGTCGTTGAGCTCCTTGGTGGCCTTGGCGTCCAGCCAGCTCACCGCGCCGCACAGGCCCAGCCGCTCCGGCGTGACCACGCAGCAGTGGCTGGGGGCGAAGGACTGGCAGAGAATGCAGGTGTAGAACTGGTCCACGCTCTCGTCGGTCATGGAACTGAGCCTGTCGTCCCGGGCGCTGTAGGCGGGCATGGCCTCCTCGCTGAGGATCCGCGCCGCCTTCTCCGGATCTGTGACCAGGGTGACCTGGCACTTGTCCACCACCGCGTCAAACTCGTCCATAATCATATTGTAGAGCACCTCGCCGAAGTGCTTCATCCGCAGGCCCTTGTCGTAGGCGTCGTTGGACACCCGGATGCGGAACTGGTTGCGCTGGCCGGTGTGCATCACGCCCTCCATGTAGTTGAACCAGGCGTGGATCTTCCGCTCGATGACGGACTCGAAATCCTTCTGCATCTTCGCGCCGGCCACCTCGATGTAGGTTGCCAGGGCGTACTCCGTCTCGCCGCTATCGATGTCCGGGCCGTCCACGGTGATCTTGTGGTCCTCGATCTCGTCCATGGACCGGGTGGTCACCAGCTCGCAGGTGGTGTTCTTGCTGGACCAGAACTCCACCTTCATGTCCGCCTTGCGGATGATCTCCCCCTCAAAGGCGGCGGCGAAAGCCACGGGAATGGGCAGCTCCTTCACCTTGATCTTGATATTGCGCAGGGCCAGGGAGCGCTTGACGGTCTCCTCGTGATTGGTGACCGCCTCCAGTGCGCCGGGGACCTGGAGATCACCGATATCCTGGTCCACGATCACCGGGAAGCCCAGGGCGATAGCCCCAGCGCCGGCGGAGACCACCACCTCGCTGAGAGCCCCGAAGGTGTTGACAAAGGCGGGCACCCGCTCCTTGGTGTACTTGAGAAGGCCGGCCAGATCCCCGGGCTGGATGTTGCCGAAGATGAGGGCCGCGCGGATAGCCACGGTGACCACGTGGATGACGCTGGTAACGTCGTGGCCCAGGGGCACCACCCGCAGCTCCAGGCCCATCTTCACGCCCTCGCCCAGGGCCTGCTCAATGCAGTCCCCGATCATGAAGGTGAGAATGCCCTTGGACTGGTAGTCCTTCACCACCTTGGCTACGTCGGCGGCGCTGTCCGCCTTGCCGATGACCACGGCCACGCCGGGGATGTCGCCGGTGACCAGGGGCACGCCCAAGGAGCGGATCACGGGGTCAGGCACAAAGCCGATGCCGGAGTCCTCAGCGTAGGGGGCCGCGCCGCCCACGTACTTCAGTCCCTCGATGATCTCCGCGCCCACGGCGGTGGCAAGGCCTGCGTTCAGAGCCTGGGCGATGTCGTCCTGGCCGGTAATCAGGCTCTTGAGTACGTCTACGCAGGCGGGCAGATCCCCCAGCGTCTTCACCTTCACGCCTGTGGCGGCGTAGATGGTGGGGAAGAAGTAGGCGGTGTCGGGAAAGGCAACAGGGGTGTCAGCGCCGTGCTTGGCAATGGCATCCTTGACGGCCCCCTCGGTCAGGCCCGCCACAGCGTTGGAACCGGCATAGATCAGATCAGTTAACGCGCTCATTAAAACAACCTCCTGTAAAAAATTGAGGGGAAACAGCTGCCTTTTAATATACCAAAAAAAGCGTCCCTTGTATAGCCTTTTTCCGCGATTGGGCAGAAATTTTTCCATCCCCTCCCGGGGGATGCCAGGGAGCGAAAATGAGACCGCACCTCCTCCTTTTTGCATAACAGGCGGACTTCTCTATGCAGGCCGTCTGATAGTTTAGAAAAAATTCGGGAGATTTTACCTTGAAAATGAAAGTTATATGTGATATACTTGCAAAATAGAAGTGCCGCCCAGGGGAAAGGAGTATGCCGCTATGATCTGGAACGAAAATCGGGAGAACGCCTACTGCGAGATCACGCCCGCCATCATGGCATTGAAGGAGCAGTGGGAGAAGGAGAATTTCATCGATCCCCGACTGTACCGGGAGTACAACGTCAAGCGGGGCCTGCGGGACGAGGACGGCCGGGGGGTGCTCACAGGCCTGACCCGGGTGGCGGAGATCCAGTCCTACACCGTCACCGCTGACGAGCACATCCTCCCAGCCGACGGCGTGCTCTACTACCGGGGCATCGACTGCCGGGAGATCGTGCGGGGGTCCGAGGCCCGGGGACGGTTCGCCTTTGAGGAGGCGGCATACCTGCTCCTCTTCGGGGAGCTGCCCAGCCGGGCGCAGCTGGAGGACTTCTGCGGCCAGCTGGCCTCCTACCGCACCCTGCCCACCAACTTCTTCCGGGACATCATCATGAAGGCCCCGCCCAAGGATCTGATGAACACCATGCAGCGGGCCATTCTCACCCTGTACTGCTACGACGACAAGGCCAACGACGTGGGGCTGGAGAACGTGCTGCGCCAGAGCCTCCAGCTGCTCAGCAACATGCCTGTGCTGGCCATCTACGCCTATCAGGCCTGGCGGTACTACGAGGGGGCCAGCCTCTTCATCCACGTGCCCCAGCCGGAGCTGTCCGTAGCGGAGAACTTCCTGTACATGCTGCGGGAGGATCGATCCTACACGGACCTGGAGGCCCGCACCCTGGACGTGGCCCTGGTGCTCCACGCGGACCACGGCGGCGGCAACAACTCCACCTTCACCAACCACGTGGTCACCTCCTCCGGCACGGACACCTATTCCGCCATCGCCGCAGCCATGGCCTCCCTGAAGGGCCCCCGCCACGGCGGAGCCAACAGCAAGGTCATGGACATGATGGCGGACATCAAGGCGCACGTGGAGGACTGGGGGGACCAGGGCGCGGTGGAGGCGTACCTGACCCGGATCCTGGATAAGGAGGCCTTCGACGGCAGCGGCCTCATCTACGGCCTGGGCCACGCGGTCTACACCCGCAGCGATCCCCGATGCGAGGTGTTCCGCAGCTATGTGCAGCAGCTGGCGGCGGAGAAGGACCGGGGGGCGGATCTGTCGCTGTACGAGAGCGTGGAGCGGACCGGCAAGAGACTGCTCATGGAGCGGCGGGGCAGGAATGCCATCTCCACCAACATCGACTTCTACAGCGGACTGGTCTACGAGATGCTGGGCCTGCCCATGGAGCTGTACACGCCTCTGTTTGCGGTGGCCCGGATCGCCGGCTGGAGCGCCCACCGGATGGAGGAGCTCAGCGCCGGCGGCAAGCTGATCCGTCCCCGGTACGAGTGCGTGGAGGCCCACCGCCCCTATGTGCCCATGGAGGAGCGGCAGGGCGGTTTTCCTCCCCCATCCGCTGACTGAGGAATCGAAAAACGCCGGGAGTGCGCATCCACAGGATGTTGTGCGCACTCCCGGCGTTTCTCTGCTCTTTGAGAGCCTGTTTGTTCATATGAGATAAACAGGAGATCATCGCCCTGTCAATCGTTTTTCGTTTTCAATTCCGCCCCTTTTCCAACCGAACAAACAGCAGAATAGAGAATACAGCCAAGAACACCATGGAAAGAGCTCCTGTCGGGTTCGGTCCCAACAGACCGTTTTCCATATCATGCGTCATACAAACAGGGAGCTCGCCTATGACATTCACAACTCCATGCATGATTGCCGCATACATACAGTTGCCTGTCTGTATTGTGATATAGGAAAACATGATGCCCGAAACGATACACACCGCCAGCATCAGCGCCATGTTCGTGTAGGGCGCACCCCAGTTGTTCAGGCTGTAATTGAATCCGAAATAGATGAGGGGAAGATGCGCCAGCCCCCATTCGATTCCGTTCAGCAGGACCGCCTTTCGTGCGCCATATTTTTCGATCTGAAATCCGAGGAGATACCCGCGCCAACCGATTTCCTCGCCTAATTCCAGTAATTGTACCGGCAGCATGATGCCGGCGATCACAATACAGATCAACGCAGTCACCATAGGGGATTGGACAGCCGCTCCCGCATCGGAGCCCAAAAGCAATCCATACCTGAAAACGCCGCTGTACTCATTGGGGAAAATGAGGAAATACAAAACCGCGCCCAATACAATCAATATTCCCGGCGCCAGCGCGGAAAACAACCATGCCCTTGCGTTTTTCCAAACCCTGAACGAAAGATGGAACGTCCCCTTTCTGCCTGTGACGCGCCGTGTAATAAGCGACATTACCACAGGCAAAAACGTAAACGCAACACCTAAAATACGGTAAAACCCTCCCGTTCCGGCCGCAAGCTCAAGCGCTCCAAGCCCATAACATATAAAATAAACCAGGCCCAGATATATTCTGATCGGGCATCTGCTGCTGTTGCCCTTTTCCATTGCGCTATCCCTCCTGTTTTACCGCGCAGGGGCATTGGGGGCGCCCCGATCATGATTTATGAACAGCGGCGGGCGTCTCTCGCTTTTTCTATCAATGCAATGTCCGCGAAATCCTTTTCCCGTCCCAGCTTCCGTTTCATCCGGATCAGTCCGTCCGCGCTCACAACGGGAACGCCGCTGACGATCTCCACGGTTCCCTCGATCCAGTTTTCAAAGATCTCGATATGTTCAGAATAGGAGAATCTTCTGGTTCCGTCCCCACATCGAGCGGCGGCGCAGCCCTGTTGCTCCAGCTGATCCGCCAGGAGCGCAGTACAGCCCAGATCAACATCCTGGGTCTGCGGGCGAAACCCGTGCAAAACCATAGCGCCGCCGGCGACAACCCAGTATTCCTCTTTGGAAAAGGGGAGGGACCGGAGAAGCTGAAGCAGAGAATATCGATCAAACATGCCCTGAGCACCTCCGCATCCTGCGTATTGCGGCGGGAATCGCCGTATCATGGGGTAATGGGCGCATCAGCCGCCCGCCGACGATGCAGCCCGCCTCTGCGCCGCCGCGGCCCGCTTCATCTTGTAGAGCTCCTCTGTGGCAAAGCTCAGCTTGGTCACCACGTTCTGCCGGACGGGATAGCAGTAGAGGCTGTCGTTGTCTGTGGAGATGTCCACGCAGTCGTCGGGCCGCACGTAGCAGTAGTCGTACTCCACATGGAGGCCGTACATGCCCAGGGGCGGCCGGTGGATCCGGTAGGGCTGGCCCCGGTAGCTCCCCTCCACCACGAACCCCTGGTCCATGTCGTGGATGAGCCGGGCCCGGCCCAGCTTCTGGAACCGCCAGGCGTTGGGCAGGGAGTACACCTCCACCTCGTCCTCAAAGCGGTAGCTCCCCTCCTCCAGCTGCCGCCGCACCTGCTCCCGCTCCCACTCGAACCAGTCCGGGATGTGGGAAAACTCCGTCTCCCCGGACAGGGCCCGGAGACGGCCCAGGGTGTCCATCTCCCACCGCTTGCCGCAGGCGGCGCAGGAGAGCTCGCTTCCCCGGCTCTCCATCCGGCTCTCGGTGAGGCAGCTGGGGCACTGGTAGAGGATCTTGTGGAGGCCCTCCGCCCGGAAGGGCTCGGTGATGTGGATCTGGTTCTCCGCCTGCCAGCGGTACTCGTCGTAGGTCATGGCGGCGCGGATGATCTCCCCGATCTCCCCGGCGGACTTCTCCGCCACGTCCTGGGCCGTGAGCACCTGGGTCATGGTGGTATATAGGGGCACCCTGCGGGGGCGGCGGTAGTTCCAGAAGGGGGTGTGGAGGTAGTTGCCGTGGTGGAGCAGCACCACCACCGGCACCCCCTGCTTCTTGGCCAGCTTGCCCAGGGAGTCTGGGAGAATGGCGGTAGTGCCCGCCGGAGAGTACCGGGCCTCCGGATACATGCACAGGATGTCCCCGTACTCGTGGAGCACCTTCTTCACAGACCGCAGCAGGGTCATGTCCGTGGTGAACTTCCGCTTGCACAGGCACCCCAGCCACTCCATGATAAAGGGGCGGCGGTAGTAGCCGTCGATGGTGGCGATGTTGTTCACCCGGTGGGGCCAGGTGGCGATGGAGCAGAGCTTGAAGTCCACAAAGTGCATGTGGTTGCTCAGGAGCAGGTAGGGGGGCTCCAGGCCCTCCATGTTGATCTTCTCAATGCGGTAGTCCTGGCCCGCCATACTCAGCCCGCACAGGGCCCGCAGCACGGCGGTGAAGAGCAGCCGCTGGCGCAGAGGAGGTCTGGCGGTGTCGTAGCGCCGCAGAGCGCCGTAGTTGACGTCAATGGATTCCATGGTCTGTCTCCCTTCCCGTGATGCGCACGGGACTTAGGTATTCAGTGTATCACAGGCCAGGGGAGAAAGCAAATGCCTTTTTCCCCGGCTTGCCGGTAAAACTTCCCTGCGTTTCCCCTGTTTGATACCGGAGCCCGCAGGCGCAAAAAACCTTGAACGCCGCCCCCAAAGCGTGGTATACTCTCCATAAGACAACCACGAGAGGAGGAAGCGCCGTGACCCTGCGCGACAAGCTGTTTCGCTGGCGGGACCCCTACGATCTGGCAGGAACGGAGGACCTCTTTGCCGCCGCCATGGCGGAAAACGCGGCCCTCCAGGCCGTCGGCTGCCCGGATTACCGGCGGATCCTGGCCCTGAGGGGCCTGGAGGACCTGACGGGCGTATCCCCCGCCGCCCTGCCCCCCATCCCCACCCTGTATTTCAAGCGCCACGTCCTGCTGTCCGTGCCAGAGCGCAGGCTGCTGATCCGGGCCACCTCCTCGGGCACCAGCGGGTCCATGAGCCATATCGGCTTCGACGGGGCCACCCTCCGGCGGGGCGGGCACATGGTGGTGCGCATGGCCCGCCGCCACCAGCTCCTCTCCCCCCGGCCCTGCCACTACCTCATCCTGGGCTACCAGCCCCGGCGGGAGAACCAGACCGCCTTCTCCAAGACCGGCTTCGGCTTTACCTTCTTCGCCCCCGCCCTCTCCCGTACCTACGCCCTGGTTTGGCGGGAGGGGGGCTACCGGCTGGACCTGGAGGGCCTGGAGCGAAAGCTCCTGGCCTGCGCCCGGGGCGGGGCCCCGGTGCGGACCATCGGCTTTCCCTCCTACACCTATCTCCTCCTCCGGAGGCTGGAGGAGCAGGGGGTGCGCCTGGAGCTGCCCCGGGGGTCCTTGGTCACCATGGGCGGGGGCTGGAAGCAGTTCGAGGGCCAGCAGGTGGAGAAGGCGGAGCTCTACCGCCTGGCGGAGACGGTGCTGGGGATTCCGGAGGAGGGGTGCGTGGAGTTTTTTGGCGCGGTGGAGCACCCCATTCTCTACACCACCTGCCGCGCCCACCACTTCCACATCCCGGTCTACAGCCGGGTTGTCATCCGGGACCCGGACACCCTGGAGCCCCTGCCCCCGGGCCGGCCGGGCCTTGTGAACCTGCTGACCCCCATGGCGGACAGTATGCCCATTCTCAGCGTCATGACTGACGATCTGGGGGTGCTCCACCCGGGAGGGACCTGCCCCTGCGGCATAGCCGGTCCCTGGCTGGAGATTCTGGGCCGGGCGGGGGTGCGGGACATCGTCACCTGCGCCGCCGGCGCGTCGGAATATCTGAGGGGAGGGGAGCGGGAATGATTCTGGCCCACGGAAATCTCTACGAGGACAGGGAGCTGGTCCCCCTGCGGGAGGGGCTGGCGGAGGCCTGCGTCCGGACCATGGCCGGCCCGCCCCTGAAGAGCGGCGTGGTGGTGGAGGCCTGCGACGAGCTGGCCCGGCGGGTGGAGCGGGGGGACTATGACCGCCTCCTCGCCCCCTTTCTGACCGGCCTTGCCATGGACCCCGGCCAGTTTCAGGCCGCAGTGGGCCTCTTCCGCCGGGAGAGCCTCCTCTACAAGCTGGAGACGGAGCTGGGGCCGGAGCTGGTTCCCCTGCGCCGCCCGGAGGGCGGGCCCATCCGGCGGGTGCGGTATCCCCTGGGGACCCTGCTCCATATCGCCGCCGGAAACGTGGACGGCCTGCCGGCCTATAGCGTGGCGGAGGGGCTGCTGGCGGGGAATGTGAACATCCTCAAGCTGCCCTCCATGGACCAAGGCGCGTCCATTCTGCTGCTCAAAGAGCTGACGGACCTGGAGCCCCGGCTGCGGGACTATGTGTATGTCTTCGACGTGCCCTCCACGGACCTGGAGAGCCTGACCGTCTTTGCCCGGGCCGCAGACGCGGTGGTGGTCTGGGGCGGGGACGAGGCGGTGCGGGCGGCCCGGCGGCTGGCGGACCCGGACACCCAGGTCATCTCCTGGGGCCACAAGCTCAGCTTCGCCTACGCGGTCCCGGACCCGCCGGACCGGGACCTGGAGGCCCTGGCCCGCCACGTGTGCCTCACCCGGCAGCTGCTGTGCTCCTCCTGCCAGGGGATCTTTGTGGACACGACGGACATGGGGGCTGTGGAGGCGGTGGGGGAGCGGTTTTTCGCCGCCCTCCAGGCGGAGAACCGCCGCCACCCGCCGGCGGACCTGGGCCTGCGGGCCAGGGCGGCCCTCCAAGTGTACAGCATGGAGCTGGAGGAGACCGGGCCCCGGGCGCTGCGCTCCGGCGGCGTGAGCGTGGTCATTGCCCCGGACAGCCGCCTGGAGCTGTCCCCCCTGGCGGGGAACTGCTGGGTCAAGCCCCTGCCCCGGGAGCGGATCCCGGCGGCGCTGGGGGGAAAGCGGGGATATTTGCAGACCGCAGGCCTCCTCTGTCCGCCGGAGGAGCGGGCGGCGCTGGGGGACCTGCTGGCCCGGGCGGGGGTGGTGCGGGTGACGGAGCCAGGGGAGATGAGCCGCACCGTCCCCGGGGAGGCCCACGACGGGACCTATCCCCTGCGGGCCTACAGCCGGGTGGTGGAACTGGTCTGAGGGGCGATGGGGCTGTAGAGCCCGCACAAATTGCCACTTGGAAAAATACATAGGGGCGAGCGCTGCTCGCCCCTATGCGGCTGCTTGGCCGCAGAATCAGTCATCAGACCCGAGACCGGATGACGGTCTCAAACACATTGCTGGAAACGCGCAGGACTTTGATGGCCATGGGAACTGCTCCACCCTTTCCGCCTCGCTGTCCTCACTTAGCCGCTTTCTTCCTGGGCTTTTTCTCCGGCAGGGCCGCGCACGTCGCCCGGGCCAGCTCCGTCAGCGTCTCCCGGTCCTCCACGTCCGGCAGCAGCATCTCCCCGCCGCCCTCGTAGGGGACGCCCCGGGGGCAGTCCGGCAGCAGGGCCTCCCCCGGCGCTGTGATCTTCACCAGCAGCCGGTCATTGCAGACGCAGGCGAAGTACTTCCCGTCGCAGTACAGGCCGTACTCCCCGAACATCCGCCGGAAGGTGATGGTCCCGGCCCCGGCCAGCTGCTCCATGACAAACTCCACATAGCTCATACTGGAGGCCATTGCTCATCCCCTCCACTTCTCGCACTGACGGATTCTCGCGCCGTTGTCCCCCTGCTGGGGATCGTAGGCAAAGTCGTGGAGCGCCTGACAGGGGAAGTCCCCGCACAGGCCGCAGTGGTCCAGCCGCCGCTCCTCACAGCAGCTCTTCACCGGGCACTTCTCCCCCCAGAAGGGCTTTTCAATGCTCACGCAGCCTTTGCACCCCATGCTCTCCCGGTATCCGCACTGGCTGCACAGAAGTCCGCATCTCGATTCCACCATGTCAGTCCTCCCTTTCCAGCTCCCCAAGGAGCTTGTCCCATGTTTTCCCCGGGAGGCCCGCCCGCTCCCGGTTCTCCGCGTCAGCGGGGCTAAGCCGCGCCCCCCTCTGTCCTCCCAGCATACGCCGGAGAATCGGACAGCTATTTGTCATATTTCTCCCAAATTTTTTTGCCCAGGTCCGCCATGGCCCGCCGTGCGCCGGCCGGGGAGAGGATCTCCGCCGCGTCCCCGAAGCTCAGCGCCCACCGCACCAGCTCCTCCTGGCCCGGAAAGCTCCGTTCAAAGAGCAGGCCGCCGTCCGGCTGGACCTGAAAGCTGTCCGCGCCGTACTCGTCCACCAGCCGCCAGCGGGCGGAGGGGGCGAAGCGGACCGCAGCCCGGAGCCTGCCCGGGTACACCCGCTCCGCCGGGGTGATGGGCCAGGGGGCCGGCCGGGGGGAGAAGGTCTCCTCCAGGGTCTCCAGGGAGAGCATCCGGCCCAGCTTGAAAAGCCGCCAGTCCTCCCGGTCCCGGCACCAGCCGTGGAGATACCAGCTGGACCAGCGGAACACCAGCTTGTCCGGCTCCACGGTCCGCAGGCTGTCTCCCCCTGGGGCGCAGTAGGTGAAGCGCACCAGGCGGCAGCCGGCGCAGGCGGCCTTCAGCGCCTCCAGCCGGGGGGCCAGGACGGGGCCGTACCAGGAGGCCAGATCGATGACTACGCAGTCGTCCCCCGCCGCCGCCTCCGGCCGGGGCAGACGCTCCATCAGCCGCCGGTAGCAGCCTGTTCCGGACACGCTGTCCAGGCTCCGCAGCCCCGCCAGAATGGCCCCCCGGTCCGCGTCCGTGAGCACCGTCCGGTCCAGCGCATATCCCTCCATGATGGACACGCCGCCCCCGGCCCCCCGGGCGGTGCGCAGAGGGATGCCCGCCCGGCACAGCCGGTCAATGTCCCGCTGGATGGTGCGCACGCTGACCTCGAAGCGGTCCGCCAGACTCCCGGCGGTGACCTGCCCCTCCCGGAGCAGCACCGCCAGGATGCCGATGAGCCTGTCGATGGTCATGGCGACTCCCTCTGGAGCGCCGCCTGGTAGAGCTCGTTGCGCCCCAGGCCGGTGGCGGCGGCCACCTGCCGCACCGCGTCCTTCATCTTTACGCCCTCCGCCCGGAGGGCCAGGACCCGGGCGGTGCCCTCCTCCAGGGACAGCCCCGCCTCCGGCTCCCCGCCGGCCAGGACGATGACGTACTCCCCCCGGGGCTCCCGGTCCCGGTAGTAATCCGATGCCTGGGCCAGGGTCAGGCGGAGGGTCTCCTCGTGGAGCTTGGTCAGCTCCCGGCACAGGGCCGCCGGCCGGTCCCCGAAGGCGGAGAGGAGATCGTCCAGGGTGGCCCGCAGGCGGTGGGGGGCCTCGTAGAAGATCATGGTCCGCTCCTCGCAGGCGAGCTTTGCCAGCCGCTCCCGCCGCTCCCCCCGGTTCACCGGCAGAAACCCCTCAAAGACGAACCGGCCTGTGGCCAGACCGCTGACCGCCAGGGCCGTGATGAGGGCGCAGCACCCGGGCACCGCCTGGACCGGCACGCCGTTGTCCGCGCACAGGCGCACCAGATCCTCTCCGGGGTCGCTGATGGCCGGGGTGCCCGCGTCGGTGACCAGGGCGCAGCTCTCCCCGGCCAGCAGCCGGGCCAGGATGGCCGGGCCGGCGGAGGCCCGGTTGTGCTGGTGGTAGCTCACCAGAGGCCTGCGCAGGGCCAGATGGCTGAGCAGCTTCATGGACACCCGGGTGTCCTCAGCGGCGATGAAATCCGCCTCTGAGAGGACCTGGGCCGCCCGGGGGCTCAGGTCCCCCAGGTTGCCGATGGGCGTGGCTACGAGATAGAGCGTTCCGGACATAGGCAAATCCCTCCTTGTTCGATAAAAAAGTATACCACGCCTGTCTCCGGTTGGCAAGGACCGGAGCCTTGACAGGCGTGGGGAACTGTGGTATATTATGTTCAAAAACGAACAATAAAGGAGGCATTCCCTATGCTGCCACCTCTCTTTACCCGTTCCCGGGGCCTGGGCAAGCTCTACGGCCAGATGTTTGTCCCGGTGCTGGAGCAGTGGAAGCTGACCCAGCTGGAGGCGGACATCCTGCTGTTTCTGGCCAACAATCCGGAGTACGACACGGCCCGGGACATTGTGGAGCGGCGGTACATCGCCAAGTCCCACGTGTCCCTGGGGGTGGAGAGCCTGGCCCGGCGGGGTCTGTTGATGCGGGCCACCCGGCCGGGCAACCGCAAGACCATCCACCTGGAGCTGACGGAGGCCGCCGGACCCATTGTGGAGGCGGGCCGGGCCGTGCAGGCCCGCTACGGACGGGCCCCGTTGGCTGGCTTTACGGACCGGGAGCGGGAGACGCTGCTGGAGCTGCTGAGCCGGGTGGCAAAAAATGTGGACGCCGCCCTGACAGCGGCGGAGGGAGGAACGCCGTGAGCTTTCTTTATGTAGTCCTGATCTGCTTTTTCGCTGGCATGGGGGCCGGGCTGGGCACCGGCTTTGCCGGCATGAGCGCCGCCGCCGTCATCACCCCCATGCTGGTCACCTTTCTCCACGTGCCCCCCTATCAGGCGGTGGGCGTCGCCCTGGCCAGCGACGTGTTAGCCAGCGCCGCCAGCGCGTGGACATACGGCAGAAACAAAAACCTGGATGTGAAAAATGGTCTGGTGATGATGGGGACCGTGCTGGTCTTCACCCTGGCGGGCAGCTGGGCGTCCAGTCTGGTGCCCTCCGGGACCATGGGGAGCTTCTCCGTGTTCATGACCCTGCTGCTGGGGGTGAAGTTTTTGGTCAAGCCCGTGATGACCACCCGGGAGGCCATGGAGGCGGCGTCCCCCCGGAGGCGGCTGATCCAGTCCGTGGTCTGGGGGGCCATGATCGGATTCATCTGCGGATTTATCGGCGCCGGCGGCGGCATGATGATGCTCCTGGTACTGACCAGCGTGCTGGGGTATGAGCTGAAAACCGCCGTGGGCACCAGTGTGTTCATCATGGCCTTCACCGCCCTCACCGGCGCGGTGAGCCACTTTGCCATCGGCGGCGTGGCAGACTGGAGGGCGCTGGGGCTGTGTGTGGCCTTCACCCTGCTGTGGGCCCAGATCGCGGCCCGGTTCGCTAACAAAAGCGCACCAGAGGTCCTCAACCGGGCCACCGGGGCGGTGCTGGTGGCCCTGGGCGCGGTAATCCTGGGGGTCAACTATCTGACGTGAGGGGGGCGAGGCCATGAGGAACGGGCTCTATATCAGCGCGGCTGCCCTCACTCGGGAGATCGAGGAGGACGGCTGGCTGCTGGAGCTCCCCGCCGTGGCGGGGCTGCGTGAGCGGCCCCTGGTCTTTCACAGGCCGGTGACCTTCTTTGTGGGGGAGAACGGCACAGGCAAGTCCCCCCTCCTGGAGGCCATTGCGGCGGCCTGGGGGTTTAACCCGGAGGGGGGCACCCGGAACTTCACCTTCTCCACCAGACTCTCCCACTCCGCCCTCTGGAGGAGCCTGACGCTGACGAAGCGGGGATTTGCCCGGGACGGGTTCTTTCTCCGGGCGGAGAGCTTCTACAACGTGGCCACCAGTATTGAGCAGCTGGACAGCCAGCCGGCCTTCAGCCCCCCTGTCATTGACAGTTACGGCGGCGTGCCCCTCCACCGCCAGTCCCACGGGGAGAGCTTCCTGGCCCTGGTGCAGAACCGATTCGGCGGACATGGGCTGTATCTGCTGGACGAGCCGGAGGCGGCCCTGTCCCCCACCCGGTAGCTGAGCCTGCTGGCGCTACTGGACCAGCTGGTGCGGGAGGACAGCCAGTTTATCATCGCCACCCACTCGCCTATTCTGATGGCCCTCCCCGGGGCGGAGATCCTGCAGTTCAGCCAGGATGGGGTGGAGCCGGTATCCTACAGGGACACGGAGCACTACCAGATCACCCGCCGGTTCCTGGAGGACCCGGACCGGATGCTACGGTATCTGCTGGAGTGAGCGGCGTATGAAGGCGTATGAAAATGATTGACGCTTCTTTGACGGACAGAAATAAGCGCCGCCCGGCATTTGCCGGGCGGCGCTTATTTGCTTAGTGCATGATGTTGAGAACCAGGGTCAGAACGATAAACACAGCCCCGATCCACTTGGTGGCCTTGGCCAGCTTGGCGTCGAAGGTCTTAGCCTTGCCCTTGGACATGAAGGTGTCGGCCACGCCGCCGATGGCGCCGGACAGACCCGCGCTCTTGCCGGACTGGAACAGCACAGCAAGAATCACTGCCAGACCGCACAGCAGCTGCAAAATGGTAACAAAAAGAGTCATGATCGGATTACCTCCAGAGTGATGGCGGCTGATTCCGCCCCATAGGTATTTTATTATAGCATAGCTTGTACGGGATTGCAAGTGTTGATTTACTATTGAAGTGCGAAGGCAGCCGTTACTATTAGTTTGCAGGGAACAAGCACCAGTTAGCTTGCTACCAGCAAGCTAATTTTTTTATACCTTAAAGGAGGATTCCACCATGAAAAAGAAGGATGAAACCCGGTATTTCGTAACGGCGGTTGCCAGTGTCCCGGTTTATAAGTTTGCCAGCAAAACGGAAATGTATCGTATGGCTACGAAGCCCGGCTGGGGCGCGGTGGAGTGGTACAGCGCGGCGGACGGCTACAAGAACCCCGTAGCCCGTGACCGCAGCGACAAGACCCAGCAACTGTGCTGTGACGAAGACACCAGCGCCAGCCTGTACACGAAGAACGGCGGCTATTTCGGGATCTTCCCCTATGAGGAAATCAACGTGAAGGAAATGCCAAAACAGGCGGCGTGCGCGGCGATCATTTACAGCGATTCTTGCGGGTATAGCATCTGGGCCGAAGACTTCAACCAGATTCACATTTTTGTTACCTACGATGCAAACGGCCTGATTGATTCCTACCGCCTGGAATACGGAGAGGACGCGCAGCCCTATGACGGGGAAACGGAAATCCGCTTTGAAGACCTGTACCAGCAGCCGGAAGGGGACTGGAAAGAAACC
>ERZ777011.2463-NODE-2463-length-14707-cov-2.733961_pt1 | contig 14707 bp, 13 predicted proteins | sample MGYA00374964_ERZ777011 | MGnify/ENA primary metagenome ERZ777011 (study PRJEB29310, sample SAMD00008975) | mouse gut metagenome | study: EMG produced TPA metagenomics assembly of the Metagenome analysis of fecal microbiota from mouse which was promoted...
AAAATCTCAGCCAGGATAATCTTGCCAAAACAAGAGCCTTTGCGGATATGCTTGCCAGCGACAGCACGATCTACGGAAATATGGACAGGCTGAATGAGATCAAGGAAAGACTGAGCGTGAACGAGCTGCATATAATTGACGAGGACGGGATCATAACCAGCTCCACAATAGAGGGTTACATAGGCTTTGACATGAAGAGCGGGGAGCAGTCCAACGCGTTCATGGTTATAGTTGACGATCCGTCCATAGAGATAGCTCAGGAGCCGCAGGTCAACGTAGCCGAGGGAATCGTTATGCAGTACATAGGCGTTGCGCGGAAAGACGCGAAGGGACTTGTGCAGGTGGGCGTCCAGCCGGAGGTTTTGGAGAATATGCTTGCCAGCACCGAAATAGACAAAGTTCTCGGAGAGATCGATTTCGGCAGCAAGGGATATGTTTACGCGATAGATCCCGCCGAGGGAACGATACTTGCTCATCCGAACGATTCGCTTATAGGGACGGCTGCCGCGGACGCGGGATTTAAGGGCAGCTTGACGGGAAAAGGAAAGGCGAAGATCGATGGCGTGAGAGGATATTATCAGGCGGAGGAATACAACGGTCAGATAATAGGAACCTTCATGCCGGCGAACGAGTACTATAAGCAGCGTACCAGTCAGACTCTTGTTGTTTCGCTGAGTATGCTTATCATTTTCGGGGCGCTGCTTTTTATGATAAACCGCATGGTTGATAAGAAGATCGTAAGCGGAATAAACAGGATAACGAACTCCATGAAGGAAATATCGGAGGGAGATTTTGACATTGTCGTGGACGAGAAGGGAAATCCGGAGTTTACTCTTCTTTCAAACAGCATCAATAAAATGGTCGGAAATATCAGCCGAAATATGGATGAGAATGAACATCTGCTTGAGCGTCAGAAAGAGGATATGGAAAACAACCTCAGACTGATACAGAATATAAAGGATGTCTGCGTTGACCTTAACCGCGTGTCGGGCGAAACGATGGAGAATGCCGAGGGAATCTTCGCGGGAACAGGAGAGCAGGAGAAGGCTGTGACGGATCTAAAGGAAATTATGAACCGTCTTACGCTTGAGCTTAACAACAGCGTGGAGGTTTCCGTGAACGTTACGGAGGCGGCGGGAGTAACCGTGGACAGAATACTTCAGATACAGTCGCAGATGAGTCTGCTCAAAAGCTCGATGCAGAATATAAGCGAAATGTCCATGGATATTGAAAAGATAATCGGAGAGATCAATTCCATAGCGTCGCAGACAAACCTGCTTTCACTGAACGCCTCCATAGAAGCTGCAAGAGCCGGAGAGCTTGGAAGAGGCTTTGCCATAGTCGCGGCGCAGGTCGGAGAGCTTGCGTCAAGAAGCGCGCAGGCGGCAAGAGAGACGGGAGAGCTTATCAACAATTCGATTGAAGCCATAGAAAACGGCAAGATGATCACCGACAAAACGGTGGAGGCTTTTGAGGCTGCCGTCAAGGATATAGAAAGAACGGGACGCGACGTTGAGGGCATAACGGACATGGTAAGGCATAATGTGGACAGCGTGTCGGACGCGGTGAGTCAGATGGGAAGGATATCCAACGTGGTTGAGGAGAATATGAGGATTTCCCAAAATACCAAACAGGCATCCTCAAATATGGCTGACGTTGCGGGCAAACTTATGGATATGGTGGAGTAATTTTTGAATTTATAACGGGAAAATACAGTTTTTTTCAAAAAAACCTTGCATTTCCTATATAAGTGTGATAATATTTCCAATAGATTATAAAGAATTTACTTGAGTGAGCTTTTCGGAGCTCACTCTTTCATTTGTACGGACGGCAGAAAGCCGGAGGGAAGGAAGTGATGAAATGGCAAAACGCTATGAATATGAGGCTAAAGCGACCGAGCTTATTGTTCCGATAATTGAGGCTCACAATTACGAGCTTGTCGATATGGAATATGTTAAAGAAGGCTCAAGCAATTATCTGCGCGCGTATATCGACAAACCGGGAGGAATAACCGTGGACGACTGCGAGACGGTCAGCCGCGCGTTCAGCGACAGGCTTGACGAAAAGGATTTTATAAGCGAGTCCTATATTCTTGAGGTAAGCTCTCCGGGGCTTGGGAGACCCTTTAAAAAGGATAAGGATTTTGAGCGGAACATAGGAGAGGAAGTCGAGCTGAAGCTTTTTAAGCCGGTGGAACATAAGAAGGACTTTGTCGGCCTTCTGAGATCGTTTGACAAGGAAACGGTCACGATAATGCTTGAGGACGGCAAAGATGCGGTTTTTGAGCGCAAGGGAATTGCCATTATAAGGCAGACGGTTTATTTTTAACGTAAAAAATATAATATGTATAGGAGGATAAAGGAAAAATGAACAGCGAATTAATTGAGGCACTCGATGCTTTGGAAAAGGAGAAGAAGATCAGTAAGGATACATTGATTGAGGCAATAGAGATATCGCTTCTTAACGCCTGCAAGACGCATTACGGAAAATCGGATAATTTTACGGTCAAGGTCGATCCGGAGACGGGGGATTTTTCGGTTATCGCCGCCAAAGAGGTGGTTGAGGAGGTTGAGGACAGCGTGACGCAGATAAGTATCCCCGAAGCCAAAATGATTAATTCACAGTATGAAGCAGGAGATACAGTAAACATAGACATTCATTCCGTCGAGCTTGGAAGGATAGCGATACAGAACGCTAAGAACGTTATTCTTCAGAAGATACGCGAGGAGGAGCGCCGAGTTCTCTATGACGATTATTACAGCAAGGAGAAGGACGTTATCACCGGAGTCGTACAAAGATACGCGGGACGCAATCTCATAATCAATCTCGGAAGAGCGGACGCGATACTTAACGAAAACGAGATGGTCAAGGGCGAGCATTACAGACCCAACGACAGGATCAAGGTCTATATCGTGGAGGTAAAGGAGGACAAAAAAGGACCTAGGATACTTGTTTCGAGAACGCACCCCGAGCTTGTGAAGAGACTTTTTGAAGCGGAGGTGACCGAGGTGAGGGACGGGACCGTTGAGATCAAGAACGTTGCGCGCGAAGCAGGTTCGAGAACAAAGATGTCGGTATGGTCGAACGATCCCAACGTAGATCCCGTGGGGGCCTGCGTCGGCGTGAACGGTTCAAGGGTAAACGCCGTTGTTGACGAACTTAACGGCGAGAAGATAGATGTAATAAACTGGAGCGAGAATCCCGCCAATCTCATTGAAAACGCGTTAAGCCCCGCGAAGGTGGTTTCGGTTGCCGCCGACGACGAGGAGAAAACTGCTCAGGTCATCGTTCCTGACTACCAGCTTTCTCTGGCTATCGGACGCGAGGGGCAGAACGCGAGACTTGCGGCAAAGCTCACGGGCTTTAAGATCGACATCAAGAGCGAGACTCAGGCAAACGAGCTGGGACTTCTCGATTTCAACTATTCGGATGAAGAATATGAGGAATATGACGACAATTATGACGACGGTTACGATGCTGATTACGCGGACGACTATCAGGATGAGCAATAATTGCCGGGCGGTATGAAAAAATGGCTGTCAACAAAAAAATTCCGCAGAGACAATGTATCGGATGCGGTGAGAATAAGGATAAAAAATCACTTATCAGAGTGATCAAAACGGCGGATAACGAAATCCTTTTGGACGAAACAGGAAAGAAAAACGGCAGGGGAGCATATATCTGTAAGGCGGCGGAATGTCTCAGAAAGGCTGTCAAAAACAAAGGACTTGATCGTTCCTTTAAAATGCAGATACCCCAATCCGTGTACGACGAATTGCAGAAGGAGATGGAAAAGCTTGAGACAAGATAAGGTGCTTTCACTGCTTGGACTTGCGAAAAAAAGCGGGAATATCGCAAGCGGTGAGTTCGCGACGGAAAAGGCGGTAAAGACAGGAACGGCTTTTCTCGTGGTCGTTGCAAACGACGCGTCCGACAACACAAGAAAGCGTTTTGCCGACAAATGTTCATTCTATAATGTGCCGATTGAATTTTACTCCGACAAAGCGGGCCTGGGGCACGCGCTGGGATTTGAGATGAGAACGTCCCTCGCGGTTCTGGATCCGGGCTTTGCCGATTCACTTATCAAAAAAATCAGAGAGAGGTAAGTTTTAACTAAATGAGAGTTCACGAATTATCAAAAGAATTAAACATATCAAATAAAGAGCTTGTGGAGTTTCTGTCGGCGGACAACAGCGACATTAAAAGCCACATGAGTTCCGTCTCGGAGCCTGAGGCGGGAAAGGCGAGAAAGCATTTTGAAAAGCCCGCGCCCGCGCCTGCCAAAAACGAAGCTCCGGCAAAGTCCGAAAAGCCGTCCGATGCGGCAGAGGCGAAACAGGAGCAGAAGCCCGCTCAGGCGAAAGAGGAGGGAAAGAAGGGGGAGCCTAAGAAACAGATATTCCGTTCCTTCAATCCTCAGAACAGCGGACGCAAGGAAGTTAGGAATCAGAGACGTCCGGGGGACAGACCTGCAAAGCCCGGAGCAAGACCGCAAAGACCGGACGGACAGAGGCCTAGCGACAGAGTGAGGCCCGATGGACAGAGACCCAGCGATAGGGTGAGACCGGACGGACAGAGGCCTAGCGACAGGGTAAGACCGGACGGACAGAGACCGAACGACAGGGTGAGACCGGACGGACAGAGGCCTAGCGACAGGGTAAGACCGGACGGACAGAGACCGAACGACAGGGTAAGACCGGACGGACAGAGACCCAGCGACAGGGTGAGACCGGACGGACAGAGACCCAGCGACAGGGTAAGACCGGACGGACAGAGGTCAGGCGACAGAGTAAGACCGGACGGACAGAGAAACGATAACAGAGGCGGCAGACCTGACAACAGAGGAAACCGTCAGGACGGCGGCAGATTCGACAACAGGGGCGGCAGACCGGACGGACAGAGAAACGATAACAGAGGCGGCAGACCCGGAGATAAATCTTTCGGCGGGGACGACAGACGTCAGGGCGGCGGAAACAGGTTCCGCGGAAACGACAGGGACAGGAATACTGCAGGCTTTGACGGCGGCGAGGCGATCAAGGAGCGCGAGGCAAAGGAACAGAGGAACCGTGACCGCGAGAACCGCAGGAAGGACAACAACAGCTACGACAGACAGGACAGACTTGAGAATACCAAGGCTCTTGAGAAAAATGCCAAGAACAGACAGCAGCAGAAGAAGGAAGAGGAAGAGACTATCAAGACACTTGTTCTTCCCGATACCATTACCATCAAGGAGCTTGCAGACAAGATGAAGATCGCTCCCGCGGTGCTTGTCAAGAAGCTTTTCCTTAAAGGAACGGTCGTTACTATCAATCAGGAGATCGATTTTGATACCGCGGAGGAAATTGCGCTTGAGTTTAACTGCATATGCGAGCATGAGATCAAGGTCGACGTTATAGAGGAGCTTCTCCGCGAGGAGGACGAAGATCCCGATACGCTTGTACCCAGACCTCCCGTTGTGTGTGTAATGGGTCATGTTGACCACGGCAAGACTTCGCTTTTGGATAAAATAAGGGCAAGTAATGTCACGGAGAAGGAGGCTGGCGGTATCACGCAGCATATAGGCGCGTATACGGTCGAGACACACGGACAGCAGATAACATTCCTTGATACTCCCGGACACGAGGCGTTTACCGCGATGAGAATGCGAGGAGCCAAATCGACGGATATAGCTATTCTTGTCGTTGCGGCGGACGACGGCGTAATGCCGCAGACGGTCGAGGCGATAAATCACGCAAAGGCCGCAGGCATAGAAATCGTAGTGGCTATCAATAAAATAGATAAGCCCAGCGCTAATATTGAAAGAGTTAAGCAGGAACTTGTCGAGTATGAGCTTATAGCCGAGGACTGGGGCGGCTCGACTATTTTCTGTCCGGTATCCGCGCATACGGGCGAAGGTATCGACAACCTTCTCGATATGCTGCTTCTGACAGCCGAGATACTTGAGCTGAAAGCGAATCCCGACAGAAGGGCGAGAGGACTTGTCATCGAGGGAAGGCTTGACAAGGGCAAGGGACCTGTCGCAACTATGCTCGTCCAGAAGGGAACGCTTCATGTGGGAGACCATATCGCGGTAGGCTCGTGCCACGGCAAGATAAGGGCAATGGTTGATGATAAGGGAAGAAGAATGCAGCAGGCCGGACCTTCGATTCCCGTCGAGATACTGGGACTTAACGACGTTCCGAACGCCGGAGACGTTTTCGTATCTCCGGAAACCGAAAAAGAAGCCAGAAGCTTTGCGGAGACCTATATCAGAGAGGGCAGAGTCAAGCTTTTGGACGATACAAAGGCAAAAATGTCGCTTGACGATCTGTTTATGCAGATACAGGCAGGCAATCTTAAAGAGCTTGACATAATCGTCAAGGCAGACGTGCAGGGCTCGGTGGAAGCCGTAAAGCAGAGTCTTATGAAGCTCTCAAACGAAGAAGTCGTCGTAAAGGTTATCCATGCTGGAGTCGGCGCCATAAACGAATCCGACGTGATCCTCGCTTCGGCTTCAAACGCGATAATCATCGGATTTAACGTAAGGCCCGACAATCAGGCGAGAACGCTTGCTGATACCGAAAACGTCGATTTAAGACTTTACAGGGTGATCTATCAGGCGATAGAGGACGTCGAGGCGGCGATGAAGGGAATGCTTGATCCCAAGTACGAAGAGAAGGTCATCGGTCACGCCGAGGTACGTCAGACCTACAAAGCGTCAAGTATCGGAACGATCGCGGGCTCATATGTCCTCGACGGCGTTATCACAAGAAATTGCAGCATAAGGCTTATGCGCGGCGACGATATGATCTACGACGGACCGCTTGCGTCGCTCAAGAGATTCAAGGACGACGCAAAGGAAGTGAAGGAAGGCTACGAATGCGGATGCGTTCTTGAGAAGTTCAACGATATAGCCGAGGGCGATATCCTTGAGGCCTACACAATGGTAGAGATACCGCGCTGATCCTGCGCGCAGGGAGGTTTAAAATGCGTAAAAACAGTATAAAACTAACAAAAATAAATAACGAGGTGATGCGGGCGCTTGGCAATATCATTCACAGCGAGATAAAAGACCCCCGCATCAACCCGCTGACTTCCGTAGTGGCGGCGGAGGTATCGCCCGATCTTAAAACGTGCAAGGCTTATATAAGCGTACTGGGCGATGTGAAGTCACAGCAGGATACGATAAAGGGGCTTAAAAGCGCGGAGGGATACATCCGTACCCTTCTCGCCAAGAGCGTCAATCTGCGGAACACTCCGCAGATCACGTTCATTTCCGACCAGTCTATTGAGTATGGGGTAAATATGTCCAAGCTTATCGACGAGGTCAATGCTGATAACGCTGATACCGAACCGGAGGAAAATTAATGGAATCGATTGCAAAGGAACTTGAGGGCGCGGCTACGGTAGGAATAACCGGACATGTAAGACCGGACGGCGACTGCACCGGCTCGACACTGGGACTTTACAACTACATTAAGGAAAATATGCCCGATATTGAGGCGGACGTGTATCTTGAGCCTGTTGAGGAGCATTTTGATTTTCTGTTGGGAGCGTCCGAGATACACCACAAGGCGGACAGGGATATCAGATACGATGTGTTTATCGTGCTTGACTGCGGCGACGTGGAGCGCGTCGCGCCGTTTGCAAAGGGATATATCGCCGGAGCAAAAAAAACGATATGCATAGACCATCATCTGTCGGGGACGGATTTCGCTACGGTGAGCCATGTGCTTCCTAAAGTCAGCTCCGTCTGCGAGGTCCTCTACGAGCTTCTTGACGAGGATAAAATATCCCGGAGCGTGGCGGAATGTCTGTATGTGGGAATGATCAACGATACGGGAGTTTTCAAGTACCAGTCCACCACGGCAAGGACTATGGAAATTGCGGGTAAGCTTATGAATAAGGGTATAGACTTTACTTCGATAATAGACGATACCTTTTTCAGAAAAAGCTACTCGCAGAATCTTCTCCTAGGAAGGGCGCTGCTTGAAAGCAAAAGGCTTCTGGAGGGCAGGCTTATATATTCCTATGTGACTTTAAAGATAATGGGAGAATTCGGAGTTACCGGAAGAGATACGTCGGGAATAATCGACCAGCTGAGATTTACCGAGGGCGTAGAGGTGGCGGTACTGATGTACGACTTGCCTGACGGCAGCATAAAAACGAGCCTGCGTTCGGTAAAAAACGTGGATGTGAACGAGGTTGCCGGAAACTTCGGCGGCGGCGGTCATATGCGGGCGGCAGGATTTATTTCCGGGATGAGCTCCGATGAGATTATCGAAAAAGTCTGCGGATATGTGGCGGAGCAGCTTTAAAGCTGCGTGTCGCGCGCGGCGATTGGGAGCGACGGAATGTTTAACGGAATAATAAATGTTTACAAAGAAAAAGGCTTTACCTCACATGACGTTGTGGCAAAGCTTCGCGGAATACTCAGGCAGAAGAAAATAGGACACACGGGAACTCTTGATCCGGATGCGGAGGGAGTCCTGCCCGTATGCCTCGGCAGCGGCACAAAGCTGTGCGATATGCTTACGGACAGAAGCAAGGAATACGAAGCTGTGATGCTTTTAGGACTTTGCACCGACACGGAGGATATTTCGGGAAAGGTGTTTGCAAGACATGAGGTTGCGGCGGATGAAGCGAATATACGCGATATAATAATGTCTTTTGTCGGAGAGTATGACCAGATACCGCCTATGTACTCCGCGATAAAAATAAACGGGAAAAAGCTTTACGAGCTTGCGCGTGCGGGGCAGGAAATAGAGAGGAGACCCCGCAGGGTGGTAATTGATTGTCTGGAAATAATGGAAATAGAGCTGCCGCGGGTGAAATTCCGCGTCGGTTGCCAGAAGGGAACTTACATACGCTCTCTATGCAGGGATATAGGCGAAAAGGCAGGCTGCGGAGCATGTATGGAGAGTCTTGTGCGTACAAGAGTCGGAGAGTTCACGCTTGATAAGGCGCATACGCTTTCACGGATAAGCGGTTTGGCGGAGAGCGGGGACATTTCCCGTATAATAACTACGGTCGATTCGTGCTTTAAGGCTTTTCCGTCGGTTACCGTATCGGGCAGGGCGGAAACGCTTGTCAGAAACGGAAATATGTTTTCGGAAACGGAAAGCGGCGTGATCCGGCAGGACGACGCCGGGCGGGACGGATCTGAGGCGACGCGGCAGAGGAAGGACAAAGAATTATTCAGGGTTTATATGTACGGTTGCGGCGGCGCACGGATTTTTGCAGGTATATATGAGTTTGACGGGAGCAGGAGGGCTTATAAGCCTGTCAAGATGTTTCCCGGTGGAGAGTGATAGCTATGTTGTGCATAAAAGACAGTGATTTCAGGCTTGACGGAAGGACGGTTGTGACGCTTGGAAAATTTGACGGCGTTCACATGGGGCACAGAAAGCTGATTGACAGGGCGAAACACATTGCCATAATCAACAATATGAGACTGGCGGTTTTTACCTTTAAGGTTGCGGACGGTAAGCGTTATCCGTATATGGACAGCCGCCAGATAACGACTTTTCGCGAGCGCGAACGCATTTTTGAAGAACTGGGCGCGGATGTGCTGATAGAGTTTCCTTTCGACGACGGCATAGCCGATATGGAGCCGCTTTCGTTTATTGAGAATATTCTTAAAGAAAAGCTTAACGCGGCTTTTGTCGTGGTAGGAGAAGACTGGCGTTTCGGCAAAGGCGGCGAGGGCAACTGCGATCTTCTTAAAGCGTCTCAGAAAATATACGGCTTTGAGGCGGTCGTGATGGAAAAAGAGAGGCACGACGGACGGGAAATCGGAAGCTCATGGGTGCGCGACGAGATAAGAGAAGGAAATATGGAGACCGTAAACGTTCTTTTGGGACACCCGTACACCATATGCGGAACGGTGGTACACGGCAATGAGATCGGGCGCCAGATGGGTTTCCCTACCGTGAATATCATTCCGGGCAGGGACAAGCTTTTGCCTCCAAACGGTGTTTATACTTCCAAAATAACAATGTCGGAAGGCGAGTTTTACGGCATCACCAATGTGGGAGTCAGACCGACGGTGACAAAAGGCGGCATTATGACGGTTGAAACCTTTGTTTTTGATTTCTGCAAGGACATATACGGACAGGAGGTCGCGGTATGCCCCATACATTTTCAGCGTCCCGAAATGAGGTTTCAGAGCAAAGAGGCTCTTATGCAGCAGCTTTCGCGCGACATTGAATTTGCAAAATCTTTTTTTTAACGGTTTATAGTATTGAAAATAATATGCAGTTCATGTTATAATATAGACGATTATCGAAACGCGGCTGCGTAATCGGCGGCCGACGTGTGAAATCGGTACTTTATGTCTTAATACATTCTCCAGTTTACGGGAATGCATACATAACTCTGCCAATCGTAGAGATATGCGGATACGTATTGCGGAATGATGCATCTGCCTTAGGGCTGTGACGGACAATGAATGGCGCGGACATAAGAGAGTACAATAATAAGCACCCTCTAACGCTTTATGAGAGAAAGGATGTACCACAATGCGCAAAAGTATCAAATTGATGGTTGCTATCCGTGTAGTAGCGGCACTTCTTTCCGTGCTGCTTTACAGCGGCGTAACGACGCAGAACATTTCAAAAATCAAGAGTATGCAGGCTGACGATTCCCAGACGACCGAACTGCTCAGCAGAGTGCAGTCGGCTGAGACGGCACATTATAAATGGTCAGGAAACCTCAGCAATGCTCTCTATGCCGGAGCCGAATTTACCGGCAGCACAGATCCTACGACCTGTGTTCTAGGACAGTGGCTTTACGGTGAGACCAAGACGGACGATTCGGTCGTGAGCGATCTTCGGTCCAAGATCGAGCCGCTTCACAAGGAGCTGCATCAGTCAGCGGTCTATGTGCTGGATCTTCTTAAGACCGAACCTGAGCAGGCGCAGAATTATTACCAGGAAACAATACTTGCGAATCTTACTAATCTTGTCGGATATTTGGATCAGGTTGTAGACCATGAGAAGGAACTCAGCGCGGAGAGCAAACAGCAGATGAGCGACACAATAAAGAGAATGTACATAATGTGCATCATCTGTCTCGTTATAGCCTTGCTGTGTCTGTTAAGCCTTATACAGTATGTTCTTGCAAAGGTTGTAAAACCGATAGTGCAGATAACAGGAAAGAGCCGTCCGCTCAAGGAAGGGAAGCTAAAGCTTAATCTTAATTACAAGGCCCGCAACGAACTGGGGGATCTTGCGGTGACTCTTGACGAGTCTATGGATTCGATTCACGGATATGTGGATGACCTTACCCGTATAATGGAGCAGCTTTCAAGAGGTAATTTTGACGTGGCTACGTCAAGACCTTTTATAGGTGATTTCCATTCGATAGAGGAGGCTTTGAACAGACTTACTTCAACGCTCTCATCGACGATCTCAAATATTTATCAGGCTGAGCGCGAGGTATCGGGTCACGCGGGAGTGCTTTCCAACGGTTCGCAGTCGCTGGCTCAGGGAGCTACGGAACAGGCAGGCTCTGTCAAGGAACTTTACGATACGCTTGAGGAGCTTTCAAAGAATGCCGAGCATAATGTGAGAGTGGCTTCGGACGCAAGTGAAAACGCGAGACTTACCGGCGAGCAGGTATCCGTAAGCAGCAAGCAGATGGAGCAGATGGTTGACGCTATGGAGGACATACGTCAGGCTTCGCATCAGATAAACAATATTATCGCGACTATTGAAAACATTGCGTTCCAGATCAATATCCTTTCACTTAACGCGGCTGTGGAGGCTGCAAGAGCGGGCGCGGCAGGAAAGGGCTTCGCAGTGGTTGCGGAGGAAGTCGGCAATCTTGCCGCAAAATCCGATGAGGCTGCTAAAGCTACGAGAAAGCTGATTGAGAATTCCGTACAGGTGACGGAGCGCGGCGGTCAGATAGTTGAGGAAGTTTCGGGAACTCTTAAGAAAACTATCGAGCTGGTTGAAAAGTCCAACGGCTATATTGCTTCAATTGCCGAAGTTGTGCAGGGAGAGGCGGAATCAATTTCACAGGTTACGACGGGAATAAGCCAGATATCGGCGGTTGTAGAGATGAATTCGGCAAGCAGCGAGGAGATGGCGGCTGTCAGCACTGAGCTTTTTGAGCAGGTACATCTGCTTGAGGAACAGACGAAGAAATTCAAGCTTAGGCGTCAGTAATCCGCGTTGAGGTACATAGTTTGAATATATAAATAATATTTCAAGGGGACATTTCATATAATGAGGTGTCCCTTGAGCGTTCTAGAGAATTTTTGACAGCGGTTGCAGATAATGTAAAGAGAAAAAACGGAGTACGCGCGGTCAGCTGTGCAGCAGCGCAAGCAGACGGTCATATTGCCCATACATACGCTGCACGCCATTTTCTAGGATATAATAGTGCCGGATATAGGGAATCAATAAAACGAGAAGCGCCGCAAAGAGCACGAACAATCCCGCGTTCATCGTGAAAAGTAGTGCAAAAAATACGGCGAAGGTAAGCACGGCAAACAGGCAGGTCACAATCAGGTGAACGAGACGCTCATGCTGAAAAAACCGAAGCTGTGTCAGATGCTCACGGAGCATATCCTCCGTATTCAGCTCATTTGGTTTTGCATCTGAACGTGCGGCTTCAAGCGAGGCAAGAAGCCTGTCCATGGCGGCAAGATAATTTTTTAAGCGCTTTTCCATCGGAATATCCTCCAAAACCGTACTTTATATTATCATACAATAATTTATCAACGATTTCAATTAGTTGACCCTGATTATAATCGGTATGCGGAGGAATAGCGCGCATGAAAGGAGCAGTATGAAAAACCAAAGACGATATGGAGTTTTGAGCCTGCTGTTAATGACGGCGGTGTTCATAGCGGGCTGCGCAGATGACGGAAGTTCAGGTGCTTTAAGAACACAGAGCGCAGAGACTGCATCCAGGGAGCAGGAGGAAATTACCGAGCCTGAAACAGAGAGCGATCCGGAAGATTGGGAATATGTCGGAATGCGCAATATCACTACCATGGAGTTGGTGCGTGATATGGGCATAGGAATTAATCTGGGAAATACTTTTGAATCCTGCGGAGACTGGATCGCGCAGTGGGGCGACGGATCCGTACAGTCCTATGAAACAGCATGGGGAAGTCCTGTGATTACGCAGGAGATGATCCAAGGCTATGCCGATGCCGGATTCGGAGTGCTGCGTATACCGGTTGCGTGGTCTAATCTGATGGGGGAAAATTACACTGTCAGCGAGGATTATCTGGCGGCGGTGCGGGAGGTTACGGACTGGACGCTGGAGGCGGGAATGTATTCGATTATCAATGTTCACCATGACAACGGGTGGATGGCGGACTTCCCGTCGGATACGGAGGAATGCATGTATCACTATACCCGTATCTGGGAACAGGTATCGGACGCTTTCTCGGATTATGGGGATTATCTGATATTCGAGTCCTTAAACGAGGAGGGCTGCTGGGACGAGGTCTGGAATCAGTACAGCGGTTCCGCGGACGGCAAGGAGAAGGTATTCTCCCTGCTTAATGAAATTAATCAGACCTTTGTTGACACTGTTCGCGGTTCGGGAGGTAATAATTCGGTAAGGCATCTGTTAATTGCAGGTTATGCCACCAATATTGAGCTGACCAGCGATGAACTGTATCATATGCCGGCTGACCCCGCAGGAAGGTGCGCAGTTTCTGTTCATTATTATACGCCTCCTGCCTTTGCGATATTGGAGGAGGACGCGGATTGGGGAAAATGCCGCGGCACGTGGGGGACCGAAGCGGATTTCGAGGAATTGGAAAAGTACATGGAGATGCTTAAAACAAATTTTATCGATAAGGGTATTCCCGTTATTATGGGAGAATATGGATGTCCGAAGAAAAACAAAGACGAAGAATCGGTAAGACTTTTTCTGACGTCGGTATGCAAATCGGCATATGACAGACGAATTTGTCCTATACTATGGGATATTACAGGTCTGCATTATGACCGTGAACTGTGTCAAATGACTGATACGCTGCTAAGGGATGGACTGATGGAGAATTTATCTGCGGGCGCTCGGTAACTTTTTAATAAAACAACACAGCCTTACAAAAGAAATTGCTTGATTTATTATATTCACTGTGATAATATATCTAAGTGATTTGCATATCCGGCGCTCGGGAACTCCGACCTGCTCCTTAGTGCCAGGTGATTATATTTTAAGGAGGATTATCGTCAATGATAACGAAAGAGAGAAAAGAAGCTATTATCGCAGAGTACGGCAGAAAGCCCGGCGATACGGGATCACCCGAGGTTCAGGTGGCACTGCTTACCGAGAGGATTACGGAGCTCACCGAGCATCTCAAGGTTAATCAGAAGGATCATCATTCCAGAAGAGGTCTTCTGAAAATGGTAGGACAGAGAAGAGGACTTCTTGAATATCTCAAGAAGAGCGATGTCGATGCTTACCGTGAATTGATAACCAAATTGGGAATCAGAAAATAATTGCAGTCAGGGGCGGAGTTTTCCGCCCTTTTTTACGGTAAAACAGGAGTTTTCCGTGAAAAATTGTAAGTCCCGTTCGACGCAGAGCGTCTCGCGGGAATGTGGCAGCCTAAGATGTGCGAGACCACTGAAAAGCGCATTAAGAAATAATATGCTTTTTTCAGTAGTTTCGATATCTTATGCTGCCGGCAAAAAAATTGTGGCCCGGAAGAATAAAACGCCGAAACGCTAGAAGCATGTCGGCGGAACGGATC
>ERZ777011.2465-NODE-2465-length-14696-cov-3.438085_pt1 | contig 14696 bp, 12 predicted proteins | sample MGYA00374964_ERZ777011 | MGnify/ENA primary metagenome ERZ777011 (study PRJEB29310, sample SAMD00008975) | mouse gut metagenome | study: EMG produced TPA metagenomics assembly of the Metagenome analysis of fecal microbiota from mouse which was promoted...
CTTGCAAAAGGTGAAACTCGTTTACAAAACGGGAACCTCGGTTTGCAATCGACCTATTTAGATCGTCTGTTTGTTTTAAACCTTTTTTTCGCAAAAAAAATGTTGATTTACATAAAATAATAGTGTACAAATAAATTTTATGTGTTATGATATCAATTAGAGTTAAATGATGTATCTGGACGGGATAAAAGTACCTAACAACAGAGTATACATAAAATAACTGGAACGTACGGACATAACAGGTTTGAGGAATCAGATGAAAAAGACATTTCGGGAAAGAACTATATCCAGATTTTCGAGTATTGCAAAAAAGAATAAATATATGCGTTATCCGTGTCTTACGGCGCTTTCTGCCATTTTAGGGGGTTATCACATCGGAAGGCATTTTGTGACGAATACCAAACGTTATGCCAGCGTTGTATTTGTTATTCTGTTTTTCATGACAAGCTGCAGTTTTTCTTTTGCGGTTTTTGCGGAGAAAACGGGTTTTATCAAAGCACAGGAGACGTACAGCGCCATCGTTGAGGATTCTGATGTCATGCTGGCGGTAGAGAAGGATGCAGGGACGGGCAGCACTGATCTGGAAGAAGACGGTCTGGATGAACTGGATTTGGACTATGATCCGGAAACAGATCTGACAGATGTTGATGTCTATACGCTGGATGACATTCTGGAGAGCAGGGAGGATTATCAGCTTAGAGATGACCGGCAGGAGAACGACGGGCAGGAAGGCGGAGAGACGGTGCAGCTGTCGGAAGATTTTGAATTTGATTCGTCGGACTGGAGGCTTATTCTGGTCAACAAGCAGCATCCGATTCCGGAAGGTTATGAATTTAATCTGGGAAAGACAAAGGACAACAGAACAAAAGACAGTATATTGTGCGACGACAGAATCATTGAAGACTTGCTGCTCATGCTGCAGGCTGCCCAGAAGAATGGATTTAATTTGGGTGTCAGATCTCCGTACAGGACATCGGACAGGCAGGAAGCGAATTTTAATGACAGAATCAGATATTATATGCGACAGGGATTGTCTTATATGGAGGCCTACAAGGAAACATCACAGGTGATCACGGTTCCGGGCTGCAGCGAGCATGAGATCGGTTTGGCGGTGGATATTACTTGTGATACATATATTCCATTGCTGCAGGGATTTGCGGACACTGAGGAGGGAAGGTGGCTTGCGGAGCACAGTCATGAATTTGGATTCACACTGCGGTATCCTTCCGACAAGGAGTATATTACAGGCATAGAGTATGAACCGTGGCATTTTCGTTATGTGGGCAGGGAGGCTGCCAGGATCATGCATGACGAGAATATATGTCTGGAGGAGTTCTGGGACAAGTATCTGTAGAGTGGAGAGACCAAAGCAATGTACAGTATATTAACAACAGAAGGAAGAGCAAAGCGGGCGCAGCTGGAAACCGTACACGGGACGATCCAGACGCCCGTATTTATGAACGTGGGAACTGCGGCGGCCATCAAAGGAGCCGTGTCTACGGAAGATCTGGAAGGGATCAAGACGCAGGTGGAATTGTCTAATACGTATCATTTGCATGTGCGTCCCGGAGATGAGATCATAAAGAAACTAGGCGGTTTACATAAGTTTATGTCCTGGAATAAGCCGATACTGACGGATTCCGGTGGATTTCAGGTCTTTTCCCTGGCCAGTCTGCGCAGGATCAAGGAGGAGGGCGTTTACTTTCACTCCCATGTGGACGGCAGGAAGATTTTCATGGGTCCGGAGGAAAGCATGCGAATCCAGTCTAATCTGGCTTCTACGATCGCGATGGCATTTGACGAATGTCCGTCCAGTGTGGCGGACAGACATTATGTAGAAGACTCGGTGGCACGTACCGCCAGATGGCTGGAGCGCTGCAAGGCAGAGATGAACCGTCTGAACGGACTGGAGGATACGATTAACAGGAAGCAGCTCCTTTTCGGCATTAATCAGGGTGCGGTCTATGACGATATCCGGATCGATCATGCCAGACGGATCTCGGAGATGGAATGCGACGGTTATGCGCTTGGCGGTCTTGCCGTGGGTGAGAGCCATGAGGAGATGTATCATATTATAGAAGAAACGGTTCCATATCTTCCCAAGGACAAGCCCACTTATCTTATGGGAGTCGGCACGCCTGCGAATATTCTGGAAGCCGTGGAGCGGGGAGTGGATTTTTTTGACTGCGTATATCCCACACGCAACGGCAGGCATGGACATCTGTATACAAATCATGGAAGAATCAATCTCTTTAATGCGAGGTATGAACTGGATGAGAGACCGATTGAGGAAGGTTGTGACTGTCCGGCCTGCAGAAGATATTCGAGGGCGTATATCAGACATTTGTTGAAGGCGAAAGAGATGCTCGGTATGCGGTTGTGTGTCCTGCATAATTTGTATTTCTATAATACGATGATGGAAGAGATCAGAGACGCGTTAGACCGGGGCGGGTTTGCTGCCTATAAGCGGTGCAAGCTGGACGGACTGCGGCAGAGCGGGGAAAACGGTACGGAAATCTAAAAAGAATCTAAAAAGGCTTGTTTTCTTATTTTGTTTTGTGTATGATATGTTTTAATTGTACAGGCATATGACTTGGCGGAGAAGCTGCCGGATCATAGAGGAATATATGGAGGAAAAAGGTATGGGCATTTTATTGACAGCCGATGGAACTGCGGCGGCAACGGGCGGCGGTATGATCATGATTTTATACATCGTTGTGATTGTGGCGTTTATGTATTTTATTATGATTCGTCCACAGAAGAAGGAGCAAAAGAGAATGGCGGCGATGTTAGCGGATATGTGTGTGGGCGACTGTGTGCTCACGACAAGCGGTTTCTACGGCATCGTAATTGACATTACGGAAGACACGATTATTGTCGAGTTCGGCAGCAACAAGAACTGCCGTATTCCGATGCAGAAGTCGGCGGTTGCACAGATCGAGAAGGCTGATGCGGAATAGTAGTACAGAGAGTGAAAAGCGGGCTTGTCCCGCTTTTTTGTATTCGTGTATTTTTTGTTGTTAGAATGTACGGAAAAGGTTTTCTGTAAGAAAGATTTTTCGTAATTCTATACAAAATATGAAAGAAGCTATTGACAGTGTATACCATATCGTGTAGAATGCGGAATTGTGTTAAAAACACAATGACTTGTCAGCGTAAAGGGAGGAGAAAATTATGAAGAGAAAAACATTGAAATTAGTTGCTTGTGCAGCAATTATGGCGCTTACATTATCCATGACTGCATGCGGTGGTGACGACGCGGCGGCTACAACAGGAACCGAGACCACTGACACAGAGGCTGAGGTTGAGGCAGAGCCTGAAACAGAAGCACCTGCAGAGGATACGGCAGATGACACTGCAAGCGTTGATGGTTACACAACATTAGAGGATTACTATAATGATCCTACTGTTAAGGCTGCATTGGACGGCATGTTTTCTTCTATGGCAGGCGACGGCATGGAGGCAGCTTGTGAAGTAAAAGGCAATGAGTTTACCGTAATCATTAAAATCACAGACAGTTCCATGATCGTTGACGGTATGGGCGAGGCTCTTGCCGCTGCATTGGATGCACAGGAAGATACATTCAAGGAACAGGTTAAACAGTTCGATGATGTGATCGAACAGGAGGGTGCAAGCACAGTTATTATGCGCTATACAGACCCTGATGACAATGTGCTTGCCGAGAAAGCATTTACAGCGAACTAAGCAGGAGCGGATGGCTTGCAGATGCGCATAGTGTTTATTGCAGGCTGTAATGAAACAAAGTAAGGATGAGAGACGGACCGGGATGGTTCGTCTCTTTTTGGTACAGGAAATTTCCGGTAATGGTTCAGCCTTGTACGATATGGCGGGTGAAATCGTTCTGTTTCCGGCAGACAAACTCTTCTTGAAATTTATAGAAGAATAGACTATGATAAATAAGTGAGTTTTTGCGATAAATGACATGGATGATTCGTGTGAGAAATTTTTTCATACGCGGGATTTGTGTCCGCGCACACTTGACACAAACTCGTCAAATGCGCCGTTTCAACAGAGTTGAAACAACAGCATGTGCAGAAATGGAGATGAATATGGAATTAAAGATTACATGTATTCCGGGCGACGGCATCGGACCGGAGATCATAGCAGAAGCAAAAAAAGTTTTGGATGCAGTGGCGGTTCAGTACGGCCATACCATGCATTATACGGATATTTTGATGGGCGGTGCATCGATTGACGTGCACGGTGTTCCGCTGACGAAGGAAGCGGTTGAAACGGCGAAAAGCGGCGACGCTGTTCTGATGGGATCGATCGGCGGGGATACGACGACTTCTCCGTGGTACCGTCTGGAGCCTTCGCTGCGGCCCGAGGCCGGACTTTTGGCGATCAGGAAAGAATTGAATCTTTTCGCTAATTTACGACCGGCGGTTCTGTACGATGAGCTGGTGGCGGCATGTCCTTTAAAGGAAGAGATCGCTGCAGCGGGCTTCGACATGATGATCATGCGGGAACTGACCGGAGGACTCTACTTCGGAGAGAAGAAGATGATCGAGGAGAACGGTATAAGAAGCGCGGTAGATACGCTTGTATACGATGAGGATGAAATCAGAAGAATTGCGATTAAGGGATTCGATATCGCTATGAAGCGGCGCAGGAAAGTGACCAGCGTGGATAAGGCCAATGTACTGGCTTCTTCAAGATTATGGAGAAGCGTGGTGGAAGAAGTCGCCAAGGAGTATCCTGAGGTGACTCTGGAACATATGCTGGTGGATAACTGTGCGATGCAGCTTGTCAGAGATCCTGCGCAGTTTGATGTCATTTTGACAGAGAATATGTTTGGAGATATTTTGTCTGATGAGGCAAGCATGGTAACCGGTTCCATCGGTATGCTGGCTTCGGCATCCTTAAATGATACGAAATTCGGTCTGTATGAACCGAGCCACGGTTCGGCACCGGATATCGCGGGCAAGGATATTGCAAACCCGATCGCAACGGTGCTGTCGGCGGCGATGATGCTGCGCTACAGCTTTGATCTGGATCGTGAAGCAGATGCGATCGAGAGCGCGGTCAGACAGGTACTTAAGGCTGGTTATCGGACAGGAGATATCATGGCGGACGGCTGTACCCGGGTAGGATGCAGGCAGATGGGAGATCTTCTGGCAGAGAGGATTCAGTAACAGGATCAGGAAGCAGACGGTAATACCGGAACTGACAAAACAAAAACAGTGCAGGGATTTCTAATGGAACAAAACGGCATACGGAACAAACTTGATAGAGAAGCCACTGTTTTTATTCTGTTTCTGGCGGGGATGGCGGTTTATTACGGCTGGCGTATGTTTGCGCTGACGCCCTGGTATGACGAGCTTTATACTTATTACTACTTTATCAGCAGAGGACCGGTTTATGCGGCGATCCACTGGCCGCTGCCCAATAATCATATTGGTTATTCGGTGCTGTCGGCATGTATTGGCATCTTTGGTAACGCATATATTGCACTGCGGGGTGTTTCCTGGCTGTGCAGTCTGGGAAGCCTGATCCTGCTTTACAGGATTGGCAGAAGATGTTTTACGCATGGCATGGCGCTTATACCGGTGTTTCTATATACGGGTATGAAGCTGGTGAACCAGCTCGCGGTACAGGGAAGAGGATATGCGCTTGTGTCGTTCTGCTATCTTACGGCGGTCTATGCATTGCTGTGCATCACGGTGGAACGTACAGAGAGACTACGTGATTATGTGTGCTTTGGTATGAGTCTGGTGCTTGCGCTCTATGCGATTCCCAGCAGTCTGTATGTTGTGCTGCCGGTCTGTCTGGCAGGCGGTATCTTTCTGCTTGTGAGAGGTGAGTACAGACGGCTTAGACGACTGATTCTCACTGCGGCTGCAGGGGCGGTATGTACGGCGGGGCTGTATGGTCTGGTATGGCTTGCGATCGGTTCTAATCTGCTTACGAAAACAGAAGGCAGCGCTTATTATGGCATGGGGCACGGAACGATCATTCTGCACGCGCCGTTTACAGCGCTTAAGACAGGCATTGACTATATGCTGGCGACACCATATATCCAGAGCGTCGGAAGCGACGGGTTCTTTGGCAAATATATAAACTGGCAGCGCAGTCTGCTCAACGAATATTATACGGGCGGGGCAGTGGTGCTGGCGTTTTTCCTGATAATCTGTATTGCAGGCACAATACTGTGCATTGGGAAAAGGATAAAAAACAGTAGTTATGTAAAAAGACCGGCGGAAGAACATGATTTATATGCGCATTTTATGGAAATCTATCTGGCGGTCAGCCTGACCGGGCTTCCGCTTATGCTGATCTGTCTGCACTCACTGCCGTATTACCGGGTGTTTTCCTTTGCTGGTATCATAGTGGGGTTTGCAGCTGCATGGCTGTGGCAGTCTGCCGGGAGGCGGTTTGCCGTCAGCCGGTTCGGGAAATATATGCCGCAGCTCGGGAGCGTGGCAGCCGGCATATTCTGTATAGGTTTGCTGATGACGCCGGCTTACAGAGCGCAGTACAGTGATAGAGAAGCGGCGATACAGGAAGCGTACGCGCAGACGGATCTGTCTCAGATACAAAAGATCGCCGTGACGGATTGTGATCAGGAATATCTGCTGTTATTTTTATATGATATCGGTGAAGACCGGGTTACACGCGATCTGACAGAAGCTGAGATCGTACTGGCAGACAAGTATTTGCTGGCAAATTACAATACGGATGTTATTGATTGGATGGGTGATGACTGGAAGCTGTATCTGACGCGGGAAGACTTTGCGGCGGCGCAGGCTGCCTTACAGATGGAATCCGTATACGAAAACGATAGATTTATATTATACTCTATAGATAATTAAATGCAAAAGTAAGATAATGTTATGCGTGCAGGCAGCGCAGGAAGGAAGTTAAGTATGAGAAGCGATAATGTAAAAGCGGGCGTACAGCAGGCGCCCCACAGGAGTCTGTTCAATGCATTGGGATTTACGCAGGAAGAGATGAAAAAGCCGATGGTCGGGATCGTCAGTTCCTACAATGAGATCGTACCGGGGCATATGAATCTGGATAAGATCGTCAATGCCGTGAAGCTCGGCGTGGCTGAAGCCGGCGGTGTTCCGGTCGTATTTCCGGCGATTGCGGTATGCGACGGAATAGCCATGGGGCATGTCGGCATGAAATATTCTCTCGTTACAAGGGATCTGATTGCGGATTCCACGGAGTGTATGGCGCTGGCGCACCAGTTTGATGCGCTTGTGATGGTACCTAACTGTGATAAGAATGTGCCGGGTCTGTTGATGGCGGCGGCGCGCATCAATGTGCCGACCGTGTTTGTATCCGGCGGTCCTATGCTGGCGGGACACGTACACGGACAGAAGAGAAGTCTTTCCTCCATGTTTGAAGCAGTGGGTTCTTACGCGGCGGGTACGATGAATGATGAGGAACTGAGAGAATTTGAGGAGAAGACGTGCCCTACATGCGGATCCTGTTCCGGTATGTATACGGCCAACTCCATGAACTGCCTGACGGAAGTGCTGGGTATGGGACTGGGTGGCAACGGAACGATTCCGGCGGTTTATTCTGAGAGAATCAAGCTGGCAAAACATGCCGGCATGGCGGTTATGCATCTGTTACAGGAAAACATCCGTCCCAGAGATATCATGACAAAAGACGCGATCTTAAATGCGCTGACGGTGGATATGGCATTGGGCTGTTCTACCAACTCCATGCTGCATCTGCCTGCGATCGCCCACGAAATCGGTTTTGATTTTGATATATCATACGCCAATGAAATCAGTGAGAAAACGCCTAATCTGTGTCATCTGGCACCGGCAGGTCCGACTTATATGGAAGATTTGAATGAGGCGGGCGGTGTCTATGCTGTCATGAAAGAACTGGCGGATATCGGTCTGCTGCATACGGACTGCATGACCGTGACGGGAGAAACAGTCGGCGAGAACATCAAATATGCGGTCAACCGGAATCCGGAAGTGATCAGAACGGTGGACAATCCATACAGTAAGACAGGTGGACTGGCCGTGCTGAAAGGTAATCTGGCGCCGGACGGCAGCGTGGTGAAACGCTCCGCGGTTGTGGAAGAGATGATGGTTCATGAGGGACCGGCCAGAGTATTCGAGTGCGAAGAAGATGCGATAGCAGCTATTAAGGGCGGCAGGATCGTATCGGGAGATGTGGTTGTGATTCGTTATGAAGGTCCCAAGGGCGGACCCGGTATGCGCGAGATGCTCAATCCGACCTCTGCGATTGCGGGAATGGGTCTTGGCTCCAGCGTGGCACTGATCACGGACGGCAGATTTTCCGGTGCATCCCGCGGGGCATCGATCGGACATGTATCTCCGGAAGCCGCAGTCGGCGGACCGATTGCACTGGTGGAAGAGGGAGATATCATCAGCATAGATATTCCGAATATGAAACTGGATGTGAAGGTATCTGATGAAGAACTTGCAGCCAGAAGGGAGAAGTGGCAGCCCAGAGAACCGGAAGTTACGAGCGGTTATCTGGCAAGATACCGTGAGATGGTCACAAGCGGTAACAGAGGCGCGATTCTGGAGATCCCCAAAAGCTGCTAAGGCGGCGGGAGCGGCGCGCAGCGCTGGCGTTTGATGACAGAGCAGGTGAGAAAACAGTAGGAGGAGTATAAACCATGAAATTAACCGGTGCAGAGATCGTTGTGGAATGTCTGAAGGAACAGGGAGTAGATACGGTGTTCGGCTATCCGGGCGGAACGATACTGAACGTATATGATGCACTTTATCAACATAGTAATGAAATAAATCACATATTAACTTCTCATGAGCAGGGGGCTGCTCATGCTGCGGACGGTTATGCGCGGGCAACGGGTAAGACAGGTGTATGTCTGGCTACCAGCGGACCGGGAGCTACCAATCTGGTGACGGGTATTGCCACGGCCTATATGGACTCCGTTCCCATGGTAGCAATCACATGTAACGTTGTGCTGCCTTCCCTGGGTAAAGATTCTTTCCAGGAGGTGGATATTGCCGGCGTGACCATGCCGATCACGAAACATAATTATATTGTAAAGGATATTAATATACTGGCCCAGACGCTGCGTAAAGCTTTTGCGATAGCCGGCAGCGGAAGACCCGGACCGGTTCTGGTGGATATCACGAAAGATGTGACAGCTGATACTTGTGAGTTTGAACCGAAGGAACCTGAGAAGGTACAGCAGGTTCCGGGTTACACGGAAGAAGAACTGCAGGCGGCACTGACACTGCTCAGAGAGGCAAAGAAACCGTTTCTCTATGTAGGAGGCGGCGCCGTGATTTCCGGGGCATATCAGGAGGTCAGAGAGTTTGCGCAGAGGATGGATATGCCGGTCTGCGACACCCTGATGGGCAAAGGCGTTTGTGACGGGCATGATGTGCGCTATACGGGAATGATTGGCATGCATGGTACGAAGACTTCTAACTTCGGTGTCAGCGAGTGCGATCTGCTTATTGCATTGGGTGCAAGATTTTCAGACCGTGTGGTGGGTAATCCGAAAAAGTTTGCCGAGAATGCCAAAGTGCTGCACATTGATATTGATGCCGCGGAGATCAATAAGAATATCAAGACGGATGTCGCGCTGGTGGGGGATCTGAAAGAAGTGCTCGGCAGGATCAACACACAGCTGGAACAGCAGGAACATAAAGAGTGGATGCAGCATATTACACAATTAAAGGAGCAGTATCCGTTAAGCTATGATGAATCGGCGCTGTCATGCCCGTACATTATAGAAGAGATCGACAGGGTGACGAAGGGCAGTGCGGTGATTACCACGGATGTCGGACAGCATCAGATGTGGGCGGCACAGTATTATAAGTATTCCATGCCGCGCACGCTGCTCACATCAGGCGGACTCGGAACTATGGGATACGGTCTGGGAGCCTGCATAGGCGCTAAGATGGGACGTCCGGATAAGATCTGCATTAATATTGCGGGGGACGGCTGTTTCCGCATGAATATGAACGAACTTGCCACAGCGAGCCGCTATAATATTCCGATTATCCAGGTTGTGATCAATAACCATGTGCTTGGCATGGTGAGACAGTGGCAGACACTTTTCTATGGAAAACGTTATTCCCAGACGGTCTTAAATGACAGTGTTGACTTCTGCAAAGTGGCTGAAGGACTCGGCTGTGAGGCCATCAGGATTACGAAGAAAGAAGAAGTCGGGTCGGCCGTCGAGCGGGCGATCGCGCTGAAGAAGCCGGTATTGTTAGACTGTATTATTCCGGAGGATGACAAAGTGTTTCCGATGGTTCCGGCAGGAGCGCCGATCAGCGAAGCTTTTGATGCGGCGGATCTGTCCATGGTGGAACAGTAGGCAGCGGCGTAATGCTGATCTCCGGAATGTCCGGCAGGGAAGGCACGGGGATCAGGAATGATACGGAAGACGATTTGAACATAAATTGACTGGAATTATCTTTATGAAAAGATTATGGAAACATTTAGCAATTATATTATGCATTATGCTGGTCAGCCTGATGGGAACGTACATCGGGCTGGCTGTTTACTACCACAATGCGTTTGCTTACGGAACATGGATCAATGACGTATACTGTACGGGAAAAAGCATTCAGGAAGTGAATGATGCGCTTGTGCGCGGCTTTACATATGACGGACTTACCGTTTACGACAGGGACGGCAATTCTTATTTTATATCTGCGGAAGCGGTCGGATACCGGTTTGATTTCATGAAAGCACTTGAGGTATATCAGAAACAGCAAAATCCCTGGATGTGGATAGAGAGTCTGCTTCACGGTGACAGTACGCAGCTTGCGCCGGTAGTATCTTATGACGGGCAGGCGCTTGCCGATATTCTGGATCAGATTCCGTTCTTACAAGCGGAGAAGGGACATCCGGAGGAAGAACGTAAGGTCGCAATTGTCAAGACAAATCAAGGTTATGAACTTCTGAACGAGAGGGAGAATGTTCTTAAGGTGGAGGAAGCCGCTGCGGCAATTACAGGCGCCATAGAGCAGTCGGAGAAGGAGATTTCTCTGGAGGAGGCCGGATGTTATCATGACCTGGCACTGTCACCGCAAATGCAGGATACGCTGCGCCTGTGGGAGCAGGTGGACAGCTTCCAGAAGTGCGGTATTGTCTATCAGATGGGAGAGGAACAGGTTCCCGTAGATGCGTCAGTTGTCTGTGACTGGATCGAGATATCGGAGGACGGTAGTTTTGCACAGGACGAATCCGGACGGCTTAGAATGCGGGAGGGCGCGATACAGGAGTTCGTTGACGGGCTGGCTGCGCAGTATGACACGGTCGGAACGGCCAGACAGTTCCGGGCGACCAGAGGAGAACTGATAACGGTCGAGGGCGGTACTTACGGCAATAAGATTGACCGTGATGCAGAGGTGGCGTATCTGACACAGGCCTTCGCGGAGCGAAGAAAAGAAGTTCGTGAGCCGGAATATATACAGACGGCATGGCTGCAGGGGAAGAATGATATCGGAGACACCTATGTGGAAGTGGATATGGGTGAGCAGATGATGTACTATTATGTGAAAGGCGTACAGCAGGTCGCAACACCGATCGTGACCGGCAATACTTCTCGCAGAATGGGAACGCCTGCGGGTGTCAACTATGTGTATCTGAAACAGACGAACCGTATTCTGCGGGGACCGGGATACGCTTCCCATGTGGATTACTGGATGCCGGTGAAAGGCAATATCGGTATTCATGATGCGGCATGGCGCAGTAAATACGGAGGAACGATTTACCAGACGAACGGCTCTCACGGGTGTATCAATACGCCAAGAGATGCCATGGTACAGATTTATGAGAGTGTGGAAGTGGGGACGCCTGTGGTAATGTTCTACTGAAAAAATTTCACGTTGTAATTGACTAAAGTATATGAAAAAGGTAAAATGTTTGTTGATTCATAAATTTTGTTGATATAATCGGAGGAGATAAAAGTGGCTAGAGTATACAATTTTTCAGCAGGTCCCGCTGTTTTGCCGGAGGAAGTCTTAAGGGAAGCGGCGGAAGAGATGTTAGACTATAAGGGAAGTGGTATGTCCGTCATGGAGATGAGTCATCGCTCCAAGGTGTATGATACGATTATTAAAGAGGCGGAGGCAGACCTGAGAACGCTTCTGAATATTCCCGACAATTATAAAGTCTTGTTTTTACAGGGCGGGGCGAGTCTGATCTTCGCGTCCGTTCCTATGAACCTGATGAAAAATCGTAAGGCAGGCTATATTCTGACAGGACAGTGGGCCAAGAAAGCTTATGCGGAAGCAAAGATCTACGGTGAGGCGGTAGAACTGGCATCCTCCGCGGATCAGACATTTTCCTATATTCCGGATTGTTCTGATCTGCCGATTACAGACGATATGGATTATGTGTACATATGCGAAAATAACACCATTTATGGGACGAAGTTTCATAAACTGCCCGATACAAAAGGCAAGATCCTTGTTTCGGATGTTTCATCCTGCTTCCTGTCCGAGCCCATGGACATATCCAGATACGGCATGGTTTATGCCGGCGTGCAGAAGAATGTAGGTCCCGCAGGCACACAGGTGGTTATTATCAGAGAGGATCTCATCACGGACGATGTGCTTCCGGGCACACCCACCATGATGAAGTATAAAATTCATGCAGACAACGATTCCCTGTATAATACGCCGCCCTGCTACGGTATATATATATGCGGCAAAGTGTTCAAATGGCTCTTGAAAAACGGTGGTCTGGAAGCCATGAAGGAGACAAATGAAAAGAAAGCGAAGATCCTGTATGATTTTCTGGATGAGAGCGAACTGTTTAAAGGAACCGTCAGAAAAGAAGACCGTTCTCTCATGAACATACCTTTTGTGACTGGTAATGAGGAAATGGACGCGAAGTTTATTAAGGAAGCAGCGGCGGCAGGATTTGTGAACCTGAAAGGTCACCGCACCGTGGGCGGCATGAGGGCAAGTATCTATAACGCAATGCCGATGGAAGGCGTGGAAAAGCTGGTTGCATTTATGAAAGAATTTGAGAAAAAGTAAATTTCTATGAAATTTACTTGCGGGATTTGTTTCGCAGACGCGGAAAACAACAAATAGAAAAGAGGATATACAAATGTTTAAATATCATTGTTTAAATCCCATTGCGGGAGTCGGTCTGGAGAAATTCAGCGATCAGTATGTGCAGACGGATCATGTGGAGGAAGCGGACGGAATCTTAGTGAGAAGTGCAGCCATGCATGACATGGAACTGTCTAAGAACCTGCTGGCAATTGCGAGAGCGGGTGCCGGGGTCAATAATATTCCGCTGGAGAAATGTGCGGAAAAGGGTATCGTAGTGTTTAACACGCCAGGCGCCAATGCCAACGGGGTAAAAGAACTTGTGATCGCCGGTATGCTGCTGGCTTCCCGTGATGTAGTCGGCGGTATCGAGTGGGTGAAAGAGAATCAGACGGATGAAAATGTAGGAAAGTCTGCAGAAAAGGCTAAGAAGAACTTTGCAGGTACGGAGATCGAGGGCAAGAAACTCGGCATCATCGGACTTGGCGCGATCGGCGTCAGAGTCGCTAACGTGGCAAAACATCTGGGTATGGAGGTGTACGGCTATGATCCGTATGTGTCCGTCGATGCGGCATGGAACTTAAGCCGGGACGTAAAGCATGTGCTGAATGTGGAGGAGATCTATACGGAGTGTGATCTGATTACGATCCATGTGCCGTTGATGGATGCCACGAAAGGCATGATCAACGAAGAGGCCATCGGCAAGATGAAAGACGGTGTGATCCTGCTTAACTTTGCAAGAGATCTTCTGGTGGATGAGAAAGCAGTACTGGAGGGTATCAAGGCAGGCAAAGTGCGCAAGTATGTATCCGATTTCCCGAACAGCACGACGGCTGGACAGGAAGGTTGTATTGTGATTCCGCATCTCGGCGCTTCCACGGAAGAGTCGGAGGACAACTGCGCTGTGATGGCAGTCAAGGAACTCAAGAACTATCTGGAGAACGGCAATATTATCAACAGTGTGAATTATCCGAAATGTGATATGGGTATCTGTGATCAGGCGGGACGTGTGGCGATTTTCCACAAGAATATTGCCAATATGATCACGAAGTTCACAGCATGTTTCGGCGATAACAATATTAATATCACCGACATGACGAATAAGTCCAAAGGCGAGGTGGCGTATACCATGCTTGATATCGAATCCCCCGCATCGGAGGAGATTATTCAGAAGCTGCAGTCGATTGACGGTGTGTTCAGAGTAAGAGTCGTAAAGTAAAAATCGAACTGTTTAAGAACCTAAAAGGGGTAGACCGTAAGGTCTGCCCCTTTGTAAGTGAATTCCAATAGGAATATTTCAATTCAGACGGTTGGCAATTTTGGAGAAATTGGCGCCTTCATCTTCGTCAAGCGTTGCCTGCAGCTGGTTCTCTGCCTCCACGGAAGCCTCACTTGCCAGATCCATGTAGAGAATAAAAATGTCTTCAACGGACAGGCCTTTTTCATCCGCGATCTCCTGCATGACCGGCTTTAATGCCTCCAACTGGAATGAAATTCTTGTTTTCTGCGGATCAATGTCTGCCAGAGCTTTCTCGGCGAAGGCGTTGATACGGTCTAAGATTTCTTTATTTTCCGCTGTCATTTAAGTACACATCCTTTTCGACTATTTTATTTGCAATACTTTTATTTGTAACAGTTCAGCCTTCGGCTTCACCGTCACTCCTGATGCACACAAAATGCTCC
>ERZ777011.2466-NODE-2466-length-14693-cov-3.979164_pt1 | contig 14693 bp, 13 predicted proteins | sample MGYA00374964_ERZ777011 | MGnify/ENA primary metagenome ERZ777011 (study PRJEB29310, sample SAMD00008975) | mouse gut metagenome | study: EMG produced TPA metagenomics assembly of the Metagenome analysis of fecal microbiota from mouse which was promoted...
CCCGGCCCCCGCTGCGCCCGCCTCCCGGAGCGTGACCGCCCCGCTGCCCGGAACCGTGCTGGATATCCGGGTGGCGGTGGGCCAGGCGGTAAAGGCCGGACAGATCGTGGCTGCCATGGAGGCCATGAAAATGGAACACGAGATCCCCTCCTCAGAGGACGGGACCGTGGCGCAGATTCTGGTGAATAAGGGCGATGTGGTGGAGACCGGGGCGGTCCTCATCCAACTTCTTTGAGGAGGGTCCGTCATGGGAAATTATTCTATGCCCGGCTATTTCCAGGCCATGCCTGTGATCAAGGGACGGATGTACCGGCCGTCGCCGGAAAACGTCCAGCAGCTCAAAGCGGCGGAGCAGGCCGTCCGGGAGGAGGCCGCCAAACTGCTGGCCGCCGGCACCCCCGACGAGCAGATCCACGCCAAAGGCCAGTATACCGCCATGGAGCGGATTTTGGAGCTGGTGGACGAGGGGTCCTTCTGCCCGCTCAACAGCCTCTATAACCCCGCCGGCAACGACCAGGAGAAGATCGGCGTGGTCAACACCGGCGTGGTCAAGGGGCTGGGGCGCATCTCCGGCAAATGGGCGGTAATCATCGCCTCGGACAACAAAAAAATGGCCGGGGCCTGGGTGGCGGGCCAGGCCGACAACCTGCTGCGGGGCAGCGACACCGCCAAGCTGCTGGGCATACCCCTTGTCTATATCCTCAACTGCTCCGGCGTCAAGCTGGACGAGCAGGAAAAGGTCTATCCCAACCGCCGGGGCGGGGGCACCCCCTTCTACCGCAACGCCCAGCTGAATCAGCTCGGCGTCCCCGTCCTTGTGGGCATCTACGGGACCAATCCCGCGGGGGGCGGCTATCACAGCATCAGCCCCACCATCCTCATCGCCCATGAGCGGGCCAATATGGCGGTGGGCGGCGCGGGCATCGTGGGCGGCATGGACTCCAAGCCCTATGTGGACAGGGAGGGCGCTCAGGAGATGATGGACGCCACCCGGCGGATGAAAAACGACCCGCCGGGCAGCGTCTCCGTCCACTACAGCGAGACCGGCTTTTTCCGGGAGGTGTACGCCGAGGAGTTCGGCGTGCTGGACGCGATTAAAAAGTATATGGACATGCTGCCCGCCTACGACCTGGACTTCTTCCGGGTGGACGCCCCCAAGGACCCGGCGGTTCAGGGCGAGGCGCTGTACGACATCCTGCCGATCAACCCCCGCCGCCCCTATGATATGTACAATGTGCTGGCCGCCCTTCTGGACGGCGGCGAGTTTATGGAGTACAAAAAGGGCTACGGCCCCGAGATGATCTGCGGGCTGGCCAAGGTGAACGGCCTTCTGGTGGGCGTGGTGGCAAACCAGCAGGGACCTCTGGCCATGCTGGGGTATACGGACTACCCCGAGTACCGGGGAAAGGGCGCGATGGGGCTGGGCGGGAAGCTGTACCGGCAGGGACTGATCAAAATGAACGAGTTCGTCACCCTGTGCGCCCGCGACCGCGTCCCCATGCTGTGGCTTCAGGACACCACGGGCATCGACGTGGACAACGAGGCGGAGAAGGCGGAGCTGCTTGGGCTGGGTCAGAGCCTGATCTATTCCATTCAGAGCAGCGGGCTGGCGATGATGGAGATCACCCTGCGCAAGGGCACCGCCGCGGCCCACTACGTGCTGGGCGGCCCCCAGGCCAACGACAACAATGTGTTCAGCCTGGGCACCGCGGCCACGGAGATCAACGTCATGTACGGCAAAACGGCGGCGGGGGCCATGTACAGCCGCCGCCTGGTGAAGGAGCAGGACGCGGGGAAGGACTTGCAGCCCACCATCGACAAGATGAACCAGCTTATCCAGCACTACATGGACACATCCAGGCCGGACTACTGCGCGAAGACGGGCATGGTGGACGAGATTGTGGAGCTGCCCAGGCTCCGGGACTATATTCTGGCCTTTACCAGCGCCGCCTATCAAAATCCCAAGAGCGTCTGCCCGGTCCATCAAATGCTCCTGCCCCGGGTCATCCGGGACGAGGGCGCGCGGGCCCGGCGGCAGTGAGGTCATGCGGCGGGTATGAAACTGCAACGAATAACGGCGCTGTATTTCAGCCCCACCGGCGGCACGAGGCGCGCCGCGCGCTTTGTGGCGGAGGACCTGGCCCGGAGGCTGTCGCTGGAGACCCGGTTCATCGACCTCACCGGGCCGGAGGCCCGGAAGGAGGACCGCCGGTTTTGCGCGCAGGAGCTGGTGCTGGCGGCGGTTCCCGTGTACGCGGGCCGGATACCGAACAAGCTGCTGCCCGACCTGGAGCGGGGGCTGGCCGGCGGCGGCGCTCCCGCCATACCCATCTGCGTATTTGGGAACCGCAGCCCGGGCGGGGCGGTGTGGGAGCTGGGCCGCCTTTTGGAGCGCGGAGGATTCCGCCCGATTGGGGCCGCCGCGTTTGTCAGCCGCCACGCCTTTTCGGACCTGGTGGGGGCGGGGCGGCCGGACGAGGCCGACTGGGCCCAGATGCGGGAGTTTTCCGCCCGGGCGGCGGACAGGCTGAGCGGGGACGGGCTTCCGCCGCCGCTGGACACGGGAGGGGGCGAGATCGGCCCGTACTACGTCCCGCTGAGGCAGGACGGCTCGCCCGCCCAATTTTTAAAAGCGCGCCCCCTGACCGCCCGGGACCTGTGCGCCCAATGCGGCGCCTGCGCCGCGGCCTGCCCTATGGGGAGCATTGACCCGGAGACCATGGAGGCCGCCGGCGTCTGCATCAAGTGCCAGGCGTGCGTGCGGCGCTGCCCCGCCGGCGCGAAATATTTTGCGGATCCCGATTTTCTGTCCCACGTGGCGATGCTGGAGCAGAACTGCCGGGGGCGGGCGGAAAACATGACCTTTTTCCCCGAGAGCTCAGACGCCCGGACATAAAAAACAGACGGCGCGCGGATCATACCGCGCGCCGTCTGTTTTTGGAACCCGCGCCCATGGCCGGAACCGGCCGGGCGGCGGGTTGAGGCTGCGCTCAGAGCGACAGGATGAATTGCAGCGCGGTCCGGGGCGTCTGGGCCCCGTGGAACCGCTCCCAGGCCACCGCCTGCCGGTGGAGCTCCTCCCGGTCCAGGGCAACCCCGTTTTGGTCCGCCAGCATATCCACCAGGGCCAGGAATTCAGCTTTGTTCAGCCCCTGGAACAGCACCCGGGAGCCGAACCGGTCGGCCAGGGAGGTCTTTTCCCGGATGGTCTCGGACCGGTCCATCTCGTCCCCGGCCCGCTCGGAGATGGTCTGGCGCACCAGGTGGCGGCGGTTGGAGGTGGCGTAGACCGCCACGTTCCGGGGCCTGCGCTCCACGCCCCCCTCCAGGATGGTTTTAAGTACGGAATATGTAGGGTCGTCCCGGTCGAAGGTCAAATCATCGATGAACACGATGAACTTCTGCCGCCGCCCGTCCAGCTTTCGGATGAGGGCGGGCAGCCCCCCCAGATTCTCCTTGTCCGCCTCAATGAGCCGCAGCTCCTCCATGCCGGGCAGGGTGAGCAGGTGCTTCACGGTGGCGGATTTGCCCGTGCCGCTCTCGCCGTAGAGGAGCACGTTGTTCACATACCGGCCCTCCATGAGCAGGCGGGTGTTGCGCTCCACCTCGGCCCGCTGCTCCTCATAGCCCAGCAGCTCCTCCGAGGAGGGGCAGTCCGGGCGGGCCACCGGGACCAGGACCCCGTTTTCCCACACAAAGGCCCGGTAGCGGGCGAACTGGCCCGCCCCCTCCCGGCGGTAGGCGGCGGTGAGCTGCTCAAAGGAGAAGGGCACCCCCCGCTGCCACCGGGGCAGGGAGGTGAGCACCCCCTGATAGTCGCTGTCCAGCAGCCGGCTCAGGTGGGCCAGCCATTTGTCGCAGTCCACGCTGGCCATCAACTCAAAGGCGGAGATGTCCAGCCGGGCCGCCTTTTCCAGGGCCGGGTCCTGCCCGCCCTCCTCGGCCAGGCGGGGGTAGGGCCCCTCGGACCAGCGCAGGGCCTCTCCCAGCCAGTGGCCCAGGCCGGGCTGGCCCTCCACCCGGAGCCGGTAAAACAGGTCGGTGTAGGCCTCCAGCCCGCCCAGGCCGTCCCCGTGGGCGGCGCTGGTGAGCAGCCGGAGCGCCGCCTCCATCACCGGCCGCTCCAGCACATCTTTATAGGCCGTCACGCCCCGCAGGGCGGTCAGCACTGCTTTTACATTCATGGAAATCCCTCCAGTGGGGATATTATACGGTATGGGGCGCAAAATGACAATCCCCGAATTCTCCGGGAAAATATGACTTTTTTGCTTTCTATTTTCTCCGCGGTGTGGTAAAATGTCTGGACATAGGGGGGGCTCTGAGAAGCGCCGCAGGCGGCTGCTTCAGAGGCCCAACAGGAAAAATCATCCTGCCGGGAGGTATCCGATCCATGGATTTGACAGAGAAAACATTGTCCAGCCAGCAGATTTTTGACGGAAGGCTGTTGAAGGTTTACCGGGACCAGGTCGGGCTGGCCAACGGGGACACCTCCGTCCGGGAGTTTGTCCACCACCCCGGCGGGGCGGCGGTGGTGGCCCTGGACGGCGAGGGGAACGTCTACCTGGAGCGACAGTTCCGCTATCCCTACCGCAAGGTGGTCACGGAGATCCCCGCGGGCAAGCTGGAGCCGGGGGAGGACCCGGCGGACGCCATCCGGCGGGAGCTGAGCGAGGAGATCGGCGCCGAGGCGGGCCGCTGGGACGCGCTGGGCTATATCATGCCCAGCGTGGGCTACACCGACGAGATGCTCTATCTGTATCTGGCCCGGGACCTGACCTTTGGGGACCGGCACCTGGACAGCGACGAGTTTTTGGAGCCCTTCAAGCTTCCCTTCGCCGAGGCGCTGGCCCGGGCGGCGGACGGGCGGCTCAGCGACGGCAAGACGGTGGCCGCCCTGTTCCGGGCGGAGCGGCTCATGCGGGAGGAGCAAAATGGGTAAGAAAATCCTTGTGGTGGAGGACGAGCGGAACATCGTGGACATCCTCACCTTCAACCTCCGGCGGGAGGGATACGATACCCTGGAGGCCCTGGACGGCGCGTCGGGCCTGCGGCTTGCCCTGGAGGAGGACCCGGACCTGATTCTGCTGGACCTGATGTTGCCCAAGCTGGACGGGTTCCAGGTGTGCCGGAAGCTCCGGGAGCAGGGCAGGGCCACCCCCATCATCATGCTGACGGCCCGGGAGGAGGAGACGGACAAGGTGCTGGGGCTGGAGCTGGGGGCGGACGACTATATCACCAAGCCCTTCTCCATGCGGGAGCTGCTGGCCCGGGTGAAGAGCAACATCCGCCGCACGGAGATGCTGGTTCAGGCCGGCGGCAGGCCCGCCGGAAACCGGCTGGAGCTGGGCCGGGTGCAGGTGGACACCGACACCATGATCGTCTATAAGGACGGCGAGGCCCTGGACCTGACCCAGCGGGAGTATGAGCTGGTCAGGACCCTGGCCTCCGCCCGGGGCCAGGCTGTGTCCCGGGAGTCGCTGATGGAGCAGGTCTGGAATTACGAGGGCTACGTGGGCGACGTGCGGGCGGTGGACGTGGCCATCCGCCGCCTGCGGGAGAAGCTGGAGGACGACCCCGCCGCCCCCGAGTTTATTGTGACGCGCCGGGGGCTGGGATACGCGTTTGGCAGAAGCGCGGAGCCGTCGTAAGCGGCGTGGCATTGACAGGAAAGGAGAACCCGCCATGCGCCGCAGCCTTCACATCAAGCTGGTGCTCATCATGGTGCTGCTCATCGTATCGCTGATGGTGGTGGTGGGCGCGTTCCTGATGAACTCCGTCACCGGCTACTATATCAACGACTTCTACCAGCAGATCGCCGACGCCTTCGGCCAGGACAACGTGGATTTCGTCCGGAACCTCCAGACCGTCACCGAGGAGGGGGAGGACGGCGCGGCCATGGTGAGGGAGGTGCTGAACGCCTACGCGTGGGTGCTGGGGGTGGACCGGCGCAACCGCAACTTCTATGTGCTGGACGGGACCACCGGGCGGTGCCTAGGGGGGTCCGCGCCGGAGCCGGAGGGCGGGCTGGGCGTCACCCCCAACATCTCCACCGCCCTGCTGGGGACGCCGGGCTTTGACAGCAGCGTCACCGCCGACTATATGGACGCCGCCATCCCCATTACCCGGGGGGGGCAGCCCTATATCGTCTATATTCTGGACAGCCGGGAGACCGTCCGCAGCCTCAACGGGTCGATGTTCAGCCTTATTATCGAGGCGCTGGTGCTGGGTCTGGTCATCTCCGTCCTGCTGTCCTTCCTGCTGTCCAAAACCATGGTCAATCCCCTCCAGCGGCTCACCGACGGCATTGAGGAGGTGGCCCGGGGGGACTTCTCCCGCAAGCTGGAGGTGACCTCCGGCGACGAGATCGGCCAGCTCACCGCCAGCTTCAACGCCATGGCCCGGCAGCTGGAGACCAACATCGCCGAGCTGGAAAAGGCGGAGCAGCAGCGCAAGGACTTCGTGGCCAACGTGTCCCACGAGCTGCGCACGCCGCTGACCAACATCAAGAGCTACGCCGAGACCCTGGCCGACGGCGGCGGCGACCTGCCGCCGGAGATGCGCGGCCGTTTTCTGGGGGTCATCCTCAACGAGTCCGACCGCATGGCCCGCATCCTCCAGGACCTGCTCACCCTGTCCCGGTTCGACTCCAGGCGGGATGAGCTGCGCCTGACCCGGTTTCCCTTTGCCCAGGTGGTGGACGACACCTATCAGGCCATTCGGATGGACGCCCAGAACCACGCCCACAGGGTGGAGCTGGACCTGCCCGGCAGTCTGCCCGAGGTGCGGGCGGACCGGGAGCGGATCATGCAGGTGATGATGAACATCATCTCCAACGCCATCAAGTACACCCCCGACGGGGGCCGGATCCGCATCTCCGCCGGGCAGGCCGGGGACAGCGTCTGGATGGAGGTGGACGATAACGGCATCGGCATCCCCGAGGGAGACCGGGACCGCATTTTCGAGCGGTTTTCCCGGGTGGATAAGGCCCGCTCCCGCCAGTCGGGCGCCACGGGGCTGGGGCTGTCCATCGCACAGGAGATCATGCGCCGCCACGAGGGAAAGCTGTACCTGGTGGACAAGGCGGAGCCGGGGCTGACCATCCGCATGGAGCTGCCCATCCGGGGCCCCCGGGAGGAGGCCGCCCATGAGGAATAAGCGCCGGTGGGTGGAGCTGGGAAAGGACGCCCTCATCGTCCTGCTCACCCTGTCCGCCGTCTATCTGCTGACCTTGACGCCGCTGATCCAGGACAGCGGGGTGATGGACCTGTTCGCCCCCCAGGAGAGCCCCGGCGTGGGCAGCTCCGGCGGCGGCTGGGCTGCGGCCGTCGTCCCCACCCGCCTGGCCGTCACGGGGGAGGGGGGGCGCTGGGGCATCCAGTACGACGAGGCCCAGATGGAGGAGGCCTTTCCGCCCCTGGGCGCCCTGCTGGGGGACGCGCTGTCCTCCGCCGGGGAGCGTCAGGCCATGACGGAGGCCGCCTGGCGGAAGAAGCTGGCCGGGCCCGGCATCTATTTCGACTTTGAGGGCGAGGCGCCTCTGGCCGGGCTGGAGCGCTGGCTTCAAGGGGAGGAGAAGCGGAGTCTCGCCGGGTCCGCCCGGCGGCTGCTGCTGTGCGCCGGGGAGGGGGACCAGGTGCTCCTGTGCTGGCAGGAGGCCGGCGGCGGGGCCTTCTACTCCTGCGCCACCGCCCTGACCCAGGAGCTGCACCTGAATCCCGCGGTGGAGGCGGCGGCCTTCAACCGAGCCTACTTCGCCTTTGAGAACCCGGCGCTGGCGGACCGGCTGGCCCCCTATACCCTGATTACCGAGGAGGAGCATTCCGGGGCCGGGTACGACGTGTCCGTCCCCCTGACGGGGGACGCGGCGGCGCAGGTGCTGGAGGCGCTGTCCTTCAGCGCCCAAAACCACGCCCCGGTGAGCGCCGGCGAGGTGTATCTGGACGGCGCGGACCGGCTGGTAATCAGCGACGGCGGCCTGGTGACGTTCCGGGCCGCCCAGGGAGAGCGCTATCCCGTGGGCCTCACCCTGACCGACGGGGTGGACGGCGCCCTGGCGCTGGCGGAGGCCGCGCTGGGGGCCAGGTGCGGCGAGGCCCGGCTGTATCTCATGTCCGCCCGGGAGGAGGCGGAGGGAATCTGCATCCGGTTTGGCTATCTGCTGGAGGGCAGCGCGGTGGATCTGGGCGGCGAGGGCTGGGCGGCGGAATTCTGGGTTCAGGAGGGCTATATCACCCAGTTTACCCTCCGTTTCCGCAGCTATGCCGCCAACGGGGAGCGCACCCTGCTGCTGCCCATCGACAAGGCGGCGTCCATGCTGCCTGACCTGACCAGCCGGCGGCGGGAGCTGGTGGTCCGCTACCGGGACGCGGGCGGGACCGGCCTGGCCCCCGGCTGGGTGGCCGTGTGAGAGGGGGCGCGGGACAGCGTGGAATGGCATAAGCTGAAAAACATCATCCTGCTCATCCTGCTGGTGGTCAACGGCTTTCTGCTGGTGCTGGTGGGCTCCCGGCTGGAGGAGGCCGCGCAGTATGAGCGCAAGGCCCTGGAGCAGACGGTGCAGGTGCTGGAGCGCGGCGGCATCCAGGTGGACCTGGAGGCCGTGGACCCGGCGGAGGGCCTGTTCCCGGCCATGGTGGAACGGGACCTGGAGCGGGAGGTCCGGATGGCCCGGGCCCTGCTGGGTCAAGCCGCCGAGGCGGACAACCGGGGGGGCGGGCTGTATCTCTATCGGAGCGGCGCGGGGGAGCTGAGCGTCCGGGCGGGGGGAGAGCTGTCGGCGAAGCTGGAGGGCGGCGCGGGCTGGCAGGCGGACCACCCGGAGCGCCATGCCGCCGGGCTGCTGAGGAAAATGGGGATTGACGGGGCGCAGGCCGGCGTGACGGAGGAGGACGGGTGGACCCGGGTGCGGTTCCGGCAGCTGTGGAACGGAATGCCCGTGTTCTCCTGCGAGCTGGAGTTCGCCTATCGCGGCGGCGTCCTGGACTCCATCCGCGGTACGCTGCTCACCGCGCAGGCCGGGACGGCGGAGGCGGGACAGAGCATGACCCTGCCCACGGCGCTGATGCGCTTTTCCGAGGAGATTGCCGCCACCGGCGACGTGTGCACCGCCATCCGCTCCATGGAGCCGGGCTACCGTGGGATGGCCCAGTCCCTGTCCGGCGGGACCAGGCTGGCCCCGGTGTGGCTGGTGACGACTGACACCGCAAGATACTATTTGGACTGCGCCGCCGGGGAGCTCACCCGGCTGACCAATCCATAAGAGCCTGTTTAATATCTCGAAGAATGCCGGCTGACGAGGGATTTTCCCGTCAGGCGAGGCGGGATTTCGCAGGAATAATTGCGTTTATTTCAAGAAATCACAACGAAGCATGGCGGGAAAAGCCCCGTCAAATGGCGTTTTGAGAGATGTTAAACAGGTTCTAACGCATGTCTGACAAGCCCCCCTTCATAGGATAGCCGAGAAGTATCCTGTCAAGGGGGGCGAGGTTTTTGTCTACGATTCTGGCCGGAACCGTGCTGCTCACCGCCACCGGCCTGTTTTCCCAGGTGGTGGGGTTTGTCTACCGCATGCTGCTCTCCCGGATGATCGGCGCGGAGACCATGGGGCTGTACCAGCTGGTGATGCCGGTGTACTCCATGCTCATGTCGGTGACGGCGGTGGGGCTGACGGTGGCGGTGTCCACCCTGTCCGCCCGGTATCACGCCCTGGGGGACAGCGGTACGGTGCGTCTGGTGCTGCGGCGGGCGCTGAAGAATTTCCTGCTGCTGGCCCTTCCCCTGGGGCTGGCGGTATGCGTGCTGTCCGACCCCATCTCGGTCTATCTGCTGGGGGATGCCCGCACACGCCTGGGCGTGGTGGTGATGGTGCCCTGTATGCTGCTCACCGGGGTGGAGAACCTCCACAAGCACTGCTTTTACGGCATCGGCCGGGTGCGGCCCCCCGCCGCCGTGGAGACGGCGGAGCAGCTCATCCGGGCGGGGGCGGTGCTGGCGCTGCTGGCGGCCCTGCTGCCCCGGAGCGCGGAGGAGACCGTGGGGGTCATCGCCCTGGGCATGGTGCTGTGCGAGGTGTTCTCCGCCTGCGCCCTCACCCTGCTGTTCCGGCGGCACTGGCGGCGGTTCCCCCCCGGCCCCGCCGGGGAGGATGTGAGCGGAAGGCGGCTGCTGGCCATCGCCCTGCCGGTGGGGGCCACCTCCCTGCTGGGCACCCTGCTGGGGTCGGCCAACGCGGTGCTCATCCCGGCCAAGCTGGTGGAGGGGGGCATGACTCTGCCGGAGGCCATGGCGGAGTTCGGGGTGCTCAGCGGCATGACCCTGCCCCTGCTGGGCCTGCCCACCGGGTTCATCGGGGCGCTGTGCCTGGTGATGGTGCCCGACCTGTCCCGCCGGACGGCCCGGGGGGACCGGCGGGCGGCGGCGGGGTTTTTGGACCGGGTGATGACCGCCACCTCCCTGCTGATGGCGCCGGCCATGGCCCTGCTGGCGGTGATCGGGCCGGCGGTGGGCCGGGCGCTGTTCAAAGACCAGCGGGTGGGAGAGCTGATCCTGCCCCTGGCGGCAGGGACGCTGCTGGGCTGCTGGCAGTCGGTGCTGTCCGGGGCGCTGAACGGCCTGGGGCTCCAGGACAAGGGGGCCCGCAACGCCATTATCAGCGACGTGGTCCAGCTGGCCTTCACCTTTTTTGCCGTGGCCCGGTTCGGGCTGGCGGGGTTCGCGGCGGGGTATGTGGCCTCCGGGCTGGCGGGGGCGGGGCTGAATCTGGCCTCGGTCCTCCGGGCGGCGGGGCTGCGCCCCAAGTGGTTCGAGTGGTTTGTCCGGCCCCTGCTGGCCTGCGTGCTGATGGGGCTGTGGTGCAATCTCCTGTTCCGGATCATGCTGGACGCGGGCTGCGGCGAGGGCGTGTCGGCGCTGGTGTGCGCGGCCCTGGGCCTGACGGTGTATATGGCCGCCCTGCTGGCCCAGGGCCTGCCGGCGGGGGAGGCGGCCACCCGGCTCAGGGCGGATCTCAAAGAGAGGAGGCGGGCGGCACGGGACCTAGAATCTTGATCTCCACCGGGGGCGGGGACGCCTCCAACTATCTGGCGGCCCTCAGGGCCGCCGGAGGGACCGGGGAGGCCCGGTATCTCCCCGGCCCGGACCTGTCCTATGACGGACTGCTTCTGGCCGGGGGCGGCGACCCCCATCCCTCCCTGTTCGGCCAGGAAAACCGGGGCTCCCGGGACATCGACCGGGCCCGGGACCGGGCGGAGCTGGCCCTGCTGGAGGGGTTTCTGGGGGCGGGCAGGCCGGTTCTGGCCATCTGCCGGGGACACCAGATGGCGAACATCTATCTGGGCGGTACGCTGATCCAGGACCTGCCCCCCGGCCAGTCCGGGAGGCACCAGGCGCCGGACCGGGACCTGCTTCACAGGGTGCGGACGGTGGAGGGCTCGCTGCTGCGCCGGCTCTGGGGGCCCGCCTGCCTGGTGAACAGCAGCCACCACCAGGCGTTGGGGGCCCTGGGCCGGGGCCTGCGGGCCGCCGCCCGGTCGGAGGACGGCGTGATTGAGGCGGCGGAGCACGAGACGCTTCCGCTCATCTCCGTCCAGTTCCACCCGGAGCGGATGGCCCGGCCCGCCGCGGCGGACGGCGGGGCCCTCTTCCGGGCGTTTCTGGAGCTGTTCCCATAGGGCACCGGTGAAAACGGCCTGTCTGGATTGCTCCAGACAGGCCGTTTTGAGGGAATTTGAGCGCGTCCGCTCAACCGAAGAACCCGCCGCTGTTCCGGCTGTCCAGCACGTCCAGCATGGCGGACAGCATCTCCGCCGCCTCGGCGTGGGTGAGGGGCTTGGCCAGGTCCGCGCTGCTGCGCAGCACGGACACCGCCTCCATGTTCACCACCGACTGGTAGGCCCAGGCGGGGGCGGTTTCCGCCGAGAGGGTGGCGGCGCTCACGTCGCCGGGGGCCAGCAGGCGGTCGATGATGACGGCGGCCTCCGCCTGAGTCACCGGGCGGCCGGGGGCGAACACCGTCTGCCCCGCGTCGTTGTGGCTGCCGCAGACGGCGCCCTGAACCAGGGCGGCGGACACATAGCCCTTTGCCCAGGCGGAGATGTCCCCGTCGTCGTAAAATCCGGTGAGGGACACGTCCTGGAGGGGGGCGCTGCCCGCGGCGGTCATGGCCATGGCCAGGAACTCCTCCCTGGTGAAGGAGCTGTCGGGGTCAAAGCAGTACAGCGTCCCCACCCGGCGCCCGGTGTACACGCCGGCCTCGGCCAGCCGCAGGGCGGCGTAGTGGGAGGGGTCGCCCGCCATGTCGGAGTAGCTGACGGCGGTTTTCTGCTTCTGGATGACGATTTTCACCGTGGCGGGCTGGGAGGTGTTGCCGTTGCTGTCGATGGCCACGTAGGTGAAGCGGTCCTTGCCCTTCTTCCCCTCATAGGGGGTGTAGGTGAAGGCGGCGGGGTCGTTTTCATCCAGGGCCACCTCGCCCCGGGCGGGGCTGTCCACGATCTGGAACGTGACCAGATCGCCCTCCGGGTCCACGGCGGCGAAGCGGCTGAAAATGGCCACGCCCTTGTAGGTGTTAAGGGACAGGTTCTCCGCGATGGGGGCGGCGTTTTCCATCTCCGCGGTGGAGGTGGTCAGCGCCCAGGCCGGAACGGCCATCACCCCCGCCAGGCAGAGGGATAAGATTGCAGCTTTGAGTTTCAAAGGGAAAGCCTCCTTTGTACGGGTTTGGGACTAGCATATACCAAAGGAGCAAAAATATGCGGACGCTTCCAGTCGAAAGCGTCCGCAAAATTTTCACAGCTGACTTCGGTCCTTGAGCCAGCTGGGCAGGGGCCGCATTTTAATCCCCGATACGAGGCCCATGGCGATGAACAGGGTCAGGGTGGAGGAGCCGCCGTAGCTGAAAAAGGGCAGGGTCAGGCCGATGACCGGCCCCACGTACAGGCACATGGCCACATTGATGATGGTCTGAATCATGAGCATGGCGGCGATGCCCATGGCGATATAGGCGGACATATAGCTTTTGGCCCGCCGGGACACCCAGACGCACCGCAGGATGATGAGCAGCAGCACCAGCAGCACCGCGCAGCAGCCGATGAGGCCGAACTCCTCCCCGCACACGGCGAAGATGTTGTCGGTATGCCGGGCGGGCAGGTTGGTGGAGTCCAGGGACTGGGTCTGGGTGCCCTTGAGCCAGCCCATGCCGGTGAGCTGCCCCGAGCCGATGGCCAGCAGGGAGCGGCTCTGCTGCCAGCCCCGGCCCAGGGGGTCCAGGTCGTGGTCCAGCACCACCCGGAAGCGCATGATGCGGTAGTCGGTCCAATATTTGGTGCGGGGCAGGATGAACTTCCACAAAAAGACCACCAGCCCCACCATGGGCGTACCCACGCCGATGAACCACCACTTGCTCACCCCGGCCACCCAGGCCATGATGACGAAGATGAACAGATAGACGATGACCATGCCCCAGTCGCTGGACAGCACCGCCAGCGACCCGGCGAACACCCCGGTGAGCACCACGTATTTCAGAAGGGCGGGGAACCGGCCCAGCCCTCTCGGCCGCTCCTTGTTGATCATCCAGGCCAGCACCACGATGAAGGCCAGCTTGGCGATCTCCCCGGGCTGGAAGCCGAAGTATTTCCCGATGACGGGGAGAAACACCCAGCTCTTGTTGCCGGTGCCGTCGTCCCGGCCGAAGGGTTTGATGAGGGCGATGACGAACAGCCCCAGCAGCAGGAATACCCACCACCACTTCTCCATCAGGTACTCGATGTCGATGAAGGTGACCCACACATAGGCCACGATGCCCATGCACAGAAACATGATGTGCTTCTTAGGGTAGGAATCGAGGCCGTTGCTGTACCGGGTGGCGCTGTAGATCAGCGCCAGCCCCATGAGGCTGGCCAGGACGCACAGGCACAGCAGGACCACGTCCCCCTTTTTGAAAAACTCCTTGAGTGTGCGCACGGGCTGCAAGGCGCGGCCCCCTCTCCGTCAATGATGTGAATCCGGTCCGGACCCGCAGGGGGCGGGGCCCGGAAAACAGCCGCAAATTAGTATAGCACACCGGCGGGAAATATGCTATACTCATTTGCGAGAGTTTTCGATTTCTTAACTTTGTCACGGGAAGTGAGCGAACTATGGAATTTGTCACCCACAGCCGGGAGGAGACCCAGGCCCTGGGGGCCCGCCTGGCGGAGGCCCTGGACGCGGGCCGGGTGGTGGCCTTTACCGGGGACCTGGGGGCGGGCAAGACCGCCTTTGTGTCCGGCATGGCCCGGGCGCTGGGGGTGGAGGAGCGGGTGACCAGCCCCACCTTCACCATCGTCAACGAGTACGAGGGGGGCCGCCTGCCCCTGTTCCACTTCGATATGTATCGGCTGGGCGGCGCCGACGAGCTGTTTCACATCGGCTGGGAGGACTACCTGGCCCGGAACGGCGTGTGCGCCGTGGAGTGGAGCGAGAACGTGGCGGAGGCCATCGAGCCGGACGCCGTCCGGGTGTCCATCCTCCGGGGGGAGGGGGACAACGACCGGATCATCACCATTGAGGGGGTGGACCTGTGAAAATCATCGCGCTGGAGAGCTCCGCCGTCACGGCCAGCGTGGCCGTCACCGAGGACGAGCGGCTGCTGGCCCAGTCCTTTCAGAACAGCGGGCTGACCCACTCCGCCACCCTGATGCCCATGGCGGCGGACCTGC